>ENA-UOJK01001784-UOJK01001784.1-human-gut-metagenome-genome-assembly--contig:-C116-NODE-1784-length-13166-cov-4.497674_pt1 | contig 13166 bp, 11 predicted proteins | sample MGYA00242348_ERZ723895 | MGnify/ENA metagenome assembly ERZ723895
GATTATGCGCTTTTAGCGGCTGATTATTTAAATAAGAAGTATAATTATAAAATATCTGAACAAGAAATTGCCCAATTAACCTTATTGTTTCAGCATTCTATCTTTAAGGATAATTTATTTTATCCAAAACAGCGTGTTTGTTTAGTATTTCATCATGGAAAATTATCAAGTTACAGTATTGATCACAGCCTACGTAAAAATCTAGGCGAATACATTGAGACAATAAAATTTTGCGAATTTCATGAACTTACCCGTGCAATCGATCAGGAATATGATTTAATCATTACTGATATGCCGCGTATAAATTTTAATTGCTCAATTCCTGTTTATCAGGTTTTAAATGATTTTAACAGCGATGATATCCTGAAGGTGAAACGCTTTTTGCTGCATCTTGAAGATGAATATGCGCTCTTTATGCAGGGCTTTCATGATAATTTAGTTCTGTGTGAACTTAATTTTTCGACGAAAGAAGAGGTTATTAAATATTTATGCCAGCAAATTACAGAGAAGCATCATGTCTCCAATGCTTTGTATCAGGCAGTGCTTGCTGAGGAAAGTATTTCATCAGGTGAACGCGGGAATAATGTGGCAATCATGCATTCACTCTTTCCGGTTTGTGAGCAGACGACAATTGCCGTGGGAATCTTGAAAAAACCGATCCTTTGGCAAAATGAAATGGTACAGCTGATATTTGTCATTGCCATTGGCAGCAATGAAAATTATGTTTTCATGAGCTCATCATTAATTCATTTATTAACTAGTAATATTTTTGCAATTCATGAATTATTGAAGATTAAATCATTGGATCAGCTTAAAAAAATCATTTATCAATATTTGGTTTTAGAAAGAAGTTAAGTAAAAAACTGTTCATACAGTTTTTTTTACGCCTTATTGTGCGTTTTCTATCGCTGAATTTCATGAATATACCGGAAATTTCACTGCTTTAGTTTTATATTGAATGCTTTAAAATGAAAGGTGTGAAGAGGAGATATGAGCTATGAGAAAAATATTAATCGCGAGTCATTCAGAATTGGCAGAAGGCATGAAGCAGACATTGAAGTTTTTTGCCGGCAATCAAATTGATGTCAGTGCTATTTGTGCTTATGTAGATGAAGAAAGTCTGCAGTCTAAATTGGATGCCTTCTTTGAAAAAGTATCTGATGAAGATGAGGTGCTGATTTTCACTGATCTTTTAGGAGGCAGTGTCAATCAAGCGATGCTATCATATTTAAACCGCAGTCATGTGCATGTAATCACTGGCGTATTTTTAAGTATAATTTTAGAGTTAATTTTTAAAGAGGGTACCTATCTAACTAAAGAGGAGATTCAGGCAGCACTTAAAAAGACAAAGAAGGGTATTGTTTATATGAATGATTATACGGTTGATATACATGATATTGATGAATAATACCTTAATTATGCGGTAAATTTAAAACTTCAAGTTAAATTTACTCAGCGTTATAGTGAAGATATAGAAAGGAGAGATTGTTATGGCAATCATTCATACACGAATTGATGATCGTTTAATTCACGGTCAGGTAGCAAGTATGTGGACTAACCAATTAGGAGCGACACGCATCATGGTTGTTGATGATAAAGCAGCTTTTGATGATATGGTTAAGACTTCATTAAAACTGGCAACGCCTTATGGTGTAGCGCTTTCGGTACTGCCAATTGAAAAGGCGGCCAGCCGCATCATCGCAAACGCTTATGAAGGGCAGCGGGTGTTTATGATCGTAAGGGCACCCAATACATTGCTTCGCCTTGTTGAATTAGGGGTAAAAATAAAAGAGGTAAATGTCGGTAATCTGACTCATACAGAAGGTAAGATTAAAATTTCAAATCAAGTTTCGGTAACTGATGAAGAAGTGAAAGATTTCTATAAGCTGAAAGCAGCAGGGGTTGAAGTATCGCTACAGCTTACACCGAATAATCAAAGAGAGGATTTTATGAAAGTAGTGGAGCAAGCCACTAAGTAGGAGGAAGCAGAATGGAAGTTTCAATTATTCAAATGATTCTAGTCGTATTATTTTCCTGTTTTTTTATCTGGGATTATGTTAATCCATCTATCTTCGTATGTTGTCAAAAGGTAATCTGTGGATATGCTGTTGGTCTGATTTTAGGTGATCCTCTTGTTGGCCTTCAGATAGGCGGCACGTTGGAATTGATGTCTTTAGGGGTTGTCGCATTTGGTGGCGCCAGTGTTCCAGAATATCCGCTAGGTGCCATTTTAGGTACAATTGTAGCCATTATGGCAGGAAAGGGAGCCGAATACGGTTTGATGGTTGCCCTGCCAATTTCGTTAATCGCAATACAGGCAGATGTCATGGTTCGCACAGCTAATATTTTCTTTGTTCGACAGGCACAGAAAGCTGCTGAAAAGCTGCAGATGAAAAAGTGCTATACATGGCTTTGGAATGCGTATACATTATCATTTTTGAAATATGCGCTGCCGGTCATTGCCTTATTTATAATTGGGCCAGAACGAATGACAGCTTTCACTAATGCAATCCCGGAATGGCTGATCGGTGGTTTTAGGGTTGCCGGCGGTTTACTGCCAGTTGTTGGTATCGCAATTCTCATGCGCTTTATGAATGCTAAAAATGACCTTGCCTATTTGTTATTTGGTTTTGCTTTAGTCAGCTTTTTAAATGTACCAATGATCGGTATCGCTATCTTTGGGGTAGGTCTCGGTTTATTGGAATATAAACGCGAAAATGAAAAAATGGCATATCAAACGAACAATGATCATGCAGTATTACAAGTAGGAGGCGATGAAGATGAGCTCTAATCAAGAATTCCGGCAAGTTGTAACTAAAAAGGATTTAAATAAAGTGTTTGCCAGATGGACCATAGGCGCACAAATGTCAGGAAATTATGAAGTTGCTCAGGCTGGTGGTGTAGTTGTAACACTTGGACCAGTTTTGCGTAAAATTTATCCTGATGATGAAGAATATAAACAGGCGATTGCTTCTCATTTTGCTTTTTTTAACACTAATACATGGATTGGCAATATTTTGATTGGGGCCGTAATCGCCATTGAAGAATCACATGAAATTAGTGGTTTTCAGGAAACAAGAGCGGCGGTAACCTCAATTAAAACCGGACTTATGGGACCGCTTGCCGGTGTCGGTGACGCTGTTTTAGTTTTACTGCCAATGACAATTTTTGGCGTTATGGCTGGCAATATGGCATTAGAAGGCAGTGCGTTAGGAATCTTGCTGGGGGTTGCTTATTGGGTTGTAAGTATGTTTTTGCGCCATTGGTTCTTGTTTATGGGATATAAGCAAGGAAATAAGTTTGTTACTACATTATCTAAACAATTAAAAAGCATCACGCACGCAGCAACCATTCTGGGTTTAATGGTTATCGGTGCACTGATTGCCAGTTCAGTTCATGCAAATGTGCCTTTAGTTATAAGTCAAGGCGGAGTAGAGGTTGCAATTCAGGATACTTTAAATATGATTATGCCTAATTTACTGCCGATTCTATTAGTTTTCTTAGTTTATTGGCTGCTTGGCAAAAAAGGCTTTACAAGTACAAAAGCTGTTTTCTTGATTTTGATTATTTCTTTTATCGGTTATTTCCTTGGCCTTTTAGGTGCGTGATTTAAGGGAGAGAAGCGATGAAAATATCATTTCATAAAGTTAAAATCACGCCTAATCAGCCTGCTTATTTATGCGGTTATGAAGGAAGGAATCAATTATGCAGCGAAGTTCTTGATGATCTTTATGCATCCTGTTTAAAAATAATTGAAAAGAATGAAGTTTATGTTCTTTACAGTCTTGATTTGCTGAGCCTTGATCCAGAGCTTTTAGAACAAATGAAAAGGCGTATCGTAAAACATGGTGTCAACTATGACCACATTTTAATATCAACAACTTGTACTCATAGTGCTCCTGAAACAATGGTAAATGGTATATTTGATGATCCTAATCATGGCGCCTCACCAGGTTATCGTGAATTTTTAGTTAATCAAATGGAAGCGGCATGGCTTGGCTGCGGTGAAGGTGTTGAAGTTGAAGTCAGCTATGCAGTGCAAAAGATAGACGGCTGTTATGGGAATCGTAATGGTATGGAGCTGCCTTGTGATAAAGATGTCTCTTGCATCCGTTTTGATTATTTGAAAAAGCCTATTTATATGATTGTGAATATTGGCTGTTATCCAACTGTACTAGGTTCAGAGAACGTAAAAATCAGTGCCGATTTATTTGGCGCAATCCGAGATTCGATGCGGGAGCTTTATCAGGTAGAGGTATTTATGATGAATGGCGCTCAAGGCAATGTTTCAAATCGTTTATATCGGAAAAGTCGTGATGAACAAGAGCTGCAAAGAATGAATGAAGGGATTTGTTCGCAATTAAGTGATCTTCATTTCAAACCGATAGAAAAATCGGGTATATGCGTAAAAGATATTTCTTATAAGGTTGATAATCAAAAAAGTCTTATTGAATTAGCAAAGAAGCGTGATCGAATCATTCAGTTAATGAATAACGCTGATGAAAAGGAAAAAGCTTCCTTGAAATTTGGACTAAATTATTTAGAAATGAATCAAAGGCAAATGAAAGCACCTTATGAAATCATCAGTACACGGCTTTTGAGTATTGGTAATCTTTATCTGGTAATGGTTGGTGCGGCGATGTTTACCCAATTTTCGATTCAAATCAAAGCAGCATTCCCTGAGCATAAAGTATTGATATGGGGATTGACTGATGCTAATGCTGGGTATATAGTGGCTGAAGATGAATATGGAGATAATTTTGAATCGATGCTGACTAAATTTCCTAAAGGGGAAGGAGAAAAATATGCTGAATACATAATAAATCAGCTGAAAGAGTTTATTCGTGATAAGGAAAAGCAACGATAACCAAATTAATTAGTTAAAGTAAAAAGATACATATATTCTCTATCATTTCCTGTTTACAGGAGAGAATAAATGTATCTTTATTTATTTCCGTGATATGCTATGGAGTAATTTTAATGGCAGATATTTTAGTAATTGTGCTATGTTTTCAGGATGCGGAACAATAATTTCAATATCGACTTCGGGATGAGCACTTACATGGGCTGTAAGCATGTCCATTAAATTATCTTTAGATTTCATATAATCCTCAATAATTACTTCATCACTGAATCCAAGCCGTTTTAAAATAATTGCTGAAACTACGCCAGTACGGTCTTTGCCTGCCGTACAGAAATACAGCACATTGGATTCTGCATTCAGAATTGTATCAATAATGGTATCCATCTTCGCATCGAGCATCTGTTGATAAATGGTATACAGATGGGCAAGTGACTTTGGGGTACCACCACCGCCTGTAACTGGCAGATGGATATATGTAAATCCCTCGCGATTTTTAAGAGTACATGTTTTTTCAGCTGATTCTTCGTCTGAGCGCAAATCAATAATTGTCGTTATATTATTGTCTAATAACCATTGAACTTCCTTATCACTCAATTTTTCCGGAAGATCACTTCTGATAAATCGCAGGCTACCCGTTGGTAACGCACGTGTATTTCTTGTTGATTGTAATAAAGAACTCATAACTATAACACCTTCTTTATATCCTTTTCGCTTTAATTTATCAGCTTTATAAAGTTTTTTAGCTGGATATAAAGCTTTAAAATACGCTATAACCCAGCATTTTCTTAGTATGTATATAAAAACTGTCTCATAAAGTATACTTTATAAGACAGTTACATATTATGCAGTTTTAGCCGTTTTGTAAAGATATTCACTGTGATTTATTACCTTTTAGGCCCGTTTTATGCTCTTAAACAAATGTCTCGTAAAGTATACTTTATGACACTAATCAAACATATTGTTGAATTATGAGTAAGCAACTCTGATATTAATGGTATGAATTGATGGGCACTGCTTAAAAAGATTGTTAATATGCAGCAGATAAAATGGCAAGGGAGCAGCGATATGGATAAGAAAATTATAAAAATCGGATTGGCAATGATGACATGTATGAGTGTATTATGGTCAGACTCAAAGCTATTATTGGCGGATGAGACAGATAATATCACAAATGAAATGGAAATAGATACAACTGTAAGCCAGAACCTTGCGGCTGATTTTAAGCCTGCAAGCTTCACGGAATTACAAAATGCTATTCAGTCGGCAAATGAGAATGCGGTAATAGATTTATCTGATTTAAGCAGTGATAACAATAATCATAGCTATACGATAGACAAAAGTCTGACATTAACGGGATCAAATAATACGATAGAGGGTTTGTATTTATACGTTAAGGCAGATAAAACATTAACGCTAAGCAATGTTACGATTGTTGGACATTATGCTAATTCAAGAGCGAAGGGAACAACTGTCGAAGGTGAAAAAGGTGCTAATCTAATTGTAGAGCATGATGCAAAACTGATTGGCAGTTCTTATGCGAGTTCTTTTTTTAGTTATATGTCCGGGGTCGCAATTCGAGGTTTCAAGGAAGTCTTGATTTATGGTGAAGTTGAAAGCGGCCAGGGTGTTAAAAAGATTGAAGGCGGTGCTATTCATAACTGTTATCATGTTGTAATTGATGGCGGCAGTGTAAAAGGCGGCGTGATTGATGAAAAAGTTACTTTGAGAGGGGCAGCTGATAATCCTTTAATATCTTATGTAAATAAATTGGAAATTAAAAATGCGTCAATCATTGGCTGTGTGGATAAAGATAAAGATTCTTCTGGCGGCAGTTTGATTTCAGCAACCTATAATGCAATTATCGAAAATAGTACGGTCATTCCTGCTGAGGTATCATTTCCTTATGGTGTCATTGATATTGAAAGTACCGATTCTTTTAATTCACATATGTATGAAAGAGATTGTGCAATCGGGTTTTCAATCAGTGATACATCAATTATAATTCCGGATTCAGCTTACGAAGAGATTGTGGAGATGGATAGTGATATGTATGATGCCGGCAGCTGTGACAAGATAGCCGGTTATGTATTGAAGATTTCAACTTTGAGCGATTTTAATATTTCTCCTTATGATGATGTTTCACCTATTGTGAATATTGGTGAAAATGTGACGCTGCAAGGGTTGAATTCAAGTGGTTCAAACGGCGGTGCGGCAATTATTGCAGATTCTAATTACCTGCCGGTAATTGTGAATGTTGCTGCTTCCGCAGAAATAATCGGCGGCAGTACAACTTTTGAGAATGGTTATGGCGGTAATGGTATTACAGGAGCACAGGTGAATGTAGATGGTATTGTTAGGGGTGGTAATGGCACCTATGGCGGCTATGGTGTTTCACGCTGCTGGTCAGACAGTGTGTTTAACACAAATGGACAAATCAGCGGCGGTACTGGTTCTGTACTGGGCGGCCATGCTGTCTATAATGCCAGTAAGATTACGGTCAACGGTGCAACTCTCAGCGGTGGCAATGGCCCTGCTTATCAGCCGGGTGATGCTGATGGGAATGGTTTTCAGCGGGCCGGATCGGCGGTTTATTCGGTTGATAAATTAATCATGAATGATGGTGAATTAAAACCGGGTTCAGGAGGTTATGCAGCCTGTGTTGTTGGCAGTCTTTATATGAAAGGAGGTTTAATTCTTAACAGCAGCTCACATTTTGAAGCGCAGCCAGATGATCTTAACCTTGCTTCTGTATTGTTATATAATGTTCCGGCAATGCTTCAGATCAGCGGCGGCAGCATCGGATATATCAACACGGAAGTAAATGGTGCTATAACAGAAACTGTATCGGTAGGGCTTTGGAATGAAAAAAACACAAATTACTGGACATATCGAAAAGAAGACAAGTCTGTACAATGGCAAGATTCAATATTTAGCGGTGCGGGATATCAATTATTTGCTGATGAAGTAATCTGCGATGGTGAAAATATCACGGTGGATGATAATCAGCAAAATGTAAGTAATATTTATAGTAAATTTGGTAAGGTAAATGAAACAGCTGAAGGAACAGCCTTGGTATACAGTCCGGATACGGTTGAGGTAATCTTTCCGCGCAGTATTACTGACGAGGATGAGATTATTTTCTCCGCACGTAATTGGAGTAAGGAAAATGGTCCGTATGAACCTTTGGATTTAAGCTATACGCTAATAAGTGATACTAAAATCACGTTTACTCAGCCTAAACGATCAATCCGTATTGAGTTAAGAAAAAAGGAGGCAATCTTAGATCTGAATAAAACCGATAATGAAATTAGCGGCATTGAAATTGATGCGGAATTCAAGACAGGTGAATCAATTACCTTTACGGCAATCGGAGCAAATCTTAATCATTCTAAGCCCGGATTAAATGATTTGCGATATGTTCCGACTTCATGGAGTGTTAATCCCAATGGTACATGGGATAAGGAACCTTATACGGCAGCTTTTAAAATTGATAATGAAGGTGATTATACATTGAGAGTCATCTTTGATGAGGAACAGTATATTCAAACCGATGAATGGATTAAAACTGGTAAATCAATAGAAAAATCTATCTCTTTCACTATCAAAGGCAAAGCAGCTTCCGAAAGCAGCAGTACCGGCAGCACTTATAATCCGCATAAGAACTGTTTTGCCGTAAAAGCTGACAGCCATGTTGTAGAATACATCAAGACGCCAGTTAAAAGTTTAGGACAGTATGGACTGAATTATCAGCTTTCATATCTAGGTAAAGATGGTAAGCCGGTAAAAAAGACTTGGATCATTTTAAATCAAGAAGGAAATCTTGTGGAAACATCAACTGCTGTTTCTTTTGATCAACAATATGATGAAAGCTATCGTATTTACTGGGCGGATGAAGCGGGTGTACTTGCTGATTCATGGCGGCTTTTAGGTGGTAATTGGTATTATTTTAATACAGATTATACGGCTAGGGCTTCACAATGGCAGGCACATAACCTTGATTGGTACTATTTCCAAAATTATACATATGTGAAAAATTATTGGCTGCCAAGCAGTGAGGGACGCTGGTATTACTTCGACGGTGAGGGCAGAATGGTACGGAATCAAGAAGTCGATGGCTGCTGGATCAACAGTTACGGCATTTATTGGAGTCCGCTGTATACTGATCCTGAATATGCGGCAGCTTATAGTGAATAATTAATAAAAATAATAGTCTTTGCTGAATTAAACCTTTAGCTTCAGATTTTCCTTTTTTAAGTCCCATTTATTTCCGCTAACAATTTTGTATAAAATATGATTTAATAGCCAAGGGTGAGGAAATGAAAATTGTATGTATATTGCTTTTATTTTTAACCGGCTGTGTAAATGTGAATGTGAATCATTATCATTTTACAGTTAATTCTGAAGGTGTCAAAGAGGAAGTGACACCATCAGATGATGAAGTAAATCAAGAAAACAATGAAGAAAAAAAGGAAAATAATGAGGTCGTACCGCCAATTATTATTCAGCAGGTTGTAAGACCTGTACTGCCAATTGAACCAGAAGAAGAGGCACCGGTAAATAAAGAAGTTTCATTTTTGGATATTGTGGTTCGCTTTAAAGATGCTGCGGCACTTTATGAACTGAATTATTTTACACCCATTTCAATCTATGAAATTTATGGTGTAAATGAGCTTTTGGTAGAAGAATTTGTAGGCGGCAATCGAATTATAGAGCAGGGTATTTATGAAGCAGCAGTGTTTAAAGCCAGAGCGGGAATGAGCGATCAGGTCTATCAAAAAGTGATTCAGCGTCAAGCCTTTCTGCTGGCACAGTATCCGTCCGCTTTGAATGTCAATCAGGCATCGATCATACGGATTAATGATTGGATCATTTACAGCGTATTGGAAGAGAATCAGACATTAATTGATGCAGTCAGTGAATTAATCAATCAGAGCACTTAGGTGCTCTTTTGCGTTTTATGGAATCATGCAGGTTGCCTTAGAATTTCGCAACTTATGGAAAATGACTGGTATCTTTTATTGAATCATGATTTAATAGGATAGCATTTTATGAAGGAGAATAAGAGATGAAAAACACAAAAACACTATTATGTTGCATGCTGATTTTATTAGCCGGCTGCGCACCTAAGAATGAGGAACCAAAAGATGACCAGAATAAGGTTGTAGAACCTGCAACTAATAATGACATTGCTTCTGATAAAGAGGATGAAAAGGAAGAAAATAAAGAAATCAATGATGAAGAAGAAAAGGATGAAGTATTAGATCAAAATGATCAGGAAAACGCGGAACCGATTGTACCTTCTAAACCGGCAGCTCCTGCCCCTTCAGAGCCGGAAGCGCCTAAAGATGAGCCTGAGGAAACTTTAACTGCGGATCTTGACGCATTGGCAACTGCCATTCAGGCAACGGATCTTTTCTCTATGAGTATGATGATGGACAATCAGCAGATTGCTGATCTATACGGCGGAATTGGTACGGATCACTATGAGACAGCCATTGTGTTAAAGAATTTAATGTCACCGGGCGGTGATGAAGCAGCCATCTTTAAAGTAAAGGCTAATCAGATGGATGCGGTGAAAGCCGGTATCAATGCGCGTGATACTTATGGTAAGAATGAAGGCAGTTTTTACGAAATGGAACAAGAAATGTTTAATAATTCAAAAATTATTGAAATCGGTGATATAATTGTGTATATTGCTGCCAGAAATGTGGATGAAGTGGCATCAATTGTTGAAACGAATTTAAAATAGAAAGTTGGGAAAATATGATTTTCAGCAGTGTATTATTCCTTTATATATATTTGCCTTTAGTGCTGCTGATTTATCAGCTGACACCTTTAAAATATCGTAATCTATTATTATTGATCGTCAATTTGATATTCTATGGCTGGGGTGAACCGGTCTATATACTCTTGATGTTCTTATCGATCGGCATTGATTATGTCAATGGTTATTATGTTGCCAAGTATCGGGACATTGATCGGCAAAGGGCAAAAAGGTTTGTAATCATATCGGTAGTAATGAATCTTTCATTGCTTGGTTTCTTTAAGTATTATGATTTTCTGGCTGGCAGTCTGAATAGTCTGCTGAACGCACAGGTACTGCATCCGTTAGGTTTAGCATTGCCAATCGGTATTTCGTTTTATACTTTTCAGACAATGTCCTATACGATTGATATTTATCGGCATCAGGCAGATGCTCAGAAGAACATTATCAATTTCGGCACCTATGTTACCTTATTCCCGCAGCTGATTGCCGGTCCCATCGTTCGATATAATGATGTGGCGGATCAATTGGAACATCGTGAATCTTCGGCAGATCAATTTGCTTATGGTGTGCAGCGTTTTATATTAGGTCTCGCTAAAAAAGTGCTGCTTGCTAATAACATTGGATTATTATGGGAAACTGTTCAGAAAATGGATTTTGGCAGCATGAGCGTATTAGCAGCCTGGCTGGGAATTATCGCTTTTGCTTTCCAGATATACTTTGATTTTTCAGGATACAGCGATATGGCTATTGGCCTTGGTAAAATGTTTGGTTTTACCTTCTTAGAAAACTTTAATTATCCCTATATTTCTAAAAGTATCACTGAATTCTGGCGCCGCTGGCATATTTCTTTATCCGTATGGTTTAAAGAATATGTCTATATCCCGCTTGGCGGCAACCGCAAGGGAACATTTAGAATGATATTGAATCTTGCAGTGGTTTGGATGCTGACCGGTTTTTGGCATGGCGCAAGCTGGAATTTCCTTTGGTGGGGCTGCTACTTTGGTGTTCTGCTGATCATTGAAAAACTCTTTTTGAAGCGGCTGCTTGATGCTTGCCCGGCAGTTATCACGCATTTATATACGTTGATTCTGGTTTTGATTTCTTGGGTATTGTTTGCCCTGAGTGACGGACCTTCGATATTCACTTATCTGCGGGCGATGTTTGCCCTGAATGGCAATGGCCTTTTTGATAGCTCATCGATTTATTTATTAGCTAATTATGCGATCATGCTGGTAATCCTGACGATTGCATCATTGCCGCTTGGCAAAAAGCTGTATCATCGATTTATTGAAAATCAGCCTGGTTATGTGCTGGTTCCGCTTGTCTTGATGTTCCTGCTGCTTGCAAGTACAGCTTATATTGTCGATGCCAGCTATAACCCATTTTTATATTTTCGGTTTTAGGAAGGAGGCAGAATTATGAAAAAAATGATTGACCGTATCACCATCGGTATGTTTGCATTCATTCTAAGCGGTTTATTTATCATGAATATTCTGCGTCCGGTTCGCTCTTTCTCACCAAATGAAAATCGTATACTTGCTCAGTTTCCGGAATTCTCAGTGAAAAAGCTGCTGAATCATGAATTCACAAGTAATTATGAAACCTTTATCACTGATCAATTTGCTGGCCGCGATCAATGGGTTGCGGCAAAAACTTCAATGGAGCGCCTGCTCGGCAAGGTTGAAAATAATGGTGTTTATTTCGGTAAGGATGATACGCTGATTGAAAAACTGTCTGCTGTTGACACAGCGCTTGTTGATAAGAATATTCGTTATGTAAATCAATTCGCTGACGCGTTGGATCAGCAGGTAAAGATTGATATGATGCTGATACCAGGTGCTGCAGTGATTCAAAAGGCCAAGCTGCCATGGATCAGTGATGATATTGATCAGCTGGCGTTGATTGATGATATTCAAAGTAAATTAACTTCACGGATTAATTTTGTTAATGTGAATGAAACTTTTCTGGCACATGCAAATGAGGATTTATATTTTAGAACTGATCATCATTATTCAATCTATGGCGCGGGTCTGGCTTATCAATGTTATGCAGAGGCCCTTGATCTGCCAATCAGCGAGAGCTATGTGTATGAGGTTGTGGCCGATGATTTTCTTGGTACACTGGCTTCACAGTCAGGTGCCTATGGCATTAAACCCGATGTTATTATCAAATTGGTTAATGATGAACAAATTACTGTGACTTATCCGGATACGGGATTGATAGATAATAATGTATATCTTGAAGATAATTTGAATGTTAAGGATAAATATACTTATTATTTGAATGGCAATCATTCTCTGGTACAGATCAAAACGAATGCTGATCGGCATGAAAAATTACTGATTCTGCGTGATTCATATGCTAATATATTTACCCCGTATCTGCTTCAGGCTTTTAGTGAAATTGATCTGCTTGATCTACGCTATTACAAATATTCAATTTCTGATTATATCGATGAGCATGAAATTGATCGGGTCTTGATTCTGTACAGCGGCAAGAATTTTATGAGTGATGTGAATTTTACTTTCTTAAAAT
>ENA-UOJK01001807-UOJK01001807.1-human-gut-metagenome-genome-assembly--contig:-C116-NODE-1807-length-13026-cov-10.397117_pt1 | contig 13026 bp, 10 predicted proteins | sample MGYA00242348_ERZ723895 | MGnify/ENA metagenome assembly ERZ723895
CAGCCGCCGGAGCGGTGCTTAAGCCGTTAGGCGGGAATTGTGCGGTGTTGCCTTAAGTAACAATGTTATGGAAAGCGAGATTATAACGTGAAATATTATAAACTGCATCTGATCCGCCACGGCCTGACGGCGGGCAATCTGCAAGGGCTGTACATTGGCAGCGGCAGCGACCTGCCCCTGTGCGACGAGGGCCGCGCCCAGCTGAAAACGCTGAAAAAGGATTTTGACTATCCGGTCGTGCCGCTGGTGTTCACCAGCCCGATGAAGCGCGCCACCGAGACGGCGGAGATTTTGTTTCCCGGCGTGCGGCAGATCGAGCTGGACGACCTGCGGGAGATGGCCTTTGGCAAGTTTGAGGGCCGCGCCGTACAGGAGCTGGTGAAGGACCCAGAGTTTGCCCAGTGGATGGACCCGACGAGCCGCACGGTGCCCGCGGGCGCGGAGGACCGGCAGATGTTCTTCAACCGCACGTCGTCGATGCTGATGAAGATGTTTGAGTACATGCTGCGCACCCACACCGAGGAGGCCGCCTGCGTGACCCACGGCGGCGTTATCATGAACATGCTGTCCCAGCACGCCCTGCCCTTCCGCAAGCCGGAGGAGTGGATGACCGACCCGGGCGCGGGCTACAGCGTGCGCCTGGACGCCGAGATGTGGATGCGGGATCATCTGGCCGAGGCGTATGACGTTGTGCCCCACGGGTATCTGGACGGGATGGAGTAATTTACGGGGGTTTTGTTCCTTCTTCGCAAAGAAGGAAGCAGAAATTCCAAACCATAAACCATGCTATAAAAAGGCACCTGCTCGGGGTTGAGCAGGTGCCTTTTGGGTTATTGAGCGGTAGGGGCCGGACATGTCCGGCCCGGCTGTGGATGGTGTACGGGCGGCTATGGGAAGGCTGCGGGCCGGGCATGCCCGGCCCCTACAGGGCGGCAATTTTTGCAGCGGGGCGGCCGTGGGGGATGCGGACGGCCATGGGAAGGCCGGAGGGGCTCCGGCCGTTTGCGGCTGCCGCTCACCTTCATCATTCTGCCGGGGCTTCGGTTGCCTCCGGCTGCGCGGTTTCCTCCGGTTGCGGAGCGTTCGCATCCAGATACGCCTGATTGTCCGCGATGGTCTGGTTCAGCTCGTCGATTTTTGCCTGCGCGGCATCGCGGGCGGCGAGCAGATCGGCGTTCTCGCTGTCGGCGTCCAGGGCGGCCTGGGCGTCCTGCAATTCAGTCTGTGCCTCGGCCAGGCTGGCGTTGGCCTGGTCAATGGCAGCCTGCGCGTCGATGAGCTTCTGCGCGTTCGACAGCGCGGCCTCGGCGGCGGCAGCGGCTTCATCAGTGACGCCGCTTGCCAGCAGGGCAGGCTTTTCGGGCAGGGTCTGCTCGCTGCCGTCGGCGGCGGTCAGGCGCAGGGCCTGGCCGTAGTAGCCGCCCCAGATCGCGATAAAGCTCTTGCCCGGGGCCACGGTCAGCGGCGTGCCGTCGGCGGCGGTCAGGCTGAACGGCCCGGTGGCGTCCTCCTTGCTCCAGGAGATCTGCTCCCACGCGCCGCCGTGCAGGTAGAGGCCGGTGCCGCCGGTCATGTCGTACTGGCGGGTGTAGCCGTCATCCTTGATGCCGCTGGACGCATACAGCACAAACACGTTAGTGAACGCCGCCTGTTGACCGTTGTCGGCGTCGGTCATCGGGCTTCCGTCGGCGTTCAGCTTCTCGTACAGGCCGGTGCCGGTGTTGTAGTTCAACTGCTCGCTGTCGGATTTCGAGAACGTCACGGTCAGGCTCATGCCGCTGCGGTTCTCGGGGGCAACCTCCTCCCGCGTACCAAAACGGAACAGCGGGGTGTTGCTGCCCTCCAGCGCCGTGCCGTAGCTGGCCGCACCGTTGCGGATCAGCTCGCCGGTGGTGTACCAGCAGTTTTCCTCGCGGTAGCCTGCGTCCTGACGGCCCTGGTCAAAGGCAAACGCCGTCTTGCCGACGTGGTAGCCGTCCAGATCCTGATACGCCAGCGTGTTGAGCAGGTTTGCCGCGTAGACGTTCTTGTCAATCGAGACCGGCATCGCATTCAGCGGCAGCGCAGCCTGCAAAAACAGGTCGCGGCCCGGGCCGACTGGCCCCACCTTGCTGATGCGGTCCACGTCGGCAAACAGCGCCATCAGACCCGCGGTGTTGCCCTCGGTCACGCCCTCGATCAGCACATCGGCGGACGCAATGCCCCACTGGGGCTGTGCGCCGTCCAGCGTGCGCAGCATCACGGCCACGGGGCGCTTGCCGGTGTAGTCGGCGTCGTCCAGCCCGGTCAGCGGGTTGGTGCTCAGGCCCACCACGGGCTCGGGCGTCGACTCGGCAGTGACCTCCGGGGTGGGGGTCGCTGCCTGCTCCGGCGTGGCGGTCACGGTATCCTGCCGGGCGCAGCCGCCCAGCAGCAGGGCAGCCAGCAGCGCCGCAGCGCCGCCCCATGCCTGCAATTTTTTCATAGTGTACCTCTCTCATAAAAACAACGCGGCCCGCCGGGCGAGCCGCGTTGTTGATGGATGCTTAACCTTGGCTGCCCTCAGCGTTCTCCGTGTTTTCCTGCTGATCGGGAGCCTGCTCTGATGCGGGGGCCTGCTCCTCGGCGGGGGCCTGCTCCTCGGCGGGGGCCTGCTCCTCGGCAGGGGCCTGCTCCTCGGCAGGGGCCTGTTCCTCGGCGGGAGCCTGTTCCTCGGCGGGAGCCTCGGTGGTCTCAGCCTCACCGCTGCCGGTGGCGGCTGCGGTCAGGTCGTCGGTGGAGGAGCCAAGGGTCTCACCGGCCTTGGCGTCGTCCTCGACATAGCTCTTCTCGTAGGTCTGGGTCGTGGCGGTGGACAGGTTGACGCCGTCCAGCGTGCTGTGGACAAAGTTTTCGGCAAAGTCTACGTCGGTCACGGCCACATAGCTCTTGCCGATGTTGACCTCCAGCGGGGTGTCGCTGCAGGTGCCGTCCTCGTTCAGGTAGTACAGGCGCAGGGCCTCCAGCGGGGTGCCCTTCTGCCAGTAGATCTTCTCGCACTTGCCGCCGTAGCAGTAGTAGCCGATGCCGCCCCATGCGTACTCAGCATACTGCAGGTCCTTGGCCTCGTGGCCGGGGTAGGTGTGGATGTCGGTGTACAGGACGATGACGTTGGGGAAGGTCAGCACCTTGTTGTCGGCGGCCTCGTCCACGGTATCGCGCCACTGGCCGTCGGAGTAGTTCTGCTGCATCTTGTACTCGTTGGTGCTCTCGTCGTAGATGAAGCGGGTCTTGTAGGACTGGCTGTGGACGATCTCGACATACTGGCCGTCGGAGACGACGGGGCCGTACTTATCGCTGTAGGCGCTGTCCATGCTGTTGGACAGGTCGCGGGTCGTGCCCAGGCGGTAATCCACAAAATTAAAGAAGGTGGAGTTGTAGGTGCGGTTCATGTCCACGTTCTGGCTGCTGATATAGTTTGCGATGTTGTCGGCGTTGGTGTACATCGTGTGCTCCAGCGCCAGAGAACCGGCGTTGTAGCTCTTGCCGGCCCAGTTGACGCGGCCATAATCGCGGTAGCCGTTGGCACCGTCGTTGTTGTTCAGCTTGCCGTAGTCGTAGTCGATGGCATACTGCTGCATGACGACGGACTGGCCCTCATGGACATAGAGCGCCTGCCAGGGCAGGATCAGGCGGAAGAACTGGTCGCGGCCCGAGCGGACGGGGCCGACCTCGCCGACGGTCTTATAATCGGTAAAGACAGGCATGAAACGGGTGATGCCGCCCTCGACCTTGATCTCAAACAGGATGTCGGCCTTGGACAGACCGCGCTGGGGGCGGGCCGCCACGATGTTGTTGACCATCACGGCGGTGATGCGCTGGCCCTCGGGGTAGTCAGCACCCTTCGGCTCACCGGTCAGGACGTTGGCCTCATAGGGGGGCAGCTCGGTGGGAGCGGGGGTCGCCTCCACAGTCGCGGGTGTGCTTTCCGCGGTGGAGGTCGAGATGGTATCGCCGCTCTTTTTGCAGGCCGCCAGCAGCACTGTCAGGGAGAGCAGCGCTGCGATCACAAGCAGAACACGTTTCATTCCATTGCTCCTTTTCAGGTTTTCCTGTTGTAGTAAATATACTAACATTGTAGTCGTTTCAAGGGCGTTTGTAAAGGTGGGGGCGGAGATTTTACAAATACAAATTTTTGCCTCCCCCACGGGGGAAGGTTTCCTTATTTTCGCGTCTGAAGCCAGTACTCCCCCATACTGCTGCCAGGCTTGCCGGTGCATTCGTCGTGCAGGTAGTCGGCAAGGCCCGCGGCGGCGGGGTCCCAGGCAAGAGCCTGGGCTTCGGTTTCAAACTCGACCTCGGCGTACCAGAAGGCCGTGGGCAGGTCGGGGTCCACGCAGTTGACCTCGAGCGTCAGCCCGCCGGGCAGCCGATAGCCGCGGCGCTCCTTGCGGATAAGTGGCTTACCTATTAAATGCTCGAGCTTTGCGAACAGCTCGGCGTCGATTTCGGTCTCGATCTCCTCGCGGCTCAGGGTGCCCGCCCCTTTAAAGCAGAGCACCAGCGCCGTGCGCCCGCCCTGCAGGGCCTCGCGCCGGATGCGCACCGTGGGGCGCACGCTGATGTAGCCCTGATCCATCTGATAATCCGAAGTCTGGGTCAGCCCCTCCGGCCAGCCCGTGACCATCCATTTGCGTTCGATTTCCATAATGAGCCCCTGCCTCCCTGTAGGGGCCGGACATGTCCGGCCCTCAACCTATCCGTTATCGCTGCAATGCCGTACAGCAGCGGGCCGGGCATGCCCGGCCCCTACGGCGCTGCGCAGCAGTCGTTGCGCCTGCGGCCATCCGGCCTGCTCTTAGTATACCACATTCCGTCTCTCGCGCACAGTTCACAGTATTGCCGTATTTCAACCAAAAAACCGTCGCTTCTTTCGTCAGATTGCCAGTTGCATTTTGTCCGCTTACCCCGTATAATAGAGGCATAACAGCAAGGGCGCTGCGAATGTGTTTTCGCAGCGTCCTTTTTCTGTAAATAGAGGAAATAAAGGAGTAAGAAGTATGGCAGCAACCGTTATGGAACTTTACGGCAGCAAAGTCTTCAACGAGCATGAGATGCGCGAGCGTCTGCCCAGCTCGACCTACAAGAGCCTCAAGGCGACGATTGAGAAGGGCCAGCCGCTGGACCTTGAGGTCGCCAACGTCGTGGCCAGCGTCATGAAGCGCTGGGCCATTGAGCAGGGCGCCACCCACTACACCCACTGGTTCCAGCCTCTGACCGGCATCACCAGTGAGAAGCATGACGGCTTTGTCAGCCCCCAGCCGGACGGCACCGCCATCATGGAGTTTTCCGGCAAGGAGCTCATCAAGGGTGAGCCGGACGCCTCCTCCTTCCCCTCCGGCGGCCTGCGCGCCACCGCCGAGGCCCGCGGCTACACCGCCTGGGACCCCACCAGCTACGCTTTCGTGAAGGACGATACGCTGTGCATCCCCACTGCGTTCTGCTCCTACACCGGCGAGGCACTGGACAAAAAGACCCCGCTGCTGCGCTCGATGCAGGCCATCTCCGACCAGGCCTGCAAGGTGCTGAAGCTGTTCGGCAAGGATGTAGACCGCGTCGTGACCACCGTCGGCCCCGAGCAGGAGTACTTCCTGATTAAGAAGGAGGACTACCAGAAGCGCCTGGACCTGGTGCTGTGTGGCCGCACGCTGTTCGGCTCTGCCCCGTCCAAGGGCCAGGAGCTGGAGGAGCACTACTTCGGCACGATCCGCCCCATCGTCTCCGGCTTTATGAAGGAGCTGGACGAGGAGCTGTGGAAGCTGGGCATTCCCGCCAAGACCAAGCACAACGAGGTCGCCCCCTGCCAGCATGAGCTGGCCCCCATCTACGACACCACCAACGTCGCCATCGACCACAACCTGCTGACGATGGAGATGATGAGGAAGATCGCCGACAAGCACGGTCTGGTCTGCCTGCAGCATGAGAAGCCGTTCGAGGGCGTCAACGGCAGCGGCAAGCACAACAACTGGTCCCTCGGCACCAAGCACGAGAACCTGCTGGACCCCGGCGACACCCCGATGGAAAACCTGCAGTTCATGGTGTTCCTGTCCGCAGTCATCGAGGCCGTTGACGATTACGCCGACCTGCTGCGCACCTCCGTCGCCACCCCGGGCAACGATCACCGTCTGGGCGCCAACGAGGCACCCCCGGCCATCATTTCCATCTTCGTCGGTGAGGAGCTGGAGGCCGTTATTGATGCCATCTGCACCGATTCCCCCTATGCCGGCCCCGTCAAGATGAAGATGGACCTGGGCGTTGATGTCCTGCCCAAGTTCAGCAAGGACACCACGGACCGCAACCGTACCTCTCCGTTCGCCTTCACCGGCAACAAGTTTGAGTTCCGTATGCCTGGTTCCGCCGAGAACCTGTCCGACGCGAACACGATCCTGAACGCCGCCGTCGCCAAGAGCCTGAAGGAGTTCGTGGCCGAGACCGCCGGTGCCGCCGACTTTGAGTGCGCGGCTGCCGCCTGGGTCAAAAAGACGCTGAACGAGCACCGCCGCGTGATCTTCAACGGCAACGGCTACAGCGAGGCCTGGGAGGTCGAGGCCGAGCGCCGCGGCCTGCCGAACCGCAAGTGCACCCCCGACGCGATGATCGCGCTGAAGGACGAGAAGAACATTGCCCTGATGGAGGAGTTCGGCGTTCTGACCAAGACCGAGATGCTGAGCCGCTACGAGGTCGAGATGGAGCACTACTCCAAGATCCTCAACATCGAGGCCCGCACGATGCTCAAGATCGCCAACAAGCAGCTGATCCCCGCCGCCACCGCCTACATGGGCGAGGTCGCCGGCGCAGCCGCCGCCAAGACCGCCGCTGTGGAGGGCATCTCCACCAAGGCCGAGACGAAGGTCCTGACCGCCCTGAGCAAGTACACCGACGAGATGTCCGACGCCACCGACGCCCTGCAGGCCGCTACCGACAAGGTCAGCGCCATGGACGACGAGGCCGCCAAGGCACACGCCTTCCACGACGAGGTCATCCCCGCGATGGATGCCTTGCGTGCCGCCGCCGACGAGGCCGAGAGCATCGTCGATGAGGATTACTGGCCCCTGCCCTGCTACAGCCGTATGCTGTTCTATACCGAGTGATTTTCTCCCGCGCTTTTTGTAGGGGCGGATTTCGTATCCGCCCGCAAGGGGCTGCCGGTTGACGGGCGCATATAGAATGCGCCCCTACGGGATGGGTTGTTTCCCCGCAAGCAACAGCCCGCCCACACCACGCCATTTTCCTTACTGGCCGCGCCCCCGCCCCGCACAGTGAAGGCGCAGCCGGGTGTAAGGTTACACCCTTTTACAATCGCCATTCTCCTTTTCCTATTTCTTACACCAGCTCGAAAGGCCCGCCCGCTCAAGGTGGGCCTTTCGAGTATCTGCGGCTTCCCCCTTGGGGGAAGGCTTTTACAGGAGGTTCCTATGAAACGCACCGCACAGGACATTCTCAATTTTGTTGAGGACAACGATGTTAAGTTCGCAAAATTGACATTCTGCGATATTTTCGGCAACCAGAAAAACGTTTCGCTTTTTGCCAGTGAGCTGCCCCGCGCCTTTGCCGAGGGTGTCAGCTTCGACGGGTCGTCCATCGCCGGGTTCATGAACGTCGAGGAGAGCGACCTTGTGCTCTGGCCGGACCCGGACACCGCCACCGTGCTGCCGTGGCGCCCCACCGAGGGCCGCGTCATCCGCATGTACTGCGACATCACCCTGCCCAACGGCAAGCCGTTTGAGGGCAACTGCCGCGGCTACCTGCAATCCGTCATCAAGCGTGCCCGCGCCATGGGCCTTGTCTGCAACGTCGGCTGCGAGTGCGAGTTCTACCTGTTCGAGACCGACGAGCACGGCAGCCCGACCCGCATTCCGCTGGACATAGGCGGCTATTTTGACATCCCGCCGCTGGACAAGGGCGAGAACATCCGCCGTGAGATCTGCTTTGCCATTGAGGAAATGGGCCTGCACCCCGAGCACAGCCACCACGAGAGCGGCCACGGCCAGAACGAGGTCTGCTTCCGCTACACGACGGCGCTGAAATCCGCCGACAATCTGAACACCTTCAAGAGCACCGTCAAGGCCATTGCGGCCCGCAACGGTCTGTTTGCCAGCTTCATGCCCAAGCCTTTGGCCAACCAGCCGGGCAGCGGTCTGCATGTCAATGTCTCGCTGCTGCGGGACGGCAAGAACCTGTTTGACGGTGCCTTTACGCCCGACAGCGAGGCCGGACATTTTGTGGCGGGCATCCTGGCCCACGCGCGGGAGCTGACGGCGTTCTGCAACCCTGTGCCCAACTCCTACGCGCGCCTGGGCGCAAACGAGGCCCCGCTGTACGTGAGCTGGAGCCGCCAGAACCGCAGCCAGCTCGTGCGTCTGCCCAGCGCCCACGGCGAGTACTGCCGCGTTGAGCTGCGCGGGCCCGACCCCGCGGGCAACCCGTATCTGGTCATCGGCCTGATCCTGGCCGCCGGTCTCGACGGCATCGAGCACAGCCTGCCCCTGCCCGAGGCCGTGAACCGCAACCTGTTCCATCCCAGCGCCGCGGCGGGTCTGGACAGCCTGCCCCGCACCCTGCGCGAGGCCATCACCGTGGCCGGGCAGAGCGAGTTTATCAGCCGCGAGCTGCCCGTTGCCCTGATGAACAAGTACTTTGAGTACCAGACCCAGCTCTGCCACGACGCCGAGGGTGCCCCCGACACCGAGAGCTGGGAAAGAGCGCACAGCTTCCTGATCATTTAATTTTACGGGAGTACGCAGGGCGGCCTGCCCTCAGGCCGCCGTGCCCGTGTGCCCGGAGAGAAAACTTTTCCGTGCGGCACACGCCCACGGTGGGGTGGGGGCCCCGCCCTACGGCCTGTCCGAAAGCTTCATCGTAAATTATCAGGAAGGGAGGGCAGCCTATGGCAAAAGCCCTGATCGTTTCGGCGGGGAATAACGCCAATGAATATCTGGCGCGGCATATCGGAGAGCTGGGCTATACCCGCCCCACGATTGTCGCCAGCGGCGGCGAAGCGCGCCGCCGCATGGATACCAACGACTTTGAGGTCGTCATCATCAACACGCCCCTGCCCGATGAGTTCGGCCACGAGCTGGGCACCGACGCCGTGGAAAAGACCGACGCAGGCGTCATCCTTCTGGCCAAGACCGGCACCGCGGAGCAGATCGCGGATAAACTGCAGGATTTCGGCGTGCTTGTGCTGGCCAAGCCGTTCACCGGCGCACAGTTCCGGCAGACCGTGCAGATCGCGGCCAGCAGCTACAAGCGCCTGGCCGTGCTGCGGACCGAGAACGCAAAGCTGCTGGACAAAATCGCCCAGCTGCGGCTGGTGGACCGCGCAAAGTGCTATTTGATCGAGAAAAAAGGCTACACCGAGACCGACGCCCACCGCCTGATCGAAAAGCGCGCCATGGACACCCGCATGAGCCGCGGCGAGGTCGCGCAGGAGATTCTGGAGGAGGAGGAGGAATAAGCAAGGTTGCCTTCCCCCGCGGGGGAAGGTGGCCGAGGCCCCGCCCGAGGCCGGATGAGGGGCGAGTGTGCCGCAATTACCCATTCACGAGATGCAATGGCAAGCTCTGCCCTCATCAGTCCGCTTACGCGGACAGCTTCAGTCTCCGCGCTAAGAGCCGCCTCCGGCGGTTGCGCTTCGACACGCGCCTGCGGGCGCAGCCCCGAGGGGGAAGCCTTAGAGACGCAAAAAAGAGGACGCTTTCGCGCCCTCTTTTTTATTTACAGATACCCATACCTCTTTCTCCCCCTCACAACAAACCCTCCTGTGCATACCAGCGCCATGGCCTCGGCGGCAACTACCGCAAGCCAGATGCCGTCCACGCCGATGATAAGTGGCAGGGTCAGGATGGACACGACCTGGAACAGCAGCGTGCGCAGGAAGGAGATAGCCGCCGACACTGTGCCGTTGTTCAGCGCCGTGAAGAACGCCGAGCCGAAGATGTTGAAGCCTGACAGGATAAAACTGATGCAGTACAGCTTCATACCGTGGGTCGTCAGCGCCAGCAGCCCCGCATCGTAGCCGACGAAGATTTTGGCCAGCGGCTCGGCCAGCAGCTCACTGGAAGTCAGCATCGCCACACCGGCCACCGCAATGATGCCCGCACTTTTGCGCAGCAGGTTTTTCAGTTCGTCCTTATTGTCTGCGCCGAAGTGGTAGCTGACAATGGGCGCTGTGCCCTGAGAATAGCCGATGAACACCGCCGCGAACACAAAGCCCACATACATAAGCACGCCGTAGGCCGCAACGCCGTCCGCGCCGAACAGCTTGAGCAGCTGCATATTGTACAGCGCACCGACCAGCGACATCGAGATGTTCGTCATCAGCTCGCTGATGCCGTTGGCGCAGGCTTTGAACAGCTCCCGCAGGCTGAACAGCGGCTTTGTGAAATACAGGCGGCAGCCGGGACGGCGCTTAGCAAAGTAGAAAATGGGCGCCACACCGCCGACCATCTGGCTGATGACCGTCGCCGACGCCGCACCGGCCAGCCCAAGACCCGCCACGCCGACGAGCACAAAGTCCAGCACCATGTTGGTCACGCCCGCCGCCACCGTGAAGAACAGGCCCAGCTTGGGCTTTTCCGCGGCAATAAAGAAGCTCTGGAACAGATATTGCAGCATGAACGCCGTTTGGAATGTCAGCAAAATGCGGCCATACAGCAGACAGCTGGGCAGCAGCTCGGGCGTTGCGCCCAGCAGCAGCGCCACGGGCCGCAGCAGTGCCAGGCCGATGGCGCTGAAAATCGCGCCGATGCCCACAGTCGCAACGGCCAGCATACTGAACAGCCGGTTTGCGCGCTTCTCATCGCCCATGCCCAGCGTCATGGCGACCAGCGCACTGCCGCCCGTGCCGATCATAAAGCCGAGGCAGCCCAGCATCTGGAGATAGGGGTAAATGAGGTTCAACGCCGTGAACTCCGTTTTGCCCGCGCAGTTCGAGACAAAGAAGCCGTCCACAATCGTGTAGATCGACGTGAAGATCATCATGATAATGGGCGACGCCGTGAATTTCAGCAGCCGCCCCGTGGTAAAGTGGTCGGACAGCTGGATCTGGTTTGATTTTGACATAAATGCTCCTGTTTTTGCGCGTTTTCAAAGGCTTCCCCCGCGGGGGAAGCTGTCGCCGAAGGCGACTGATGAGGGCAAAGTTTGCCGTTATATCCCTTTAGCGGGAAATTCCGGCAGGTTCACCCTCATCCGGCCTCGGGCGGGGCCTCGGCCACCTTCCCCCTCAGGGGAAGGCGCTTATCGTTTCAAACTCCCGCTGCAGGCATTCCAGATGCCGCTGCGCCAGACGGTGCATTTCCTCGGCGCTTGCAAGGCCAAAGGCGCGGATGGCCTTTTCCTCGGCAGCGATGACCGGCACGACGGTGCGCTCGGCCAGCGCACGGCCCTCGGCGGTCAGGGTCACGATCCTTCCGCTGTGGGCTCCTTTTCCCGGGCAAAGCGCCAGCAGGCCCTTTTTGACCATGGCCGCCACGGCGGAGTTCAGCGTCTGCTTGGGGATGCCCCAGTCCGCCGCAATGCGGTTCTGGGTCAGCGGCTCGCACGACGTCACCAGCGCATACAGCGTCCAGAACGCTGCGTCCGACAGGCCGCACCGCTGCGCCGCCGCGTGGTACAAGGCGTTGCACTCATTGAACTGGCGGTTCGTTTTGTCCAGCAGGGCGCGGGCCTGGGATTTCTTTTCTTCCATTCTCTTTCCTCTTTAAAATCCGATTTCGGATTCCAGTATAGTCCGAAATCGGATTTATGTCAAGTGTCGAATTTTGATGTTGCTTTTTGTGCAGCTTTCACATTGTCTGCACCCGCCGCGGATATTATAATGAAAGAAAAGCAAAGGAGGCTTTCCCCATGTACCAAGCCGCACAAAACCGCTATCAGGTCATCCCCTACCGCCGCTGCGGGGCCAGCGGCCTTATGCTGCCCGCTGTCTCGCTGGGGCTGTGGCATAATTTCGGTGACACCGCCCCGTATGAGAATATGCGCGCGCTCTGCCGCACGGCGTTTGACCACGGCATCACCCACTTTGACCTTGCCAACAACTACGGCCCTGAGCCGGGCGCTGCCGAGCGGAATTTTGGTAAAATTCTGCGGGACGACCTCGGCGTCTACCGCGACGAGCTGATCATCTCCACCAAGGCCGGTTACCTGATGTGGGACGGCCCCTACGGCGACTGGGGCAGCCGCAAGTATCTGCTGGCCAGCCTGGACCGGAGCCTGCAGCGCATGGGGCTGGACTATGTGGATATTTTCTACCACCACCGCATGGACCCCAACACCCCGCTGGAGGAGACGATGGGCGCACTGGCGCAGGCCGTGCGCAGCGGCAAGGCGCTGTACGCCGGTCTGTCCAACTACGACGGCCCGACGCTGGAAAAGGCCGCGGCCATTCTGGACGAGCTGCATGTACCGTTCGTCATCAACCAGAACCGGTATTCGATCTTTGACCGCACGATTGAGCACAACGGGTTAAAGGATACCGCTGCGAAGCTGCACAAGGGCATCATCACCTTCAGCCCGCTGGCGCAGGGGCTTTTGACGGACCGCTATCTGCACGGCATCCCCGCCGACAGCCGCGTCCAGACCGACGGGCGGTTCTTGAAGGAGAAGGACATCACGCCGGAGCGCCTTGCGCAGATCCGCGCCCTGAACGACCTTGCCCGGCAGCGCGGTCAGACCCTGGCCGAGATGGCCCTTGCCTGGCTGCTGCACCACGACGAGGTCACAACGGTTCTGATCGGTGCCTCCAAAACGCAGCAAATTCTGGACAACATCAAGGCCGTGGAGCACACGACGTTCACGCCCGACGAGTTGGCCGCGATCGACAGGATCAGCAAGTAAATTCTATTTACGCACAATAAACCGCCGCCCGCCGGGGAAGTTTTCCACGACGGGCGGCGGTTGTTGTTGAAAAATGGGTTTGCGGGATGTACGCCCGCGGTTCGCCACTGTAGGGGGCGGCAGCGATTTCCCGTAGGGGCGGATTCTATATCCGCCCGGGGTGGTTCC
>ENA-UOJK01001811-UOJK01001811.1-human-gut-metagenome-genome-assembly--contig:-C116-NODE-1811-length-13012-cov-50.882766_pt1 | contig 13012 bp, 10 predicted proteins | sample MGYA00242348_ERZ723895 | MGnify/ENA metagenome assembly ERZ723895
TCTTTGTAATTAACCATTTTGTTTAAAGTTTATTGTTAGTGAATTAAAATTCTACGCAAAAGTAAGCATTATCCTTTAAAAAGAAGAACGAGAGAAGAATAAAATATCTCTATTTATCTATCAAATCTATTCTATTTTAAAGCTATTGGCTTGAATTAACAGAATATTGTAATCTCCATATTACAATGCTTTTGCATCTGTCTGCCCGTTACTGCCTTTTGCGTTCTCAACCTCATAAACAAAAAAGCCGGAAAGCAAGTTTACTTTCCGGCCCCCTATTTACACATTATTATATATTATTTTTTCAAATAGATAATCGTAGGCAAGTGATCGCTATAACCGTTCAGCCACACACGTCCGCCATGAGTACGTAAAGGTGAGCCTTTGTATTTACCATCCTGCTGGATCAGATAATCGCGGATAAAGACTTCATTATGGTCATAACGCAGCCCTTTTTTTGTTTTCACCAATGGTCTTGACAGCACAATCTGATCGAACAAATTCCATTTGCCCCGATAAAGCAAGGTTCCCACTCCCTTATCCTCCAGCGTTTTCCACCAAGGATTATAGAACTGTTTTGCTTTCATTCCCGAGATGTACTTGCGCGCTCCCAAAGTCTGCATGCTTTCATCCATAGGGTCATCGTTCATATCCCCCATAACAAAAAGTTTCAACTTCTTATCTTCACGCAGCAAAGAGTCTGTAAGTACTTTCACCTGCTTGGCAGCATGCACGCGCACCGGTGATTTTGCACCACGAGAAGGCCAATGATTTACGATGACACACACACGCTCATCAGCCAACCGACCGTCTACAATCAGAAATCCACGCGTCAGGTGCACCGTATCCCCTTCAAACGGGGTGGAGAGTATCAACTTGGAATTTGTAACGGTGAACTGCTGCGGATCATACAGCAACGCACAGTCGATGCCTCGTTTGTCAGGTCCTTCATAATGAATAAACTTATAATTGGAAATGGCCGGCTGACTGACGAGATCCGTCAGCACCCTGCGGTTCTCCACTTCTGCCACACCAATAACAGCCGGACCTTCGGGAACCAGATTTCGCGACAACGAACCCAGCACCATCGACAAATTATGCAGTTTAGATTCGTATTTCTTCGCTGTCCACTGATAACTGCCATCAGGCAAAAAATCATGATCGTTCTTACCTGCATCATGAATGGTATCAAACAAATTCTCAAGATTATAAAAAGCTATACTATACAGCTTACGTTCTGTGTTCTGGGCTACCGCCACTATAACGCAGAAACAAAAAGAAAATAAAAAAGTAACTTTCCTCATATTAGTTTATACAATTATTCCGCAAAGATATCCATCTATCAACACATTCGATAAAAAAAACGGCTTTTTGCTTGTGTTTAATGCAAAAATATATTAAATTTGTAAAATACCATAAAAAAGATGCTCCCTAATTTATAAACTTACAAACAAAATCTACATTATGAAAAACAAAGTTTTCTACATGAACATGCTATTAATGTGTATCATGACCTCCTGCGGCGATGACAACGCTCCTCCCATCCCGGCTCCCACTCTCTCGATTGATCCCGCTACTGCGCTGCACTTCACAGCCGCAGCTACTGAATCGCATGAAATTAATGTTACGACCAACCAAGACAGCTGGACTGCAATTTCCAATCAAAACTGGTGTAAAGTAACACAAGACAAAAACAAATTAATCGTAAAAGCAGATCCTAATACGACTGAAACATCCCCCGCACCGGCTACCATTACTATTTCTGCAGGAAGTGCAAAAAGCATAATGCTGGCAGTAACACAGGATGCAGCTACAAACGAACCTGACGCCACCTATCCGGCAACCGAAGCCGATTTGATAAAAGCCGTAGCCAAAACATGGACATTTCCTGAAACCTCCGACTACATTTCTTTGGAACTCAACGAAGAAAAATACTATTCCCTACTTACAAAAACAAAAATCGCAACGCGTTCCAAAGAAGCGAACGGCATTTATATAATATAAGGAACCTATACGGTATCCGATGATTTGCGTATTCTGTCTTTAACCGATTTCGGAAAAATCGAAATCAAGGACATTAAGCAAACGGAAAGTGAGATTACCATTACTCCTACCGGCAAAGATCCGTTTACCGTAACTACCACCGAGCAAAAGATCGAAACTCCGCCGACCCGGACAGGGAAACGTCTTAAAACATATACCCCCGACTTTGGAGATGAAGGGGTTATGAACTACACCTTTACCTATGATGACAAGAACAGGTTGGTCAAGTTATCTGTGGATATTGACGGCAAGACACAAGAACTGTCCATTAAATACGAAAACCAGAAAATCAGTTTTGATCTCCCCGGAGAAGAGTTGGAAGCAACAGGCAATATTGCATGTACCTATACTCTCAATACTGCCGGACTTGCAACCGATCTTCAAGTCAAGATAGGCAAAGCCATCATTACGCAACGTTACACTTACAACAATGCCCGCCAGCTCATTTCCGTACGCCGATATGAAGGAGGAGAAATGACCGCTTATTGCAATGCAGTATGGGAGAACGGCAATGTCACATCTACCATTAGTGGTTCCAAGCATATCTGTACCGACAAGTCTTATCAAGACAACGAAGGCAATACTGTATATGTGCACGACCATAATCAGGACAACAAATTTGATGACAACGACAAGGCTTTGGCTCCGGGCGCCTATGACACTCATTCATCCGCTTATACTTATACCGCCGAAAAAAACAAAGGCGGATTTTTAATCCCCACCTATTCACCCGATATTTTTGATATGTTCGATTTCGGAGACTGGCTTGCCGCAATGACAGGCATCTTAGGTAAACTGCCGGAAAACCTGAACAAAGACAATAGCAATGGTTTCTTTACTTTTGCTTATACATTCGAAGGTGATTATCCGAAAACCCTGCAAGTTAATGCAAAAGAGCATGGGGAAGAGTTCAAAGCGACTATAACCTTTGAATAAAAAGACTCTCTCTTTTTAAATCAGGAAGTTCCGGGTAACTTCCTGATTTTTTTTTCAAAAACCTTTTTCATTTCATAGAAAAGCATTATCTTTGCGCTCTGAAAAAGACCATTACACTATTTATTACCAAAATAGTAACAGAATATAAATTAAAAAACAAATATCGAAATGAAAAAAGGTATTCATCCTGAAAATTACCGTCCGGTAGTATTTAAAGATATGTCAAACGGTGACGTGTTCTTGTCTCGTTCTACAGTAAATACCAAAGAGACTATCGAGTTCGAAGGCGAAACTTATCCGTTGGTAAAACTGGAAATCTCCAGCACTTCTCACCCGTTCTATACAGGTAAGTCTAAGTTGGTTGACACAGCCGGTCGTGTTGATAAGTTCATGAGCCGTTACGGTAATCGCAAGAAATAATCTGTTTTTTTAAAGCAGAAAAAAGGGAATCTATATCAGATTCCCTTTTTTTGTTACTTCTTTATCAGCCTTTACGGAACGGCGGCTTAACCACCACTGCTTTCAGCTTGCGTCCGCGCATGTCAATAAAAATTTCCGTACCTATCTTACTATATTCAGGCTTTACATACCCCATTCCTATACCAACCTTACGCGTGGGTGACATCGTGCCCGAAGTAACCACGCCAATGGGGGCGCCCTCCATGCTCTGCAATTCGTAACCATGACGGGGGATACCGCGGTCTATCATCTCAAAGCCTACCAGCTTACGTACCGTACCTTCCGTTTTCTGCTTCTCCAGCATCGGACGATTGATGAAGTTCTTACCCTCTACAAATTTGGTAATCCACCCCAATCCGGCTTCGATAGGCGAGGTCGTATCATCCAGATCATTTCCATACAAGCAGAATCCCATTTCAAGACGAAGCGTATCACGAGCTCCCAAGCCGATAGGCTTGATACCAAACTCAGCACCTGCTTCAAACACAGCATTCCATATCTTCATGGCTACTTCCGGATAAAAATAAAGTTCAAAACCACCCGCACCGGTATAGCCGGTATTGGAAATAATGACATCCGGTTCTCCTGCAAACTCACCATGCGTAAAAGTATAGTACGGAAGCTCGGAAAGATTGATAGGCGTCAACTTCTGCAACGCCTCAACAGCTTTCGGCCCTTGCACTGCGAGCTGCGCCATGCGGTCGGATGCATTTTCGAGTTCAGCTCCCTCCGTATTATGGGCCACACACCAGTTCCAGTCCTTCTCTATGTTGGAAGCATTGACAACCAACAAGTATTTCTCGGGTTCATACTGATAAACAAGCAGGTCGTCCACAATGCCTCCATCCTCGTTTGGAAAACAGGTGTATTGCACCTTACCGGGAGTAAGCGCCGCCACATTATTAGAAGTCACTTTCTGCAAAAAGTCCAATGCATGCGGACCTTTCACCCAAAACTCTCCCATGTGGGAGACATCGAACACACCGACACCTTGACAAACAGTGAGATGTTCATCGATGATGCCGGAATATTCAATAGGCATATTGTATCCCGCAAATTCGTGCATCTTAGCCCCCAGCGAGATATGTGTTTCTGTAAACGGAGTGGTTTTCATGGTAGAAGTCAGTGATTTATGAGTTAAAAAATAAGATTTATTTATCGGCAGCAACAAGTTCAGCTATTTTGACAATAACCTTCATAGCCTTCTCCATGCTCTGAACAGGAACGAATTCGTAACGTCCATGGAAATTCAGGCCACCGGCAAATATATTGGGACAAGGCAGCCCCTTAAATGACAGCTGCGCACCGTCCGTACCGCCACGAATGGCTTTTACACGCGGTTTCACGCCGGCTGCTTCCATTGCTTTGAAGGCGGTGTCGATGATATGCATTACCGGTTCAAGCTTCTCGCGCATGTTATAATACTGGTCGTGCAGTTCGAGTACGGCTGTACCTTCGCCATATTCCGCATTAATCTTACGGACAAGATGTTCAAATTCCTTTTTGCGGCTTTCAAAACGACTCCGGTCGTGGTCGCGAATGATGTAAGCAACAGTGGTTTTCTCCACTTCCCCCGTAATGCCGATGAGATGATAGAACCCCTCATATCCCTCGGTATGCTCCGGTGTTTCGTGACTGGGGAGCATAGACATAAACCGGTTGGCCACGCGGATAGAGTTTATCATCTTATGTTTGGCATATCCGGGATGCACATTGCGCCCTTTGAAAACAATCTTGGCAGAAGCAGCATTGAAGTTCTCAAACTCCAACTCACCCACTTCACCGCCATCCATAGTATAGGCCCATTCACAACCGAATTGCTCAACATTGAACTTATGCGCTCCCAAACCGATTTCCTCATCGGGATTAAAACCGATACGGATTTTGCCATGCTTGATTTCAGGATGCTCTTTCAGATATACCATCGCCGAAACAATCTCGGCAATGCCGGCTTTATCGTCAGCACCCAGCAAGGTCTTTCCGTTGGTGACAATCAGGTCTTCCCCTTTGTGGTCGAGCAGTTCGGGAAATTGGGCAGGCGAAAGGACCACTTTCCCCTCTTCGCAAAGAACAATATCCTTGCCATCGTAATTCTCCACAATACGCGGGGAGACATCCTTACCACTCATATCGGGGCTTGTATCCATGTGGGCAATGAACCCCACGACAGGTACAGACTTATCTGTATTGGCAGGAAGGGTGGCGAACAGATAACCGTTCTCATCCAGCGTGATCTCTTCCAAGCCCAAAGCCTCCAATTCTTTCTTCAGATATTTAGCAAACACCATTTGCCCTGAAGTACTCGGTGTTACCCCACTCTCCTCATTCGATTGCGTATCGAAACTTACATACTTTAAAAAACGTTCTACTAAAGTCATGATGATAGTGATTAGCTGTTAGTGATTAATGATTAGGGGTTAGCGATTAGTGATGAACGATTAACGGTCAGTAGACAACAACCGCGCCCTCCTTCTTTATCCGAACGGCATTAATCACTTATCACTAAACCCTAATCACTATTTTACTGCCGTAAAGTTAAAAAAAGGGGCGTGAACTGCCAAGCAATTCACGCCTCTTTTTTATTCTTCAGCAGCAATTTGTCAATCAGAAATGACTGCTACCGTCAAAACAATGGGTGCACAGTTTACACTTAGGAAGTCCGATGGCTTCCACCAATGTTTCCAAAGTATTGAATTTTAGGGAAGAAAGCCCGAAACGTTCGCGAATAACCTCTACCATTCTCTCATACTCCGGCGAACCGGTAGTGGCATACTTCTCAAGATTCTTATTTTCATCCCCTTCCAGTTCCTTGATGACACGACGGGTTATTAATTCCAAATCGCCTTTGGATGCAGTGAAACCTACAAACGGACAACTGTATATCAACGGTGGACAAGCGATGCGTATGTGGACTTCTTTGGCTCCATACTCGTAAAGCACCTTTACATTATCGCGCAACTGGGTTCCACGCACAATGGAATCGTCACAGAACAGCAAGCGCTTACCTTCCAGCATAGCCCTATTAGGGATGAGCTTCATCTTCGCCACCAGTGAGCGCAACTCCTGCCTGCTGGGAGTAAAGCTGCGAGGCCATGTAGGCGTGTATTTCGAAATGGCCCGATGATAGGGAACGCCTTTTCCTTCGGCATATCCCAGCGCCATGCCCACACCGGAGTCAGGAATTCCACAAGTACAATCCACCTCCGAGGTATCGGTCTGTCCCATTTTCAGACCGGAGGAAAAGCGCACTTCCTCCACATTCTTGCCCTCATAGCACGAAGTAGGAAAACCGTAATAAACCCACAGGAAGGAACATATCTGCATTCCTTCATTGGGCTTGCGCATTTGCTCCACCCTATCGGCATGCAGACGGACAATCTCTCCCGGTCCCAAATAGCGGTCTATCTCGTAACCCAAGTTCGGAAAACTGCTCGACTCGCTTGTTGCGGCATAAGCTCCGTCTTTCTTACCAATAACGACCGGAGTACGCCCCCAATGGTCGCGGGCGGCAATAATGCCGTCTTCCGTAAGCAGCAGCATGGAGCACGAACCCTTGATATGCTTATATACATTTTCGATGCCCTCCACAAAGTTTCTGCCTTGTATCAGGAGCAGGGCTATAAGTTCTGTCTGATTGGTTTTGCCGGAGCTCAATTCGGCGAAGTGCATATTTTGTTCCAGAAGTTGGGCTTCCAGTTCTTGCAGATTCACAATCTTGGCAACCGTTACAATGGCAAAACGACCGAGGTGGGAATTTAAGATGAGAGGTTGAGGATCTGTGTCGCTGATGATTCCAATGCCGGAATTTCCTTTGAATTTATCCAATTCATCTTCAAACTTCGTTCGGAAATAGGTACTTTCCAGATTGTGAATAGAGCGCTTAAACACCGCTTCTTCCTGATCGTAAGTAGCCAAGCCACCACGTTTTGTCCCTAAATGCGAATTATAATCCGTACCGTAAAACAGATCTGCCACGCAACTTGCTTTGGCGACTGTTCCGAAAAAACCTCCCATAAGTTCCTTGTGTTATTAGTTATTTTATTAACGTGTGCAAAGGTACAAAGAAGTTTCTTTGTTAGCGCCATATTCTGCCAATACAATTTCTAAAAAAACTTATTTTCGCAGGCAAGCCCGATGCAGGAAGAGCAAACAAGAAGAATAACTCAGTTTGCAATCAAAGGTGTAAGCACCTCGGACGGATAAGTGAAGTTTATAAAAAAGCTCCCTGCCGGACTTCAAATCCGGCAGGGAGCCAACTAATGCCTAATCGGAAACTCTTTTTACCTTAATCATTTCCATTTCTTCACAGTTTTCTTATCGGCAGGAGCAGCCTCAATCAAGCTCAAAGCAAAACCGCCGCTACGTGCCTCCTTGACAGACATCTTTGTCTTATTGGTCACAATGCCTTTCTTTATTTGATAGGAAGTGGGATTTTCTTTGTAGTCGGCATCTTTGCCATCGGCATACAAAGTAGCCACATATTGCTTGCCCGGCGTCAGGAAGTCGAGAGTAAAGTTGGCAGTACGGGCATTTTCATCCGTAATGCCGCCAACAAACCAGTTATCGGTACCTTTCGCCTTGCGCGCTACGGTGATATAGTCACCCGGTTCCGCTTCGATATACCTGCTGTCGTCCCAATCTACGGCAACATCTTTGATGAACTGGAAAGCATCCATATGCTTCTCGTAGTTCTCAACCAAATCGGCAGCCATCTGCAAAGGGCTGTAAAGGGTGACATAAAGAGCCAGCTGCTTGGCAAGCGTAGTCTGCACCTGCCCATGAGGCAAATCGCCCATAAAATCCAGTTTGGTATCGAAAATGCCCGGAGTGTAGTCCATCGGGCCACCGATAAGACGGTTAAAGGGAAGCAATGTGGTGTGGAACGGCTTGCTACCGCCAAAGGCTTCATATTCGGTTCCGCGGGCCGATTCGTTGCCAATCAGGTTAGGGTAGGTGCGGCACAGCCCTGTGGGGCGTACGGCTTCGTGGCCGTTGACACAAATCTTATAATCGGCGGCTTTCTTCACGGCATAGAGATAGTGGTTGTTCATCCACTGTCCGTAGTGGTGTTCTCCGCGCGGAATGATATTGCCTACATAGCCGCTTTTCACTGCATTATAGCCATTATCCACCATGAACTGATAGGCTTTGTCCATGTGGCGTTCGTAATTGCGGACGGAAGAAGATGTTTCATGATGCATCATCAGCTTCACACCTTTGCTCTTGGCATAAGCGTTCAGCATCTTTACATCGAAATCGGGATATGGGGTTACAAAGTCGAAAACATAATCTTTGGAATGTCCGAACCAGTCTTCCCAGCCTTCGTTCCAACCTTCCACCAGCACTTGGTCGAAACCGTTGGCAGCCGCAAAGTCGATATATCTCTTCACATTTTCATTGTTGGCGCCATGACGTCCGTTGGGCTTTGTCTTGGAATAGTCCGTTTCGCCCAGCTTGACGGAGGGCAGTTCGTCCGTATATGCCCAAGTGCTTTTGCCGGCAATCATTTCCCACCATACGCCTACATATTTCACCGGTTTAATCCAAGAAACATCTTCATAGGCACAAGGCTCATTCAGGTTCAGAGTCAGCTTGGAAGCAAGGATGTCGCGTGCGTCATCGCTGACAATAACCGTACGCCATGGCGACTTGCAGGGAGCCTGCATATAGCCTTTGTCACCCACTGCATCGGGGGTCAGCCAAGACTCAAAAACCAGGTTCTTGTCGTCCAAGTTCAGGTGCATACAAGAATAGTCCACCAAAGCTGCTTCATGCAGGTTGATGTACAATCCGTCTGCCGTCTTCATCTGAAGGGAGGTCTGCACACCTGTCGGAGAGAATTGTGTCTGCGAGGCGTTGCCTGTGACAGCTTCCTCCATCAATCCGCGTATTTCGGAAAGTTTGGACTCCATGTAGTCATACTCCTGCGTATCGTAGTCGCCCGGTATCCAAAACGCCTTATGATCGCCCGCCATAGCAAATTGGGTACGTTCTTCCTTGATAACAAAGTAGTTCAAGTTCTTCTGCAAAGGGAACTCGTAACGGAAGCCGAGACCGTCGTCAAAGAGGCGGAAACGAATGATGATATTGCGGTCCTGCGCCTTCTGATTCAGCGTTACGGCCATTTCATTATAGTGGTTACGGATTTGTTTTACTTCACCCCACACCGGTTCCCAGGTTTCATCAAACGTAGAGGTTTCGGTACCGGCCAAAGTAAATCCGTTCATCAGTCCCGGATCATTTTTCAGTTCCAGACCGAGTTTCGAGGGCTTAATAACCGCTTTTCCTTTGTAGGAAAGTTCGTAAACAGGTTCACCCTGGGGATTTACCGAAAAGTTCAATCGGAGTTGGCCGTCAGGCGAAGTAATGCTCTCGGCCATTGCTGCGCCGCTCATGAAAAGGGCGAGCAGGAAGCAGGCCAGTTTAGTGAAAATAGTCTTCATGTTTCTCATGCTATGGTATTTTAATTAGTTATCGTGCCACAAATATAAGCAGGATAAGGAATTATATAGGAAGCAATCGCATAAAATCCGGATAATTTGTCAGAAAACGTTTGCATAAGAATGAAGGACACCACTGCCCTTCATTCTCATCTTCATCTTCTTACCGGTTCGGAGGATTCGGCTTTATCCCAAAGGATCCTCTTCTTCACCTCCACCGGATATATCCGGATTTTCAGGCTTGCCTTCATTGCCCTGGCTGCCGTCGGTATAATCCGTATCGGGCATTGCCATCCGGGTGACGCTCATCTTGTCCAGCATCGCACTGAAGGCCTTTCCCGGAAAGAAGAGAATACGCTTACGCACAATATTGCTTGCCGTCACCCCTTCTTGCGTATCGGCGCATTTTCCCACAAAAGAAGGGCGGAAAAGCCCGAAATCTCCTAAACGGACAGTCTTTCCGTCCTCTATTTCTTCCGACATGATGTCTACAAGGCCGGCAGCCACCAAATCCACCGTTTTCCTGTGGATACCGAGGATACGGCTCACTTTGGCACACAATTTATCAGTGCCTAACTCGCCTGACCCTACGGATTTGGCTACATACTTCACATTTTTATCCTTGTCGAAACCGAATACACGTTTAGCTACTACATACTGAAGTCCCATAATTTTTAATGTTTTAAAAGGTTATTATATAATAATGTAACAGGCCGGAGCCCTTTATCTTTTTCAAGAAGCGAAAGTTCACTGCGAGGCCTCAACAGTTCTGCATTTGTTTCTCAAATCCGATGTTGCAAAGTTAGGGGGAGAATGACGGAAACGCAAGGAAAGGGCATCTACGACCATTTTGTGTAAACGCCTAAACAGCAAACAGTTAATAAAAAGGCATCTCTACAACAGTAAAAATCAGGCGGGAAAGGAATTTGAAAGAAACAGGGACAATCTCTACAATCCGGACTGATAAATCACAGATTATCAATGCCCGACTCTGATATACTCTCTACAATTAAGCGCTTAAACCCTCAGGTTCGGTTTACAGCCGGATCCGGCTGTATTCACCCAACGAATACACCGCCTGCCCGGCCCTCTCTTTATCTGCTTACTCAAACCCCTCCGACGATTTACTAAATCTCCGGCAATGATTTACTAAATCTCCCCCAACGTTTTAGTAAATCTCCATCCACCCCATAAAACCCACCCGAAGATTGGTTGAAATTCCCCTGCCTTCATTACCTTTGCAACCTGAAACATACTCAAAAAAAAACAAGCATCATGACTAAAATACTGATAGCCGTATTTCTGGGCGGCGGCACCGGCAGCCTATTACGCTATTGCGTACAAATGGCCCTTCACGAACGGATAGTGCCCTACTCCTTTCCCTGGGCCACGTTTGCCGTCAACATAACCGGAAGTTTTCTGATAGGGCTGTTCTATGCCTTGTCCGCACGTTTCAACCTATCTACGGAAGTACGCATATTGCTGACCACCGGATTGTGCGGCGGCTTCACCACCTTTTCCACATTCTCCAATGACGGATTGATCCTGATGAAACAAGGATTCTACGGACTGTTCGCCACATATACTCTATTAAGTATCCTGCTGGGCATATTCGCAGCATTGGGCGGAAGCATCGTAGGGCGAACTTTTTAAAATCACAGCCATAAGGGAAAGTCCGAACCATTTTCCACCTTCGTTTGTTATTGTTCATAGAATTTACACTTAAAACAAAAGAAGATGAAAATAGAAAAGATTATCGGACGTGAAATCCTCGATTCAAGAGGAAACCCCACTGTGGAAGTTGATGTGATTTTGGAGTCGGGCTTCACCGGCCGGGCTTCCGTACCCTCCGGCGCATCCACCGGCGAGCATGAGGCTTTGGAACTGCGCGACGGCGACAAAAAACGCTACGGCGGCAAAGGTGTGCTGAAAGCTGTCAACAACATCAACAACATCATCGCTCCCAAACTGGTCGGTATGTCGGCCCTTGAACAAATGAGCATCGACCATGCCATGCTGGCACTGGACGGTACAAAAACCAAGTCCAATCTGGGCGCCAATGCCATTCTGGGCGTTTCACTTGCCGTAGCCAAAGCAGCCGCAGCCTATCTTGACGTCCCCCTCTATCGCTATATAGGCGGAACAAACACCTACGTGATGCCTGTTCCGATGATGAACATCATCAACGGCGGTTCGCACAGTGACGCCCCTATTGCTTTTCAGGAATTTATGATACGCCCGGTAGGGGCAACTTCTTTTCGTGAAGGCCTGCGCATGGGTGCAGAAGTGTTCCACGCCTTGAAGAAGGTGCTGCACGACCGCGGCCTCAGCACCGCCGTCGGCGATGAAGGCGGCTTTGCTCCCGCCCTGGCAGGAACAGAAGATGCTTTGGACTCAATCATTGCCGCCATTAAAGCTGCCGGCTACGAACCGGGCAAAGACGTGATGATTGCCATGGACTGCGCTTCTTCCGAATTCTATCACGACGGAATTTACGACTATGGCAAATTTGAAGGTGAGAAAGGCAAAAAACGTACAGCCAGCGAACAGGTGGACTATCTGGAAGAACTGATCAACAAATATCCGATAGACTCTATCGAGGACGGAATGAGCGAAAACGACTGGGAAGGCTGGAAGAAACTGACCGACCGCATCGGAAACCGCTGCCAGTTGGTGGGTGACGACCTGTTTGTCACCAATGTGGATTTTCTTGCCATGGGCATCGAAAAAGGATGCGCAAACTCCATACTCATCAAGGTAAACCAAATCGGCTCCCTGACAGAGACTCTGAATGCCATCGAAATGGCACACCGCCATGGATACACCACCGTTACCTCACACCGTTCGGGCGAAACGGAAGACTCCACCATTGCCGACATTGCCGTAGCCACCAACAGCGGACAAATCAAGACCGGTTCCTTGAGCCGTTCGGACCGCATGGCCAAATATAACCAACTGCTACGCATCGAGGAGGAACTGGGGAATAACGCCATATATGGATACAGAAGAATCAAAAAAGGATAGTGAGCAATGAGATATAAAAAAGAAAAGAGATGTATCGGCTGATACATCTCTTTTCTTTTTGAGCCTCTTGTCGGATTCGAACCAACGACCCCGAGATTACAAATCACGTG
>ENA-UOJK01001828-UOJK01001828.1-human-gut-metagenome-genome-assembly--contig:-C116-NODE-1828-length-12928-cov-4.299930_pt1 | contig 12928 bp, 10 predicted proteins | sample MGYA00242348_ERZ723895 | MGnify/ENA metagenome assembly ERZ723895
GTATCCGATACTTTACAGAACACAAGCTGGATGAAGAAGTCAGACGTAAGGGGCAGATCATTGAGCAGTTTATTCAGAAAGAGATCCTGCCAATGGATGCAAGACTGGTACATAGAGGCATCGGTATGATCTGGGGTATTGATTTCAATGGCATTGCGCCGGAGAAAGCCATCGAGGTCATTCACAAGGCTTTTGACAATCATCTGATTCTGGAAGTTGCAGGCCGTCATGACGGCGTTGTCAAGATTATGCCTCCGCTGACAATTGAGGATGACACACTGATGGAAGGCCTTCAGATTGTGAAGAAATCCATCGCAGAAGTGTTGAATTAATCTATGAATAGAGTCAGGATATAGAAGAAAAGCTCACAGAAGAGGAGAGTGTATAAACATCGAATATTTCTGTGAGCTTTTATATTATTATTTCTTTTATATCGTTATTTCATTTTTTTCATGGTAAGATACCAGTCGAGATGTTCAATGGTATTGTCTGAACTTTCAAGACGTTCCTGAGCTTCTTCAATTGTCAATGGAGCCCCCATGACTACAGCATCTCCGGGCTGCCAGTTTGCCGGTGTGGAATAATGCGTTTTGTCATTTAACTGCAATGACTGTAGAATACGTATAATTTCAGGAATATTTCGTCCGGTGGACATAGGATAGTACAAGATGGTACGGATCATACCCTCTGGATCAATAATAAACACTGCACGAACGGTTTGTGTATTTGCAACAGTCTGGAGCATACCATATTTTCTGGCAACATTCATACTAATGTCTGCAATAATTGGGAAAGGAATCTTCACTTTTCCTTCGTTATTGAAATTCAATGCTTCGATACTTTTGATCCAGCCAAGATGAGAATGAAGTGAATCAATGGAAAGTCCAATTAGTTTGGTGTTAAGTGATTCAAAGGTTTCATTCATCCTGGAAAGGGCAATAAATTCTGTTGTACAAACCGGTGTAAAGTCAGCCGGATGTGAAAAAAGGACAACCCAACTTCCTTTATAATCGGCTGGAAAATCAATTTTCCCCTGAGTTGTCATTGCATGAAATTCTGGTGCATGGTCACCAATGAGCGGCATTTTGTTTTCTTCCATAGGTCATATTAACTGCATACAGGTTGCAGTTCCTCCTTTCTAAAAATAAAATCCACAATAATCAATTTTATTTTATCATATTTTAATAAAAGTGCAGCGATAACTTGAGAGAAAATTTCTTATTATGTATTATATTTATAGGAAAATACATTTGAGTTATTGTTTATTTTGCACATATCCTTGACGCAAAGTAGGAAAAAGCATATACTGTTGTTTAAAATTAGTTGAGACTAATAAATGAAAGGGGGTACTTATGAAGTTTTTTCATTTATCGGATTTGCATATCGGATTAAAACTGATGAACAGAGATTTACGGGAAGAACAGATGGATATTTTGCGGCAGGTGACAGATTTAGCCAGAGAAGAACAGCCGGATGCCGTCGTGATTGCCGGGGATATCTACGACAAGGCCGTTCCGGCGGCAGAGGCAGTGGAAGTGTTTGACAGCTTTATAACGGAACTGAAAAGGGCTGTGCCGGAGGCTGAGATGATGCTCATCAGCGGCAATCACGACAGCGGTCTGCGCTTGAATTGCTTCCGAGAGATTCTGGATGAACAGAAAGTACATATGATTGGACTGCCGCCGAGAAGGGAAGAAGAATATATTGAGAAGGTGACGCTTCAGGATGAATTTGGGCCGGTGAATTTCTATCTTTTGCCTTTTGTCAAACCGTCTATGGTGAAGCAGATTGTGGGCGTGGATGAGAATGGCAATAATCTGTCCTATGATGCGACTTTGCATAAATTGATTGCAAGGGAAGAAGTTAATACGGCAGAGAGAAATGTGTTAGTCAGTCATCAGTTTTATTTGCCTGTGGGAGAGAATGCAGAGTCAGTTGAGAGAATGGATTCGGAGATTCGTACTGTGGGCAACATCGATGCTGTTGCGTCAGATGTGCTGGAAGCCTTTGATTATGCAGCGCTGGGACATATTCATAAACCAATGAAAGTGGGCAGCGAATTGTATCGTTACTGCGGAACGCCTTTGGCCTGCTCAGTCAGTGAAGCCGGACAGCAAAAGGGTGTCATTATGGTGGAAATAGGTGAAAAAGATTCCAAGGCGTCAGTAAAGATAACAGTGCTGCCGCTGAAACCGCTGCGTGAAGTGCGGATCATCAAAGGCAGTCTTGAAGAAGTACTTGTACAGGCCTGCGAGGATTTCGTGACGGTGATCCTGACGGATAGAGTCGATTTAGATATTATGGATATGCAGGACAGAATCCGAATGGCGTTTCCGTATTTGCTGGAAATCCGACGGGAAGTACTTCGAAAAGTCGATTACAGTGAGCAGCTGATGGCGGAGAAGGAACAGGATCCTTTTGAATTATGTTGTTCCTTTTTGAAGGATTTGGATGATGAAGAGAAAACGATTCTTCGGGATGTGATACATACCGTGCAGGGGGTGAAATAGATGAAGCCGATTCAGCTGACAATGCAGGCCTTTGGGTCATATGGGAAGAAGACGGTGATTGATTTTACAAAACCGGATCAGAATTTATTTCTGATAACGGGCGATACAGGTTCCGGGAAGACGACAATTTTTGACGCTATTGTTTTTGCACTTTACGGAGAAGCCAGTTCTGTTGTGAATAGGAAGAACGGTGCCGAATTACAGAGTCAGTTTGCAGCGGCATCTGTGGAGCCTTTTGTGGAATTGGTTTTTTCAGAAAAGGAAGGCAGTGAAGATGTGCACTATACGGTTCGACGTGTACCGAAGCATGTCCGCCCTCTGAAAAGAGGAACCGGTCTGAAGGAAGAGAGCGGCAGTGTGTCACTGATTATGTCAGACGGAACCGAATATCCGTCAAAGGAAACAGACAAAAAACTGGAAGAAATTGTCGGATTGACGAAGAACCAGTTTATGCAGGTGGCAATGATTGCTCAGGGGGAGTTTATGGCCCTTTTGCGCGCAAAATCCGATGACAAGAAAGTGATTTTCAGAAAACTTTTTAATACAGAACTTTACCAGAATATTGTGGATGAGCTGGCAAAGCGCCGTAAGGACAAGGACAGGAAGATCGCACAGATCAAGACAGCCTGTCAGACAGAAGTGGGACATATTCTTGTGCCGAAACTGGTGACAGCGGATGGTGCAGAGACGGATCAGGAACAGAATGGTGCAGCGGATCAAATAGCGGACGAGTGTAGAGATGCGAATAAACTGCAGGAGTTAAAAGAAAGAATCCTTAAATCTGAAAGGCTTTCATTGCCGGATATGGAGGCTTTACTTCAGACCTTGGTATCAGTCAGTGAATGGACGAAGGATAAGATGCAGCAGTCAGAGTCAGAGACAAGCCAATTGTATAAAGTCTATCTGTTGAAAAGAGATGCTGTCACAAAAGCAGGGCAGTTGCTGGAACGTTACAAGGAGCTTGAGGAAGCTGAAAAGGAACTGGGTGAATGTGAAGCAATAAAGCCTTTGATGCAGGAATGGCAGCAATGCATGCGGCAGATTGAGGATGCCTATGATATTTTGACGCTTTGGAAGCAATATCAGGAGGTCAGTGGACAGCTTGAAACAGCCCGACAGGCACTCGCTGCCAATGAGCAGGCACTGCCGGAACAGAAAATGGCCTGTGAACAGGCGGCAGTTCAACTGCAGCAGGCAAAGAAAGTACAGGAACAGGCATTGATGGATTTCTCGGAAGTGAAAACCCATGTCGAAAATGATTTAGAAGCTTTTTCCAAAATGGCTGAAGCTAAACGGAAGGTGTTGACGGCTCAAACAAAAGTCGATGAAGCAGGAAAGCAGGCCAGAATAGCAGAGGAAAGTCTGTCAGATCTTGAAAGTAATGAGAAACAGTGGCAGACTCAGGCTGAACTGCTGTCCGATACGGATAGCCGCATGATTATTTTACAAGGAAAGCAGCGGGATATTGCAGGTATCGGGGCGGATTTTGAGAGCTGGAAGGATGAAGAAAAGGATTGCTTCAGCCAACAGAGGTGTGCTGAAGAAGCAGACAAGGTCTATGCTGATGCTAAAGACAGATTTAATAAGGAGAATACGGCTTACATACAGGCCTATAATGATTTCCTTGATGCGCAGGCTGGTTTCCTTGCAGAGAAACTGCAGCGGGGAGAACCTTGCCCGGTCTGTGGTTCGACCATACATCCGCATCCTCATCAGGCAGAAAAATCGGCATTGACCAAGGAAGAATTGAATATATTGTCTGAGAGTGTACGTGAACTTCAAGAAGGACAGGCGGCGGCAGCGAAAAAAGCCGGAGAGGCAAAAGCAATGCTGGATGCAAAGGAAAAAAATTGCATACAAATTTGGGGAAAACTTCGGCAGAAAGTAATTGCATATAGCCGTGATGAGATGGGTGAGTTGGACAGTGAAGAGATTCAAGGTCTGATTGAGACTTGGAAGAAAGCGCTGAAAGATGAAGAGAAACAGCTGCAGAAAGACAAAAAGCAGCTGCAGCAGCTCAAAAAATGGCTGACGAAAGCTGCCAAGGACAAAGAAGAATTGACTGCACAAAAAAATAAAGCAGATAAAATGTTAGCTGATACCAAAGCCGAGCTGGCGGCAGCTCAGGCTGAGTTAAAGAGTACATTTATTTCTACATATTATAAATCTGAAGAAGAAGCCAATCAGTTCATGGAGCAGGCCGAGCAAAGGAAGAAGAACGCAGAAAAGCAATATCATAGCTGTGATAAAGTTGATAAAAAAGTACGATCAGATAAAGAAAAGACAGAGCTAGAAATAGCACAGCATCGACGCGATATTCCGAATTTGCAGGATAAGAGTGATAAACGAAAAGCAGTCTATATACAGCTGCTGGAGGAAAAACAGCTGACGGAGCCTCAATGGAAGTGTGTGACAGAAAGTTATGATAAGGCAGACAGACAGCAGTTTGAAGAAAAAATCAGACAATATCAGAGTAAGCTGAGTGCAGCAGGTAAGCAGAAGGCAGTAGCAGAGAAAGCCATTGACGGCCGTGTGAAGCCGGATATGGAACAGCTTTGTTCTGAACGAAATGTAGCAGAAGCGGCATGGAAAAAAGAACAGGCTCTTTATGAGCGCTATGCAGAAATGTATAAAAACAATCATCGGGTTTGTGAAGCGTTGATGCCGAAGATGGCTGAACGAAGCAAAATCATGGAAGAACACAGAAGACTGGATGATTTGTACAATTTGTTAGCAGGCAAAGTGACGGGAGCCAGAATGGATATCGAGACGTATGTGCAGCGATATTACCTTGAGAGAATTCTGTATGCCGCCAATAGGCGTTTCAGTGAAATGTCTGCCGGGCAGTTTGAATTGCGGATGTGTGATATCACGAAGGCGGGTGAAGGAAGAAACAGGGGACTGGATTTGATGGTTTATTCCAACGTCACCGGCAAGGAGAGGGAGGTTCGCACTCTTTCCGGCGGAGAGTCGTTTATGGCGGCATTGTCGCTGGCGCTTGGCATGGCAGATCAGATCCAGCAGAGTTCATCGGCCATTCATCTGGATATGATGTTTATTGACGAAGGATTCGGCTCATTGGACAGCCAATCAAGAGATCAGGCAGTTCGGGTATTGCAGCAGATGGCAGGAGGATCGAAGCTGATAGGTATTATTTCACATGTGTCTGAGCTGAAACAGGAAATAGAAGACCAACTGATTGTCAGCAAAGATGAAGAGGGTAGTTCAGCCAGATGGCAGATCAGCTGACAGCAGGGGCAGTGTTATGCTTATTTGGACGGCAATCCGGTGAATGTATGTGATTAATTGATACCTATATTTATACGGGACATAACTTGAATTGACAGCAGGAGTATGTTAAAATTGGATTAGCTATAGTAAGTTTGTGCATCACAGATGAAAGCTGTGGTGCATTTTCATGTATAGAGACGGAATGTACAAAAGCCGATTGCCGCACTTGTTGATGTGGATGTAATACAGGGAGATAACAAATGGATGCAGGGATAAAGGAGACAAAAGAACAGGCATTAAAGGAAATGGAGCTTTTTAAGACGGTATTTGACGGTGTACGTCTGCTGAATATGCATGCATTAGAACTGATCGGAAAGGGACTGGGTTCCTATTCCCTTACAGAATCGGAGCAGAAGTTTGATTTCTGGGAGAAAGAGCATCCGTGTGACAACGACAGCTGTATTGTGCTGCAGGCTCTGAGGGATAAGGACGTTCATACGAAACTGGAATATATCGGATCTCAGTTGTACGAAGTGACCGCACGCTATATGGAAGTCGAAGGAGAACCATATGTTCTGGAACTTGTCAAACGGATGGATGATAACTATATGATTGATGAGAAGCAGCGTGAGAAACTGCTGAGACATTTCGGCGGTTACCATGAACAACTGTACAAGGATGCTTTGACAGGGGCTTATAACAGAAGGTATTTTGAAGAGAAAATCCGTAAGTCGACGGTATCAGCCGGAGTGGCCATGATCGATTTGGATGATTTCAAGTTGTATAATGATTCATTTGGCCATGATACCGGTGATGTTGTGCTGATTACTTTTGTCAATATTATCAAAAACTGTACCCGAAAGACAGATATGCTGATTCGTTATGGCGGTGATGAATTTCTGCTGATTATGCCGGGCATCAAAGAACAGGATTTCAAGAACAAGCTGCTTCAGATCCTGGAGGAGGTCCGCAGAGCAGATGTGCCGGGGCATGGCGGTCTGAGATTGTCAGCCAGCATCGGCGGTGTTTTGTCCAACGGCAGTGTGATCGAGGATGCCATTGGAAGAGCGGACAAGCTGATGTATCAGGCCAAGAATCGCAAGAATATGGTCGTTACGGAGGATAACCTGGTGGCGGATGGTATCAAGAAAGGAATGCTGCATGACCGTGAGAAAATCAGACAGTTGATTCTGATCGTGGATGATTCGGAACTGAATCGGGCGCTGCTGTCAGAAATGCTGAAGGATGATTTCAGAATCCTGGAGGCTTCCAACGGACGGGAATGTCTGGATGCACTGGAACAGTACGGTATGGGTATTTCACTTGTTCTGCTGGATATCAATATGCCGGTGATGGATGGCTTTGAAGTCCTGGTCCAGATGAACCGTAATCACTGGATTGAAGATATTCCTGTTGTTATGATATCCAGTGATGATACAGCGTCCAACATTAAGCAAGCATACGATATGGGCGTTTCTGATTATATCCGCAGACCTTTTGATGCCCAGGTTGTTTTCCGACGTGTCGTCAATACAATCAAATTGTATGCGAAGCAGCGTCGTCTGATCACTCTTGTAACAGACCAGATTGATGAGAAAGAGAAGAACAATCAGATCATGATCCGGATATTGAGCCAGATTGTTGAGTTTCGTAATGGTGAGAGTGGGCTCCATGTTGAGCACATTAACATATTAACAGGTCTGCTTCTGGAGCGTCTTGTTCAGAAAACAGATCATTATGATCTGACATGGTCAGACCAGTATAGGATCACATTGGCATCAGCCCTGCATGATATCGGCAAGATTGGCATTGATGACAAGATTTTGAATAAACCGGGCAGATTGACGAAAGAAGAATTTGAGATTATGAAGAGTCATACGCTGATCGGCGCATCGATTCTTGAGAATCTTGGAGCGTATCAGGAGGAACCGTTGCTTAAGGCAGCTTATCAAATCTGCAGATGGCATCATGAGCGATACGACGGCAAAGGTTACCCGGATGGCCTGCGGGGAGATGAAATTCCGATTTCTGCACAGGTTGTTTCTGTAGCGGATGTGTATGATGCGCTTGTCAGTGAACGTGTCTATAAGAAGGCAATCTCGCATGAGAAGGCTATTGAAATGATCCTGAATGGTGAGTGCGGTGTATTTAATCCGATATTGATGGAGTGTCTGGTGGATATCAAGGATAAGATACATAAAGAGAGTCAATTGGAGGTATTGAGATGACGCTAAAAGAAGCTTATGAATCTGTAGAATCGAATTATGATAATGTATTGAAGCGACTTGGAAGTGAAGGGATGATCAAACGTTTTGCAGTTAAATTCATCGATGATCCGACGTTCGGAGAATTGAAGAATGCACTGGCAGCGGGAGATGGCGAAAGCGCTTTCCGTGCCGCACATACAATGAAGGGCATTTGCCTGAATCTTGGATTCGACAAGCTCTATGAAGTGAGTGCGGCTTTAACTGAACAACTGCGCGGATACGAAATTACCGGCAGTGAAGCCGTGTATCAACAGGTTGTTGAACAGTATGACCGTCTGATTGCTGCAATTAAGGCGATTGATTAAAGGACGTTGATTGATGATTGATTGAGGCAATGAATGCGTCAAAACAATAGAGAATAGAGCAGCGGTACACATCGGAAATGATGAATGTCGCTGCTCTATTTTCTATTGTTTTTATTTTAAACAAAAGGCCGGACCACACCTTTAACTAAAGAATGCTGATAGTTAAGAACAGCAGATTCTGTTACCTGATTTGGCCAGGCTTCAATGACTTTATCATCGCCAAGGTAGATGGCAGAATGAATGACGGTACCTTTTTCATTGCAGTAGATAATGATGTCGCCGCGCTTGCGTTCTTTGTAATCCACATGTTTGAATTTAGAGGAGGCCCAGATATTTGCGGATTCATATTCATAACCCGGTGAGGCATGCCGTACAGGATTGATCGGACTCATATCGATACCGGCGGCATAAAGGGCCTGCATAATGAGACCGCTACAGTCGATGCCAAGCCCCGGTGCACCGGATGCGCCGATGATATAATTATCCCCGAGATAGTCATAGGCCCTGCTGATCATGGCTTCAATACAGGCAGTCCGACTGCTGGTATTGTCTATACGAAGCGGTGAAACATAGGCACCGAGGGTGTACCAGTCGTCCTCAGAAAGGCCCATGGCCAGCCATGTAGTCAGATCGACTGTGCCGGTGGCATTCAGACCATGCTGAGCTTGAAAATCAGCAACTGCGTCGGCAATTTCAGATGTATAAAGGGCACCGTTCATACCAACAGCATTGCCTAGCCCCAGTGTCTGGATCACTTTGGCTGTTTTTAATCCCTCATAACCCTCAGACAATTCATAGTCACCGCCGGATAAGGAAATACTGTCCTGAATCTGGTAATACTTCAGTGGATTCTGGTAAACGCGGTTTCCCAGAACTACTTCATGGGACAGAAACTGTTCGTATACCATCAAACCGCCCGAGCAAACAACAACCACTACAAGAAACAACAGAATAATTCGACGCCTTAAAGCCCTGCGTCGGGCCTTCTTCCTGGCTCTTTGCCTTTTTAAACGCTTTTGCCGGAGCTGTTCTCTGACGATTGATTCATCAACCAGAGCAGCTCCATCCTCAAAAGCCAGTTCAGTATATAACCCTTTAATATTTTTGCTCATAATTATTATCCCCCTATTACATGATGTTGGGGTCAAAAGGTATTTTGACCCCTTTGATACCAGATTGCTACATGCTTTGCACTTTCGCAATCCTCAAAAATATTCGTAGACCGATGAGTTTCGCATGCCATATCCAATGAACCTAATAAAAAAATACCATTCCCCTGCATCAAAATTGTATCGCTTTTATTGATTATTACGTTTTTAGAAAAAATTTCTGACATGCTCTTCTCTATTTTTTCATTATTTGTTATACTATACCGTATATTAGGGAACCGGATGAAACACGCTTTGCGAGTTTCATCCGGTATCGCGATATTTGGCAAGGTGCCATGCGAGCATGGGCTTTGCCTCATTATTCGCGTAAAATATTTACTGATTTAATGTAATAAAGAAATCGGTGAATACGGGAAAGAATGTATGTGATAAATAAAAGCAGATAGAATGTAAGATGCGGGGAATCTTGCGAGCAAGATCCTTTTATATAAAAAATGATATCTGCTGTACTGTTTAGATGAGACTGGAGGAATGAAGATGGCAATCACAGATGAAACAATAGAATATGTAGCCGCACTGGCAAAGCTTGATCTGACAGATGAAGAGAAAGAGCGTGCCAAGAAGGATCTCGGCAATATTATCGGCTATGTGGATACAATGAATCAACTTGATACAACAGGTATCGAGCCGATGTCTCATGTATTTGCCTATCATAATGTTTTCAGGGAGGACCTTGTGACAAACGGACCGGACAGAGACAATATTCTGGCCAATGCCCCTGAAGAGAAAGACGGCGGTTTCAAAGTGCCGAGAACGGTTGAATAGCGAGGAGAGAAACAGATGGAGATCACAGCATTAACAACCCTTGAATTGGGAAAAAAGATTAAAGCGGGCGAAGTGACGGTGGAAGAAGCTGTTAAAGCCCAACTTGAGAAGATAAAAGAACGGGATAGCGTGTATAACTGCTATGTGACAGTGATGGAAGAAGAAGCCTTAAAGCGTGCGGCAGAAGTACAGAAACAGATCGATGCCGGTGAACTGAAGGACTCACCGTTGGCCGGTGTACCTGTGGCAATCAAGGATAATATCTGCACAAAAGGTGTCCTGACTACATGCAGTTCGAAGATTTTGAATAATTTTAAGCCGCCTTATGATGCGACAGTGATTGAGAAACTGGAAGCGGCAGGGGCTGTTATTATTGGTAAGGTTAATATGGATGAGTTTGCCATGGGAAGTACAACAGAGACCTCTTATTTTGGTCCGACAAAGAATCCGTGGAATACGGAGCGTGTACCGGGTGGCTCTTCAGGCGGTGCGGCTGCAGCTGTAGCGGCTGAGGAAGCATGGTATGCACTGGGATCTGATACCGGTGGTTCTATTCGTCAGCCAAGTTCTTTCTGCGGTGTTACAGGTCTGAAACCGACTTACGGCAGTGTTTCACGATATGGTCTGATTGCCTATGCATCCTCATTGGACCAATCGCAAGAAATGTTTCCGATTGTGCGGCAGTTTTTGAAGTCATTGCAGGTTATGATGCCAAAGACAGTACCAGTGTGAAGATGGATGATTATCATTTTACGGAAGCCCTTGTGGATGATGTGAAAGGACTCCGCATCGGTATTCCGAAGGGGTATCTGGGTGAAGGTCTGGATCCGGAAGTGAAAGAAGCTGTTTTGGCAGCAGCAAAGACACTGGAAGCAAAAGGCGCCATTGTGGAAATGTTTGATATGGATATGGTGGATTATGCGATCCCGGCTTACTATGTCATCGCTTCGGCAGAAGCCAGCTCCAACCTTTCCAGGTTTGACGGTGTGAAATACGGTTACCGGACACCGGACTTTGAGGATCTTCAGGATGTTTACAAGAAAACCCGTGATGAGGGCTTTGGTATGGAAGTCAAGCGTCGAATGATGATCGGTGCCTTTGTATTGAGTTCCGGTTATTACGATGCTTACTATATTAAAGCGCTTCAGGTCAAAGCACTGATCAAGAAAGGTTTTGACGATGCATTTGCAAAATATGATATCATCCTTGGACCGACAGCACCGACAACCGCTTTGAAGATGGGTGAGAATCTGTCTGATCCGCTGAAGATGTATCTGGGTGATATTTATACTGTTTCGGTCAATCTGGCAGGGCTTCCGGGTATCAGTCTGCCATGCGGTATCGACAGCAGCGGACTGCCGATCGGTGTGCAGATGATCGGACAGGCATTTTCAGAAAAAACATTGATTCGTGCGGCATATTCACTGGAACAGACAAGAAGCTATGAACGGCCGGCATGTGTGAAGGGAGAGAACTAGACATGAGAGAATATGAAACAGTCATTGGTCTTGAAGTTCACTGTGAACTGGCCACAAAAACAAAGATTTTCTGCGGTTGTATGACAGAATTCGGCGGCGAACCGAATACCCATGTCTGCCCTGTCTGCGCAGGTATGCCAGGTACTTTGCCTGTTTTGAATAAACAGGTTGTAGCGTATGCGCTCTCAGCCGGTGTGGCTTTAAATTGTGATATTACACAGTATTGCAAGTTCGACAGAAAGAATTATTTTTATCCGGATCTTCCGAAGGCTTACCAGATTTCACAGCTTTATCTGCCGATCTGCCGAAATGGTCATGTGGACATTGAAGTGGATGGTGTGAAGAAGAGCATCGGCATTCATGAGATCCACATGGAAGAGGATGCAGGAAAACTGATTCATGATGAGTGGGAAGACTGCACCATTGTTGATTATAACCGATGCGGTGTGCCACTGATCGAAATTGTCAGTGAACCGGATATGCGCAGTGCGGACGAGGTGATTGCTTACCTGGAAAAGCTGAGGATGATTTTGCAGTATCTGGGGGTTTCTGATTGTAAGATGCAGGAAGGTTCCCTGCGTGCAGATATCAACCTGTCCGTTCGTGAGGCAGGCAGTGACAAACTGGGCACACGAACAGAGATGAAGAATATGAACTCTTTCAAGGCTATTGCCCGGGCCATTGAAGGGGAGATGAACCGTCAGATCGAGCTTCTGGAGGACGGCAAATCCGTCACGCAGGAGACAAGAAGATGGGATGACAATAAATGTGCCAGCTATGCCATGCGTTCCAAAGAGGATGCACAGGATTACAGATACTTCCCGGATCCGGATCTTCCACCTGTATCCATCAGCGATGCCTGGCTTGAAAGGGTGAAAGCGGCTCAGCCGGAAATGCGTGATGCCAAGCTGGCTCGTTATGTAGAAGAATATGGCCTGACAGAACACGACGCAGCCATTTTGACGGAATCCAGGAAAATGGCCGATATTTTCGAAGCGGCTGCTGCTATCTGTAAAAAGCCGAAGGAAGTTTCAAACTGGTTGATTGTGGATACCATGCGTTTGCTTAAAGTACATGAAATGGATGCGGCAGATCTGAAATTCTCACCGGATCATCTTGCAAAATTGATCGAACTGATTGATGCAGGCACTATCAATCGACCGACAGCCAGAGATGTTTTTGAAAAGGTTTTTGCAGAGAATG
>ENA-UOJK01001850-UOJK01001850.1-human-gut-metagenome-genome-assembly--contig:-C116-NODE-1850-length-12792-cov-5.497684_pt1 | contig 12792 bp, 10 predicted proteins | sample MGYA00242348_ERZ723895 | MGnify/ENA metagenome assembly ERZ723895
AAACAGGCAAGGATGTTGAGAAAGCACCAGAAGTAAATAAACCTTCAACTGGCGGATCAACTGGTGGTTCTTCAAGCGGCGGCAGTGAGACAAGACCGACTGTAAATAAATTGACTGTTGAAAAAATCACTGGATTATCAGCACCTGCAGCAGCTGTAAAGAATCAGAATGCGATCACTGTTAAATTTGAAGATAATGTATATAAAGTACGTTCAAACAATACGCTTGAATCCTATGCTTCATCAAATACAGAACAAGGTGAAGGTAAATGGATTGGTTTTGTTTTAGATACCGGGGAATCATCGATTATTGGACTCAGCGTAGATACTGGCAATGGTTGGTATGCATTTACAGAAGCTGATGTTGCGGAAGCAGCAACAGTAGGCGCTAGTGAAGGTAAATTTGTTTTCTGGATGAAAGCTGAAGAACCAAATCGTTCAATCAAAGTAAAAAAGGGAACCAACGGAATCGAAAAAACAGTTACAATCAAGTATAACAGTTTAGTTGATTTAGCAACACAAGCAAAGGATAGATTGAAAAATATACAGGAATCTAATTTAAATATGGATTGGGATACTGTAATTACAGCTGCCTATTATCAGAGTGAATTAAGCGCTGCTGCAGTTACAGATAATTCTTTGACTGAAACATTAAATACGTTGAACAATTACTATAAGAGTATAACAGAACTAGATTTATCGGGTGAAAATACTAGTCAGTATGACATCAGCACTGGTGCTTTAACCATGTTTACCGGTTTGAAGGAACTAAATTTATCGGGAACAGGAATTTCAGAATTAGGCGGATTAGTAGGATTGACAAATCTTGAAAAGCTTGATATTTCAAATAATAGATTAACAACAGCAACAAATGATGATCGTTTAGGCGCATTAGCCAATCTAACCTCATTAAATGAGTTAAACTTATCAAATAACAAGGGTATTACAGCATTAAGTGCAATAGCAGGTTTATCCGAATTAACAACATTGGATATTTCTTCAACATCAATCACTGACTTTAATGTATTTTGGAATGAATCTGCTGCGAGATTTGCAAATTTAACCTATTTGAAAGCTACAAATATTCAAGGTTTAGAGTCAATCGCTGGACTTGTTGAAATAGTAAAGGAAAAAGATTTCAGCAGTGATGGCAAGACCTGGAATTTAAGTGGAAGTACACTTAAAGAAGATAAAGATAATCATATAAAAGCAATCAGTGATAAATTCACAGATGGCAGCTTTATAGCTCCGACAATTTCAACAACTAGCGAAGATAATGTGAAAGATTTAGGTGAAATTTCGTTAAAACCTAATGGTTCTGGTGAACATACAATTACATTCACTCCTTTTGAGGAAGCAGAAAATTATGAATTTGTTTTATTGAACAATTATGGATACGAATTACTTACTATGTACAGTGAAGGAACTGAGGATATTGACAAAGTCACATTAGAAGAATTAGTAACTATACCCCCAATAGAAACTATTCAGTCATTAAATGTTTTGACCATAGAAATACGTGCTTTGAATAATAATGATGATTTATTAGCTAAAGGTTCATTAAATATTTCTTTTAAAACAAATGTGGATAATGTTTCGACATCTTTCACAGCCATGTTTATTGAAAATGGAGTATTAGAAGTTGAATTAAATTCATCAGTTGATCTTTCAAAAGCGAATACAGTAGAGATTTTCACAAAATGTACATGCCATGAGGGAGAATCAAGAAGAACAAACATATATAGAGCAATACCTGAAGATTTTGTAGATAATAAAGTTTCTTGGTTAGGTAAAGTGTTTGACTTGAATGTTCATACAACTTGGGAGTCAAAGGTAATATTAGATAAATGTGAATACGACCAGGTTACAGATACTTATACAATCAACATTACTCAGTTAAATAATGGTAATTATGTGACAGTTACTATGCCTACGAAAATTGAGTGATTTGAAAGCTAATCCGTTTAAAGTCTTAGCGTATAAAATATTTATATAATTAGACAAAGTAAAAGTGATAAATTAATAGAAAAACGTGGGATAAGCAAATTATTTATTTGCGATGTTCACGTTTTTTTCTATTAATTGCACAAATGATCCAAAGTACACTGCTCATGCAATTTTGCGATTACCTGTTGAATTTTGTCGATGAATTTGTTATTATGTTAGAAAGAAAAGGTCCTTTAAGATAATCCAGAGAGGTTATGAAGGGTAAGAGCAAGATACTCCTAATGAGGTCCTTTTGCATACGCAATGGGCCTTTTCTTTATAGTAAGGAGGAAATACGATGAATAAAAACAGTCTGCTGACGATGAGTAGTTTATCTGAAGAAGAAATTATCGCCATTTTGGCGGATGCTTTGAAGTTCTCAAAAGAATATCGAGATTGGCAATTTTCTAAACCTAAGTTAGTTGCTAATCTTTTTTTTGAACCAAGTACCCGTACCCACTATTCATTTGCCAGTGCTGAACTGCAGTTAGGCTGCAAAACAATCGACTTCAACGCGTCAACATCGTCAGTTGCCAAGGGTGAGAGCTTATACGATACAGTTAAAACCTTTGAAGCAATCGGATATGATGCTGTGGTGATTCGGCACACACAGGATGAATATTTTAAGGAATTGGAAGGCATTAATATCCCTATTCTTAATGCCGGTGATGGCTGCGGGAATCATCCAACTCAGTGTTTGCTTGATTTGTATACGATGTTAGAAGAATTTGGCACCTTTAAAGGTCTTAAAGTAGCAATTATCGGTGATATCAATCATTCGCGGGTAGCTGCCAGCAATTATGACGCCTTAACAAGACTGGGCGCTGAGGTGCGCTTTGGCGGCTATGAGGCTTGGCTGCCTGAAGATAAACCAACGATAACGATTGACGAGGCAGTGGAATGGGCCGATGTCGTAATGCTGCTGCGGATTCAGCATGAGCGCCACGCTGAACATATGCAGTTAAGCAAAGAAGAATATCTGGCTAAATACGGTCTGACAAAAGAGCGTTACGGCCACATGAAAAAAAACGCGATCTTGATGCATCCGGCGCCTGTTAATCGCGGCGTTGAAATTGACAGCGACTTGGTAGAAGCTGAAAAATCAAGGATTTTTAAACAGATGGAGAATGGTGTGTTAGTTAGAAAAGCGGTATTAAAACGAGCTTTTGAAGCTGCGTTTGAAGGAGAGAAAGCATGAAACGTTACTTAGTGTTGGAAGATGGCTGTGTCTTTGAGGGAACAGCAATTGGCAGTGATGAATTTAAAACAGGTGAACTTATTTTCACTAATGCGATGTCCGGCTATCAGGAAATGCTGACTGACAGTGCTTATTGCGGTCAAATTATCGTTTGTACCTTTCCGATGATAGGTAATGTCGGGATCAACCGTGATGATTTTGAAAGTATGATTCCGATGCTTTATGGACTGGTAGTGAGTGAATGCTGTTATGAAGGCAGTAATTTCCGCTGTGATCAGAGCCTGAATGAGTTTATGAAACAGAAAAAGATTCCCGGCATAGCCGGCGTGGATACACGTGCAATTGTCAGAAAGATTCGTGATGAGGGGGTTATGAAAGCCGCTTTCTGCGATGATGAAAAGCAGCTTGAAGCGGTGAAGGCAGAACTGAAACAAAGTACGCCGGAGAAACGCTTGAGCGCACGGGTAACAACTCCGCGTCCTTTCCCAATCCCTAACCGCGGTCATAAGCTGGTATTGGTTGACTTTGGCTGCAAATACGGGGTGATCCGTGAACTCTCTGAACGTGACTGTGATGTGTTGGTAGTGCCATGTACATCAAGCATCGATGAGATTATGGCATTCCGCCCAGAAGGCATTGTACTATCAAGCGGTCCCGGTGATCCGGCTGACTGCACAGAAGCGATTGAAATGATTAGGGCATGTGAAAATACGGCTATGCTGGGTATCGGTTTAGGTGCTGAGGTAATGGCCTTGGCCGCAGGCATTAAGGTCAGCAAGATGAAGAGCGGTCATCATGGCAGCAGTATTCCAGTCCGCAATCATCGCAATAACCGCATTGAATTTACATCACAAAATCATGGCTATGAAATTGATAAAGCGATGCCGGCTGACTGTGAATTGCTTTATTCTGCATTGAATGACGGCAGTGTTGAAGGCTTTAAGCGAAATCATCAGATTGGTGTATGCTTTAATCCGGAGGGAGCGCCGGGCAACAGCGAATGCAGCTATTTATTTGATGAATTCTTAGACTTATTGAAAGAAAGAGGGATTAAAAATGCCTAAGCGTACAGATATAAAGAAGATTCTGGTTATTGGTTCCGGGCCGATCGTTATCGGTCAGGCGGCTGAGTTTGATTATGCCGGTACTCAGGCATGTACATCACTTCGTGAGGAAGGGTATGAGGTAGTATTAATCAACAGCAACCCGGCTACGATTATGACGGATACCGTTATTGCCGATCAAGTATACATTGAACCATTGACGCTTGAATTTGCAAGCCGTATCATCAGCAAAGAGCGTCCGGATGCAATTCTTGGCAGTTTAGGCGGTCAGACAGGTTTGAATCTTGTCGTGGAATTAAGTGAAGCAGGTGTGCTTGACCAATATAATGTAGAAATCCTAGGCACTGAATTAGATGCAATCGAAAAGGCCGAGGATCGGGAAAAGTTCCGTAACCTGATGCTTGAAATCGGTGAACCGATTCCTGACAGCACCATTGTACATACTGTTGAGGAAGCGGTTGATTATGCGAATCAGATTGGTTATCCGGTGGTTGTTCGGCCAGCCTTTACCTTAGGCGGCACCGGCGGCGGTTTCGCGGATGATGAGACTGAGCTTAGAGATATCGCGACGAATGGTTTAAAATTATCACCGGTTCATCAATGTTTGATTGAAAAGAGTATTGCCGGATATAAAGAAATTGAATATGAAGTAATGCGTGACAGCAATGATAATGCAATTGTTGTCTGCAACATGGAAAATGTTGATCCAGTGGGCATTCATACCGGTGATTCAATCGTTGTGGCACCGACCCAGACATTAACTGACCGTGAAGTAGGAATGCTGCGCAACGCATCATTAAAAATAATCCGAGCTTTAAAAATCTGCGGCGGCTGTAACGTTCAGCTGGCGTTAGATCCGGAAAGCTTTAACTACTATGTTATTGAAGTAAATCCACGCGTATCACGTTCAAGTGCGCTGGCCAGCAAAGCGACTGGTTATCCGATTGCCAAGATTGCTGCCAAAATTGCCGTAGGCTTGACATTAGATGAAATTATTAATCCGGTTACTAAGAGCAGCTACGCATGTACGGAGCCGGCTATTGACTATATCGTCTGCAAATTTCCGCGCTTTCCTTTTGATAAGTTCCCGCATGCTGACCGTCATTTAGGTACCCAGATGAAGGCAACAGGTGAGGTTATGTCAATTGGCCGCAACTTCGAGGAAGCTTTATTAAAAGCAGTGCGCTCACTTGAAATGAAAACGGATCACTTAGAGTACAAGGAATTAAAGAATTGTACGATGGATGAGCTGATTGAAAAGATAAAGATTAATGATGATGAACGGATGATGGCGATTGCTGAAGCGATGCGCAAGGGAGCGGATATTGAATCCTTGTTTGCATTAACTAAGATTGATCGTTTCTTCCTGCATAAGATTGCTCATATCTTAAGTATTGAGACAGCGTTAAAAGAAAATGTCATGGATCAAGAGGTTTTAAGAAATGCGAAGCGAAACGGTTTTGCTGACAGTACGATTGCCAGGCTTTGGAACTGTGAGGAGCTGAAGGTAGCCGAGTTCAGAAAACAGCATGGCTTGATTCCGGTATTTAAAATGGTTGATACATGCGCCGGAGAATTTGTTTCCGCAACGCCTTATTACTACGCGACTTATGAGCAGGAGAATGAATCATTCCGCTCGGATCGTGAAAAGGTTGTCGTATTAGGTTCCGGGCCGATCCGCATCGGTCAGGGTGTTGAATTTGATTATGCGACGGTGCATTGTGTGCAGACGTTACGAGAGATGGGCTATGAGGCAATTGTTATCAATAATAATCCAGAGACGGTATCTACGGATTTCTCAATTTCTGACAAGCTTTATTTTGAACCATTAACGGTTGAGGATGTAATGAATGTTCTTGACTTAGAACAGCCGCTGGGGGTTATCGTACAGTTTGGCGGTCAGACAGCAATTAACCTGGCTGATAAACTGGTAGAACGCGGTATCCGTATTCTTGGTACATCCTTAGAGGATATTGACCGGGCTGAGGATCGTCATGAATTTGAAGCGATGCTTCAGCAGTTGAAAGTTCGTCAGCCGCGCGGTGAAACAGCTACAGAAGTAGAGGCTGCTGTTGAGATTGCTCAGCGCATTGGTTATCCGGTGCTTGTACGGCCTTCTTATGTATTAGGCGGCAGGGCGATGGAGATCGTGCATGTGGAAAGTGATCTGCGTGAATACATGGCAACGGCGGTAAAAGAAATCAGTCATGACGCGCCGATTTTGGTTGATAAGTATATTATCGGTAAGGAATGTGAAATCGATGCCATCTGCGATGGTGAAACGGTTGTGATTCCAGGCATCATGGAGCATATTGAGCGGGCCGGCATTCACTCCGGTGACTCGATTGCCGTTTATCCGGCGCCAACGCTGAGTCAGAAGGTTAAAGATCAGATCGTTGATTATACGATTCGCATCGGTCATGGCTTTAACTTTATCGGCTTATTTAATATCCAGTTCATCGTCGATCAGGATGAAACAGTCTATGTTCTGGAAGTAAATCCGCGTTCAAGCCGTTCTGTGCCTTTCTTAAGCAAAATTACTAATATTCCGATGGCGCATCTGGCAACACAGGCAGTTATGGGCTGTAAATTGAAAGACTTAGGCTTTACGGAAGGCATCTGCAAAGAAAGCAAAAGGACTTATGTCAAAGCACCGGTATTCTCTTTTGCGAAGCTGCGTTCTGTTGATACAACCTTAGGTCCGGAAATGAAATCAACCGGTGAAGCGCTGGGCAGTGATGCCACATTAGAAAAGGCACTTTATAAAGCACTGATTGCCTCTGGCATCAAGGTATCACTGAATGGCAATGTGCTGATGACGGTAGCCGATGAAGATAAAGAAGAGGGACTGGCGCTGGCTAGACGCTTTAATGAATTTGGCTTTGGTATCTTTGCGACTGAAGGTACTGGAAATTATCTGCGCGAGCATGGTCTTTATGTGCATACCGTAGCGAAAATCAGCGATGAGGATGAGAATAACGTATTGAATGTAATCCGTCAGGGGAAGGTCAGCTATGTAGTTAATACGATGAGCATCAAGCGCTCAGTAGCGCAGGATGGCTTCCTGATCCGCCGTGTATCTGCGGAAAATAATATTCCATGCTTTACATCACTGGATACAGCGAATGCGATTGCAAGTATTATAGAAGCACGCAGCTTTGCGACAATATCCATGAATGATCTGGAGGGATAAAATGAGAGAAGATCGCGGGAAGATAATCAGCAATGAATTAATTAGTGAAGATACATATAAAATGGTAATTGAATCAGCGCTGCCTCATGAAATGAAGCCTGGACAGTTTGTGAATATCAAGGTGGCGGAGCACTTCCTCCGCCGGCCGATTTCCATCTGCAGCATTGATGAAACAAGTTATACGATTATTTATAAAGTCGTAGGTGAAGGAACTGAATTGCTGTCGGCGATGAAAAGCGGTATGGAACTGAATGTTTTTGGTCCGCTGGGCAGCAGCTATCCGATTCATGAAGAATTACCTGCGGTATTGATTATGGGGGGCGGTGTTGGTGTGCCGCCGCTGTATGAGGTAGCTAAGCAGTATCGGCGTTTGAATAAACGGGTGGTTGTGGCCTTAGGCTTCAATTCATCAGCGGCTTGTTTCTATGAGGAAGAATTTAAGGCATTGGGCTGTGAGGTGCTGCTGGCTACCATGGATGGCAGCAAAGGCATTAAAGGAACCGTTTTAGATGCGGTGGATGCGGCCAAAATCGATCTTGATTTTGTATATTCATGCGGACCGATGCCGATGCTGAAAGCCATTGAAAACCGTTATACAAAAGGCTATACTTCTTTTGAAGCGAGAATGGCATGCGGCATCGGCGCCTGCATGGGCTGTGTCTGCAAAGATAAAAAGGATGAAACAATTTATTACCGAATCTGTAAAGAAGGTCCGGTATTTGAAATAGGAAAGGTGGGGCTGTAATGGATCTGTCCGTAAATCTGCCTGGTTTAAATCTTAAGAATCCAATCATACCAGCTTCAGGCTGCTGCGGCTTCGGCCATGAACTCAATGAGCTTTATGATCTGAGCCGTTTGGGTGGGATTGCGATTAAATCAGCAACGCTGGCGAGACGGTTTGGCAATCCGACGCCACGAATTGCCGAAACACCTGCCGGTATGCTGAATGCCATCGGTCTGCAAAATCCGGGGGTTGACGTAATTATTGAGAAAGAGCTGCCATGGCTCGCGCAGTTTGATGTAGAGGTATTGGCCAATGTTGCAGGCAGCAGCGTTGAAGATTATGTAGAGACGGCAAAACGGATCTCACAGCATGATTGTGTCAATGTGATCGAACTGAACATTTCCTGTCCGAATGTCAAACACGGCGGGGCTGCTTTCGGCACTGATCCGGATACGGCGGCACTGCTTACTAGAAAAGTGAAGGAAGTCAGCAAGAAGCCTGTCTATGTGAAGCTGTCACCGAATGTCACTGATATCGTCTCAATTGCCAAAGCGGTTGAGGAAGCGGGCGCTGATGGGATCGTCATGATTAATACATTGCTTGGCATGCGCTTTGATAAACGCACCGGCAAGCCGATTTTAGCCAATCTTACCGGCGGTTTAAGCGGGCCGGCCATCAAGCCTGTCGCTTTGCGCATGATCTATCAGACATATCAGGCAGTAAATATTCCGATTATTGGTGTTGGAGGTATCGAAACTGCGGAAGATGTGGTAGAATTCTTAGTGGCAGGGGCGAGTGCGGTAGAAGTTGGCGCTGCCAATTTCAAAGATCCGATGACATGTGTCAAAATTATTGAGGATCTGCCTCGTGTTTTAGCAAAATACGGATATAATTCCGTAAAGGAAGTAACTGGAAGGAGTCATCAACAATGAGTAAAACAATCGTAGCATTAGACTTTTCAACAAGAAAGGAAGTTTATGAATTTTTATTAAAATTCAATGAACCAATTTATGTCAAGATCGGCATGGAGCTGACTTATTCATTTGGTTTTGAAATTGTTCGTGAAATTAAAGCCATGGGACATAAGATTTTCCTTGATCTGAAACTTCACGATATCCCTAATACGGTAAAACAGGCAATGAAAAATCTTGCGAAGCTGGATGTCGATATTGTAAATCTGCACTGTGCCGGCGGCAGCACGATGATGAAAGCCGCTATCGAAGGACTGCATGAGGGAGCAGTAAATGGCAAACGTCCGCTTTGTATCGGGGTTACTCAGCTGACCTCTACTTCTCAGGAAGCGATGGAAAAGGAATTGCTGATTGAACGTGATTTAAAAGAAGTTGTTATCGCGTATGCGAAGCTGGCTAAGGAAAGCGGTCTTGACGGTGTCGTATGTTCAGTATTAGAAGCTAAGGCAATTCATGAAGCATGCGGTGAGGATTTCCTGACTGTGACTCCGGGTATTCGTTTAGCAACTGATTCTAAAGATGATCAAAAGCGTGTCGCAACCCCAGAAGTTGCGAAAGAAGAAGGCTGTGACCTAATCGTTGTCGGCCGTTCAATTACAAAGAGTGCTGATCCGCTGGCTACTTATCATCAGATTGAAGCGGTAATGGAGGGGAAATAAGATGATTGAAAAGGAAATTGCGAAAAGCTTATTAGATGTGAAGGCTGTCTTTTTAAGACCGAATGAACCCTTCACATGGGCAAGCGGCATCAAAAGTCCAATTTATTGCGACAATCGTTTAGTGCTCTCTTTTCCGGAAAAAAGAGATTTAGTTAAAAATGGTTTGGTTGATTTAATCAAGAAGGCATATCCGGAAGTTGAGGTTATCATGGGAACGGCGACCGCAGGTATCCCGATGGCGGCTTTGACAGCTGATGTTATGGGTATCCCAATGGGTTATGTCCGTTCTTCTAATAAGACACACGGTAAGGAAAACAAGATTGAAGGCCGGGTTCTGCCAGGTCAGAAAGTTGTTGTTGTGGAAGATTTGATTTCAACCGGCGGCAGCTGCATCGGTGTGGTAGAAGCATTGCGTGAAGCTGGCGCGGTTGTCTTAGGTGTTGCAGCCATCTTCTCTTATCAGCTGCAGGATGCTGTTAATAACTTTGGTTCAATCGATTGCCCGTTTGTGACATTAAGCAATTATGACGCATTGATTGAAACGGCATTAGAGCTTGACTATATCAAGGCTGAGGATCTTGAAAAGCTGAAAGCTTGGAAACAAGATCCAAAAGATGAAAGCTGGATGACTAAATAATAATGAAAGCGGCGCAATGCCGTTTTTCTTTTAAAAAAGGAAGTGAGTTTATGTCAGCACCAAGTTCTATGGATGAATTATTTGCGCGTTTATCGAGATCAGCGTTTCGCACCCGCTTTCAGTTAAAGGCAAAAGAATTGGCTTATATTGAAGCAAAAGGTTTGCCGACCATTCGCCGTCATGCCGAGGATTTTGTTGACAAGCGGTTAGCTGCCGCTGAACCTCTCAATGATGGCAAACAGACGCCGATGCGGGGTCATCCGGTATTTATTGCTCAGCATGCGTGTGCTGTGTGCTGCCGCGGCTGTCTTGAAAAATGGCATGGTATCCCAAAGCATAAGGAATTAAGTCAGGCAGAGCAGGCATATATCGTCGAAGTTATCATGATATGGATTGACCGACAGCTGCATAAATAAACGCTTTTCATCATTTCATTACCTTTTTGTCATTATTACAATTTAGAAAGTATTTTCAAAATAAGAATATTGTATAATGATATCAACTTAGAAAGAGGGGTAAAGAGAATGAATAGAATTTTTGAAGCATTAGCGTCAGTATTGCCGATTCTTCTTGTTATAGCTGTTGTGCTGATTCTGATTTCGCTTTGCTGGCGAAAAGTACCGCAGGACAAAGCGGCGGTCATCACTGGCTTTACAAAAAGAATCATTACCGGTAAAGCGGGATTAGTCATTCCGTTTTTTGAAAGAATTGATATTGTTTCATTGGAAAACATTCCTATCACATTTACAACTGAGGATGTTATGGACTGTGAAGGTGTTCCAATTACAACTACTGGTACGGCTGTCGTAAAGATTATCAACAATCCGGAAAATATTTATAAGGCTGTTGAACAATTCGACTCAGCTTCAATCAGTAAAACGGTTGACAATATCCGTACAACGGTTACCGATGTTATCGAAGGTAACCTGCGTGAAATCATCGCTACCATGTCAGTAGAAGAAATTTATAAGAATCGTGATATGTTCTCTAGCAAGGTTGAAGATGTAGCTGAAGATGTATTAGGCCGTATGGGTCTGCAGATCGTTGTTTTAACGATTAAGGATATTGATGATAAGAACGGCTTCTTAAAGGCATTAGGTGCTAAAAAAATCGCGGAAGTGAAGAAGGATGCGACGATTGCGGAAGCCGAGGCTGCGAAGGAAGCGGATATCAAAACCGCTGAATCAAGACGGCTTGGTGAGCAGGCAAAGATCGAGGCGCAAGTTAAGATTGAAGAAGCCCGCAAAAATCAGGCGGTACAGGTTGCAAGCTTTAAGCAGGAACAGGATACGAAGACCGCTGAAGCTGATTTAGCGTATAAGATCCAGCAGGAAACAACCCGTAAAATGGTTATCGATAAAGAAAAAGACGCGGAAATTCTGGAACAGCAAGGGGCGAGTGAATTAGCTAACCAGAAGGCACTGCGTAAGGAAATTGAATTGCAGGAGACAGTGTTGAAGCCGGCGGAAGCGGCTAAGACACAGCGCCAGCTTGAGGCTGATGCTAATAAGTATGAAGAAATCGCCAAGGCTGAAGCACTGGCGGAAGCTAGACGCAAGGAAGGTGCTGCCGAGGCAGAGGTTATCCGCCAGACAGGTGCCGCGGAAGCGGAAGCCATTCGTTTAAAAGGTATTGCGGAGGCGGAAAGTCTGCAGAAACAAGCCGAAGCTTATCAGCAGTTTAACAATGCTGCGATGCTCAGCAAGGTTGTTGAACAATTGCCGCAGATGGCAGCTGCGATTGCTGAACCGTTGGCTAATATCGATAAGGTTATTGTAATGGACGGCGGCAGCGGTGAAGGTACGACCGGCATAGCCAGTAATGTGACTAAGGTTTTGACACAGACGATTGAATCAGTAAAGGAAATGACTGGTTTTGATATTACTGATGTATTAAAAGGACAGACCTATGATGCGAAGGTAAACCGCAGCATCAAGCTGTCACCGGAAAGTGTTGAGGCCGTAAAAGCGGCAGTGGCGCCAAAAGAAACTGAAAAAACAGAGGCTGTCGCTGAGCCGGAAGTGAAGGCAGAAGCTAAACCGGAAGTTAAAAAAGAAGAAAAATTATCCTGGGAGTAATCATTCTCAGGATTTTCTTGGATGCAGTAAGCGGTTACAGAAGATTTTATGTTATAATTGATTCAAGAGGGTGTAAACATGGAAAAATATATCTTAGCGATTGATCAGGGGACAACGAGTACCCGCGCGATTTTATTTGATAAGCATGGCAATCTGCAGGCAACGGCTCAGCGGGAATGTGAGAATTTTTATCCGCAGCCGTCTTGGGTCGAACAGAAGGCGAAGAGGGGGTGGGGTTCAGCGGGAGGGGGCGTCGGCGAGGGGGGGGCAGCGGGTGAGTGAG
>ENA-UOJK01001851-UOJK01001851.1-human-gut-metagenome-genome-assembly--contig:-C116-NODE-1851-length-12790-cov-8.456851_pt1 | contig 12790 bp, 10 predicted proteins | sample MGYA00242348_ERZ723895 | MGnify/ENA metagenome assembly ERZ723895
CGCTGCCTTCCACCTTGCTGACGGTGGACGTGCGTTCCCGTTCAAACGGTTCAAAGATATGCTTCTGGAACTCCTGCGACATGCCGATGCCGTTGTCGGCAACCGTGACCACCGTATCGCACCAGCCCTCTTTTTTGCCGGGCTTCTGCGTAACGCCACAGCGGATCGTACCACCGGCTCCCGTGTATTTGACAGCGTTGCTGACGAGGTTTGTACAGACCTCCGTCATGTGCGGAATATCCGCATAGATATACGGATACGACAGCTGTGTTGTCACCGTAAGCGTCTGGCCCTTGCTGTCTGCCTGATTGTGGAACATGGCAATGCAATTACGGAAATCCTTCTCAATATCCGAAACAGAATACTCCATTTCCGTCTTATCGTTCTCGATCCGGGCAAGATCCAGCACATTGTTCAGCAGCATCAGCAGGTTTTGTCCGCACACCTGGATGTTCTCCATGTATTTTTTCAGCTTTGCAGGGTCGTCCGAATGCCGGGAGGCAAGGTCTGCGTAGCCGATAATGGCGTTCATGGGCGTGCGGATGTCATGCGACATATTGAACAGGAAGGTGGATTTGGCCCGGTTTGCGCTCTCGGCGTTTTCCGCAGCGATCTGCAATTTTGCATTCAGCTCCTGCGTATCGTTCGCGGCTTTCCTTGCGGCAGCTTCGGCTTTGCGCGCTTTTTGGAGCAGCTTCAAGATCGTAAGCAGGAATGCTGCCACAAAAATGCTGCTGACCAGCAGGACCTTAACGAAGTTATCCCTTATAAACTCGCCCAGGGTGACTTTCCGCGCGGCGCTTTTGTACATTGCCAAAGAGGCGGTAAGCATATTGGCAGGCATCGCCTTGATCGTTTTGTTCAGGATGGACAGCAGGATGCCGTTTCCGCTGTTGACCGCAAAGCAGGATTTGGCAGGGCTGGGCAGCGGAACGCTGTAAAAGTCGTATTTCTTGTTATATGTACCCTCGCTGCCAGTTCCCGTGACAAAGCAGTCTGCCTGTCCGCTTTCCACCAACTTTGCCGCATCCTCCGGTGCAGCGCAGTCCACGATTTCCCACTGCGGATAATAAACCGCAAGGTACCTTGTCAGGGAAATCTTGTTTTGGGGAACGGCAACGCGGTTCGCTTGGGTTTCGTTAAAGTGCTCTTTGTTCGTGACCGCCATCATGTTGGAGGTCCACGTTGTGTTGGTACAGGCAACGCGATACTCTTCCGCCAGATTGGGACTCTGGTCGAAATGGAATACCATGTCGATCTCGCCTGATTTCAGCGCATCAAGTTCCGCTTTTTGGCTGTCATAACCGACCATCTGGAATTCCAGCTCCTGATTTCCCAGACAATCCTTGGCAAACCGAATATAGTCCGTGATGGTCCCGGTAAGTTCCCCGGTGGAAGGGTCATAGACGCTGACGCCGCTGTCACCCGTCAGAAAGCCCATCCGGATCGCGCCGTGCTTTTTGAGCCACGCCTTTTCCTCTCCCGTAAGGATCGGGGTATAATCCATCGAAAAATACCTTTTATAGAGATCCGCCGTATAAAAAGGATCGGCGTCCTCCAGAGCGCGCATCGCATTGTCCAGTTCTTCCTTGATATCCGCACGGTCTTTGTTGATTGCATAGTAGATGTCGGAGCTTCCCACGCGGGTTATGGTCGAGATGCCAAGCTCCGTCCAGAAGGATTCTTCCATCGAAACAAAGCAGTCGATCTCATGGTTTGCCAGCTTTTGCTTGGCATCCTCATTGTTGGCGATGTTGACGTGCTGCGTTTTCAGGTCGTATTTTTCTTCCCATTCGGTCAGCATAACCTCCGGCTCGGTTCCCATCAGAACGCCGATCTTTTTGCCGTTCAGCGTCTTGAAGTCGGAAGCGGTGATGTCCTCGCGCGAAAGATCGGCGTAGAGGTAATCTTTTTCCTCCCCCATCGGCTCGTCCGAAAACAGCATCTCCTCGGTACGGTCCTCCGTATAGGAAATATCGCCCATAATGTCGATTTCGCCGTTTTTGAGTTTTTCAAAGCAGTCTGACCAGTCGCAGGTCACATACTCGAGCTGCCAGCCTGTATAGCCGGATAAGGTCTGCAGTAATTCGTAGCCGTAGCCCTTTCTTATGCCCTTCTCGTTGACGTAGTTGAAGGTGTCCTCAAACGAGCCGACACGGACGACCTTTGCAGGGACGGTTTCTGCGGCAGCCTTCACGGGAAACAGAGCTGACAGCAACAGCAGCAGGCACAGCATCGCGCAGATGCTTCTCCATGTCGGGGTCTGCATGGCTTTGCGCGTTCCGGAGTTTTTCATTCTTTCCCATCTTTCTCCGCCCCAGGCGGCTGCATTTTGATTTCATTTCCGCACCGCCGATTTCAGGAAGGTCATGGCAGCCTCCATCGCATCGGGTTGTCAGCAGCTTTCTTGCACAGTATATACCAACGTATACAGTATGTATTATAGCATTGTCGCGGAATCGTTTCAAGATTTTTTCGCTGGGTAGCGTAAGCAAATATAAGAAATAGCCATCTGAAATCCGGAGTCTTCGGCATCTCAGGTGGCTATTTTTCAGACCGTCAAAAAACTGCATTCTTGCTCTATTGCGTGTGTAGGGGCGACCATTGGTCGCCCGCCAACTTACCGCAGCAACGCATTTTCTGGGATAGTTTTCTTACAAGGCAAAAGGGTGCGGGCGAGCAATGCTCGCCCCTACAAGAGTTTTTCGACAGTCTGAAAATGTGAATCGCTCCATGGGGAGTGGTTCACATTTTGTATATTATTCAGGCAGTTGGATCTCCGGCATCAGCTCATCGGAAACGACTTGCAGCATTTCCTCCAATTTCGCCAGATCATCGGGACCGAAGCGCTGTTTCGCGCGCTCCATGACAAGGTGCAAGTAGGAATAACTGATGTTATAGTAATCAATGTACTTTTGGGTCGGGCGCAGGCGGTATTCCCGCTTGTCGATGGTGGACTGGATGCGCTCTACATAGCCTTTTTTGACCAGTGAGTTGATCTTATAGGCGGCGTTGGGGGTAGAAAGATTCATCATGTGGCTGAACTGCGCAATCGTAGGTTCGCCCAATGCCATGATGACTTCCATGCAGAAAGATTCTACCGTCGTCAGCGTGGCCTCGCGATCCTCGAATCGACTGAAGATCTGCTTATAGAAGTGCAGTTTGAATTTGGTATATACCCGTCCGAATGTCTGGTCCAGCATAGCGAGAATCCCCCTGTAGGTTAGTGGATTTATTATAGCACATTCCGCCATGTAAAACCAGCCCTCAGGCATCCGTGAGAACAAACGTCAGCTCGGCGTTGGCCGCGCGCACGCCGTCCACCCATGCGGTGGCCTTGCCGATGCCTACCGGGCCATGCTGTTCTATCAGCTCACATTCCAATATCAGCACATCGCCGGGTATGACCTGCCGGCGGAAACGGGCGTTTTTTACGCCGCCGAACAGGGCGAGCTTTCCGCGGTTTTCCGGCAGGCTTAACGCGGCTACCGCCCCGGTCTGGGCCAGCGCTTCCAGAATCAGCACACCGGGCATAACGGGGTGTCCCGGAAAGTGCCCCTCAAAAAACGGCTCCGTGCGGGTCACGCATTTGACGCCCCGCGCCCATTGGCCGGGGGTGTAGTCCAGGATCTTATCCACCAAAGCAAACGGGTAACGGTGCGGCAGGATCTCTTCGATCTCTGCCGCGCTCATGGCTCGGGGCGGCTCATTTGGCGTATAGTTCATCCTCATCCCTCCCAGCGTTTGAATACCACACAGGCGTTATGGCCGCCAAAGCCCAGACTATCGCTCATGGCATACTCCACCTGCGCCGCGCGCCCATGGTTGGGGATATAGTCCAGATCCAGCTCCGGATCCGGCTCCTGCAAATTGACGGTGGCAGGCAAAAAGGCATCGTGCAGAGCCAGCGCGGTAAATACGCCCTCTACCCCGCCTGCACCGCCCAGCAGATGGCCGGTCATCGACTTGGTAGAAGACACGGCCAGCTTGTACGCATGGCCGCCGAACACCGTTTTGATGGCAGTTGTCTCGCAGCTGTCATTCAGGTGGGTGGACGTCCCGTGGGCGTTGATGTAGCCGATCTGTTCAGGCACTACCCCGCCGTCGGCCAGCGCCAGCCGCATACAGGCCGCACCGCCTGCGCCGCCCGGTGCCGGGGCGGTAAAGTGGTAGGCGTCGCAGTTAGCGCCATAGCCCACGACCTCGGCATAAATTTTGGCATCGCGCGCTTTGGCGGCCTCGAGTTCTTCCAACAGCAGTACGCCGCTGCCCTCGCCCATCACAAAGCCGCTGCGGCGGGCATCAAAAGGGATCGAGGCCCGGGCCGGGTCGTCCGCCGTACAAAGGGCTTTCATGCTGGCAAAGCCGCCCACGCCCAGCGGGCTGATGCAGCTTTCGCTGCCGCCGCAGAGCATGCGGTCCTCGTATCCATCGCGGATACGGTGGAACGCATCACCGATCGCATTGGTGCCGCCTGCACAGGCGGTGGTGGGGCAGCTGCACATGCCCTGCAAGCCAAAACGGATGGCGATCTGCCCTGCCGCCATATTGCCAATGGACATGGGGACAAAATAGGGGCTGACCTTTTCAAAACCGCGCTGCTGACCGCGGGTGTGTTCTTCCTCGATGGTGGGCAGGCCGCCGATGCCGCTGGAAAGGATCACGCCAAACCGCGTATGGTCGATTTTTTCCAGCGCAAGGCCGCTGTCGCGGACGGCTTCGTCGGCGGCGGCCACGGCAAACTGGGTAAAGCGTGCCATTTTGCGGGCTTCGCGCTTGTCGATGCGCGCGGCGGGGTCAAAGTCCTTTACCTCTGCGGCCAGCTTTACTTTAAAATCAGCCGTATCAAAAGCCGTGATCGGTCCTACTGCGCAGCGGCCGGCCTTAATGTTCGCCCAGCTTTCTGCCACTGTATTGCCGGTAGGATTTACCGTGCCAAGGCCGGTAATAACGACCCGGCGTTTCTTTTTTGTGTCCATTGCACACCTCACATTCCCATTCCGCCGTCAACGCAAAGGACCTGCCCGGTAATATACCCGGCCTGCTCCCCTGCCAGAAAAGCCACCGCCGCCGCAACATCCTCGGCATGGCCGATTTTGCCTGCCGGGATGGCTGCTTCCGCTGTGGCACGGGCCGGTTCCGACAGCACGGCGGTCATATCTGTTGCAATAAAACCGGGAGCCACAACGTTGGCGGTGATATTGCGGGCAGCATACTCTTTGGCAGCGCTTTTCGTCAGGCCGATCAGCCCCGCCTTGCTGGCTGCGTAGTTGGCCTGACCCGCGTTGCCATGCAGACCGACAACACTGCTGACGCTGATGATGCGCCCATACCGCTGGTGCATCATAAAGCGGCAGGCCGCTTTGGTGCAGAAAAACGCCCCCTTCAGGTTGGTGGCAAGCACATTGTCAAAATCAGCCTCGGTCATCCGCGGAAGCAATTTGTCGGCGGTAATGCCCGCGTTGTTGACCAGCACATCGATCCGCCCAAAAGCGGCAACGGTATCTTCTACCAGTTTCTGACATGCTTCGGGGCTGCGCACGTCCGCCTGCAGCGTGACAGCCTGCACGCCAAGGGCGCGGCAGGCTGCGGCTGTTTCCTCGGCAGCGGCAGCGCTGCCGGCATAGTTGACGGCAATGTTCATGCCGTTTTCGGCCAAAGCCCGGCAAATGGCACGGCCAATGCCTTTGGCCCCGCCCGTAACCAGAGCGGCACGGCGCAAGTTTTCGGTTTGCGGCATGGTCAGGCTCCTTTCATGGTGCGCAGCAGCTGCTGCAGCTGCTCGGCAGTTTCCACCGGATAGCACGAGAGAGCACTTCCCACAGTCTTTTTGACAAACCCGGTCAACGCCCTGCCGGGACCGATCTCAATGGCGGCGTCCACGCCCAATTCTGCCAGACGGCGGACGGTCACCTCCCAACGCACGCCGGACTGCACCTGTTTTTCCAGCAGCGCGGCAATGGTGTCGGTTTCCTCCATCTCGTGTCCCAGGCAGTTGAACAGCACAGGGAACTGCATCGGCGCAAAGCGGACAGCCTTACATTTTTCCCGCAGTGCATCCCCTGCCGGGTGCATCAATGAGGTATGGAACGGGCCGCTGACATTCAGCGGCAGGCAGCGCCGTGCCCCGGCAGCAAGCGCCAACTCGGCAGCTTTATCGACAGCGGCCTTGTCGCCGCCAATGACCAGCTGGCCGGGGCAGTTGTAGTTGCAGATCTGCACAACGCCTTCGTCGGCGGCTGCATTGCAGCATGCCTGCAAGGGGGCTTCGTCCAGCCCCAAAACGGCTGTCATCCCGCAGGTGCGCCCCGCCGCAGCCGCAGCCATTGCCTTACCGCGGAAGGCGGTTAAAGCGACTGCGGTCTGCACATCGAACACCCCCGCACAGGCCAGGGCGGAATACTCTCCCAGCGACAGCCCTGCCGCATAATCCGGTGTGATGCCTGCCTCCCGCAGTACGGCAGTAAGGCCGGCGGCAAACGCCGTCATGCAGGGCTGGGTGTATTGGGTCTCGTTCAATACACCGGCTGCGTCGGTAAAGCAGACTTCTTTCAAATCAAAATCCACCGCCGCGTCGGCTTCGTCAAAAGCAGCGCGGAAAGCCGGGAAAGTCTCATAAAGATCCCGGCCCATACCGGCGTGCTGGCTTCCCTGCCCGGCGTATAAAAATGCTAGTTTCATAAGGTGATCTCCTTGTACACCCCGGCGATGCAGTCTTTGGCTTCGCTTACCATCACGGCAAAAATTTCTTCCACCGGGCGGACTTCGTGCAGCAGCCCTGCGGCCTGTCCGGCCATCAGGCTGCCATTCTCGGTGTCACCGTCAAACACAGCCTTGCGCAGACTGCCTAAAGTAAAGCGTTCCAGCGCCATTTTATCAGCCCCGGCCTTTTCCTGGCGGACATACTCGCGGCTCATGCGGTTTTTCAGTACACGTACAGGGGTGCCGCCGATGCGCCCGGTCACGATGGTATCACTGTCGCGGGCTTTTAACAGGGCGGCTTTATAGTTTTCATGGATGGGGCACTCGGTGCTCGCCAGCAGACAGGTACCGACCTGCACACCGCACGCCCCCAATGCCAGCGCCGCAGCCAGCCCTCGTCCATCGGCAATGCCGCCCGCAGCGATGACCGGCACATGGACGGCATCGACGACCTGCGGGACAAGTGCCATCGTGGTCATCTCGCCCACATGGCCGCCGCTCTCGGTACCTTCGGCAATAACGGCGTCAATGCCGAGCGGTTCCAGATGTTTGGCCAAAATGGCTGCCGCCACCACGGGAATGACCGTGATACCGGCTGCTTTCCACGCGGCCATGTACTTTCCCGGATTTCCCGCCCCGGTGGTGACGAGCTTTACGCCCTCCTCCACCACGATTTTGGCAAATTCATCCGCCTGCGGGTGCATCAGCATGATGTTCACACCAAAGGGCTTGTCGGTCAGTGCGCGGCAGCGGCGGATGTTTTCCCGCAGGGAGTCCGCGTCCATGCCGCCGGAGCCGATCAGCCCCAGCGCCCCGGCGTTGGAACAGGCAGCGGCAAACTCGCCCGTGGCGATATTGGCCATGCCGCCCTGTATAATGGGATATTTTGTACCTAAAATTTCATTGAGCAGCTTCATTTTCCACCCTCATACGTCAGCAGCATCCCGCCCCATGTCAGCCCGCCGCCAAAGCCGATGCAGGCCAGCGTCTGGCCGGGTCGCAGCAGATCACTTTCCGCCATTTCGTGCAGGGCAATCGGGATGCTGGCAGCACTGGTGTTGCCGTGACGGCTTATGTTTTTGTAAAACTTTGACGGTTCTGCGTGTAAACTTTTGACACAATGGTCGATTATGCGGCTGTTGGCCTGGTGGCAGACTACCCAGTCCAGATCAGACAATGTCTTTTGGCTGCGGTCCAGCACGGCTTGCAGGCAGCGCGGCATAGCCTCCACGGCAAAGCGGAAAACCGCCCTGCCATCCATCGTGATCGGCGCGGTATCGCAGGCCGCAGGGCCGCCCGCGCGGATCGCTTCACTGCCCCGTGCGCCTAACGTTACGGCGAACGGTGCATTTTCGGCCAGCTCAAAAACAGCCGCACCCGCGCCGTCGCCAAACAATACACAGGTCGTGCGGTCAGTCGGGTCCACCATGCGGGAGAGTGCCTCGCAGCCAATGACCAGCGCATACCGCCCGCCCAGCGTGCTCAGGAGCCCGTGGGCCGCGGCGGCGGCATAAATAAAGCCGGAACAGGCCGCATTTACATCAAAGGCAGGCCGGTTTTCCGGCAGACCCAAGGCAGCCTGTACGCGGCAGGCAATGCTTGGGGTAGCCGTCGGGGCCGAGAGCGTTGCCACAACACAGCAGGCAATGTCGTTTGCCGCCAGACCGCTGCGGGTCAGGGCCTGACGGGCGGCGGTGATAGCCAGCGTGGCGGCATCCTCGTTTTCGGTGCAGTAATAGCGCTGGCAGATGCCGGTGCGGGTCGTGATCCATTCGTCGCTGGTGTCCACCTGTCGGCGCAAGTCCTCGTTCGTCACTACACGGCCGGGCAATGCCCCGCCGGTAGCCAACAGCTGTAAACCTTTCATGCGCCCCTCATTTCTCCGATGCGGCGGTATTTTTTGTAGCGCTGTTCTGCCAACGCTTTGCCGCTCATCTTACATAAAGCGGCAAGGTGCACCGCAATGGCGGTGTCCAACCGGCTGAAAAGCAGCTGCCGTCCACGCTGTGCGCCGCCCAGCGGTTCGGGGATGATCTCTTCCACAATGCCATCTGCGTACAGGTCCTGTGCCGTCAGCTTCATCATGGTGCAGGCCTCGCCGCTGCGGGAAGCATCTTTCCACAGAATACTGGCAAACCCCTCGGGGCTGAGCACTGAGTACACGGCATTTTCCAGCATCAGAATGTGGTTGGCAACGCCCAGACCCAGCGCGCCGCCGCTGGACCCCTCACCTGTGACAATGGCCAGTACCGGGACGGTCAGGCCGCTCATCTCCATCAGGTTGCGGGCAATGGCTTCCCCTTGGCCGCGTTCTTCCGCATCCTTGCCGGGGTAAGCACCGGGAGTGTCAATAAAAGTGATGATGGGACGGTGAAATTTTTCCGCCTGTTTCATCACGCGCAGGGCCTTGCGGTAGCCCTCCGGTCCCGGCATGCCAAAGTTGCAGCGCAGGTTTTCTTCCAGCGTAGTCCCTTTGCGGTGCCCCAAAACGGTAACGGGCATCCCGTGGAACCGTGCGATCCCGCATAAAATGGCCGCATCCTCTTTGCATTGTCGGTCACCGCACTGCTCAAAAAAGTCAGTAAACAGGTTGTCGATCATTTCGGTTATATGCGGGCGGTCAGGGCGGCGGGCCAGAAAAACGCGGTCCGCCGGCGTCAGCGAGGTGCATTGCTGTAAAAGCGTGTTTTCCTCTGCGGAAAGCTCAGCCAGTTCAGCCGCATGGGTGGTCGTGCTCGCCATTTCGGCGTCATCGGCACGGCTGCACAGCGCGTCGATCTGCGCGTCCAGCGGTTCCAACTGCTGCAAAACTTCTTTGATCATCTGCGCTTCCTCCCCTGCGTGTGGAGCTGCAAGATCCGCGTCAAGACCTCTTTCAACTCGGTGCGCGGCACGACCTGATCCACAAAACCGTGTTCCAGCTGGAACTCGCTGCGCTGGAACCCGCCGGGCAGTTTTTCACCGATGGTCTGTTCAATGACGCGCGGCCCGGCAAAGCCGATGAGTGCCCCCGGTTCGGCGAGCGTAATATCACCCAGACTGGCAAAGCTGGCCGTGACTCCGCCTGTGGTGGGGTGGGTCAGCACGCTGATGTACAACCCGCCGCTGCGGTTAAACCGTTCCAGCGCGGCGCTGGTTTTGGCCATCTGCATCAGGCTGAAAATGCCCTCCTGCATCCGTGCGCCGCCACTGGCAGAAAAAATGATGAGCGGCAGGTGCTTGTCGGCAGCGTACTCAATCGCACGTGTGATTTTTTCACCAACAGCGGTGCTCATGCTGCCCATAAAAAAACGGCTGTCCAGCACAGCGACCACCGCCTGCACGCCGCCGATCCTGCCGATTGCTGTAACGGCAGCTTCTTTCAGGCCGGTCTTGACCGAAACAGCGGCCAGCTTTTCCTGATAATCGGGAAAATGCAGCACATCGTTGGGCGCAATGTCCGGGTTCAGCTCTTTAAAAGTTCCGTGGTCCAGAACCGTGCTGAGCCGATAATAGGCACCGATTGCCAAATGCACCCCGCAGTTGGGGCAGACATACTGGCTCTTGACCCAAACCTGCCGCGTGGCACGGCGGCCGCATTTTTTGCACTCGACAAATTGCGGCGGCACCCAGTTGGGCGCAGCCGTACCGGCATCGCGGCGGGCTTTCATCTGAAAGCTGCGCTCCTGCGGGCTGGTCGGGAACAGCTTTTCAATGACACTCATCCTGCAATACCCTTCAGGCTGCCCGCGCAGCCAGATAGTTGAAGATGTCGCCCACGGTTTTGAGCGTCCCCAGGTCCTCGTCGGCAATCGTGACGCCGAACTTGTCCTCAAACGCCATGTTCAGCTCTACCGCATCCAGGCTGTCCGCCTGCAGGTCGTCGGTCAGGCTGGCATCCATTGTGACCTTATCAGCATCGCAGTTCAGGGTGTCAACAAATACTTCTTTTACTTCTTCAAAGCTCATACTACGTACCTCACATAATTTAACTAAATAAATTGACGTAATTGTCAATGAGGTCATTATACCACGTTTGCTTCGAATGTCAATATTATTAGGTAAAAATATTTATCTAATTGAATCGCCGTTTTTCGCCTCTTCCGGTATTATAAAAGGGGAAGCACACAAATTATCCCCCTGCAGGGGCAGCCCTTTCTGACTGCGATTTGACCGCTGCTGCATGTCTTTCCTGTGAAATATCCAATCGCCTTTAAATGGTTTTATTTACTTTCTCTTTTACTCTCCCAGATTATTTTCTATTCTGCAACATATTTCGCTCTAATGTGCTATACTTATAATATCCAATAAGGATGGAGGAACTTCTATGAAACGCAGCATCCGACTCCAATACAATGCCCCTGTCACACTGACCTTTTTCTTTTTGTCCCTCGCCTCTCTGGTATCGGGCTACTTAACAAACAACTGGACAACCTCGCACCTGTTTAGTGTGTATCGCTCGTCGATGACGGATCCGCTATTCTATGTCCGGTTGTTCGGTCATGTCCTTGGCCACGGCGGTTGGAATCACTTTATAAACAATATGCTCCTCTTCCTTGTTGTCGCTCCACCTTTGGAAGAACGATACGGAAGCCGAACACTTCTAAGCGGTATCCTTATGACCGCGCTGGTATCCGGCATATTGCAGTGTGTGCTGTTCCCCACTTCTGCATTGCTTGGTGCATCCGGTATCGTATTCATGCTCATCATGCTCTCCAGTTTGGCCGGCAGTAAGAATGGAGGTATCCCTATCACCTTCATCTTGGTTGGCGTGCTGTACTTAAGCCAGCAGGTATACAGTATCTTCTTTATACAAGATAATGTAGCTAACTTTATGCACATTGTCGGTGGTATTTGCGGTACAGCTTTTGGTTTTGCCGTCCGGAAGAGATAACGAATGATCGGGAAGAGAATCTTATTTATGATGAGTAAGCACATTTTTCAGAAAGAACCTGTCCTGAGCATTGCCACTTGTTTGGCGATCATTTCCGCTTTCTTTGTCCCCCCGGACGCAGAATACCTCGGATATATCGATTTCCGTACTCTTGCAATCCTGTTTTCGCTAATGACAGTTATGGCCGGACTGAGAGGGCAAGGCGTATTTGATAGCCTCGGCCATGCCCTCCTATCTCATACCCGCACCACTTTGCAGCTAACAGTTGTTCTCGTCGGCCTATGCTTCTTCAGCAGTATGCTGATAACAAACGATGTATCGCTGCTAACATTCGTGCCATTTACGTTTGTCGTTCTGAATAGTTTGAACGCATCTGTTCGTAGTAAACTGCTCCTCCCTATCGTCTGTATGCAGACGATAGCTGCCAACCTTGGCAGTATGCTCACACCGCTTGGCAATCCGCAAAATCTATATCTCTATGGTAAAAGCGGCATGGATATGGGATCTTTTGTTTTGCTAATTCTCCCCTACTCAATTATATCGTTAGTGCTTCTTGCTATATGGGCAGTATGGCTATGCCGTGAAGGTTCCGACATTGTTGTAACTCATTCTGCGGCAAACTCAGAACCAGACAAGAAGCTCATTGCGTTGTACGGTATTCTGTTTGTCGCCTGTTTATTGGTTGTATTGCGTGTTCTCCCATACGGTGTTGCATTCGCCGCTATCTTGGTGTGCACCTTCTTTGCCGACTGCCCCACTCTTGGCCGCGTAGACTATTCTCTGATTCTTACCTTTGTAGCACTGTTCATTTTCATCGGGAACTTAGGTCGGATTGAAGCGTTCTCTGGATGGTTGCAGAATATTCTGGCCGGCCATGAGGTTTTAGTATCAGTTCTGGCCTCTCAAGTGACCAGTAATGTGCCTGCTGCCATCCTGCTTTCTGGATTTACCGATAATTTCCGTGCGCTGATTATTGGCACAAACCTTGGTGGCCTTGGCACATTAATTGCATCCATGGCAAGCCTAATTTCTTATCGACAGATTGCAAATGAAGTACCTGCTGAAAAAGGGCACTATTTTGCGATGTTTACTATTTCCAATGTAGTGTTTCTGGCCATTCTGATGGGCGCTTGGGCCCTGACCTGATATTTCCGTAATTCTATTTTAGGCAATACCGCATAATTCTAAGTGCCGATACGGCGAGCGAGGTGCGGC
>ENA-UOJK01001857-UOJK01001857.1-human-gut-metagenome-genome-assembly--contig:-C116-NODE-1857-length-12745-cov-9.961545_pt1 | contig 12745 bp, 8 predicted proteins | sample MGYA00242348_ERZ723895 | MGnify/ENA metagenome assembly ERZ723895
ACGGATATCTCATCGAATAGCGATTAATAGGCTTAGTCCTATCTTCACGAATATTAAATGAATAACTGAAACTTAAAGACCAAGGCATCTTGAATACTTGATAACCATCCGGGTCGGCTTGCGCCTTCTCTACTTTCTTGGTCGTAGTTCCATCTTCCGTACCTTCAGAATCTTCTCCGTCTCCATCTTCTGACTCCTTCTTGTCTTTATCCTTCTCGTCTTCCTTCGGACCGAACCACTTTTTCCAGGTATCGTTATTAAAGGTATAGTTAAAAGAAGAACCATACCCCTGAAAACGTCCGAAACGTCCATACGACCATTCAGTTCGATTACCTTCGACCACATTACCACTTTTATCAAACGTATAAGCGTAAGTAGCAAATGATGCATTCATATTGAAAGTATAATTCTTTGTCAGTTTCAGTCGAAGATTCATACTCAAGGGGCTCCATGGCTTTTCCTTTGCAGCCATATTATATGACATATTCACACTCAAATCATCAATCAAGCTGACTTTCTTTAATGTATCCTTCTTAGCATCATAATATTTCATCTCCAGATTATTAGCAATCGAGAAACTAACCGTTCCCGAACCCTCACGTGAAGGGACTCCAAAAGGCTGTCCCGTATAGGGTGAATAATACTGAGTATTTCCGTTATTATCCGTATACTCTTCCCAGTATTTACTAAATGCAGGAGCACCACTGATACCAACCTGCGGAGTGACAACGTGGCGAATCTGTATCTCTTTCTTCTTCATGAAAAGAGGTTTGTACATACCATACAGTTTAGTACTTAAAGACAAACTGGCTGAATAGTTGGAAACACGATAAAAGCCATTAATAGTATCATTCAGATTCTGTTCCAAACGCCCCGTTTCCTCATTATATGTCTGATTTATCTTGCGGGTGTACCAACGCTCCGTATAATTCACCGAAGGATTGACCTGCAAATACTTGAACAGTGTAAAAGTAGCACTGATAGGAATATTATGATTCATTGCATTTTCCCATCCGCTGATACCGGTCTTGAACAGACGGTCGTCCTTAGTACGGATACTGTTCGTCAGACGTCCTGTATAACTGATTGATATCTTCTCATACCAACGCTCGGCTCCGGCAGCCTTCTTCCGCTTGAAGGGAAACAAACGGCTCAATGTAATATTAAGGTCAGGAAGCGTCACTGCGATAGAAGAGTCACGCATAGTCTGCGCAATATTGGTCGTTCCCGACAAAGTCAGACCGATATCGGGGAAACTGCGGGAATAGCTGATACTTGATGTCTTTGTATTCTGAGTCAACAACTGAGAGTTATAAAGGTTGTTGATGTTAGATCGTTCGTAACTACTGGTCGAGAAGTTCACACTAGCGGAGAAAGTACTGTTCGGACTTGCCTTGGCATCCTGACGGTGGTTCCACACTACCTTGAAGTCTTTGGCAACCGTATAATCCGGCATTCCTTTGTCTCCGGTCTTGGTCACCTGATAATCCGCCTGCAATGTACCGGAGTATTTGTACCTCTTATTATAATTGGTCAATCCGGAAAGCCGCCATGAACCTTTCGTGAATATATCTCCTGTCAGCTTCAAGTCCATGATGTCGCTCATAGCGAAGTAATATCCGCCTTCCGCCAGACCAAAGCCACGGCTTGAATCATCCATATACGTCGGCATTATAAAACCCGAAGAATAGCTGCTGGAGAAAGGGAAGAAGAAAAACGGCACAGCCAACGGCAGGGGAACATCTTCCACCACAAGATAGGCAGGTCCTGTCACTACATTCTTCTTGGGGCGCACTTTGGCTCTTGTCAGCTGCATGTAGAAGTGAGGATGGTCATGATGATCACAAGTCGTGTAGCGACCGTGCTCCATAAAGATTTCATCATTTGCTCCTTTCTTGGCTCTGCTACCGGTCACATAACCTTCACCCTGCTGAGTGATAATATCGGTGATTCCCGCTTTTTTGCTCTTGAAGTTATAGCTGATTGTTTCTGTATCGTATGCAGTTTCACCTTCTTTAAAGACAGGTTTACCTTTGATCGTTCCCGTTGTGTCTTTAATACCGTAGGCGTGTACTGTACTACTGTCCAGATTCATGGAAATCACTTCCGCTGCCAGCTCAATGTTCTGGTAGTTGACTTTGCCGCTACCATAAAGTGTAGCGGCACCTCCCAATGTAAAAGTGGTGGAGTCGTTAGATTCATAAATAACCGGTGCATCGAGCGGTTGTTTCTTTGTCGGTGCTACAGAGTCGACGCGTACCACAACTGTATCCGCCCCTAACGAATCTTTCCTGTTAAGGGAATCCGTTTGTGCAGTGTTGGAGGCAATCATCCCTCTTCTTCGACGCTGAGACGTAGCCTCATCAGGAAGCATCAGCAAGACAATCAGCAATATGAATGATATAATTATTTTTGCTCTCAATGGCGCCATTAACTAATAGTTTTACGCTTGAAGTGGCAAAAGTACACAATCTTCATCAATAATGCGTGAGAATCTCCGTTATTTAATTATTTTTTAGTGCTATAAAAACAAAGAGCACCACCCATCAAAGCGGTTTAGACCTTCTTCACCATATTTTGCAATGCTTTTCCGGGCTTTTTCTACTGTCTTTTCTTCGTCAAGATGAGTTTTAGAAAAGAATTTATCGGCAAAACAGATTATTTGCTCTTCCAGAGTGACGGGCACCATCTCACGATGAGGAACAGGAAGCTGGCGTTCTATGATTTCTTCCAGTGTCAGTCCGGCTCCGGTGTGACGTTCGCAAACCAGTGCATGGCGTTCAAAACCTTCTTTTCGCAAAAGGTCTGCACCCAGATAACCGTGTGCGATGTAGGGATGCTCTCCGAAACATTGGATGGTGGGAGCATCGGTCATAAAGATTCCTATATCGTGCAGAAGCGCGGCTTCTCTGACAAAGCTGCGGTTGATAGGTAAGTTAGGATGTGCATCTACAATCTTCAAAGCTTTTTGGGCTACAGAAAGGCTATGTATTAGTAGAATGTGTCGTTGTTCCGTATCCTGCGGATAAAATTTGTCGATGATTTCTATTGGATTCATACTTTTTCACTAGTTATTACTTGTTCCCTTACTGATAAATGATATTTTTGTGCAATATTACAAAAATTTACTGATATGCAAGCCAGAAGTTCCCTCATTCTTTTCTCTCTGTTCATAATACTGTGTTCTACATACGCCAGTGGAAAAGTAATTACGGGTGCCGAGCGTATGGATCAATACCTGCCGTTAATCAAAGGAAAGCGGGTAGGAATGGTGGTAAACCACACTTCCATCGTCGGCACAGAGCCAATTCATCTGCTGGATACTTTATTAAAACAAAAAATCGATATAGTGAAAGTCTTTGCACCGGAACACGGTTTCCGCGGCAACGCGGATGCCGGTGAAACAGTAAAAGACGGAAAAGACAGCCGTACGGGAGTAACCATCGTCTCGCTCTACGGAGATAATAAAAAACCGACTGCCGCCCAACTGAAAGATATCGATGTAATCTTGTTCGACATCCAGGATGTGGGCGCACGTTTCTATACATATATCAGTACGATGTATTATGTAATGGAAGCTTGTGCGGAAAACAAAAAAGAGATGATTATACTGGACCGCCCCAATCCATGCGATTACGTAGAGGGACCTGTATTAAAAGCCGGATATAAAAGTTTTGTCGGAATGCTGCCTTTGCCGGTTCTTCACGGTTGTACTATCGGAGAGCTGGCGCAGATGATCAATGGAGAAGGATGGATGACTACCCAGGCAAAGACTTGTCCGCTGACTGTGATTCCCGTAAAAGGGTGGAAACACGGACAGCCCTATGCACTTCCCGTGAAACCGTCTCCCAACTTGCCCAATGCACAATCCATCCGCCTTTATGCCTCACTTTGCCCTTTTGAAGCAACACGTGTCAGTGTGGGACGCGGAACGACCTTTCCTTTTCAGGTGTTAGGCGCACCTAACAAAAAGTATGGCGATTTTGCCTTCACTCCGCGCTCCCTGCCGGGATTCGACAAAAATCCGATGCACAAAGGAGTCACTTGTTATGGCGAAGATTTACGGAACGTAACAGACGTAAACGGTTTCACACTCCGTTACTTTCTGCGTTTCTACCGTTTATCCGGCGAAGGCGCAGCATTCTTCTCCCGTCCCCGATGGTTTGACTTACTGATGGGAACGGATTCGGTACGCAAAGCGATCCTTAAAGGAGAATCGGAAGAGGAAATCCGTGACAGCTGGCAAAAGGAGTTGCAGACCTACCGTGATATGAGACAGAAGTATTTACTTTACTAAGGAACGGTTCCTCCACTTCTCAGCATTCCGTTCGAACTCTTCGGCTTTCTTTCCACTCAACCTTGCAGGCATTTCAAGTATCTCCGGAATGTCTTTTGCATTGTCAATGATTTGAGTGCCGGAAGCGTTCTTCACAATACGGACATCATCGTACAGTGAGTCATTCTCCAGGTAAGCCTGCATCCGGAGCGTGTCTCCCGTCACGTCGATATGCTGGTAGAAACGGCGGTTCGTCCCGAAACGATCATACTTATCATTGAAAGATAGACGGTAACTCTTCGGGGAAGCGTGGCTTACCAGATACAACGGGGTGGTCATTTCGCCCTCATCGTTCTTATTAGTCATACGGGCATAGTTATGCTCATGTCCCTGAAGCACTAAGTCTACTCCATATTCACGGAACAGCCCGTCGAACATCCAGCGCACGGCAAGGTTGTTCGTCTTACCTTTTATAGAATATACCGGGTGATGGAGCATGACGATCTTCCATTTCTTTTTCGAAGCCTTCAGCGTTTTCTCCAGCCATTCTCGTTGAGAGAAGAGGAACCAAGGATCACGGTTACTATCCAGCGTGATGATAGTGGCATCGTTGTAATCAATAGAATATACATTATTATTTTTATACCTCGATTCGAGCAGATAAGAAAAGACATAAGCAAATCGTTTCTCCAAAACACGTACCAGTCCTTTTACATATTCATGATTTCCCGGAGAAACCAATATCGGTTTGGTGGGAGCTATGGAATCCACACTCTGATAGGCTTCATCCCAGTAACAGTTCATCGGACGCTCTGCAAAGTCACCGGCAAACATATAGAAGTCCGCCTGCGGATAGCGATGGCGCACATTTTCCATAAAGCCACGTGTCTTTCCACGCAAAGTATCCTGCACGTCACCTATAAATACAAAGGAGAAATGATCAGTCGAATCGGGTTGCATCGTGAACGAATACCAATCGGATGAGCGATCGTCATTCCATACCCGATAAGAGTAGGAATCGCCATAAGAGAGTTCTTTAAATTTTGCCCAGTTGGCATAACCGAACCCGCCCAGTGTACGGAGAAATTTGGAAGAGCCGTCAACGAGAAGAGTATCTCCGGAACCGATCTTTGTATATTCCAGCTTTGCCTGCTTGGAAACGCCTCCGCACACCCAGCTCACATTACGGGACAGTTCGCCGTCATTTCCGAATGTCAGAAATACCCGTTGCGGGTCTTCCGTCAGCACATAGCGTATTTCAGGGATATTGTGGAACCAGACTTTCCAGCGTATCTTACAAATGACACCACCGACAATCAATATCAGGAGAACGATGCCCCAAGCTATTTTCTTCTTCGTAATCTTCATTTTTCCGATTTTAAAAACTGGTAGCAAAGATAAATATAGTGTCCCATAAATCGGAAATTATGTCCTTTTTTAACCTTTAACAAATTCACCTCTACATGAGAATTTAAATATCTAAAATTGCTGTCATCTGTCACCAAAAGCTAAATAACACACTGATTATAAGCTAATAAAGAGGTGACAGCAGGGCGTGACAGCATTGTGACAGCACATTTTGTTGTCACAATGCCGTCACGCTTTGCTGTCATATCCTGCTACTATCATATATTGCTCCTTGGAATGATAAATCAAAGAATAGCTTAGTCTAGTTGGTTTCCATGCGATGAAACTATAGTTCCAAAGCATTGAAACCAATAGTTTCAAGCCGCAGAAACTATAGTTCCAAGCTGAAGAAACCAAAGTTTCAAGCAGAGGAAACTCCAGTTTCAAGACGATGAAACTAAAGTTTCATCAAGCAAAAAACAATTTCTACAATAGGAAACTATCAGCAGTAAGGTAGCTTCAGTCTCTTGTTTTTCTCTTCTTCCACAATTGCCAGCTATTAATAATATTTTGCCACATATTAACACATCACCATACAAATCTGATTATCAGCAAATAAATCCACCTATTACTAATAGCAGGTAACAAAAAAACGAAGAAAATCGCTTAGTGGTGGGCTTCGTGTACAAAGGCAACAAAGGGAAATTACCTGCCAAAAAAGAGATAGGCTTTCGCTCTACAATAACTTTCTCAGTTCCTCAATGTCAGGCAAGGCGTTACGAAGTCGTTCCGGCATATCTTTGGATGTACGGTAAGTAGCGACTCCCATCGGCTTGTTATAATCACGAACTGCAAATTCTACAAAAGTTTGATTCATTTCTCTGCAAAGTATTATTCCGATAGAGGGATTCTCGTGCGGTTTTCTCACATATGAATCCAAAGCGGAAAGATAAGTATTCAGTTGTCCTAAATACGAACTGCGGAATTTCCCGGACTTCAATTCAACCGCCACTAAAGAATTAAGTTCCCGATTGAAAAACAACAAATCAATGAACATTTCCTCTCCAGCCACTTCAACACGATATTGATTGCCTATAAAACTGAAATCCTGCCCAAAAGTCATAATAAACTTCTTCACGTTGGCAACAATCGACTTTTCTACTATCTTTTCGTCTAAATCCTCTTCCTGCTCATCCAGTTCCTCCACATTGATGAAATCAAGCAAGTATTCATCTTTGAATGAACAAACAGCTTTTAGCGCTTGCTTAGTATCAGGCAATGTTTGTGCGAAATTGTTAGGCAAAGTTCCCCGGTGGCTGTACAGGTCTGCTTTTAAGTAATCCCTTAAAGTGTATTTACTCCAATAGCGAATAGCGCACTCATGTATATAAAATAGCCTTGCTTCCAAAGTTTTAGCTTTGGATATTATTTCGATATGATGACTAAAGCCGATTGAAAAGAAGTCTGACCAGTTAAATTCATCAGCCAGTGGCTGGCGAATTACGCTCAACAGCAATTTTTCATCTAATACCAAATCGCCAGCCAGTGGCTGGCGATTTAGAACAGGTTCCCATTCTTCATAGAAAACTCGCATATTCTTTATATTCGAAGTTGAAAATCCCCTTAGCCCCGGCAATTCTTTTTGCAACAGAGAAGATATTTGCTCTATTGCTCCTTTACCCCAAAAGCCTATACGGGAATTTTTCGACACGTAACGTCCGATGCCGTAATAAAGAGATAGCTGTTCTTTGTTCACCGATGTGGCTGCACGGTACTGGCTGCGCAGAATAGCTTCTTTTATGGTCTTTACCGCTTCTCTATAATTCTGATTTATATCCATTTGCGTTTTGTTATATGCGACAAAAGTACAAAAATAATGCTGGCGAAAAGAAAACAAAGGTGTTTTTCTCTTTTCGCCAGCATACATATTTTGCTGTTCATGGAAGGAACAATGCTCCTACAGCCGAATCATATTCTGTTGAACCATAATGATAGCTATCTATACGCTCCTCTATATAAGTAGGAAAATAGGAAAAACAAAGGAAAAGAGAGATACAAACAACAAATAACTAAATATCAATATCTTATATTCACTATTTTATCTCTTTCTTTCTCTTCTTCCACAACTGCCAGCTATTGATGATGTTCTGCCACAGGACATACGAACCGGGAGCAACAGACGATAACGGGTTCAGATAAGTATGCGCCATCCAGATAGCAAGAATCGTATTCTTCTGCCCCAGTGCCTGCCCGCCACTGATGCGGTCATTATAGACCGAGCCGATAGTCTTTCCCAAAAAGAACTGCAAGCAACAGGCAATCAAGGCACCGACCGCAATCATTATTTCCGTGAAACCATCCGCAGGATCGTTCAGTAACGAATACAGGGTCTGAGCCGTCACAATAGCCAAAGAGACCGCCCACAAATAAAAGGCGAGTTCATGATATCCCAGTAACTTCTGATGCACTTTCGGCAGGAATTTACTCAACAGCCATGCTGCAAGGAAAGGGCAGATCAACAAGGGGAACACCTTACTCAAAATAACCCAAAATGCTCCCCAAAAACTTACATCCGGATTTACCTCTATCAAAGGGAAGAGAATAGGCACCGCAATAGCAGCACCGATATTACCCAACAATGTATAAGTAGTCAGACTTGCCGCACTCCCTCCCAACTTGGAAGTAATCACCGCAGCAGCCGTAGCCGTAGGACAAATAATACATACCATCACCCCCTCCGCTACAATCTTATTGAAACGGTAAAGCAATAAATAAGCAAGGAAAGCACCCCCGATCTGAATCAGCAACAACCATGCGTGCAACGGTTTAGGCTTCAAATCATGCGGTGATACCTTACAGAAAGTCAACAGTAACATCGTAAAGATAAGATAGGGAGTCAGAAAAGAAAAGTAGATAAATATCGGATAACCGACAGCACCTACCAGCATCGCAATAGGCAACGTCCAATTCTTCAAAAACTTAAGCATCGTCGTATATTTTTTCTTGGAGATGCAAAGTAACAGAGATTTCGGGAGAAAAGCTACCATTAAACCGAAAAAAACACAAAACTTAAGTGTAAATCATGAGTTTTCTGCAAAATTCTACTACATTTGCACCGTATTTAAATATGAAACCGCATAGAACCTACATATTATATATATCAATCTGCCTCTGGCTACTTGCTTCTCCCCTATGTATCGGCAATTTATGGGGGAAAGATTTCGTAGTAGTCATCGATGCCGGACATGGCGGTCACGACCCTGGTGCCATCGGGAAAATATCCAAAGAGAAAAACATCAATCTGAACGTCGCACTGAAACTGGGAAACCTGATCAAAAAAAACTGCGATGACGTCAAAGTGATCTATACCCGCAGCAGGGATGTCTTTATCCCCCTGGACCGACGGGCAGAAATAGCCAATAACGCAAAAGCCGATCTCTTTATCTCTGTCCACACCAACGCTCTGGCAAAAAACCGCACCGCCAAAGGAGCTTCTACATGGACACTGGGTCTGGCCAAATCCGATGCCAATCTGGAAGTAGCCAAACGAGAGAACTCGGTAATCCTCTATGAAAGCGACTATCAGACCAGATACGCCGGCTTCAACCCGAACTCGGCGGAATCCTACATTATCTTCGAATTTATGCAGGATAAATACATGGAACAAAGCGTACATCTGGCATCACTTGTACAGAAGCAATTCCGCCATACCTGCAAACGGGTAGACCGCGGAGTGCATCAAGCCGGATTCCTGGTGCTGAAAGCAAGCGCCATGCCAAGTATCCTGGTAGAATTGGGCTTCATCTCAACTCCGGAAGAAGAACGCTATCTCAACTCGGAAGCCGGAGCCAACACAATGGCCAAAGGCATCTACCACGCATTCTTAAACTACAAAAGAGAACAGGAGATACGCCTGACCGGAGCCAGCAAAACAATTATCCCAACCGAAGAACCGGCAACAAGCGCTCCGAAACAAAGAGAACTGATGGCCGAAGCAAGTACAAAACCCGCCACTGCCACAAAAACAGCTCCCAAACGGCCTATTGTCTCAGAAAGCGCAACCAATGACAGCGAAATAACGTTTAAGATACAGATACTCACCTCCTCAAAGCCTCTTACTAAGAATGACAAACGACTGAAAGGACTGAAGGATGTGGATTATTACAAAGAAAAAGAACTGTACAAATATACGTATGGTGCTTCCAGTGATTATAACAAAGTGTTACGCACCAAGCGTACCATCTCGGCACAGTTCAAAGACGCATTCATCATCGCCTTCCGAAACGGCGAAAAGATGAATGTCAACGAAGCGATAGCCGAATTTAAAAAAAGAAGAAATAAATAGAAAATAAAATGAAGTACATTACAAAAGAAGTTCGAATAGGAATTGCAGGTATCGTAGCATTATGCGTGCTTGTCTATGGAATTAATTGGCTGAAAGGCATACATATGTTTCAGCCTTCAAGCTATTTCTATGCCAAGTTTCAGAATGTAAACGGACTGACCAAGTCGAGCCCTGTTTTTGCTGATGGCGTTCGTGTAGGTATTGTACGCGACATCGAATATGACTATGTAAATCCCGGAAATGTGATCGTTGAAGTCGAACTGGACACCGAACTCCGCATCCCGAAAGGAAGTAGCGCAGAACTTGTATCCGAACTGATGGGAGGCGTACGCATGAATATTCTTCTCGCCAACAACCCGCGTGAGAAATATGCCATAGGCGACACCATCCCCGGCACATTGAACAACGGAATGATGGAAAGCGTAGCGAAACTCATGCCCCAAATTGAGAGTATGTTACCGAAACTGGATTCCATCCTCACCTCACTGAACAACATCGTAGGTGACAAGAGCATCCCTTCTACGCTGCACTCTATCGAAACGACTACCGCCAATCTTGCTGTAGTCAGCTCTCAGATGAAAGGACTCATGAGCAAGGACATCCCCCAGCTGACCGGCAAGCTCAATACCATCGGAGATAATTTTGTAGCTATCAGCGGTAACTTGAAGGAAGTGGACTACAGCGCCATTTTCCAAAAAGTTGACGCAACACTCGCTAACGTAAAAATGATTACAGAGAAGTTGAACAGCAAAGATAACACTATCGGACTGCTCTTCAACGACCCTGCTTTATATAACAATCTGAACGCTACCACAGAGAATGCGGCGAGCTTACTGGAAGACCTGAAAGCACACCCCAAACGGTACGTTCATTTCTCTTTATTCGGGAAGAAAGACAAGTAGCAAATCTTTCTTATATAGATTTTATCTAAATAAGCAGGCGGTATATAAAAGGGAGTATAACCTCTGCAAAAGTCTATCTACAGACCGAAATAATATTCCCGTACAAACAAGTACGGGAAGTATAAAAGAGCAAGAATAAAACGATAAACAACTAAAATACAGATACTTATAATTTTGCAAGAGAGGGGAAACAGACAGTGTTCCGACACAATTCTATAAGTCATTGAAAGTAAACACATTATTGTTTGCCCGAGAAAAACAAGAAAAAGCTAATTTGTTTTTTCCAAATAAGATTCCCAATTTTGCAAACGTAGAAGTTTCGCTTAATTTAATAAATGTATTAAAGTCACTATGATTGAATCAAATCATGTTGTACTTTGGAACCGCTGTCTCGAAGTAATTAAAGACAATGTTCCAGAGACGACATATAATACTTGGTTTGCCCCGATTGTTCCATTAAAATATGAGGACAAAACATTGATCGTACAGATCCCGAGCCAGTTTTTCTATGAAATACTGGAAGAGAAATTCGTGGATTTGCTGCGAAAGACATTGTACAAAGCTATTGGCGAAGGCACCAAGTTAATGTATAACGTCATGGTCGACAAGACTTCGATTCCGAATCAAACCGTGAATCTCGAAGCAAGCAATCGTTCTACAGCTGTTACTCCTAAAAGCATCGTCGGTGGCAACAAGGCGCCCAGTTTCCTGAAAGCTCCTGCCGTACAGGACTTAGACCCGCACTTGAACCCGAACTATAACTTCGAGAACTTTATAGAAGGATACAGCAACAAACTTTCAAGAAGCGTAGCAGAAGCGGTTGCGCAAAATCCAGCAGGTACTGCCTTCAATCCATTGTTCCTTTACGGAGCGTCCGGAGTGGGGAAAACACACCTGGCAAACGCAATCGGTACTAAAATCAAAGAATTATATGCCGATAAAAGAGTATTGTATGTTTCGGCACATCTGTTTCAAGTGCAATATACAGACTCCGTACGTAATAACACGACCAACGACTTTATCAACTTCTACCAGACAATTGATGTATTAATCATTGATGATATTCAGGAATTTGCCGGAGTAACGAAAACTCAAAATACTTTCTTCCATATCTTCAATCATTTACATCAAAACGGAAAGCAGCTTATACTGACTTCCGACCGTGCCCCTGTATTATTGCAGGGTATGGAAGAACGTCTGTTGACCCGTTTCAAATGGGGAATGGTGGCAGAACTGGAAAAACCGACTGTCGAACTCCGCAAAAACATCCTGCGGAACAAGATACACCGCGACGGTCTGCAATTCCCACCGGAAGTGATCGACTATATCGCTGAAAATGTAAATGAGAGTGTACGAGACCTGGAAGGTATCGTCATCGCCATTATGGCACGCTCTACTATTTTCAACAAAGAAATAGACTTGGATTTAGCCCAACATATTGTACACGGCGTAGTTCACAACGAAACAAAAGCAGTTACCATTGACGATATACTGAAAGTAGTATGCAAGCACTTTGATCTGGAAGCATCGGCTATTCACACCAAATCCAGAAAAAGAGAAGTGGTTCAGGCACGTCAGATTGCAATGTACCTGGCTAAGAATTATACGGATTTCTCAACTTCAAAAATCGGTAAGTTCATCGGCAATAAGGATCATGCGACAGTGCTGCATGCTTGCAAGACTGTAAAAGGTCAGTTGGAAGTAGATAAAAGCTTTCAGGCTGAGGTGCAGGAGATTGAGTCGTTGCTGAAGAAGAAAGCATAATTCAAGTAATAGGTATTAAGTAATAGGTAATATCGAAGCTGCATAAACAAGTGCAGTCCGCATAGCTATTACCTATTACTTATTACCTATTACTTATTACCTATTACTTAT
>ENA-UOJK01001864-UOJK01001864.1-human-gut-metagenome-genome-assembly--contig:-C116-NODE-1864-length-12678-cov-8.584172_pt1 | contig 12678 bp, 8 predicted proteins | sample MGYA00242348_ERZ723895 | MGnify/ENA metagenome assembly ERZ723895
AGATTAAGGAGAGGATTTTTCCTCTCCTTTTTTTCCTTCCGATACGCCCCATTATCCCTATTTGTTACCAAATGGGTGGGAATGGTGCAATTTAGAAGATATTGTGTGCGAATTGAAATACGGAACTTCGGAGAAGTCTTTAAGTGTGGGAAAAATAGCTGTCTTGCGAATGGGGAATATTACTAATGTCGGTACAATCGATTATTCTAATTTAGTGTATTCGTCAAATAATGAAGATATTAAGCTGTACTCACTTGAAAAAGACGATTTACTGTTCAATCGCACAAACAGTAGTGAATGGGTAGGGAAAACGGCAATCTATAAGAAAGAACAACCAGCCATATATGCTGGCTATCTTATTCGCATTAGACCGATATTGATTTTTTCAGACTACCTTAATACTGTAATGAATAGCAGCTATTATCGTAATTGGTGCTATAATGTAAAAACGGATGCTGTTAATCAGTCTAATATCAATGCTCAAAAGCTTTCGCAATTAATGATACCTATTCCACCCTTAAAGGAACAAGAAAGAATTGTTGTAGAGGTGGCTAAGTGGATTTCTTTAATTGATACTATCAAGAATAGCAAGGAAGATTTACAAACAACTATCAAGCAGGCAAAAAGTAAAATCCTCAATCTTGCTATTCATGGCAAGCTAGTACCACAAGACCCGAATGACGAGCCAGCCATTGAACTGTTGAAGCGCATAAATCCCGACTTCACACCTTGTGATAACGGGCATTATACGTTTGACGTTCCGAGCGGGTGGATAACGACAAATTTAGGGTCAATATTTAATGTCGTATCAGCTAAAAGAATTTTGAAGTCAGATTGGAAGCATAGTGGTGTTCCATTTTATAGAGCACGTGAAATAGCCAAGCTGTCTATTTATGGACTTGTAGATAATGAATTATATATTTCAGAGGAACATTATAACTCATTAAAGGAGAAATTTCCAGTACCCAAAGCGTCAGATATTATGATTTCTGCCGTTGGTACTATTGGCAAATGCTACATTGTAAAAGAGTCTGATAAGTTCTATTACAAGGATGCAAGTGTACTTTGTTTGTGTAATGACTATCAAATAAATGCGAAATATATTTACCACATCATGAGAAGCGAATATATGCTAAAACAGATGTATGATAACTCAAAGGGTACAACTGTTGATACCATTACGATTGAAAAGGCAAAACAATATATATTGCCCCTACCTCCACTTGCCGAGCAACAGCGCATAGTAGCCAAGATTGAAGAGACATTCTCCATTTTTGACGGTATTCAAAATTCCTTAGAAGCGTAAACAAGAACGCTTCTAAGGACTAATGTAACTTTACCAGTTCACCACTTTATCCACAATCTTCTGCTGTTCGCTGGCAGTGCGGCGTAAATAGATACGAGTGGTTTCTATGCTTTCATGCCCCATGAGGTCGGCAAGTAAAGCAAGGTCGTTAAAGCGGTCAAGGAAGTTTTTGGCGAAACGGTGACGGAATGAATGAGGGTAAACCACCTCTTTGTTCATCCCGTATTTTTCAGCAAAATGTTTGAGTTGAGAAGCTATTCCACGAGTAGTAATGCGCTGTCCAAACCGATTCAGAAAGATGTAGCCGGAAGTAAGTCCTATTTCTCTGAGCCATTTCGCAGCCTCCGTGCGCAAGTTCTTCGGGATATACAAACGGCGTATCTTTCCTCCCTTGCTGTATAGGTCAAGATGCCCGATTTGTATATGTTCTGCTTTGATATGGAGTAGTTCGCTGACACGTGCCCCTGTAGCAGCCATAAACCATACGATGAAATACCACTCATCATAACCATCTGCTTTGAGCTGGGCTTTGAGAAATTTGTAATCGGCATCGCTTATTACATTTTCCAAAAAGTTCTTCTGTTGTACCTTTACGAACTTCACTTTCAGTTTCTCTTGTTTTGTAAATTCCAGATACTTATTGATACCTTGCAGCCGAAGGTTCACCGTCTGTGGCTTAAAGTTCTCCACCAAGTACCCCTTATATGCCAAGAGGTTCTTCTTGTTTACTTCTCCATAATGATTGAGGAAATACTGTACCGTCCACACATACGATGTAACGGTGTTCTTGGCGAGATTAGTCTTTGCCAAATGATTTTTGAATTTTGTTACCATACTACATTGATTTATAATGAATACAGTAACAATATAAGAGAATATATCGAACATGATAAGAAGTTGCCTGAAGGATGGGCTATGTGCAGGCTTGAATAAGTTGTAGATTATGAACAACCTACTGCTTATATTATAAATTCAACGGCTTATGATGATTCCTACTCAATACCAGTCTTAACAGCAGGTAAGTCTTTTATAATTGGTTATACCAATGAAGCGACAGGGATATGCTCAAATCTTCCTTGTATAATCTTTGATGATTTTACAACAGATTCAAAACTAGTTGTTTTCCCTTTCAAGGTAAAATCATCAGTAATGAAGATTCTAAAAATGCACAGTGATATTGAGATTGATTATGTGGCAATGTTTATGAGTGTCACATATCAATCTGGTTACACTCATAAACGATATTGGATTTCTGAATACTCAAAATAAGAGATACCTATACCACCGAAGGCAGAACAAAAACGGATTGTTTATACAGCCCGTAATATTTCATTCATCGTATCAAGCACCATATCTATTTTAGCCACAATTCGTTCTTGCTCTTTATATGGCGGTATGGGTATTAAAACATTACCAATAGATGTTTTTGTTAAACTGGGCATAGCCGTACTTTTATCTAATTTGCTAAAATCAAATGATAAGCAGAAATAATACAAATATTTATCAAGTATAGCATCATTAGCCTTCAAGCCAAAAGCTGTATCAACGTTCCAAAAATGTTCCTCTACGAATATAGGATTATTAATTGTACCTTTTCTTCCAATTATTGTAGAACCTGCGATGCAAAGATACTGATTAGCTCTACCTATAACACCGCCACTACCATAAATTGGATATATGCCGTTAAGTGTTTCAACATTTTTTTGAGACTTCCCATTCGTTATACTTGTAATCTGTTTCATTTTACAAATAGCCCATCCTTCAGGCAACTGTGTATAATGCCCGTTATCACAAGGTGTGAAGTCGGGATTTATGCGCTTCAACAGTTCAATGGCTGGCTCGTCATTCGGATCTTGCGGTACTAGTTTACCGTGAATGGCAAGATCAAGGATTTTGGATTTGGTATAGGCTATAAGATTTTGAATGTCAGTAATATTTTGTTTGAGCGAATCAATCAAAATATCATACTTAGACACCTCTTCAATTATCCTTCTAACTTCATTTAAAGGCGGTATTGGTATTCGCATATTTTGAGATTGTGTCAGTGATATATTAACCTGTCCGGCAGAACCTCGTGTGGCAATAGAATTTATTTCTGACATTTCCTCTAAGTAGACTTTTAGATATGATACCAACACCTCTTTAAATTTGTAAGGGCGTATTAGTACAGCGGCCTGATTAAAATTTGCTTGTGGCAATGTTGTAGGAATAATTGCAAGTTTACCAAGAGGTGGTCCAACAATATTCATAATAAGGTCTCCTACTTCTGTGCGCGAACGCTGGAGCTTTCCATTATGCACTTCTTCTGTAATATATTGTGGATGATAGGCAAAATCTATTTTTTGATTCCTGAGATTGTACATCTTAATGTAAGGAACACCATTCTCTACAAAGCATGTTTTATCTGGTGTACTTCCAGATGCAACATAAGCTATATCTTCCAATCTACACCATACCCACGAATTCGGCAGCTCAAACGGCACATTCTCATAATGGGGCGTATCGGAAGACTTTGCAGACTTCTTACTCCGTTTGATTTTGCCTTCTTTTATCAGTCGTTCTTTTTCAGCCTTGATTCGTTCGAGCAGAACTGATGCTGGTTCATCGTTGGGATCTTGGGGTACAAGTTTTCCATGTATCGCAAGGTCGAGTATCTTTTGACGTAACGCTTTTGTATCCATCATTATATTTCTGTTTGTAATTGTGCAGTTTTGGCTGCACAATTACTATTCATGTTCTTCCAGTTTCTTTAATTCCTCATTTTCTTCAAACTCTTCAATCCATTCCTTCACCTTAGCTTGCAATAAAGCCTTGTTGGGGAGATAGAGTTGATAAGCAGAAGCATAGATGTTAGCATCCTTAGGCAAGGTAAGTTCCACTAGTGCATCGTTCTTCTCCTTACACAGTAGAATACCAATTGTCGGCTTTTCAAAGTCTTGTTTGACATAGCGGTCGTAATAGTTGACATACATCTGCATCTGCCCAAGGTCTTGGTGAGTTAGTTTGTCTATCTTCAAATCTATAAGCACATAGCATTGTAGTAAACGATTGTAAAACACCAAGTCAACAAAGAAATGCTGCTCATCAAATGTGAACCTTTTCTGCCTTGCTTCAAATAGAAATCCTTTGCCAAGTTCTAATAGGAATTGCTGCATCTTGTTGATAATGGCATTCTCTAATTTAGACTCTGAATAAACTGCATCGGGTTTTAGACCAAGAAACTCTAATGTGATGGGATTCTTGATAATGTCTGATGGTTTCCCAATAGATTGTCCTTCCTTAGCCAACCGCATTACTTCATCTTTGTTACGGCTCAAAGCCAATCTCTCATAAAGACAGCTTCCTACTTGACGGCTGAGTTGTCTTTTAGACCATTGTTGTTGAGTACATTCTATTTCATAGAAACTGCGGGCATCCGGATTTTCCACCCTCATCAGTATAAGATAATGAGACCATGAGAGAGCGAATGTCGGCTCAGAGATACATTCCTCTGACTTCGGATAATCGGCTAACCACTGGTTAGCCTTTTGACTCGGCTTTGGACAACCACTGGTTAGCCCTTTAGAAAAAACAATATAAAACTGCCGTATATTCTTAAGCGTTGAATATGACCATCCATCTCCCAACCTATCAGTCAGACGTTTGGAGAGTTCTTTCAGCACCGCCTTTCCATATTCGGCTCTTGTTTCCCCCTTTTGCTCATATTCTACTATATATTGTCCGATATGGAACTTAGTATAAACCTCAGCTATATTGACGGCTGTTGCCACACGTTCCCTTGCCTGCGTAACAAGGTTAACAACCTTCAAGAACAGGTCGTTTATATCTTTATCATTTGTGAAAACCTCTTTTCCCATAACTCAATTTTCTTCAATATTCGCAAGTAGCTTTTCAAGTTCAACCACAGCAGCACTTATCGTTTGGCTTTTATCCTTTATATCAGCCATCAGCTCTGCCAATGAACGGTTGTCCACCTCACCACCTTGCTTTATCCAAGTAATGTCAAGACTTGTTTTGTCTCTGGTAAGAATTTCATCTACAGGGTATTTACGCCAACGACCTTGCGGATTATTTTCTGCATCGTATGTCTCTACTCGATTATTATAGCAAGAAACAAAATCATCCAAATGATGCCGTTCCAGTTTATTGGTGGCAAGCGTATGCTTTATATCTGTACGGTAGTCGTAAAACCATATTTCCTTGGTCGGTTGTCCTTTGCTGAAAAACAACACGTTGGCTTTTACGCCTTGGGCATAGAAAATACCTGTAGGTAAACGCAAGATAGTATGCAAATTAAAATCCTGCAATAAGCGTTTACGAATAGTCTCACCTGCTCCAGCCTCAAAGAGAACATTATCAGGAAGTACAACTGCTGCACGTCCTCCCGTTTTGAGCATAAGCATCATGTGCTGGAGGAAATTTAACTGGTTATTCTTGGTCTCTACATAAAAATCCGGGCGGTTAATATCCACCGATCCAGCCGGACGAGTTCCAAAAGGAGGATTGGCAAGAATCACATCTACAAGAGTTGACGGTTCTTTTTCCAAAGAATCCTCACAAACAATCGGACTACGGTCTGTACCAATACCATGCAAATAAAGATTCATGGAAGCAAGCGTCACCACTAAAGGCGTATTATCCACACCATGCAAAGCTTTGTCACGCAAGAAATCACGTTTTTCTTTACTTGCTGACTGACCTTTCATATAATCGTAAGCTGTAAGCAAGAATCCACCCGTTCCACAAGCCGGGTCACAAACCGTTTCCCCCATTTGCGGATTGATACAATCTACCACTGCCTGAATAAGTGGACGAGGAGTAAAATACTGTCCTGCCCCGCTTTTCTTGTCTTGTCCGTTCTTTTCAAGAATGCTTTCGTAGATAGCTCCTTTCACATCACCGTCCATAATGAGCCATTGCTCCTCATCAATCATGGTGATGACCTTTTTCAGATAAACAGGCTTGTCTATCTTGTTTTGCGCCTTCGTATAAATCGTACCTATCAGATTATCCTGCTCACTAAGCAATTTAAGGGTCTCTTCATATTGTTTTACCAAATCCAAGCCATCAAGTACTATCAAATCTGCCCACTGATAACCAGTTGGAATAGCCGACTCTTCTCCAAACATTTCTACATTTTCGGCATCCATCTTCAAGAATAAAAGATAGGTCAGTTGGGTAATATAATCAGTAAATCCAATTCCTTGTCCGGCAAGAGTGGTTGCCAGATTCCATACTTTTTTGGTGAGCGATTGCTCTGTTGTATTATTTGTTGCCATTTCTTTATGCTGCTTTTCTTAAAACTACAAATGTGTAAAGTGAATGAAGTGCCTCGTCTGCCTTCTGCATATTGCCAAACGCTCTAATCATTTGGGCTGCATGGGTAGCATCATCTTCACGAATATCTCTGATAGTACAAGCTCCGTTAGAAGCGATGTAATCCACAATACGACTGATAACCTCTCGCTGTTTGTCAGTTATTTCACGCTGGTTTTGCCCTAACCAAAGATTGAAAAACTGTTTAGAGGTAGTAACTACGCTATCCAATCGTTCGATTTGGTGGAAAGCAAAGCGCACAAGTTGTATGATATTGGTCAATGCATCGCTTTCTTCTTTGGTAATGGAACGCCTTACCACTTTAGGGTTAACTATGGCATAAGAGTTCCAGAGTTGTTTGGATGTAAAATGATTGTTTGCCATTTTAAGTCTGTTCTCCAAATCCTTTAGCATCGAATAGGTTATAGGCTCTCCCTCATTGTTGTAAATGATGCGCAGTGCCTCTATTTCGTCATAGTACTTTTTACAAAAATCTTCAAAAGCCTCTGTCGTATTTTTTGCTTCCTCAATGGAAAACCCTTTGGAGATAAGCGTATCTTCACCCGGCATCAATGTATTGACGAATCCGGCTGCAAGTATAAGAAGGTATTTCCGAGCATCTGCATGATTGGCAAGCGGAGCGACTAGCCCCTTACGTTCATTGTTAGGCTCATCAGTGCTTACAAACGGTGGAAGAATGCCTTTCTCCAGTGCATCGTATATTCTGGCAGAAAGTTCCTTCATGTCATCATGAGACAAACGGACAAACTCTTTCCGTTGCGGATCATCCGCCTTGTTGTATATTCGGGCAAGCGTTGCAGCAAGCCGTTTGAGATACTCGTCAGGAATATAGCCATGACTAATACGTTCTAATAGCTCCTTTAGAGTAATCGTCTTTGTTGTAGGAGCATCATCTATAGGTGCCACTGTTTGCGCATGTTCCGTCACGCCTACCGCATCAACCAAATAAAAACAATCCTTGCTGAATGCGTTCGGGGTAACATTGCGAAGTTGCTCATCACCAATAGTACGTACTCCACGCCCTTTCATCTGAATATACAAAGGCAATGACTCCACATCACGCATGAACATCACTACTTCCAGCGGCTTTACATCTGTTCCGGTGGCAACCAACGTACAGGTGACAGCAATACGGAAATCCTTGTCGTTACGGAATTGGCGTATCAGTTCGTTACTGTCGCCTGCCGAATAGGTAATTTTCTGAACAAAGCGGTCATCAGTCCGTCCAAACACCTCTTTAGCTATTTGTACGATATTTGTAGCATGAGCTTCATTGAGAGCAAAAATCAATGTTTTGGGCAAAAAGTCCATATTTGGTTCACGTTGCGGGTCATTAAACAATTCCGTATAAACCACATCCCGATAGGTCGAAAGGACTAACTTTATCTGTGCCGGATTGATAATACTCCGATTAAGTTCTTTATTTGTATAGATTTTGGTTTCCTTACTACTTACAATCTTAACCTCACCTGTATATCTTGTTTCTTCTTTAAATTTCTCACCCTCTAATATAGCCCCACCCGTTTCTGTGACTTGCGTTTTTATTCTATATACCCGACAATCCACATTCACGCCATCAACAATACTCTTTTCCAATGTGTAGTTAACAATGCAGTTATTATTGAAGAATGCCATTGTTTCAGGGATAGGAGTTGCGGTCAGACCAACCAATCTTGCCGTATCGAAATACTCCAGCACCTTGCGCCAGTTCCCATAAATGGAGCGATGGCACTCGTCTATGATAATCATATCAAAGTAGTCGTGCGGTAAGTTGGGATTAGGAGGCAAGGTTACTTCCTCTATAGGTTCATTCTCGTCATCATCATTATCCTCAATAGTTTCTCCTTTCAAGAATGAGAATAGACGTTGTATTGTAGAAATAACGACATTGCTATCAGAAGGAATAGAAGACGAGCGAAGGCGATTGACCGTAAAGATAGTATTGAAAGCCTCCCCGTTCTCTGTCAGACGGAAAGTTCCAAATTCTCCTTCTGCTTGTTTTCCAAGATTATTTCGGTCTACAAGAAACAACACTCTACGCATTGGTGTATAAGAAAGCATCCGGTAGGCAGCAAGACAAGCAGTATATGTTTTACCCACACCGGTGGCAAGAACCATCAACGCCCGATTTTGCCCGGCACGGAAACTCTTTTCAAGTTCTGTCACTGCCTCATATTGGCAATCACGCAGCCCTTTCTTTTTCAATGTAGGGAGTCCGGCAAATGCATCTTCAATTCCCAGCCTCTTTACCAATTCATGTGGTGTAGGGATATTCATGATCTGCCTGAAACAAGAATCTTGTTCACGAAAATCACAGCAATATAGTTCCTTACCATTCGAAGTGAAGATAAAAGGCAATGGCTTTTGATATGCCTGATAGATATTCGGAACACTTCTTGCATATAAGGCTGCTTGCTCGCATACCTCTGAAGCAAAAGCATCCGTTTCTTCACGCTTAGCTTCAAGTACCCCTACTGCTTTTCCATTAATGAAAAGGAAATAATCTGCCTCAAGATTTCCTTTCAATAAACCTTCTCTTATGGCTACAGCCGTACAAGTAGGTTCATAATCCTCCCTGTTGACTACTTTCCAACCAGCATCGGCAAACCACTGGTCTATCTTTATTCTTGCTTTTTCTTCAGGAGTCATGTTCTTGATATTGTAAATTATCGGAAGCTTATGTCAAAAAACAAATTGATATTCAAAGCTATAACTTTACTCTTTCAATAATTGATTCGCTCTAAGGAAATTCACAAACGAATCAATAATTTTAGAATTACGATTAATAATATCAGTTTCAGTAAAATCACTATATGAATTACTTATCTCTGCCAATTCTACAATTTGAGAGCCATTCTTTTCCTGACCATTAGCAGTGGTAAAACCTTTATAATATTTTACTTTATCTACAAAGCGATAGTCGGAAGCTCTGATATTCAATCTTTTCTCAAGAAGAACTTTATTCCCAAGTATTTCTACATTCTGAGAATTTGATAAGCTTTTTTCTTTATCCCGTCTGTTTCGTGCATATATATGTTCTATATCGAATCTAGTTTCCAATGACAATAATGATTGATTATCATGTTGAAAAGCCCACCAAGTAATCATTGATTTTGTAATCGCACGACTATTATTGAATACATAATTTGTTATTTGCGCACGATAACGTTCTTCTGAAAATTTGAAATCTGAGAATGTTACTTCTTCGCCTTTGATTATTTTAACCATTTCCGCATACACAGGGGTACGCAAAGAATTAACACCTGGATTAGTTATAGCATACGCCCATATGAAAGCTGTTATACAGTCCAAGAAACGACAAAAAGCATTTTCTTCTATTTCATCATTTTCATCACGATGGTACATAAAATACACAGAAGTGATATACGTCCACATTCCATTAGGAGCATAACTAAGTACGAACAAACGCTTTAGAACTTTATCTGAGAAACGTTCTGTTTCTTGATTGTTAACATCTTGCCAAAATTTGGCAAGGCTTACAAGATTACTCAATGTCTTTGGCTGATGCAAAAGAGGATAACTGCCATCTCCTTCATAAAACTTGCGCAAAGCTTCTGTTGTTGATGATTTTATCTCTGCAAGTGCTCGTTCATAATACATATATCTTGTAAACAATTCATCTAATGGTGTACCATAAATTGGATGAAACACTTCGCTAGTAATCTTATCTAGATTTTTCCACGTTTCTATAAATTCATCTTTTTTGCCAAATGATGAATAATATTTATAAAGTTGCGCCTTAAAAATATCTGCATCAGAGAGAGGTTTCCCTCTATCATTCAAGGTTGAGAAAATTCTTAACGCCGTATTTTGTGATTCTGCCTCTATTGGTAAAAGGACACAGTTATTCAACACACGAGCCGGGAAATATGCAAAATAAGATGGATAATTACTTAGAAAAGCATCTATCTTTTCAACGAAAAAATTGAAATTCTTTGCGTAACGACTTTTTTTGCCAATTCCTTGTCCATCTTTCAATATTGCAATAAACTCTTCTTTATCTTCATCTGTAGCAACTTGTGAATTGATTTTCAGAGCAGATGTTTCAAACTCCCCAAATTCATTAGCTCTCCAAATACATTTTTCAATATCCTCCTTCATCCGTTTTGAGCGAGAGTCTTTCATACTACCTAGTTTATTATAAAAAGCCCTTAACAAAAGCATAAGTGTCGTTAAACGTTGCTGCCCATCAATTACCTCCATTTGGTTTCTATTCTTAAATGTTACTATGGGACCAAGAAAATACTCTTCATCGTCAACAAATTGGTCACAGTCATCATTTGGGAAAGAGAACGAAAACAAATCGTCCCATAAAGTTTTACACTCCATCTCACCCCACGCATATGGGCGTTGGTAATCAGGTATAAGGAAGTTGTATTTCGATTCTTGAAAAAGGCTTTTCACCTTTTTCTGTTCAATATTTAAGTTTGCCATCTTATTGCTTATTTTTATATTCTAATCAATTAAACTCAATAATAACATCAGAAAGGCTTGTATATTATTACCTATCTTTTTTATCAATTATTAAGTCCTTCAAATCTACCTGCAATATCTCTGCAATCTGTTGTAGAATATCCAAATTAGGCTGAATCCGATTACAAGCATAGGCATTTACCATGCTGAAACTCTTATCAAGCTGTTTCGCCAACCACGTCTGAGAGATACCTTTTTCCAAAAGAACCGCCTTTATTCTATTTAGCTTCACTGTTTGGTACGATTTTATAATGCAAATGTAGTGAATTATATTCAATATCTGGATTATTATTGTACTTTTGTAGCTATATGAATCCCCAACTTATGGCGTGAAAATCAAAAAGATGATAAGAATATGCACAACATAGTTCGTAAACATATAGAAGGAGAAATTTCAATGGACGAAGTTAGGCGATTGATTGACGAACTATAAAAAGAAGCAACATTAACTATCGAATTGTACAATTAAAAAAACAATGGAATTAGTCTATTAAAAAAAGATGAATCACAACGGCATATTCTCACTATCTTTTCCCGAAGCCAAGACAATTATTGTTTCTGGTGATATTCATGGAAACTTTAATCAGTTGGTGTTCAAACTCTGTATCCAATATCAGCTTACAGACACTTTGCTAATTGTAGCCGGGGATTGTGGCTTCGGCTTCGAAAAGAAAGAGTACTATGAGCAGATAGTTAGACGAAACGCCAAGCGAATGAACCAAGACAACAATTGGATTGTGTTTGTGCGAGGCAATCATGATAATCCTGCTTATTTCGATGGCGCAATGCTCAACTTCAAACGCTTCGTTGCTGTTCCCGATTATTCCATTCTACAAGTTTGTAATCATACCATCCTTTGTGTAGGTGGAGCTATCTCTATTGACCGTATCTATCGCATAAATGAATGGAATAGAAACAAATACCGTGTTCATTCAAATGAGTCGCAAGAAAATGATATTTCTCGCAATTTATATTGGCAGAACGAAGTTCCTGTTTATGATCCAAATAAGATGAATGCCATCCCTGCTAGCTTCCTGATTGATACAGTTGTCACACACATACCGCACCTTCACATTGTGAACTATTCTCCAAAAACAACCTTAGCCAATGGACTATAAACGATCCTTCATTGATTGAGGATATACAATTTGGACGGGAAACGATGGATATGCTTCTGCACCATCTCAAAACCGACAACCATCCGATAAGCCATTGGTACTATGGTCATTTTCATCAAAGTTGGCATTCTGCCATTGACGGAATACTATATTAAATGCTCGACATTATGGAGTTCAGTCAAATCTATTGATTTATACCATTTCAGGTATAATATTGGTATAACAAACAGAATTATACCCGATAAGATATAATAGTTCTTGCCTGAATATAATTGTTCCTGTTAGAGCATACAAACATTTTCCATAGTGGACAAACGGAGGAAGTTACATTTTTCCAAACGAATAAATCTGATTTATTACACTTTTTCCAACGGCCAGCTCTACTCCTATACCTTTTCTTTCAGAGATGAGAAAGATAAACAT
>ENA-UOJK01001869-UOJK01001869.1-human-gut-metagenome-genome-assembly--contig:-C116-NODE-1869-length-12649-cov-4.085596_pt1 | contig 12649 bp, 8 predicted proteins | sample MGYA00242348_ERZ723895 | MGnify/ENA metagenome assembly ERZ723895
TCCTTCCGCCCGTTCCGTGAAGATGTTATCGCGGAGGATGACGACATTGTCGAGGTGGCGGTAGTAAGCCTTCAACTCGTCTTTGCTGAGGCGGTCGAGCTGGAGGCGTTCGCGAGCCTCCGGAAGGCCTGGAGCGGAGGCGTCATCCGGGATTTCGCCGGTGTTGAGGAAATATATCCATTGCTCCAGCGGCACTTTCGACCATTTGTTGAAGTCGTTGACCCGGAGGATATAATATTCGGGATACAGCTGGCTGACTGCCGTCGCCTTGAAGGTCTCCTGCTGGAAAGGGGAGAGGCAGAGCAGTTCGTTGGTATGGATGCCGCGGAACTCCGTCTGTCCGTGGTAGACGGTGTCCGAGCCGCTGCCCAAAGCGAAATAGACGATATTGACGCTGTATATCTTTCGGATGTTCTCGTATCCTTCTCCCCGGTTGATGTATTCGGTGACCAATTTGGAAACGCCGAACAGCATGCGCTGGAAATAGGCGTACTCGTTGTTGTTCTGAATCTCGAAGAGAATCAGGGTACCTTTGGAGTCCTCGGCAAGGATGTCGACGCGGTTGTACTTGTCGAACTCGCTTTCCTGGTTGCTCTCGCTTTCGAGCAACCGCCGGATGGTGATTTTCTCGTTGAGCAAGGTGGTCAGCAACCCTTCCAGTACGGAAAAGTTCGCTTTATCCCTAAGGAGGTGTTTCATCGCCCAGTCGAAACGGATGTAATTGGCCATGGTTTTCAGTGTTATATACTGCAAAGGAACGGATTAATTTTGAATTAGGCAAGGAGGAGAGGGGGAGATGATTTTCCCTATTCACTTAAAAACTATGCCCCAGTTTTAAATGGATAAAAGAGTCCTGTTACCGCTGTAAAGTGAATGAATTTTCTTACCTTTGTATAAATAGGATGCGGTTCTGTAAAAGCAATCAAACCAGTTTGTTGCTTTTCCTCCCGGCTTTCACTATCTTTGCCACAACTGTTGCACCTAAACACTGAAGTATGAGACAGGTCCCTAAATTTTTCAATACGGCAGGTCCAATTCAGCCTGATATCCATTATAATATCGATCCGTTGACACGTATCGATCTGGAAGAATTGGAATCGTTGATTTATCAGCGGAAATATTTTGTGCTTCATGCTCCTCGTCAGACGGGTAAAACGTCCTGCCTGCTGGCTTTGCGTGATTACCTGAACACCCGTGGCGAGTTTTATGCCGTCTATGCCAATGTCGAGGTGGGTCAGGCGTCCCGGAACAACGTGGAGGAAGTGAACCGGAATGTGGTCAGTGTGATTGCCCGTGAAGCTTCGCGGGTTGTAGGCACCGGTATGCCGTCGGCCTTGCGTTTGGAACTGGAAAAAGAAGAGGCAGCCTCCAATTTGTTGGGCAGTTATCTGGACCGTTTATGCGAATCGCTCGACCGTCCTTTGTTGCTTTTCATCGATGAAATCGACGCCTTGGTGGGAGATTCTTTGGTGAGCATCCTGCGTCAGCTTCGTTCCGGTTATGCCAATCGTCCGGGTCATTTCCCTCAAAGCATCATCCTGTGCGGTGTCCGTGATGTTCGTGATTACCGTATCGTACTTTCGAATCAGGACATCATTACGGGCGGTTCGGCGTTCAACATCAAAGCGGAATCCCTCCGCCTGGGCAATTTCTCCCGTGAAGAGATCCGTACGCTCTACCTGCAACATACCGCCGCTACGGGCCAGGAATTCGACGAATCCTGTTTTCCGATGATCTGGACGGCCACGGAAGGTCAGCCGTGGCTGGTGAATGCCCTGGGCTACGAAGTGACGAGCCGCATGAAAGAAAACCGCGACCGTAGTATCCGCATCATCCCAGAAATGATATACCGTGCACAGGAACAAATCATCTACCGCCGTGACACACATATCGACATACTGATCGACAAACTTCGTGAAGAGCGTGTCCGCCGTGTTATCGGTCCGATACTGGCGAACGAAACGGATGCCGAAGAGAGTCTGATGCCGCAGGATGATGTACAGTATGTCGCTGATTTGGGACTGATCACCCTGGATAAACCCCGTCGGATCGCGAACGCCATCTACAGGGAAATCATCCCCCGCGAACTGACGTGGACCACTCAGAGCGGACTGGTCCAGCAGGCAGCGTGGTATATGAACCCGGACAACAGCATCGATATGGAAAAATTACTTTTGGATTTCCAGCAGTTTTTCCGTGAGAATGCGGATTCTTGGATCGAGCGTTTCGACTACAAGGAGAGCGGCCCTCAGTTGCTGTTGCAGGCATTCCTGCAGCGTGTGGTGAATGGCGGCGGGTACATCGACCGGGAGTACGGATTGGGGCGTGGCCGTACGGATTTGCTGATCCGCAAGCCCTTGACGGACGGTTACGGGGGCCCCGTGCAACGCATTGTGCTGGAACTGAAAATCAAGCGTGGCGATCTGGACAAGACCATCGCTAAAGGCCTGGAGCAGACAGTGTGGTATATGGACCGCTGCGGCGATGTGAGCGAGGGCCATTTCATCGTCTTCAACCGGGACAAAGGGGTAAGCTGGGATGATAAGATCTGGCACCGTCGGGAGGAATACGGCGGGCGGACGATTACCGTGTGGGGGATGTAGCATTGACTTTGCAAAGAAAACAAAACAGCAGGTTGATAAAGTTCGTTTTCCCGAATTTTTCTTATAACAGGCGGATAGCCATAGATTTCGTATTATATACCGTTTGCAGGCTCAGATTGAGCTGTCCGGCGATTTCTTCCATTTCGTAACCCGAAAGATACAGGTTCATAACCTGGGCACAATTCTCGGGTAACATGACGAGACATTTTTGCAAAAATGCGTACACTTCGTTTTCTGTGATTTCAGAGGCAAAGGTCTGAGCCGTTTCTGTATATGTTTTGTATTTGCCCTGTACTTTTCGGTGTTCTAAATAACTTTTGTACCGGTTTTTGATACTGGTATAAAGGAAAGCTTTCAATTTGAGCAGGGATTCGAAGTGAGTCCCCTTATTTTCCAGCAGCGAACAAAACACATCCTGTACGGCATCCTCCGGCGAAACGGTGGTGCAATTGTACAGACGGGACGCATAAAGATGCAGTTCGGTAAAAAATAATTTGTAGACAGACACGAAAGCTTCCGTATCGCGGGCGTTAAAACGCGATAACAGAAGGAACTCTTGCTGTCTGTTTACGTCTGACATAGGTGATTCTGCATTTTTTAACAATACAAAACTATAAAAGTTTGGAAAATAATAAGCTGATTTCTGAATAGAATTCGGAAAAATCCGGCAAAAATGGAGATAAAGTGTTAATGGAATGTTAATGTTTGGATTTTGTCGGTAAAAAAAGCAAACAAACCGGATATAAGTATAAAAATTCGGATGAAATGAAACAGTCCTATGTGAAAACAGCTGAAGAGGCCATAAAAAAGGCCGAGGCTATACAACATCGTTTCCTGACGCAAGAGGAACCTGATTCCGGGCAAGTTCCGGATTCGGAATGGGAGGCCGGGGCATTGGAGGAGCAGCTCGATAGTTTGCACCGTATAGCCCGTATTGACCGGGAGAAGGCTGCCGGAAAGTTAAAGGAGAGGCTCTGCGGAGTGAAACGGGCGAAGAGCCGCCGCCTCCGGATACTCCGGCTCGCGGTGGCGTCTGCGGCGGCAATTCTGGTCGGAATGTGCCTGTATCCGTGGGTTGGGAACCGGACGGGGCATTCTCTTGAGGGCACCTATGTCCGGGAGGAGAAAGTGACGGTACCGACCGTGTTCCGGGAACAGGACGAAAAGACGATAGACCGGAGAGCTTTGGAGATGCGGGAGACGGGAAATACTTACGTCGTGACGGCGGAAACCTTACCGCCGGATGAACTGCCTGCCGGAGAATCGGTAGTATACGAGAGGGTGGTGATTCCGGCCGGTTATACCTGTTCGGTGTCATTGCCCGACGGCTCGGCTGTTGTCCTGAATGCCGGCAGCGAACTCCGGTTCCCCGGCCGCTTTTGCGATTCGGTACGCGAAGTGGAGTTGAAAGGGGAAGGATATTTCGAAGTGGCGCATTCCGGATGTCCTTTTATCGTCCGGGCAGGTGAAACCAAAGTAACTGTTTACGGTACGCGCTTTAATTTATTTTATTCCGACCGTTTGGCTGTAACGGAGGCGGTACTGGTGGAGGGAAGTATCGGTTTGATGGCAGGCGGTAAAGAAACGAAAATCCGTCCTAACCAGCGAATCCGTTACGATTCCGGTGAAGCGCAGTTGCAGGTGGAAGAGGTGGATGCGGACGATTACATACAGTGGCTGACAAACAATTTCAAATACAGGGGGGCGCGGCTCGACCGGATTGCTTTCGACCTTGCCGCATGGTATGGTGTTGAGATAGAAGTGGCACCGGAAATTGCCGTTGAAGTGTATAGCCTCGAATTCGGGAGAGAACTATCCCTGGACGAAGTGGTGTGGGCTTTACGGAAAATTACGGGCAGAACGGTAAAAAAAGAAGGAGGTGTGTATCGGATAGAGTAAGAAAATAAAAGAAAGAGAACCTTTCCAGGAAAGATTCCCTTTCGAATACCGGCAAGGTGCGATTTTGCGAGTTCCGTATCCTTGTCGTTTCGTTTAAGACTTAATTGAAACATTACATCAAAAACTTACACAAGTTTATGAAAAAAAAAGAAAAAATAAATCGTTCCGGAAAGAATAAATGGGTGGTGGTCCTGTTTTTGTTTTTCTTTCCGTTTCTGTGTTCCCCGAATCTCTCGTTCGCTTTTCCGGAAAAAGAGGCCGAAGCGGTGTGGCAAAGCACGGATAAAAAAGTGACATTGAAAATGACCGGTAAAACCTTGGCGCATATCCTTTCCGGGATAAAGGCGCAGACGGGACTTTCCTACGGTTTCCGCGACACTCCGGATGCAGCCCGAAACGGTCTTTATTCGATAGACGTGAAAAATGTCAGCGTTGAAGAAGCTTTGAATACCCTGTTGAAAGGTTCGGAATTCACTTATACGATTGAATCCGGATGGATACTTATCCGTACCCGGCAGGAGCACTCCCCAAGCGATGCTGTTTATAACAGAGTTACGGTGAAAGGACGGGTTGTCGATGAAAAAGAACAGCCGATGCCGGGGGTGACGGTCATGCTGAAAGGTACGGGTATCGGAGCCGTAACCGGTGTGGAGGGGGAATATCGGTTGGATTTTCCCGAAGTGGAGAATGTGGCGTTGGTGTTTTCTTTCGTCGGCATGAAAACGCAGGAGGTAAAATATACCGGACAACCGGAATTGAATATCGTCATGCAGGAAGACGTTGCCCAAATGGATGAAGTGGTGGTGACCGGTATTTTCAAAAAAGCCCGGGAGAGTTATACCGGGGCGGTAAGCACGATTGGAAAAGAGGAAATTTTGGCCTATCGGGGGCAGAATATGTTGCAGACCTTGCGGAATATCGATCCGGCGTTCAATGTCGTGCAGAATAATGAATTTGGCAGCGATCCCAACCGGTTGCCGGATATCACGGTGCGAGGCAGTTCGTCGCTGACAACCAATCTGAAAGAATTGAACGAGGGGACGAAAAACGATTTGAATGTACCTTTGATTATTATGGATGATTTCGAAATATCGTTAACCAAATTGATGGATTATAACGAGGAGGAAATCGAGTCGATTAATATATTGAAAGATGCGGCGGCTACGGCTATTTATGGTTCTCGCGGGGCAAACGGTGTGGTGGTGATTGTTTCTAAAAAGCCGCAGGCGGGAAAATTGAGGGTGTTTGCGCAAGCCGGGATGACATTGGAAATCCCTGATCTGACGTCGTATGATTTAATGAATGCACGGGATAAGTTGAGTTTGGAATGGGCCGCAGGTCTGTATCATCATGAAACCAATCCCGAGAGGGATATCGTTTTGAAAGAGGCTTATTACAAGCGGTTGAAAGCGGTGGAGGAGGGCGTGGAAACGGATTGGTTGAGTCAACCGTTACACGTTGGAGTCGGGCAGAACTATAACCTGCGGTTTGAAGGGGGAAGCGAGGAATTTCGTTGGTCTGCTTCCCTGGGATATAAAGATATCCAGGGGGCCATGATCGGTTCGGGCCGGAAGACGTTTAGTGGGGGCGTGACTTTATCTTATAGTTATAAAAATTTGACATTCAGGAATCAGACGAGTATAGGAAGTAATAAAAGCGAGGAAAGTCCTTACGGCTCTTTCAGCGATTATGCCCGCCAGCAACCCTATAATGCCCCTTGGACGGATGACGGAAAATTGAACCGTTATTTTGACGGTTGGGATGCCTGGGAAACGCAGGTCCAAAATCCTTTGTACGATGCCACGTTGGGTAATATAGATAAAAGCGGATACGTGGAGATTATCAACAATTTCTCCGTCGAGTGGAAAATGACACCGGAGCTGACGTTAAGGGGGAAATTCGGGATATCGCACACGAATAATACTTCGGACATGTACAAATCTCCTGAAAGCTCTGAATTTAAGGATTACACCGGAGATCAGGTATTGCGTAAAGGACGGTATGTCTACACCACGGGGAAAGCGAACACGTATGAAGGAAACGTGACATTGAGCTATGCGAAAGTGTTCGGGGAGGTACACTCCCTCTATGCCGGTTTGGACGCTTCCATCGCTCAAAATGACAGCTATTCCTACGGGTTTACGATGGAGGGATTCACGAACGATAGGCCGTTTCTGGGGAATGCATTGAATTACGCGGAAAATGATATGCCTTCCGCATCGGAGTACACGACCCGTCGACTCGGGCTGGTCGGGAATGTCAATTACGTGTATGATAATCGCTACTATGTTGATTTATCGTTGCGTACGGATGGTAGTTCGCAATTTGGCTCCAACAAGCGTTTCGGAACCTTCTGGAGTGCCGGTCTGGGGTGGAACGTGCATAACGAGCATTTCTGGGGAGAGAATCCATACCTGAACACCTTACGTTTGCGCCTGTCCTATGGTGAAACCGGTTCCCAAAAATTCTCTGCCTATCAGGCTTTGCCTATGTTCAAGTATTATGACGATGATCGCTACGCCTACTGGGGTGGTGCTTATTTGATGGGATTGGGAAATGAAGACTTGAAATGGCAGGTGACGGCGCAATACAACCTCGGGATGGAATTTTCCGTGTTGAACAATCGGGTGAAAGGAAGTCTGGACGTGTACTCGAAGTTGACCAATAACTTACTGTCTGCCATGGATATTCCGTTGGCAACCGGTTTTTCTTCTTATATGGAAAATATCGGGAAAGTGAAAAATACCGGTTTCGAGATGTCCGTGAGCGGTTATATTATTCGGGATACGGAACGGAAGATGAGTTTGATGGTGTCCGGCAAGTTGGCTTATAATAAAAATGAGATCACCAAACTGTCGGATGATTTAAAACGCCAAACTGAAGAAATGTTGATGGACGACGTGGATGTGAACACGCTTTATTACGAAGGGCGTTCGCAAAATTCGATTTATGCGGTACGCTCTTTGGGGATAGACCCGAGTAGCGGCAAGGAAATCTTTTTGGATAAAGACGGGGAGCCCACCTTCGAGTGGAAACCTTCGGCAAAAGTGTATATGGGCGTGAGCGACCCTTTGTATCAAGGTAATGCGGGGGTAATGTTTTCTTACAAGGGGATGACGTTGAATCTTTCTTTCGGTTTTCATTGGGGAGGAAAGCAGTATAATTCCACCTTGTTGGATAAAGTGGAAGTGACTCCCTCCACGATCAAAACGGGCAATGTGGACAATCGGGTGTGGTCGGACCGCTGGATGCAGGAGGGGGATGAGGTCTATTTCAAGGGCATCAGTAATGAAAAGACGCGAATGACTTCCCGTTTCGTGATGCCGGATAATGTATTTTCGCTCCAGTCGGCTAGCGTGCAGTATGATTTGAATACCCCTTATTTGCAAAAATGGGGAATCCAGAATATGCGTTTTTCGTTGAATATGTCCGATCTTTTTTACCTCTCTTCCGTGAAGCGGGAGCGCGGTACTTCCTATCCGTTTGCCCGTAACGTCGGGTTGAATATTTCTTTATTGTTTTGATTAAATGAAGCGTATATGAAAAAATATATTGTTTGCAGTTTATGTTTTTGGATCTTGTGTTCCTCTTGCAACGATTGGCTGGATGTGAAGCCCCAGGGACAAACGGAAGAAGAGGATATGTATACGACGTATGAAGGGTTTAAGGATGCCTTGACGGGATGTTACGTGAAGTTGAAGGACCGGGATTTGTATGGGGAGGGGTTGACGATGTCGCATATTGAGTCATTGGCACAGTTGTGGGATCTGTCCGGTTCAACCCGGGACGCGGATTTGGCTTTGGCTCGGTACGAGTATGAAAACACGTATGCCAAAAGTGTGATTTCCGGTATATATGGCGGTCTGTACAACGTGATCGTGCAGGCTAATTCCGTGCTCAGGCATTTGGAACATGGGGGGGATTGTATCGAGGATTCCGTGGCTTTTCGGGTCTTGCAGGGAGAGGCGTTTGCCATTCGGGCTTTCTGTCATTTGGACGTGTTGCGGCTTTTCGGGCAGATGCCTCAAAATCCGGTACGCAAGGTGACGTTGCCATACTCGGAAGACGTGTCGTTCAAGAATTTACCAAGGTATTACGATTATGCGGCTTTTTGCGGGAAATTGGAAAGTGATCTGCTGGCAGCTGAAAATGCCCTGCGTGTGGATCCGGTGATCAGTACTTCGCTGACATATAGCGGGCAGGAGGATGATTTTCTGGATTTCCGGGGATTGCGGTTGAATTATTATGCGGTGAAAGCCTTGCAGGCCCGTTTTTATCTTTACACAGGGCAGACGAAGAAAGCTTACGAGGCGGCGAAAGCGGTGTACACGGTCATGCCGGTGAGTTTGAGTTCCATGGCGGATTTCAATTTGCAATATTATGCCGCACCTTCCGAATGTCTGTTCGCACTGAGCAATCATAAATTGATTGACTATTCGATAGGCGTGACCGGGGTAGGTAGTGACCGGTTGACCAGCACGAATTTGTTTATTTCCGCAGAAATGCGCGACAAACTTTATGAGGGGCAGGATATTACCACGCATGCCGGTTATGCTAACTCTTGGAACACGAGTATTCCTGATGCGAATGGTAATTATAATTATGCTTGCGTGAAAAAGTATTATTATGATGCCGGGCAGGAGTATGGTGCCAATGTCCTGTTGATGAAATTGCAGATTGTACCGGTGTTGCGGATGAGTGAAGTGTACTTGATTTTGTTGGAAACGACAACAGACCTGGAGGAAGCAAATCGCTTATATGCGGATTACATGGCGGCTCGCAATGTGAATGTGTCGGCGTATTTTACGGACCTTACCAGCGTGAAAAACTTTGTACTGGAGGAGATTCGCCGGGAATTTTATGCTGAGGGACATCTGTTTTATGCCTATAAGCGTCAAGGAATTCGTAAGATGCTTTGGGGGGCTGCGGAAGTCGGGGAAGCGGAATATATTTTACCCCTTCCGGATTCGGAATATGATCCGGGTACGGGAAAGTAATGATTAAAATGATAATCGTATGAAAAATAAATTTCTGATATTATGGATGTTGTCGTCCGTGTTGTTGGCGGCTTGCGATGAGGAGTTGACTCCTTATAACGTGGATACTTGTTGGTTGGGTTTTGATATGGAAAATTCAGCAGATACCCTGGTGTACCGTACATTTATTTATTCCGGACCTCAGGCGGAAACGGATACCGTGTGGATCCCGTTGAAAACGATAGGCAAGGTGGTAGACTATGACCGTCCGGTAAAATTGGTCCAATTGCCGGTGGAGGATTCTTGTGCTGTTGCCGGCAAACATTTCGTGGCTTTTGATGATGCGGCTTTGCATTCCTGTTACATTATCCCTGCAGGGAAGACGAGAACCGAACTTCCCGTGGTATTGAAACGGGATGTTTCGTTGAAAACGGATAAGGTGTTGATAGAGATTGCTATCGGGGAGAACGAGTATTTCGTTCCGGGTTTCGTATTGCCCAAGTGTATATATGTTTGGGTGACGGATCAATTGGATCGTCCTTCGTTTTGGGCGACAGCGGAAGATGCAACGCTGAACACGAAAATCGGTATATATGATCCGGTGTTACATCAATTCCTGATTGACGCGACGGGAGAAAAGTGGGATGACGAGTATATCGCGAGTCTGGGACTCACGAAAGGATATTTGAACACGGATTGGGGACCGACAATGACATATTGGGATGATTTGGGTCCGGATTATGATGTAAATTACATGAATTATTTGGTGAGTCGGCTGCAGGAAGCTTTGAAACAAGAAAATGCTGCACGGGCGAACCGGGGAGAGGAACCGTTGAAAAGGTCGGACGGGACGGAATTGAAGATTGGTGAATAAAATTAAAATGTAGGTATATGGAAAATGCAAAACGATATATATTAGGGGTTATCATGCTTTTGGCATTGATACAAGGCTGTTATGAAGACGAGGGGAATTATGATTATTCACCACTTCCTTCTATACAGATAAATGGGATGAATACGATCTATCATCCCAGGCGATTATTGGATTCGTTGATCATTCCTATCACGGTGGAAACAGAATATGCATCTTCCGATTTGAAATACACGTGGTTTATTTTTAACAGCGGAAAGGTGGATTACATATCAGCCGTGGAGGTAGATACGATTGGCCGGGAAAAAGATTTGAGCTATTTGGTTTCGGAAGAACCTGGAAATTACATATTGACGGTGAAAGTGGAAAATACGGCTAACCAATATGCAGTGTATGCTTCCGCGTCGGTTCGGGTGGAATCGGAATTTTCCAGAGGATTTTATATTTTGAAAGAGACACCGGATGGAAACTCGGATTTGGATTTCAGTTCCGATTCGCTTGAAATGGCGAGAGATATTTTCGTTTCGATGAAGGGCGAGGCATTGAAAGGTAAACCGTTGTTGTTGGCGCAGTTGATGAATACTCCTTATGTAGATCCGAACAGTCAAGAGCGGACGAAGGGACATGTGTTGGGAATCACGACGGAGGAAAGCGTGTGTCTGTTGCGTACTTCCGATCTGGTCACGGTACATGACGAAGAATCTATGTTTTACGGGGTAGAAGAAGAACATCCCCGACGTTTGGCACGAGGTTTTTTCCGGACCATGTATTTCTCTGAAAACAGTGTTTACAGCGTAAGAGCGAATACTAACGGGAGCGGGATCATGGGAGTGCCGGATACTATCCGGGGAGCCTCGAAATGGGCTGTTTACGACCGGCAGAAAATGGGGTTCATGTACTGGGATGAGTTGAACGGTCGTTTTTTGTTTGTGAATTCCAACGGGGTGGTTTCTGTGTACGAGAATAATGCTTAATCGTATCAGCCAAACGGTATCAAGGATAAAATTTTGTATATGGGGTTGTTGTACAATACGGCGAATACCTATTTCAAAAACGTGGCGTATGCTGTGTTTGAATCATCGGGAGGAGAGCGGAAATTGTATAAATTGAAGCATGGCGGGACAACGAATCCGGTGCAGGAGGTACAAGTGTTTGCAGGTAACACGAACTTTGCCCGGGCAACGACTTACGCGGTGTGTGCGTCGAACACTCCGATGATTTACTACGTGACGGATGGAGTCTTGTATGCTTATTCTTTGACGAATAATATCGAGGTTCCTGTGTCTGTTCCGGGATTGCAGGCGGGAGAGACGGTTTATTATGTGGCGAATAAATACTGGCGTCCTTATGGGGGTGGACAACGGGAGGAAATAATGATTATACGCTCCGTTTGTTTAACATGGTCGGGGGAGTACCCCAGGGAAATAGCCTTCCCGAGTACCAGTTTAGCGGGAATGGAAAAGTGGTGGATTTGCAATATATCGCATCCACATTTACCGAAAATATGATTGTGCGTGGAGCTACCGGCGGTAATTACGGATTGTGTTATTAGTTTTGGCTGCCCTTGGGGTAGTCGGGGAAATAAAAACGCCTTATAGTCGAAATGATTATAAGGCGTTTTTGGGGTTTGTCCGGCTCCATTACAGCTATGTCGTCAGCCTTTACGATATCGATACGTTTTTTGGCAATACGGTACGGATAGTCCAACATGATTTTCCTATCGGTCCCTCTTATCGTGCAGACTTCCTTGTCCGCCTGAATATTCTGAGCGGTGGCCGGCCTTCTTTTCCAGGCGAAGCCGTTGCTTCGGCGCCCAATTAACCAATAGATAAACTAACCTGTTGTGGATGATTTGCCGGTCTGAAAAGCGTCGGGTTAGGATTGTCCTATTATACTTTTCTCCATGATATGTGCCGGCTCGTTTTGACGGACCGGCAGACTCCGGGCAGTACCCCGGTGCCTGCCGTTTTTTGGTGCTTACAGGAAAGCCGTTATGGTTGATTTCCATGACGAAGGACGCTTGGGAAACTGTCCGGGCGGTTCTATAATGAGTCTGTTAATGCTCCAGTTTTTTTATTTCCTCCTCCGAGAGTTCGGTGTATTTACGGATGACATCGATGGGGAGTCCGTCGGCCAGCATCTTTCGGGCGGTTGCCGCACGTTCTTCTGCTCTTCCTTCTGCCCTTCCTTCCGCTCTTCCTTCCGCTCTCCCTTCTGCCCTCCCTTCTGCCCTTCCTTCCGCTCTTCCTTCCGCCCGTTCCGTGAAGATGTTATCGCGGAGGATGACGACATTGTCGAGG
>ENA-UOJK01001873-UOJK01001873.1-human-gut-metagenome-genome-assembly--contig:-C116-NODE-1873-length-12623-cov-7.763129_pt1 | contig 12623 bp, 5 predicted proteins | sample MGYA00242348_ERZ723895 | MGnify/ENA metagenome assembly ERZ723895
TGAATCAGGAACCACATATGCAAAAGACGCGCCATACGTCCGTTTCCGTCAAAATACGGATGCAAGTATGCGATGTCAAAATGCAACATTGCAGCCTTGAGCAGATCATTTATGCCGTCGTCGGCATTTGCGAAATCCACAAACTGTTTCATATATCCGGGAAGTTTTCCGCTGCCGATGCCGCGGTGTACAACGCCGTCTCCGCCCACAACATACACATCATCATGGCGGTAAAATTCCCCGTCGCGCAGTCTGTCATCGCCTTCGAGAAAATTCCCTATTGCCATCATATAGAGCTTATGGATATTCTCCTCTGTTATATGATTGTGCCTGTCGCTTATAAACTCAAAGCCAAGTTTCAATCCGTATATCCTGTTCTCCTGATTGTCCTTCGGCGCATTGCCGAGCATTATACTGCGCACGCTGCTGCGGTCAAAGTCAATGCTTTCGATCGCCGAGGTCGCAACGATCTCCTCTTCAACCGCATTTGCGGCATAGACGGAGTTCTGCGCGGTAAAAAGCAGTTTCACCGCTTCAAGATTCACACCTGTGCATGACGTCAGATATACAAGATTTTTGCCGTCAAAATCATTCAGCGGCAGCTTTTCATAAAATGACGATTTCAATATATTTATAAACTCTTCAAAATCATCCGGGTATTTATATTTGAGCTTTTTGAGATTTGTTATGTGTTTATCCGAGAGCATTTCAGAAAATTTCAGTGCATCCATTTAATCACCAGCTGATACATATTGATACTAATTGATATCAGTATAACTAAATAATATCTTTTTGTCAACCCTCAAGCTGTAAAAGCAACGTCCGCCGCATTTATATCTAATACGGCGGACATTTTTTATTTTATTTTATCTTCAAAACACCACAACGAGAAGCATCTTGAACTGCTCCTTGCCGTAGACTGCGTGCGGGTGTCCGGCGGGCATAACTATGCTCTCGCCCTCGTGCAGCTCGTAGTCAACGCCGTCTATCGTTATTTTTCCGACTCCCTCTAGGCAGGTGACAAATGCGTCGCCGCCGGAGGCGTGGGTGCTTATCTCCTCGTCCTTGTCGAAAGCGAAGAGCGTTATACTCAGCGCGTCATTCTGGGCGAGGGTCTTGCTGACCACCTGCCCCGGCTGGCAGAGCACCTGATCTCTCAGAGTCAGGACCTCTGATTTTGAAATATTTTTTATGAGCTCTTTCATTTTTCTTCTCTCCTCTATTTCATATATATTATCTGCGCATAAGACTGAATTATGTCTGAACACAGTATACCACCGCCGCTCGGCAAACGCAAATATAGCTATAGAAAATCCTTGCGTCTTATGTTAAAATAGTATACGGATAATTTCAAGGGAGTGTGCCAGATGAAAGAGAATAAGAAACTTGTCAACGAAATAATCAGCGATGTCAAGCACGACATGAGCAACGAGGATATCATATCCCTGCTCGCCGACAGCAGGATATCGGCAAACCCCGACAAGGAGAAATACACATTCGGTCAGCGCGCCGCAGATAAAATCGCGAAGTTCGCCGGCAGCTGGGCGTTCATATTCTCGTTCTCCGCCCTGCTGATACTCTGGATGGTCGGCAATGTCATACTCGCAAAACGCGCGTTCGACCCCTATCCGTTCATACTGCTCAACTTAGTGCTCTCGTGCGTTGCCGCGCTGCAGGCTCCGCTGATAATGATGAGCCAGAACCGTCAGGAGGAAAAAGACCGCCGCCGCGCCGAGAACGACTACAAAGTCAATCTCAAAACCGAGATAATGATCGAAGATATCCACGGCAAGATGAACCGTATTCTCGCCCGTCAGGCGATACTGATGAAGCTGATGAAGATAGACGAAAACACAATGAAGCAGATAACGCTCGAAAAGCAGGAGGAGATGTGCGCCGAGGCGTGCAGAGCCGAGAAGAGCAAAAACGAGCACAGCGAGCATAAAGAACCCGAAGAAAAGCCCGAAAGCTGAATTTCGCCTTGCTTTTGAATCACGTTTATTGTATACTGACCCTTGATAAAAGCCCTTCGGAGGAAAAGAAAATGAAGCAGCTCAATATTATTCCCAATCCCAACAAAATCGACTATCTCGGCGGAAGCGTCAAGATGGAAAACATCGATTCCGAAAGCTTTTCCGCGCGTCTGACAGACAAACTGCCCGAAGAGGGCTATGTGCTCGAAGTGACCGAAAACGGTGTCGAAGCCACCGCCGGCGGCGAGCGCGGAGCCTTCTATGCGAGCCAGACATTGAAGCAACTAAAGCAGCTCGATATCTGCCCGTGCGTGAGAATTGAGGACGCGCCCGCGTTTGAATACCGCGCATTCATGCTCGACTGTGCGCGCCACATGACGACGGTCGAGAACATCAAAAAGCTCATCGACGCCGCCGCACTCGTCAAAATGAACACCATGCACTGGCATCTGACCGACGACCAAGGCTGGCGCGTTGAAATTGACAGCCACCCCGAGCTCATCACAGTCGGCTCCCGCCGCCGCAGCTCGGATTTCGGCCAGTACCACTTCGCAGAGGAATATTCCGGATATTTCACAAAGGATGAAATCCGCGAAGTAGTCGCATATGCCGACGACAACTATATTGAAGTTATCCCCGAGTTCGATATGCCCGGACACACGCTCTCCGTGCTCGCTGCCTATCCCGAGCTCTCCTGCAAGGGCAAGCCCCTCGAGGTCGGTACGAAGCAGGGCATCTTTGATGATATACTCTGCGCCGGAAACGATGATTCGCTGAAACTTGTCTTTGACGTGCTCAGCGAGATGATTGAGCTCTTCCCCGGCAGATATTTCCACATCGGCGGCGACGAAGCGCCCAAGGTTCGCTGGAAGAACTGCCCGAAATGTCAGGCACGCATGAAAGAACTGGGTCTCAAGGACGAAGAGGAGCTTCAGGGCTGGTTCGTTCTCCAGGCTGTTGACTTCCTCAAAAAGCACGGCAAGACGGCGATAGTCTGGAACGAGAGTCTCAACAGCGGCATGATGCCCAAGGACATCATCGTTCAGCGCTGGATGGACAAAAAAGACCGCTCCGTCGAGTTCGCGAACAAGGGCGGAAAGATGATAGTCTCCGAGTTCTATTATTACTACTGCGACTATCCGTTCGGCATGACCTCGCTCAAAAAGACCTACAGCCTCGACCCGTATATAAAGGGCTTGACCGAGGAGGGGAAGAAGAACGTGTTCGGCGTCGAGTGCCCGATTTGGACGGAGTATGTCCGCGACTTTGACAGGCTCTCGTATATGTGCTTCCCGCGCTTCTGGGCTGTTGCCGAGGCCGGCTGGACAAAGAGAGAGAATATGGACTGCGAAAGCTTTGAGGAGCGCTTTGAAGCTCTGCGCCCGATGCTCGAAAATATCGGCATAAAGCCCGCTCCCCGCTCCGATTGGAATCCCAATCCCCTGCGCTGCCTCTCCGAGCTTCGAAAGTTCTTCAAGGGCACGACGAATCTCGACAATATCCTCAACATGATTCGCAACAATCAGGCATAAATAATATAGAGAAAGCTCCGCACTCGTCTGCGGGGCTTTTTTGTTTTGCGGCTCAAATCTTTTGGCAAAATAACTAAAAATCTATTGTAACCCCCGCGGCAATAATATATAATTGTCATGTACCGCAAGTTAAAATTATTTTGACGGATAAATCAAAGAATTTTCCGAAAGGAGCAATCAAATGAGTCATGTAGACATCCGCTTCACGGACAAGAACTCCGAGCGCTTCATGCTCGCCAGAAGGGTCTACAAGGTCATTGAGGACCTTGAGAATGAATATCTCTACCCCGACAGCGAGACGCTCGGCGGCTTCAAATTCCGCGACGGGCAGTACAAATTTTCACAGATCGACGAGGGCGAATGGACGGACTTCGACTCGGAGAACGATTACTGGGGCTATAAAGAGGACTACGCGTGGTTCCGCCACAGCTTCACAGTTCCCGAGCGTTTTGCCGGCAGACCCGTGGTCTATCAGCTGACCCCCTCCGCAAGCGGCCCGTGGAATCGCAGCAACCCGCAGTTCATCATGTACTTTAACGGCGAGCTGCGCCAGGGCGGCGACTCGAACCACAGCGAGATTCGCCTGCTCGACTGCGCCAAGGGCGGCGAGGAATTCGACTGCTGCCTCAACGCATATTCCGACGCATGGGAGTTCAAAGGCAAGCTCAGAATGGGCGCGCGCCTCAAGGTCGTCGATGACCTTGTCAACCGCCTCATCTTCGATCTCAAAACCCCGCTCAAAGTCGCGTCCCTCTATGACGCGGACGATCTTCCGCGCATCGATATAGTCAAGGCGCTCAACGACGCCGTCAATCTTATCGATTTCAACACCGCCGATTATGATACTTTTGCGGCCTCCGCCGAGGCGGCAATCGACCTGCTCGACAGGGAGATATATTCAAAAGATGCCATGGACGCTACCGCCTGCTGCATCGGTCACACACATATAGATGTCGCATGGCTCTGGAGACTCCGCCAGACAAGAGAGAAGGCCGGCCGCTCCTTTGCGACCGTCCTCAAGCTCATGGAGGAATATCCCGAATACAAGTTCATGTCCTCGCAGGCTCAGCTCTATGCCTTTGTCAAGGAGGACTATCCCGAGGTCTATGAGGGCATCAAGAAGATGATCGCCGCAGGGCGTTGGGAAGTCGAGGGCAGCATGTGGGTCGAATCGGACACCAACGTCACCTCCGGCGAATCCCTTGTCCGCCAGTTCTTAGTCGGCAAGCGTTTCTTCAAGGACGAGTTCGGCGTTGACAACAAGATAATGTGGCTCCCCGATGTTTTCGGCTACAGTGCGGCTCTCCCGCAGATCATGAAGAAAGCCGGCATCAACTACTTCATGACCACAAAGATATCCTGGAACGAGTTCAACAAAGTGCCCTATGACACATTCATGTGGAAGGGCATCGACGGCACGGAGATTCTCTCTCACTTCTCGCCGAGCACCGACTGCTTCGACGAGGGAGACTGCTGGCAGACTACATACAACGCCTATCTCAATCCCGAGCACATCCTCGGCGGCTGGCACAGATACTCGCAGAAGGATCTCAACAAAGAGTATCTCTGCACCTTCGGCCACGGAGACGGCGGCGGCGGACCGACCCGCGATATGCTCGAAATGGGTCACCGCATGACAAAGGGCATCCCCGGCTGTCCGAAGGTCAAGCAGGAGTTTGCAATAGACTTCTATCACGACCTCGAAAAGGAAGTCAAGGGTTCGCGCAGGTTGCCCAAATGGGCGGGCGAACTCTATCTTGAGTTCCACCGCGGCACCCTGACCTCACAGGGCAGAAACAAGCGCTACAACAGAAAGAGCGAGCTGCTCTATCACGATATGGAGACTATCTGCGCCATCGCCGACTCAAACGGCATCGCGTCCTATCCCCGTCAGTTCATCAACGACGGCTGGAAGATAATACTCCTCAACCAGTTCCACGATATAATCCCCGGCTCTTCGATAAAAGAGGTCTACGAGGATTCCAAGGAGCAGTACGACAAGCTCATCTCCGAGGGCAAAGCTGAGATAGCCGACACTCTCGGCAAGATAGTCTGCACTCCGGACGGCAGCGCCCTGACCGTTTTCAACACCTTCGGCGCAGAGCGCGACGATGTTGTTATCACCGATATGCCCGCAGCCGAGCACTTCTCGATAGTCGATGCAGACGGCAACGTCATGCCGTGGCAGAAATCAGCCGACGGACGCCTTGTGTTCTTTGCAAAGGGCGTGCCCGCAAAGGGATACAAGACCTTCAGTATTGTTCACGGCGGCGAGTCCGGCGAGAACACCGTAAAGGTCGAGAACAAGACTATAGAAAACAAGTTCTTCACCGTCAAGTTCGACAAGGACATGAACATCGCGTCGCTCATTCACAAGGCGACCGGCAGAGCAGTCGCGCCCGAGGGCGAAGTTCTCAACAAAATTTATGCCTACGACGACAGACCGTTCAACCACGAGGCATGGGATATCAAGGTCTATTTCGATCAGAAGTGCACCGAGATAAACGATGTCAGCGCAGTCGATGTGACAGAGAGCGGACCCGTCCGCACGGTCATAAAGGTCACGCGCAAGTTCCTCTCCTCGACCATCGAGCAGAGCTTCATCTTCTACGCAGATCTGCCGCGCATCGACGTTGACTACACGGTCGACTGGAAAGAGAAGAAGATACTTCTCAAGGCAGACTTCCCCGTTGATGTCAACGCCACCGAGGCCACTTATGATATCCAGTTCGGCAACTACAAGCGCCCGACCCACCGCAACACGCTCTGGGATTTCGCGCAGTTTGAAGTCGTCGGTCACAAGTGGGTCGATCTCAGCGACAACAGCTTCGGTCTCTCCGTCCTCAACGACTGCAAGTACGGTCACGACATAAAGGACGGCCACATCAGAACGAGTCTCCTGCGCTGCGCGGTCAACCCGAACAGCGAGCAGGACAGAGAAGTTCACCGCTTCACCTACTCCATCTACCCGCACGCGGGCTCGGTCGACACCTCCGATGTTGTCAACCAGGGCTATTCGCTCAACCTGCCGCTCTACTGCGTCAGCGGCAAGGCGGCTCACGACAGCTACTCGCTCGTGAGCACCGACAAGGACAATGTCATCATCGAGACCGTCAAGAAGGCTGAGGACAGCGACGATGTCGTCATCCGCGCATATGAGACATGGAACAAGACGACCGACTGCGTCTACACCTTCGACCGCGCTCCGAAGAGCGTATATGTCTGCAACCTGCTCGAAGAAAACGAAGAGCAGCTCGAAGTCAGCGGCAACACAGTCTCGCTCAGATTCAAGCCCTTCGAGATAAAGACTGTAAAAGTCACTTTCTAAAATCCACAGCACAAAGCCCCACCCGCCAAAACGGGTGGGGTCATTTCATCGCAGCGCAGCCACAATCCCGGCAGCTCACACATCATACCGCAAATGCGCAAATAAAATTCACCGCAAATTGCAAATCCGCTTGACAAAGCCCGGCACATTTGCTAAAATATCATAGCCGTTAAAAATACGGACAGGTATCGAAGTGGTCATAACGGCCCTGACTCGAAATCAGGTAGTCGCGCAAGCGGCTCGTGGGTTCGAATCCCACCCTGTCCGCCAAAAAAGCCTTTACGTTTTCAAGCGTGAAGGCTTTTCTTTATTTTGTCAACATTTTGTCAACAAAAGTTATTTCAAATCAGGCAAGATTGATGTATAATTGTTTCACAGACATTAATGCAGGCGGTGAAACGTGTGAACTCAAGCAAACATATGATAGTCGCCAACGGGCGGATAATTACCGAAGACATTACCGAGCTGAAATACAACGCCATAACCCAAAAGTATGAGGTAACCTTTAAAAATCAAAAGACATATTCATATAACTCAGAAAATATTCATTGGCTGAAAGACCCAGTAGTTCTGGATCCGCTGAATTATCACATATCACACAACGGGATTTCGCTTTGGGGCATACGCGCCATCTATGTTTTTACCGATATAAATCAGCGTTATTGGCACATTTGCTTTGAGAACGGCTCCGCGCGCGATTACAGTGAAGATGATTTGCAAATAGAAAAGTCTGTTCTTGATGATGAGACCGCAAAAAATGTCCTTGACTATCTTAAAAGGTCGGCGGAACTCTGTAAATTGAAAGCAGAAACCGGAGAGAAGCTTTTGCCGATTCAGTATGCCGGAATAGATTTCATCGACGAAACATCAGTGCTGGCGTATTACTTGAATCCTACTCTTTACACTGCCGCTTTAGCAAAGCCGACGCATCTTATTTTCCCGTTCGGCTGCAATGCGAGTCAGTTCAAAGCCGTAAAGAATGCGTTAGAAAATAAGCTCAGTGTTATCGAAGGACCTCCGGGAACCGGAAAGACGCAAACGATACTTAATATCATCGCGAACATTATCATCTCGGGCAAAACTGTGCAGGTCGTGTCTAACAACAATTCTGCGATACAGAATATATACGAAAAGTTTTCGGAATACGGGCTTGAATTTATTATCGCTTCACTCGGCAGATCCTCTAACAAAACCAAGTTCTTGACATCCCAAACAGATTCATATCCCGATTTCAGCGGATGGTTTTTCCGCGAGGCAGAACAGCCGGAGTTCATTGAAGAAATAGGCAGGCTCTCCGAACAGCTTCAAAACGTGTTTGAGATGCAGTCAAATCTCGCCGAGGCAAGACAGGAGCTCAACCAAATCATCACCGAACAATACCACTTTGAACAATATATCACAGAAACCGATTTGCTGGATCGTTCAATGATAATGATGCGCTGAACGGTTAAATCCTCCGATATTCTCAAGCTTTGGGAAATATGTCAGCGATACGCCGACAACGACAAAAAAATCCCGCTGATTTTCAAGCTGAGAAGCAGATTCAGATTTGGTATGTGCAAGTGGGATTTTTATAAAAACAAGCCCGAGCATATAATATCGGCTCTCCATGCACTTTTTTACAGAGCCAAAGAAGAAGAGTTGCAAAGAAGAATCAGCTCTATTGAAAACTCTCTGAAAAATATAAACGCACACCAGCTTCTGAATGATATGCAGACAAAGTCGATGCAATATCTGAAGCACCGATTGTATATTAAATATTCAAAAAATGAAAGCCGCCCAATTTTTATAGGAGATGATTTCTGGAAAAAGCCTTACGAATTTCAAGCTGAATATCCTGTGATACTCAGCACAACATTTTCATCTCGAAGCAGTTTATACTCCAGGGCTAAATTTGACTATGCAATAATGGATGAAGCCTCTCAGGTTGATATCCCAACCGGGGCGTTGGCTCTCTCAAACGCCAAACATGCGGTAATAGTGGGAGACTCAAAACAGTTGCCGAATGTTATAACTGACGAAGACCGAAAAATCGCCGATGCTATTTTTAAATCTTTTGAGCTCCCGCAGGGCTATAACTTTGCAGAAAACAGTTTTCTCTCTTCGCTATGCAAAGTTATCCCAAATGCTCCGAGGACACTCCTCCGAGAACATTACAGGTGTCACCCGAAAATCATAAATTTTTGCAATCAAAAGTTCTATAACGGCAATCTTGTAATTATGACGAAAGATTGCGGCGAATCTAATGTTCTGTCTGTTATCAAAACTTCAATCGGCAATCATTCGAGAGAACACATGAATCAACGCCAAATTGATATCCTTACAACAGAGGTATTGCCTAAAATAGAGTCCGTTCCCGGCAGCATAGGAATTATTGCACCGTATAACAATCAAGTTAACGAAATAAAGAGACAGCTCCCGGACAATGGCATAACAACAGCTACAGTTCACAAGTTTCAGGGACGCGAAAAGGATACAATAATAATGACAACCGTAGATGATAAGATATCGGATTTCACAGATGACCCATATCTTCTCAATGTTGCTATATCGCGAGCCAAGAAGCGGCTCATACTGATAACATCCGGCAATGAGCAGACAGACGGGCAGAATATACGCGACCTTGTCGACTACATCGAATATCAGAACTGTACCGTTACAGACAGCGCATTATATTCGGTGTTCGATTATCTCTACAGTCAGTACACTCAGGCAAGGCAGGACTATCTAAAGAAACACAAAAGGGTCTCCGCATACGATTCGGAAAATCTTATGTACGCACTCATAACCGAGGTTCTGAGCGAAAGCGAAAGAAATGGCCTTGATGTCATTTGTCACCAGCCGTTAAATATGATTATAAGAAATCCGCATCTTTTGAGCGATGAGGAATGCCAGTATGCGATGAACAGCTCAACGCATCTTGATTTTCTGATTTTTAATAAGATATCGAAAAAGCCTTTGCTCGCAATAGAAGTTGACGGATATTCATTTCACAAATCCGGTACAAGGCAAGCCGAGCGCGACAGGATGAAGAATTCAATTCTCGACAAATACGGAATACCTTATATCAGATTTGCAACAAACGGCAGCAATGAGAAAGAACTGCTGAGGCAAAAATTAGACAGCATTTCATGAGCTTTTACGTGTCTTCGGATTATATCTAATCTTCTCGACATCTTTTGACAATATACAGAAAACTTATTCAGTTTTTATCCACACCACGAATTTTTGCCGCACCTCTTCCCTCAATTTTGGCGGGCTTTCCCGCTTAGGTCACAGGCAGCACTTTCATTTACCAAAACCGCACCCCGTTTATCAGGCATTGCAGCTTGACAAGCGGGGTGCGATTCACATTTACGGGGGATTACAGAAAAGATCATGTCAGACTGATTTTATCTATTCGTTTGAGCTCGTCGCTCGTAAAAGATATTTCATTATTTCTTTGCTTGACTTGTGGGGCAGATTTGAAACACAAAACTACATTACGGTTAACATTCTTCGACGATTAGACGCTTACAGGGTTTTTCATTTTGTCTAAAAAGCCAAGCGCAGCCGACGTAAAATCCATCGGCTGCGCCTATATGTTTTTATATTATTCGGTTATGTCATCACATAGCTTTTTAAATAATATTGCTCACATTTCAACGCTGTACACATATTTTCCGCTTGAAACTTCAAAGCTCTTTCCGTCGGGCAGCGTGATGACAGCGCTCGTGTTAAACGGAACATTAATCGAGAGGACAAAAACGCCGTTTTCAAAATTCCAATTGATTTTGATAGTTCCGCTCGAAAGCTTTTTGAAACATGACACGCTCGTGAGTCCGCCTCCGACGAGGGGTGCAACCTTAAATTTTTTGTAGCCCGGCTCAATCGCTTCGAGTCCCGCGACGCGCCTATATAACCAATCGCCGACTGCACCGTTCGCATAATGGTTGAAAGAAACCATTCCTCCGCCAACAGCGTTTACCAAACCGCTTCCCGGATCTTTTCCGAGATTGACGGTTCCATCGGGTCGAAGCGCGTCCCAACGCTCCCAAATTGACGTTCCTCCGGCTTTGACTTCATACAACCACGACGGGACGGTATCCTGAAGTAAAAGGTCATATGCTTCATTTATATATCCGTTGTCCGAAAGGGCAAAAAGGAGATATGGTGTTCCGAGGAAGCCGGTGGAAAGATGATTATCGGCTTCTTTCACGAGTCTTAAAAGGTTTTCAGCATATTTTTTTCTTTCCTCTCCGCTCACCATTCCAAAATACAGCGGGCAAACATAGGCCGTTTGAAACTCGTTTTTGAGCGTTCCTTTTTTGTCGGTAAAAACGTTCCGATATGCGTTTTCGATGCGCTTTCGCTTTTCTTGAAACGCCTTAGCCTCCTCTTCAAAACCGAGAATGGTCGCAATTTTTGATGCGAGGGCGCAATCGTTGGCATAATATGCGGTTGAAATCCACTTCTTTTTTGCCATCCATTGCTTTTGATTTTCGTTCGGAGCGCACCAATCGCCGTAAGAAAATCCGTGCGACCAAATGTATCGCTCTTCCCCCGATGAAAACGCCGCCGCTTTCTTTTCGACTCCCGAAAGATATCTTTTCATCATCGGATAAAACTTTTCAAGAATGGTTTTGTCCCCGCTGTTTTGATAAAGCGCCCACGGGACAAGGAAAACACAGTCGGACCAGCCGGCCGTAATCTTTGTTCCGCCGAAATGTTTGACCCGAGGAACAACGACGGGGATTCCTCCGTCTTTTGTCTGCTGTGCTTTCACATCAATAAGCCACTTTCTAAGAAAGCGGTTCATATTGAAGTTGAAACACGCCGTCGAAGCAAAAACAGAGATGTCGCCCGTCCAGCCGAGTCTTTCGTCGCGCTGAGGACAGTCGGTCGGGATCTCAAGGAAGTTTGAAAAACCGCTGTATCTTATATTCTTTTGAAGGCGGTTAATGCTTTCGTTGGAGCAGAAAAAGTCTCCCGTTTCCTCGTCAATCGAGGAAATAACCTTCATTCTGACCTTGACGTTTTCAGGCTCAATTCCGCAAAGCTCGGCATAACGAAAACCCATAAAGGTAAATTTCGGGCAGTAGGTCTCTTCTTCTCCGCCGCAAACATATTCAAGCTTTGCTTTCGCCGAACGCAGCGGCTTTATAAAAAGCTCGCCGTTCAAAAGAACCTCCGCATGTCGAGCGGTTATCCTCTGCCCTTTTCTCCCTTTAATTTCAAGTTCGAGAACTCCGGCGCAGTTTTGACCAAAATCATAGATATAGCCGTTTTGGCTTTTTTGAATCTCTTTCGGTTCGAGCGTTTCGATTATTTTTGCAAATTTTCCGTACGATGCGACGAGGCGCGGAGAAATACGGGGCTTCTCTTTTTCGGCATTTTCAAAGATCGCCTTGCTCAAGGTTTTCGTTGCGTCGAATATCTCTCCGTTATAAAACGACACGTCTCTGACAGGCCCGTCAGCGGTAACGAGCCAGCTTTCGTCGGTTTTAATTTCGTCTTTTCGCCCATCGTCATATTCGATTTGAACAAGTGCTTTGAGCGCGAGTCTGTCGGCGCCGAGCTTATTACTTCTATTCAGGCCGAAAATCCCGACCGCCCAACCGCCCGCAACGGTGAAAACCAATTCGTTTTTCTCTTCGAGAAACGGCGCAATGTCATAAACCTGATATTGAAGTCGGTCTTCAAAACTCGTGAAACCGGGAGCAAAGCGGTCGTCGGAAATCTCTTTTCCGCAAAGCGTGAAAGAATAAATTCCGAACGCGGTTGAATAAAGCCGCGCTTTTTTCACCTTAC
>ENA-UOJK01001875-UOJK01001875.1-human-gut-metagenome-genome-assembly--contig:-C116-NODE-1875-length-12620-cov-6.192678_pt1 | contig 12620 bp, 9 predicted proteins | sample MGYA00242348_ERZ723895 | MGnify/ENA metagenome assembly ERZ723895
TAGCATAACCTGTCTCTCCGTAACTTTCGGGCAGGTCTTCCCTGGATGCAAAATATACTAAATATTATGTATAAGGACGATGAACCCATAACGCAAATTGGGAATTCATCCCTAATACATTTGACCGGATGCTTTTTGAACGAAATAAATCCTGCCGGATTTGTGCATGCACTTCGCGCGAAATGTGCCTGCGGGTGTGCGTGGATTTATTTTATTTGATTCCATATATAGTGAGGAGGACCCGCCATGAAGAAACGCCTGCCGCTTCTGCTCCTTCCCGTGCTCGCACTGATCCTGGAGGCCCTGCCCTATGGTGCGGTGCTGCAGTTTGGGCGCCCGGCCGCAGCGCCGCTCCGGGAGCTGTACTCCTATTTTGATCTCACGCCGTTCGGCTATGCGAATTTTGCGCCGCTCTTTACGGCACTTGGCACCTGCGTCCTGCTGGTCCTGCTGGCGCTGTACGCCGCGACCGGAAAGCGGGGACTTGGCGCCGCAGCGCAGATCGCAGCGGGCGTCTGCGCCCTCGTCTCGCTCGGTCCGCTCCTGCTGGGCATCCGGAATTATTCCGTTACCGGTGCGCTCATCACGGCCTCCCTGCTGGCGGAATGCCTCTGGCTGTGCCGCGTATGGAGACCGAAGAAAGAAAACCCCTAAAACGTCCCGCCGGGGACGAAGAAAACCAAAGCAAGCCCCCTTTGCCAATGCGGCGAAGGGGGCTTGCTTTGTGCCATGGAGAGAATACAATGAACTTTGTGCCTGTACGCCGCTCCGGACAAAACACGTTGCAAAATCCACGCTTCTGTGGTACGATGAACGCAGAGATCAACAAACGGAGGGACCGATTATGGCAAAGGAGCAGCGCTTTGAGCGCGTTTACACACAGGGAGCATTGCAGATCACCGAGATCTGGGTCGACAAGGAGACAGGCGTGAACTATCTCTTCCACGCCAGCGGCAATGCGGGCGGCCTGACGCCGCTGCTCGACCGCGACGGCAAGCCGGTCGTCTCCCCGCTGATGAACCGCTGATGCGCTATTTTATCCCGGCGTCGGAGCGGCAGGGGAGCTGCTATTTTGAGTTCCAGCCGGGGCGCTGGCGTGGGCGGTGTTGGCTACCCGGCTCCATCCTGCTCGCAGACGAGCGGTGGGAGGCACTGCGCCTGACGGAGCTGTTCGGCGGCGTCCTGCCGGAGTTTGACTATTTCGGCGTCACGCCCGTCTCCCCCGGGCAGTGGGAGCGCATCGCGGCGCGCAGCCGGGACGATGCAGACTGGCGGGCCGTCATCGACGAGGCCGCGCCGTGGGCAGAGGCCAGCTTTGCGCGGCACGGCGTCATCAGCATTCTGGGCCTGTGAATGGGGGCGCGGCTGTGAAGTACATTGGCGTCACGCTGCGACACGCCCGTCCTCTTCCTCCACGGCGAGGACGACCGCTTCGTCCCCTGCGCCATGGGGCGGGAGAACTGTGCTTGCTGCCGCGCCGCAGATAAGACCCTGCTGACCTTTCCCGCCGCCGGGCACGGCATGAGCTATATGGCCGATCGGGAAAGATACCTCGCGGCCGTTACGGATTTCCTGGGGAGGGTGTTTGGAGAAGAATATGGAACAAAAACGACTCACACTTTCGGAATATGACGCCATCGTTGCCTTTGACCGGCTGTGCTTCCCGCAGGATCACTGGACGGAGGAGGACTGGCGGGAGCTGCTGGCGGACGAGCGGGCGGTCTATCTGGCCCTGCTGGACGATGGGCGCATCGTTGGTGACGTGTTCGTCTACAACTGGCAGGGCGAGCGGGACTACGGCAAGATCATGAACCTCGCGGTCCACCCGGCGTACCGCGGGCGCAGGCTGGCGGCGGGACTTCTGCGCGCGGCGACGGAGCTGCTGCAGGCGGCCGGGCTGCCGCGGATCTGCGGCGAGACGCGTCTCTCGAATGAGGCCATGCGCCGCACATTTGCCGCCTGCGGCTACCGGCTGACCCGCATCGAGGAGGCCTACTACGATCACCCGCCGGAAAGCGCCTGCAAGTATGAAAGACAATTTGAAACGTAATTCAAAAGAAACGCCGCCCCGATTTTCGGAGCGGCGTTTCGGACTGTCAAAAAACCTGCCCAGCCGAAAGTCTCGGAGGGAAGGATCGTGTGAAAGGAAACCGTCAGAGTTGCCTTTCGCGTTCCATCACCCGCCGCAGCGGCAGAGATGCAAAATCATGCTGCAAAAATCCATTTTGCAATTCTGAACGCAGCTTGACGAAAAAGCCCAAAGGGACTTTTTTGACAAGCTGCTATGCCTGTTTCCTGCGGTGGACTCAGACGCGCCCGGTCCGCTCCGGGGCGTCGGGCAGGGAGAGGAGCGTCATGGCTTTGCTCCCTTCCCGGACGGGCGGAGCCGGAGGGCAAGGCACAGCAGCGAGGCCATGAGCAGCAGCACGGACAGCTCCGGCAGGAAGAGGAAGAAGCTCTCGTAGTCCGAAAGATCCATGATGATGTGCACGAGCAGCGGCAGACCCGCCAGCAGCAGGAGAAAAATGCGCGTGCGCAGCACGCCAAGCGCCGTCAGCAGGAAGAAAACGAGCACGGCAAGATAGAGGATGCTGCACAGCACCGTGTGCAGCACGCTGGAAAACGACAGCGCCTTATAGAGAAAGAACACGACGAATCCGGCCACGGGCGCAGTCAGCGGCACGATGGTCCTCCGGCCGAACAGGGCCAGCAGCACAGGATAGAGGGCCGCCGAGAAGACCGGCAGGCCGACGAGCAGGAAGATATCCGCCTGCGAGAGCGTCATGGCCGTCGCGACGGGGTCGGCGAGATAGTACCACAGGCGCGCCGCAGCCGAAAGCAGCATCAATGCCATGGAGAGCAGGCACAGCGCGGAGCGCGGCTCTGCCGTAAAGCGAAACTTCTGATTCATAGATTTCTCCGATCAGTTAGGGAAGCTCTGATTCAGAGCTTCCCTAGAATAGGAGCGCGGCCCAGACGCCGCAGACCTCCCGCGCCAGCATGAGGCAGTAAAACGCGCGGTCGTGCGTGTACGACGGGACGCCCAGTGCTTCAGCCCCGGCCCTGCGGGCCAACAGCTCGGCGCGCAGCAGGTGATATTCTCCTGAGATGACGGCGATCTGCGCCGGGCGCGTGCCGGTCTCGGCCTCGATGAGGTCGAGCGAGCAGCGGAGGTTTTCCTCCGTCGTGGTGGCCTTCGTCTCCATCCGCAGGCGGGCGGGGACGACGCCGCGGGCCGTCAGCCAGTCATACATGCACTGCGCCTCCGTGATGGCTTCGCCGTCTCCCTGCGCGCCGGAAAGGACGGCAATGGCCTCAGGATAGCGCGCAAGATAGTCCTGCGCCGCCTCGAGCCGCTCGCGCAGGGCCTGACTCGGGACGGTCCCGTTCACGCCCGCGCCGAGCACCACGACCCACTGCGCCTCCGGGTCGGCTGCGCCGCGCCCGGCGGAGACGACCCATCCGGCCGTTCCGGCGGCCAGCAGGAGGCCGAGGCAGACGAGGATCAGACCGATGCGCGTCGCCCAGCGCGAAAAGCGGGGAAAGCGCCCGCGCAGTGCGTCCACGATGCCGAAGGCCAGCACGACCCCGGCCGCAAGGAACAGCAGTACGCCCGCGAAGCGGAAGCCGTAGACGGCGAAATAGAACACGAATCCCAGCGCCAGCAGCGCCGCCGCCGGCGCCCAGAAGCGCCCGCGCATCAGAACAGATAGCCGCGCAGGACACGCAGCGTGTTGAGCACGCCGTCGCGGTGGCTGCGCTCGTAGCCGTGCGAGGCATAGACGCCCGCGCCGATGAGGCCGTGACGAATGTCATAGCCCGCACGGAGCGTGGCCTCGACGTCAGAGCCGTAGTAGGGATAGATGTCCACGGCGTAGTCCGCGTGCTCCTTCTGCGCGGCGGCGATGAGCTTCTTTACGACGTCGTAGGAGTACGGGCCGCCGGAGTCCTTCGCGCAGATGGAGACCTGCCGCTCCGTGCACTGCAGGCCTGCGCCGACGCAGCCCATATCCACGGAGATGGCCTCCGTCACTCCCGCCGGGACCGAGGCGGAGCCGCCGTGACCGACCTCTTCATAGACCGTCACATGGGCGTAGACGCGGCGGGCGGGTGTTTTGCCCTCATCGTGCAGGTATTTTGCAAAGCCGAGCAGGATACCGACGGACAGCTTGTCGTCGAGGAAGCGGCTCTTGATGTAGCCGCTCTTCGTCACGCGGGTGCGCGGCTCAAAGCAGACAAAGTCGCCGACGGAGATGCCGAGGGCCTTCACGTCGTCCGCGGACTCGACGGCCTCGTCCAGCACGACCTCCACGGTGTCCCAGCTGCGCTTTGTGGAGGCATAATCGCCGTTGACATGGACGGAGGCATTGATAAGCTGCAGCGTGCCCTCGTAGCTGCCGGAGAACTTCGTCACGACGCGGCAGTTCTCGGCCTCAGCGTTGTTGGCGTTCATGCCGCCGACGTTTACGATGCGCAGGCGGCCGTCGCCCTTGATCTCGGCGACCATGCCGCCGAGCGTATCGGCGTGGGCCTCGAGCAGCAGGGCGTCATCTGTGCTTTCGCCGCCGAGATCGATGAGAATGCCGCCCTTGGCCGTCCGCTCCGCCGCAAAGCCGAGCGCGCGGAACTCGCGCAGGACAAATTCCTCCGCCTCGGCAGTGTAGCCCGTCGGGCTGTCGATGGCCAGCAGCTCCACCGCCTTCTGCACGGCAAAATCCACATAGTTTTCCATGAAAAGTACCTCCCACCGCCCGCGCCGCGGGCTTTTTTGCCATTATATCACAGAATGGATCAAAGGGAAAGAGAAGAAATTGCAGGGGCTGCACACGCCCTTGCAGGGGAGCGGACAGCCGTGCCCGGCGACGCACTTGCAGTCCGTACAGGCTGCCGATAAAACGGTATGTACCGATTGCGTCTGTAGCGGCGCTCAGTGAGCGCCCAGTAGGGGAACATTCAACAGCATGGGGGCGCTGGTGCACCGCCGCACCCGCCTGACGTGTCATTGCGAGGAGCAAAGCGACGTGGCAATCTCGGGAAGGCAGTTGCAGTTCGTACAGGGCGTCGATAAAACGCACGGACCAATTGCGTCTGTAGCGGCGGTCAGTGACCGCCTTGCAGAGGGGCATTAAACCGCTGGAGAGCTCTGGTGCACCGCCGCACCCGCCTGACGTGTCATTGCGAGGAGCGAAGCGACGTGGCAATCTCGGGAAGGCAGTTGCGTTTTCGCCGATGGCTTTCCCACGATGCGGCCGGATACGGCGAGATTGCACCCCAAGGGCACTTCCTCGCGCTGCGCGCTCAGGGCGCCACGTCGGCCTGCGGCCTCCTCGCAATGACAAATCTGGTGGCATTGTGCCACTGAATTTGTGCCGTGATCATTGCCAACCTGCATGGCGCTCGCTGAGCGCCGCTACAGACGCAATCGGTGCGTGCCATTTTGACGGCGGTTTGTACGGGCTGCCAGTGCCTCCCCGAGATTGCCACGGCCCCGTTGGGGCCTCGCAATGACAAGTCGGGGGCCGTTGCCGTTTTCACGATGGCCGGTTTGGATCGGCAGCGTGCCGCCGGGCCCGGCTGTCCGCTCCCCTACATATTACACATATGCAAAAACCAAGGGCAGGCCATTGGCCTGCCCTTGTGCTTTGTCCTGTTACAGCTTCGCGTAGCGCATGAGGATGGTCGCAAACTCTGCGCGGGTGGCGTTGCCGGTCGGCTGGAGGCCGCCGTCCTTGCCGTTGATGATGCCCGCGCCGACGCACCAGCGCAGCGCGTCAACAGCCCACGAGCCAACCTGACCGGCATCCGGCCAGCGGCTGAGGTCGCCCGTCGGGGTCGTGTCCGTTCCCTTGACGGTCTTCGCATAGCGCTGCAGCATGAGCGCCATGTCCTGACGGCTGATCTCCTCCATCGGGCGGAATGTGCCGTCCTCGAAGCCCGTGACGATGCCCTTCTGCTGGGCCCATGCCACGGCCTCGCCGTACCACTCGTTCGCCGGGACGTCCGGGAAGGCGTTCGTCGCGCTGACCTTGTCGCCGGAGAGGCGATAGAGGACCGTGGCGACCATGGCGCGGTTGAGGGTGGTATCCGGCTCGAACTTGCCCTTGCCCATGCCGTTCATGAGGCCGGTCTCGAGGACGTAGTCCACGCTCTCGTGGTACCAGCCCTGATCCGGACGGTCGGTGAAGGCCTTGGACGGGCAGTTGTCGGAATTGGCCGGGATCGTGCGGGTCTCCGTCGTACCGCAGCCGGAGCAGCTGCGCGTCTGCGTGCCCTCGTGGAAGCAGCCGGCTGGCTCTGTGGTCTCCCACGGGCCCCAGGTGTGGGTGTGCGGTGCGGAGATCTCGTGGATGTCCGCGCGGTCGCGCACACGCAGGCGGGCAAAGATGGCGCTGTCGGCGCTTTCTTCATCGACGTCGCGGGAGCCGATGCCGATGCCGCTGACGGTCATGCCGACCGTGAGCTTGTCGAGGCTCGTGTCCGTGCTCGTGATGTAGCCGTTGATGAACAGGAGGGCCGTGCCGGTCTCGTCCTGCACATAGATCTTGTCAACGACGCCTGCCGTCTTGTGGATCTCGGTGATCTTACCCTCGACGCGCATCAGGTTGCCGATGTTCTCGTCCGCCATCGCGGCCTTCGCCGTGACGAGCTGCGGCTCGAGCGGGGTGATATCGTCGGAGATGATCTCGATGCTGCCGTTGTAATCGCTGCTGAGGTTCAGCTCGATCTCGCCGCAGTAGTAGGTCACGCCGCCGTGGACGCGGACCTTCATGCCCTCGGCATAGTTGCCCGCGACCGGGAAGACGTTGATGCCGCGCGTGTCGTCCTGCACATAGATGCAGTCGAAGAACGCGGTGTTCTTGTCATAGCCGGAGGCATTGGCCGTGACGGTGCCCTCAACCGTGAATTCTTCCTTCTCCGCAGCCTTGTGAACATCCGCGATCTTCGTGACGGTCTCGGCGGGCTTCAGGGAGTTGAGGATGTTGCGCAGGATGAAGCGGTTGGCATAATCCTGATCGCTCTTGATGTCGTAGTTGCTGAAGAACGTCACGCCGGAGGTGATGACCCAGCCGCCGCCGGGCAGATCCTCGTAGGTCATGACATTGACGTCGCCCTTCTTGACGGTCACGCGGCCATCGACGGACTCGTCGTACTCCGGCACGAAGGAGCTGCCGTCAAAGTAGCCGTCGTAGTGCGTGCCCCAGGTGCTCTGGTAGCCGCGCACAAGGACCTGCACCTTGGTCTCGTCGAGGACCTCGACCGGGCCGCCGTTGTAGAGCTGGAAGCCGGTCTGGTTGTCCGTCGCGGGGGTGGTGCCGAAGGCGTTCGAGGACGTGTAGGCGCCCGCGGTGAACGGATGCCCGGTGTTGAAGTTCTCCTTGGAGGAGAGGTAGAGACGGTAGGCCTCGTTCGCCTTCAGGTCATTGTCGACGATGATGCCGTTGACAATGCGGGAGTGTGCACCGATGGCGGCGAGCAGGGCGTTGGAGTTCTCGGCGCAGTTGTCATACTTGTTGTCGCGGTCGGACTTGGAGCAGAGGATGACCTTGCCGCCGTTGTCCGTGTACTGCTTCAGCGCGGCGATCTCGGCCTCGGTGTACATCGTGGCCTTGGCCGTGTTGCGGCGGTACGGGACCGTCAGAACGAGGAGGGTATAGTTCTTCAGATTGTCATAGGTGAACTGACCGGCCTCGATGTAGCTGCACTTCACGCCGTTGTCTGCGCAGAAGCTGATGAAGTTGCCGGCGCTTCCGGCATAGTCGCCGGAGAGGTAGTAGTTGTCGTGGCCGTGGTCGACGCCGACGTTGATGAGGTCGGCCGCGTCATAAACCTTGAGCTCCAGCGTTGCGGCACACTGGAATTCCTCGCCCTCGTAGGTGCCGGTGTAGAGCACGCGCAGGGTCTGTGCACCGGCGGCGGTGGGCTTGAAGGTGAAGGAGAACGTCTCCTTCTGGTCCGGAGCCAGCGTCTTGGCCGGGGTCTGGGTCTCGACGGTCGTCGTCGTGCCGCCCGCCGTGACGGTCAGCTCGACCTTGCTGATCTGGTAGTTCGCGGTGGCCGCGTTCGTGATGGTGGAGGTGATGGTCTCAGAGGTGCCGACCGTGCTCAGGGCGGTGCTGTTCTTCAGATCCGCCGTGATGGGCGTGGCCTCGCCGACCCAGACCGGAGCCGTCACGGCCTTGTTGCCGTCGGCCTGCGTGACCTTCAGGTAGTAGTAAGGCTCGGTGTTCGGCAGCTCGGCGTCAAGCTCATAGGTCGAGCCGGAAATCTCGAACGTCTTGACGGTGATGCCGTTCGCGCCGATGACCTCGACCTTGCCCAGCTCCTCGCCGTCGGGGTCGGCGATGCTCGCCTTGACGCGGACGGTCTCGAGCGTCTGGCCGTCCTCGAGCGAGATGATGCCGCCCATGAGGGTATCGTTCAGATAGTAGTAGATTGCAAGGTTCTGGTCCTCGGTGGCGTAGACGCGGCGCTCAGCCATGGCGGCATAGAGGCCGGCCTCCGTGAAGTCGTCGGTCACGATGACGTCGCGGCAGGTGTTGGAGTCACCCCACTTGCCCTTGTGGTTATCCTGGTTGTTCGTCGGCGCGACATGCCAGCCCTTGGACAGGGCCTTGTCATACTCGGAGTAGCTCGGCCAATAGGAGCTGCCGCCGACTGCGCCTTCGCCGTTGCCGACCTCGACGAGGTTCAGAACGACGTCGCGCGACGGGGTATAGCCCGCGAAGTCATCGAACGTGCCGAACGTCGTGCCCGGATGGTTGAACTGGGAGACGACCGGAGCATTTTCGAGCCACTTCGTCTTCACGCCAGCCGCGACGGCTTCGCCGTTGACATCGAGGCCCTTGTTCGCGTTGACCATCAGGTCGTTATACAGGTGCATGCCCGCATAGCTGTTGCTCTTCTCATTGAGCTCGCCGTTATTGCGGGAAACGATGCCGTAGGTATTGAAGGTGTTCGTGTGGCCGGGGCCGCCGGACCACGTCATCTCGTAGCCGTAGGCGGCGATGAAGTCCGTGGACAGGGCGTTGTACTTCTCGGCCGTCTTCTTGGCCTCTTCCCACTTCGTCATGGTGCCGTCCGCGGTCTTTTCGAGCGAGGACAGGTCATAGTAGCTCGTCTTCGTGGCGGAGCTCTTCGTATCGAAGTAGTTCGAGTGGTCCGTGACGATCAGGAAATCGACGTCCTTGGCCTGCATGGCATGCTCATAGGCGTCCTCGAGCGTGCCTGCGCCGTCGGAATACTCTGCGGTGTGGGAGTGCATCTGGCCGAAATACAGGCTGAGGCCGGATTCGCCGACAAAGAACGACCAGATCTTTTCAGCCTTCTTGCCGTCCTTGCGGGTCACGCTCAGCTCGACGACGTACTTGCCGTCCGCCAGATCCTTCGCCGGGGTGTAGGTGAGCCTGCCGTCCTTCAGAACGGGCGTGACGCTCTCGCCGTTGAGCTTCATGGAGAACGTCGGGCCTTCGCCGAGGTTGGCGGCGACTGCGCCGATCTCCGGGCGCTTGTTCGCGCCGGTGGCCTCGTTGGCCGCAGGCATGACGTTCGTCAGCACCGGCTCATCGAGGACCTGCACGGTCGTCTCGCCGGAATAGGTCATGCCGAAGCTGTTCTTTGCGCTGGCCGTGAGCTTCAGGCTCGTCCGGCCTGCCAGAGCGGCCATCGGGACGGTGTAGGTGTAGACCTTGCCCTCGACGGAGGCGGCCGTCAGGGTGACGGCTGCGCCGGTCGTCTGATACTGCACGGTCATCTCCGTGATGTCGGACAGGTCGTCCAGCGTGACGGAGAACGTGTAGTCCAGGCCCTGATAGGCGTCGGCCGCCTTGAAGGAGACCTTCGGGTTCAGAACATAGCCGATGTTCAGCTCGTCCTGCACGGGGTAGAACTTCATGGCGAACAGCTCGAGGCTGCCGTTGTAGGTCCAGCCGCTGAAGCCGTTGCTGAAGTACTCGATGCACACCTTGCTGTTCTTGTACTTTGCCGTCTTGTTATAGATGATGTAGCCCTCCGACTTCTTCTCGAGCGTCCACTTGGTGTAGTCGCTCTCGACGGTGTCGAAGTACAGGCACTCTGCGTTCGAACCGTCGGACTGGTTCTCGGACGTGCGCAGGAACTTGCCCTGATTTTCGAACGTGTAGTAGGTGCCGTCGGTGTGAACGGTGAAGATGAGGCCGCCGTTGCCGACCTCGATGCCGCTGCCCTTCGGCGTGGCTTCGACGCCCGTCAGCGAGGGGGCGGTGGTGTCATCCGTCTGCGGGCCCATGACGGCGCCCGCGTTGTCGTTGTAGATCACGACGGTCTGGCCGTCCTTCGGCAGCTCGCCCGCCTCGGGGCGCGTGCCGATGTAACCGTCGTTGTCCGGGTCAGCCGTGCCGTCCACGGAGAAGAAGCGGAAAACATAAATGCTCCAGTCGTTCTTGTTCGGGTTGTACGTCCAGGCCTTAAAGGAAGTATAGAACTCCAGGAAGATCTCGTAGTTGTTGTACTTGACCTCGGCACTGGCAATGGAGAAGCCGTCGTAGTCCTTACCTGCGTCGGCGATCTTCCACTTCGAGCTCATGGAGGAGCCGGACTTCGGCTCGTTCTCGAACGTGAGCTTTTCGGCGCTGTCCACGGTCAGGTACTGGCCGCCGCACGTCAGGTAGTAGGTGCCGTCCGCGTTCTTCACGGCCTGATAGGCACCTGCGCCCGTCTGCACGGTCAGGTTTGCAGACTCCTCGGAGCCGAAAGCAGCCGAAACGCCGACTGCGCCGCCGGAGGCCTCCGGCGAGAACACGCCGCCTGCGGGTGCGCTGTAGATGACGAACGACTGCCCGCTCTCCGGGATGCCGTCGATGGGCGTGGCCGTGAAGCGTTCCTTCGCAGCCGATACGGCGGGCAGCATCGTCAGGGCCATTGCCAGCACGAGCAGCGCTGCCATGACCCGACTGAGGTGTTTCCTCATTAGATTATCCTCCTTTTCTGTCCCCCCTGTATATGCAGAGGGCAGTATGATGAGTTTATGATACCATACTTTCTCTGCGATTGCCATAGAAAACAGGATGCTCATACGGAGATTTTACTTTTTTCGGCAGAATTGCCAAAGATATGACGTCTTATTCCGCTTTTTGATCCCGCGTCTCATACAGCCCGCAGGGTTGACAGCCCATGGGCCGGACGGTATAATAGAATCGTTAATAAACATTTTCGGAGGTTGCCCCCATGAAGAAGCTCACCCTGCCGCGTCTGGCCTCTGCCGTTCTGGGCGCACTGTTTTTCCTTGCTGCCTGTATCGTGCTCGCCGTCCGGCTCGTCCGCGGCGAGGCCGGGCTGACGGACGCCGCCGCCCTTGTGCTCACGGCCTGCGGCGGCGCGGCATTGACCGTGCTGGCGCTGCGCTCCCGCGCGCCAGGCCTGCGGCGCAGCCTGTGGGTGCTGCTGGCGGCGGCCGCCGTGTTCCTTGTGTTCTATGGCCTTGCGCAGCAGACGCCCTCCGTGCCGATGTCGACGGTGCAGCAGGCCACGCACTATGTCCGCGGCCGCGTCGTCGAGGTCACGGAGAATGCCTATCAGGGCCAGCAGGACTATGAGGACATCCCCGTCGGCAAGCAGACCGTCCGCGTGGAGCTACGCTCCGGCAAATACCGCGGGCAGGTCTATGAGCTGCCGAACCAGCTGAGCTATCTCTATGGCACGATCCTGAAGGCGGGCGACGCCGTGACCGTCGCCGTTACGGAGGAGGACGGGGAGATCAGCAGCATGACGCTGCAGGACTACGACCGCACCGTGCCGCTGGCCCTCGTGGTGCTGGCCTTCCTTGTTGTCACGGTGCTCGTTGGCCGGAGGGTCGGCGCAAAGTCGCTGCTCGGCCTCGGCCTGACGGTCGTGTGCATTTTCTCCATCCTCATCCCGCTGCTCCTCGGCGGCTGGCCGACGCTGCCGACCATTCTCGGCATGTGCGCCTATGTGACGGTCGTGGAGTTTGTTATCCTCGGCGGTGTGAACCGTAAGACGCTCTGCGCCATCCTCGGCACGATCTCCGGCGTTGCTTTCGCGGCCCTGTTCGGCGAGCTGGCCTGCGCCCTGCTGCGCGTGAACGGCTATAAGATGTATTCCGCCGAGCCGACCATCGAGGCCCTGCTGCAGATCAAGCAGGGGCAGGATCCCATGCACTCGCTCCAGCTCGGCGATCTGCTCGTCGGCGGCATTGTCATCGCGGCCCTCGGCGCGGTGAATGACGTAGCCATGAGCATCAGCTCCGCCATGAATGAGCTCGTGGCCGTCAACCCGGCGCTCACGCGCCGCCAGCTCCTGCGCTCCGGCATGAACATCGGCCGCGATATGGTCGGCACGATGACCAATACGCTCATCCTTGCCCTCGTCGGCAGCTCGCTCGTGCTGATGATCTATCTCTCGTCGCTCGAGCCGTCGTTCTCCCAGCTCATGAGCGGCACGTTCTTCTCCGTGGAGATGGTGCAGGCCATCGCCAGCTCCGTCGGCGTTATCCTCGCCGTGCCCCTGTCCGCCCTCATCGGTGCGTTCCTGTTTGCAAAGCATAAAAAGTAAAACGCAGGGGAGCGGCAAGTGGAAACTTGAAACCGGAAAGCGGAAAGTTTTACAAGGCCGCCGTAGGGGAGCGG
>ENA-UOJK01001892-UOJK01001892.1-human-gut-metagenome-genome-assembly--contig:-C116-NODE-1892-length-12545-cov-14.397118_pt1 | contig 12545 bp, 12 predicted proteins | sample MGYA00242348_ERZ723895 | MGnify/ENA metagenome assembly ERZ723895
ACAGAATCACGGGGGAGGGCCCGCGGCGTCGCCGCGGGCCCCTTTTTGCTCTTTCTGGAGAGTTTTTTGGAACAATACCGGATTTTTCCGGGAGATGTCTTTTCAAAACGGGCATAGGATGGTACAATAGTACGCAGCTGAAAGACACGAAAGGAGTTTTTCCATGAAGAAGAGTATCCTGCGGGAATACGCCCGCCTGATCGCCCGCAGCGGCGTCAATATCCAGCCGGGTCAGGAGGTGTTCATCACCGCCGAGCTGGATCAGCCGGAGTTCGTGAAGATGCTGGTGGAGGAGTGTTACAGGTGCAAGGCCAGCAAGGTAGTGGTGGACTGGAGCTACCAGCCCCTCCAGAAGCTGCACTTCCGCTACCGCACGCTGACCAGCCTGTCCAAGCTGGACAACTACGAGGAGGCCCGCTGGCAGCACTATGTGGACACCATCCCCTGCCGCATCTACCTGCTCAGCGAGGATCCGGACGGTCTCAACGGCATCAATCAGGAGAAGATGGCCAAGAGCCAGCAGCGCAAGTACCCCATCATCAAGAAGTACCGCGACCAGATCGAGAACAAGTACCAGTGGTGCATCGCCGCCGTATCCGGCGAGGCGTGGGCCAAGAAGCTGTTCCCCAACCTGCGGAAGTCTCAGGCGGTGGAGAAGCTGTGGGAGGCCATCCTGTCCACCAGCCGCGCTCTGGAGGGCGACCCTGTGGCCAACTGGGACGCCCACAACAAGGATATGCACGACCGCTGCGCCTACCTCAACGGCCTGCACATCCGCGAGCTGCGCTACAAGAGCGCCAACGGCACCGATTTTCAGGTGGGCATGATCCCCGAGGCCCGGTTCTGCGGCGGCTGCGAAAAGAGCCTGCAGGGCATCGTCTTTAACCCCAATATCCCCACGGAGGAGTGCTTCATCTCTCCCATGCGGGGAAAGGCGGAGGGCATCGTCTACGCCACCAAACCTCTGAGCTATCAGGGACAGCTCATCGACGGCTTCTGGATCCGGTTCCACGAGGGCAAGGCCGTGGAGTGGCACGCGGAGAAGAACAACGACCTGCTGACCAAGCTCATCACCATGGACGAGGGCAGCGCCTATCTGGGCGAGTGCGCACTGGTGCCCTACGACTCCCCCATCTGTCAGTCCGGCCTGCTGTTCTACAACACGCTGTTCGACGAGAACGCGGCCTGCCATCTGGCGCTGGGCATGGGCTTTGCCGACACCATCCGCGGCTTCGAGGAAAAGACGCTGGAGGAGTGCCGCGCCCTGGGCGTCAACGATTCCATGGTACACGAGGACTTTATGATCGGCTCTGCCGACATGAGCATCGACGCCGTGTGCGAGGACGGACGCACCGTCCCCATCTTCCGCGACGGCAGCTGGGCGTTCTGAGAACACATAAACGAAAAAAAGAAGGGCTGTGCCGCAGCCCTTCTCTTTTTTTAGCACCTGCGGCGCGGTAAGAGCATAGCATGAAGGGAGACGACAAGGAAAGGGAGGCTTTAGATATGGAGAGCAGCAGCGTGCAGAAGGGGCCGGAGCAGTGGTTCCTGGACGCTCATCCGGAGCGGGGCACCCTGCGGGTGCAGGTGTCCACGGGGCGGGGCCTGTTCCCTGTGGAGGGGGCGCGGGTGGAGATCTATCGGTATTTCGGGCCGGAGCGCACCGTGTTCTACGAAGGGGTCACGGACAGCTCCGGCATCGTGGAGGGCATCCGCCTGCCGGCCCTGCCGGCGGGGTGGTCCCAGTCGTCGGAGACGGCGAGGATCAGCGGCACCGCGTATCAGGCATCGGTGCGCCACCCGCAGTACGGCACGGTGGACGCCCGACAGGTCGCGGTGTTCCCGCAGATCGAGACGATTTTGGCGGTGTCGCTGGAATCGGCCTGAGAGGGGGGGAGGAGCCATGCCGTTTCCTGTGGTGCCGGAGCATATCACCGTCCATCTTGGCCCGCCGGATCAGGCGGCGGAGAACGTGACGGTGCCGTTTACCGACTACATCAAGAACGTGGCCAGCAGCGAGATCTATCCTACGTGGCCGGAGAACGCTCTGCGGGCCAATATTCTGGCCCAGATCTCCGTGGCGCTGAACCGCATCTACACCGAGTATTACCGCGGCCGCGGCTACGATTTCGACATCACCAGCTCCACCCGCTACGATCAGGCCTACGTCCCGGGCCGCAGCACCTTTGAGAACATCGACCGGCTGGTGGACGACAGCTTCAACGACTACATCGTGCGGCAGGGAAACGTGGAGCCGCTGTACGCCCGGTTCTGCGACGGTGTCCGTACCCAGTGCCCGGGCCTGTCCCAGTGGGGCAGCGTGGACCTGGCGGAGCAGGGCCTGACGCCCTATGAGATCTTGCAGCGCTACTTCGGCGACAATATCAACATCGTGTTCAACGCACCGGTAGGGGATGGCACCCCGTCGTACCCGGGCCGCCCGCTGACCCGCGGCTCCGTGGGAGAGGACGTGCGTACCATCCAGCAGCAGCTGGAGCGTATCCGCCGCAACTACCCGGCCATCCCCCGTATCACCGAAATTTCCAACGTGTTCGATCAGGAGACGGAGGACGCCGTCCGCACCTTCCAGCGCATCTTCAATCTGGAGGAGGACGGCATCGTGGGCAAGGCCACGTGGTACAAGATCAAGATGATCTACAACGGTGTCAAGAGCCTGTCGGAGATCACCAGCGAGGGACTTACCATCTCGGAGGCACAGCGTGTGTATCCGGAGGCACTGCGGCTGGGCGACACGGGGCTGAACGTGGAGACGGTGCGGTTCTATCTGGCGTTTCTGGGCTACTTCCTGCCCCAGGTGCCGCCCATCCCCATCACCGACACCTTCGATGAGACTATGCTGGACGCGGTCTACGCCTTCCAGAGCGCCTACGGCCTGACGGTAGATGGCGTGGTGGGCCGCAATACGTGGAACGCCCTGCAGAACGTGTATGAGCAGACGCTCTACACCCTGCCCGCCGACTATCAGGAGTTTGCGCGGGAGGTGTACCCGGGCCGCTTTCTGGTGCTGGGGGACACGGGGCCGGAGGTGACGCTGCTCCAGACGCGGCTGAACCAGATGGCCGCCCGGGACAGTACCATCCCTGCCGTCACCGTGGACGGCGTGTACGGGCAGGAGACGGCCCGCGCCGTCCGTGCTGTCCAGCGCTCACTGGGATACAGCGCCACCGGCGCTGTGGGGCCTGTGCTCTGGGCCTACATCATCACCCAGGGCCAGGGCTACGGCGTGTTCTGAGCACAAAAAAACAGGACCGTTTCAACGGTCCTGTTTTTTGCGCTTACAGGCTGCTGCCGTCGGTCTGCTTGAGCAGGTCGGCCAGCGATACGCTGTCCAGATAGCCGTTGATGAGACTGTCCAGCTTCTCCCACATGGGCAGGGTGTGGCACTGACCGGTCCGGGGGCAGGTGTTTTCCGCCCCCTCCAGACACGTGACGGGAGCCAGCGAGCCCTCCGTCAGCCGCAGGATCTCGCCCACGGAGTACTGGTCGATGCTGCGGGTCAGACGATAGCCGCCGCCCTTGCCGCGGACGCCCTCTACCAGTCCCGCCCGGGACAGCAGGACCACGATGCTCTCCAGATATTTCTCCGACACCGACTGCCTTTCCGCGATCACCGGCAGCGGCGTATAGCTGTCCGCAGGCCGTTGGGCCAGCTCCAGCATGACACGCAGGGCGTACCGCCCCTTGGTGGAAACCAGCATTTGGGTCCCCCCTTTCTTAATTACATAGTATATCAGTATGTTGAAGAAAACGCAAGTCTTACATATAGTGATATTTGTTCCGCTTCCGCAGCAGGAACATGCCGGAGATGAGGAACGCGAATACCTCCGCCACGGTGATGGCCCACCAGATGCCGCCCACGCCGAAGAAAACGGGCAGGATCAGCACCGATGCGGACTGGAGCACCAGCGTCCGCAGGAACGAGATGGCGGCGGAGACGGCGCCGTTGTTCAGTGCCGTGAAGAAGCCGGAAGTGAAGATGTTGAAGCCCGCCAGCAGGAACGACCACGCGAACAGCCGGAGGGCGTGGACCGTCAGGGCGAACAGACCGGCATCGTAGCCCACGAACAGGTGGGCCATGGGCTGGGCCAGCGCCATCGCCAGCGCCGTCAGCACCACACCGCCGCCGCCCATCAGCAGCACGCTCTTCCCCAGCAGATTTTTCAGCTCCCCGTGGTTCTGCGCGCCGTAGTGATAGCCTACCACCGGCGCGCAGCCGATGGAGTAGCCCACGAAAAGAGAGATGAAGATGAATTGCACATACATCAGCACACCGTAGGTGGACACGCCGTCCTCACCGGCCAGCCGCATCAGCTGAAAGTTGTAGAGCATGCCTACCAGCGATGAGGAGATGTTGCTCATCAGCTCCGACGAGCCGTTGCCGCAGGCGGCCAGAATAGGGCGGATACGCAGGCGGGTGGGGGACAGGCGCAGCAGACTGGTGTTGGGCTGCAGAAAGTACACCAGCGGCAGCACACCGCCCACGCACTGGCTCAGACCGGTGGCCAGCGCCGCACCGGCCACGCCCCAGTTGAACACCGCGATGAACAGGGCGTCCAGCACCATGTTGGTGACACCCGCGGCCACTGTGACCTTCAGACCCAGCTTGGGCTTCTCCGCCGCAATGAAAAAGCTCTGGAACACGTTTTGCAGCATAAAGGCGAACGTGAAGCCGGTGACGATGCGGCCGTACAGCACGCAGTCCGCCATCATGGCGTCCGTAGCGCCCAGGAAGCGGGCCACAGGGCCCATGAATGCGATGCCGATGCCGGACAGCACCACGCCCAGCGCCAACGTGAACAGCACCATCATGGAGAACGTCCGGTTGGCGTTCTCCGGATCGCCCTCGCCCAGAATTTTGGATACCAGCGCCGTGCCGCCGGTGCCGATCATGAAGCCCATGCCGCCCAGGATCATGACAAACGGCATCACCAGATTCACCGAAGCGAAGGCCGTTTTGCCCACGAAGTTGGATACGAACAGCCCGTCCACCACGCCGTAGATGGACGTGAACACCATCATCACCATGGACGGCAGCGTGAAGCACAGCAGCTTGCCATAGGTAAAGTGGTCGGATAAGCGAATATTTTTGGCCATAAAATTCTCCTGTATGCAGTAATGGCCTGCCTTTCCGGCAGGCGGATGTACGCTGTGGCGTATGTGGGACCGCGGGAAGCGGCAAGAGGACGCAGGGAAAGGGACGTATGCAGGGGAAACCGTCGTCGGGTTTCCCCTGCGCGTGCAGTCACCCGCCCGCAGGCGCAGTTCTTTTGCGCCGCAAAAGAACTGTCACCACAAAATAAAAGGACACACATTGTGTTGTCCTTTTATTTTGTGGTGACCCGTACCGGATTCGAACCGATGTTAAAGGCGTGAGAGGCCTCTGTCTTAACCACTTGACCAACGGGCCATATAGAAAATCACCGGCGATGGGGTCGGTGATCTTCTGCTGGTACACCTTCAGGGACTCGAACCCTGGACACCCTGATTAAGAGTCAGGTGCTCTACCAACTGAGCTAAAGGTGCATGTCTGATTGACACGGCTATTATAATAGATTGTTTTCCGATTTGCAAGAGTTTTTTGCGTGGTCTCCGAAAATTTTCGGATTTTTCGGGAGAATAGGCAAAAATGCGGAAATATCGCTTTCCAAATACCGCCGGTTGTGATACGATACAAGCCTATCTCATCAGAGGAGGCGGGAGAGCATGCAGTACGGACAGGTGATACGGGGCCGCTTCCTGACCCGCCCCAACCGATTCATCGCCCATGTGGCGCTGCCCGGCGGGGAGACGGTGGTCTGCCATGTGAAGAACACGGGCCGCTGTCGGGAGCTGCTGACGCCGGACGCCGCAGTGTATCTGGAGCGGGCGGCCAACCCTGACCGCCGCACGGCCTACGATCTCATCGCTGTGGAAAAGGGCGATAAGCTCATCAACATGGATGCCCAGGCGCCCAACCGCGTATTCGCCGAGTGGGCGCATATCTTTGACCCTGCGGCCCGGCTGGTGAAGCCGGAGTTCACCTTTGGCCGGTCGCGGCTGGATTTCTGCCTGCAGGGACCACAGGGCCTGCACCTGGTGGAGGTGAAGGGCGTGACGCTGGAGGACGGCGGCCACGCCCTGTTTCCCGATGCCCCCACGGAGCGGGGCGTCCGCCACCTCCGGGAGCTGGCGAGCGCCGTGGCGCTGGGCCATCGGGCCACGGTGTTTTTTGTGATACAGATGGCGGAGGTCACAGACTTCGCGCCCAACGATGCGACCCACCCCGCCTTCGGCGAGGCCCTGCGTCAGGCGGTAGCCGCGGGGGTGCAGGCGGCGGCGTATACCTGCCGCGTCGCGCCGGACAGCATCGTGATAGACCGGCCGGTACCGGTGATCTTATAGAGGAGAGGGACGATACGATGACATTGCTGGAGATTTTTTTGGTGGGCGTGGGCCTGAGCATGGACGCCTTCGCCGTGGCCATCTGTAAGGGGCTGGCCATGCCCAGGGTGAACCGGAAGCGGACCCTGCTCATTGGCCTGTATTTCGGCGTGTTTCAGGCCGTCATGCCCCTGACCGGATGGCTGCTGGGGTCCCAGTTTGCCCGCCATGTGACGAAGATGGCCCCGTGGATCGCCTTTGTACTGCTGGCCTGGATCGGCGGCAGCATGATCCGCGAGAGCCTGTCCACAAAGGAGGAAGAAGAGGAGAAACCGGAGCCGGCGGAGCTGCGGCACAGGGAGCTTCTGATGCTGGCCATCGCCACCAGCATCGACGCGCTGGCTGTGGGCGTCAGCTTCTCCATGGTGGAGCTGACCGTCCCCATCTACGCCGCGGCCGCCCTCATCGGCTGTACCACGTTTGCCATCTCCGTGGCCGGTGTGTTCGTGGGCAACCTGTTCGGTGCGCGGTACAAGAACCGCGCGGAATTTGTAGGCGGCGCCATCCTGATCCTCATCGGCCTGAAGATCCTGCTGGAGCACTTCGGCGTCCTGTGAAAGCTGCAAAAGCTCATTGAAAATCGCTGCAAAAAAACAAAAGCGATCCTCGAGCATATCTGCCAAAAGCGTCAAAAAAAGGGGGCACGCGCCGCGTGCCCCCTTTTTTGTACCCTTCGCCCCGTCCGCCTCGTCTCGCCGCGCCGCCCCGCCCGCCTCGTCTCGCCGCGCCGCCCTTTCCTGCCGTGTCCCGCTCCGGCGACTTCTCTCACCCCGATGCTCGCCGCCGCAGGCGATAAAATTTTACATGGATTTTACAAAACCGATACGTTGGATTTGACATTGACCTGTTACGATGGTATCGGTCAGAAATGTGTAAAATATGAGAATGAGTAAACGGGAGAGAACAATATGAGTATCTTTGATGTGCTGACGATGATCGGCGGCCTGTGCCTGTTCCTGTTCGGCATGGACCTGATGGGCCAGTCGCTGGAGCGCCGCGCCGGCGGCAAGCTGCGGACGCTGCTGGACCGGATGACGGGCCGCGTATTCACGGGTTTTCTGACAGGTCTTGCCATCACGGCGGTGATCCAGAGCTCATCGGCCACCACGGTGATGGTGGTGGGCTTCGTCAACTCCGGCCTGATGACCCTGCGGCAGGCCATAAATGTCATCATGGGAGCAAACGTGGGCACCACGGTGACGGCGTGGCTGCTGAGTTTAGCCGGTATTGATGGGGGAAATGTGTGGGTAAATCTGCTGAAACCCACCTCTTTTACGCCGATCCTGGCCCTGATCGGTATTTTCTTCTACATGAACGGCAAAGATCCGAAAAAACGGGATACCGGCGCCATCCTGCTGGGTTTCGCTACCCTGATGTTCGGCATGGACACCATGAGCGGCGCGGTGGCGGGCCTGCGCGATGTGCCCGCCTTTTCACAGCTGTTCCTGCTGTTCAAAAACCCGCTGCTTGGCGTGCTGGCCGGCGCCGTGCTGACCGGCATCATCCAGTCCAGCTCCGCCTCCGTGGGTATCCTGCAGGCCCTGGCCGTCACTGGTCAGGTCAGCTATGCCGCCGCCATCCCCATCATCATGGGGCAGAACATCGGCACCTGCGTCACCGCACTTTTATCCTCCGTAGGCACCAGTAAAAACGCAAAACGAGCGGCTGTGGTACACCTTTTGTTCAATGTCATCGGCGTGGCGGTGCTGCTGACAGGGTTCTGCGTCGTCAAGGCCATATTCGATCCCGGCATCCTCCACGACAGTGCCACCATGTACGGCATTGCTATCGCCCACTCCTGCTTCAACGTCATCTGCACGGCTATACTGCTGCCCTGCGGTGGGCTGCTGGAAAAATTAGCCATCCGCATCGTGCCGGACGGCCCGCAGGAGCAGGCGGAAAAGCCGGTGGAGCTGGACCAGCGCCTGCTGGCCACGCCGCCGCTGGCGCTCCAGCGCTGCCGCGCCGTGGCGGAGGAGATGGCGGCCTGTGCCGCCGGTGCGCTGGATGCCGCACTGGATAGCTTTGACCACTATACGCCGGAACTGGCGGAGCGCATCCGCCGCGATGAGCAGCGCTGTGACCACTACGAGGATGTACTGGGTACCTACCTAGTGAAGCTCAGCACGCAGCAGATGGGCGCGGAGGAGAGCGAGGAGGCCACGGAGCTGCTGAAGACCATCGGTGATTTGGAGCGCATTTCCGACCACGCGGTGAATGTGCTGGAATCCGCAGAGGAGCTGCGGGATAAGGGGCTGACGTTCAGCGGCGCGGCAAAGGAGGAGCTGGCAGTGCTGTCCGGCGCCGTGCAGGATATCCTGTCCAGCGCCGTGCAGGCGTTCCGCAGCAACGATGTGTCCGCCGCCGCTCAGGTGGAACCGCTGGAGCAGGTCATCGACGCACTGAAGGAACAGATGCGGACGCGGCACATCCTGCGGATGCAGCAGGGCGGCTGCAGCATCGAGGCGGGCTTCGTCTGGTGCGACCTGCTGACGGATCTGGAGCGTACCTCCGACCACTGCTCCAACATCGCCGGCTGCGTTATCGACGCGGCCCAGCACGACCTGAACCTCCACGAGACGCTGCACAACGTGCGCCACAGCGACGGCGACTACCGCCGCCGGTTCAACGCCTACGCGGAAAAATACGCCCTGCCCGCGCCGGAGAAGGCGTGAGCCGAAACAGATGGAAAAAGTCCGTATTCCACCGGGAATACGGACTTTTCACACAATATCGAAGGGGAGATGCGGCTTTTACAGATGGGCCACGACATCCATGGTGATGCGGGCGGTCAGACCCCACAGCGGGTGGGGCAGACCGTGGTACACCGGCACCTCCATATAATAGGGCCGCCAGAGGTAGTCGGCGGAGATGCCCGCGTCCTCATAGGGGAAGTCGGAGATGGACACCGGCTGGCGGTGGATATACACAGCGGGCGGGTGGTCGCGGAGCCAGGCCAGCGGCACCAGAAAGGTGTCGGCTACCTCCGCTGCACAGGGGCGTATATCGGCCAGCGCAGCGCCGTCCACGCGGCCCAGCACCGGCCGCAGCAGGCAGTTGGAGCGGATGTGCAGGAAGTCCATCTCGCCGATGACCTCCACCGCTTCCGGCGGGATGGACAGCTCCTCCCATGTCTCCCGCAGGGCGCACTGCACCGCCGTTTCGCCGGATTCGGTCTTGCCGCCGGGGAAGCAGACCTCATTGGGCTGCCGGACCGTGGCAGAGCGTATTTCATACAGAAGGCTGGGGCCGTCCGCCGTGTCCACCAGCGGAACCAGCACGGCGGAACCGCCGCGTGCGCCCATCAGGTCGGGTACGTGGCCGGTGTAGGCACGGCGCAGGGAGGAGAGATCCATGGCTTGTACGTCCTTTCTGAAAAAGCTCCCCCGCCGCAAGGCGGGGGAGTCCGATGGTCCGGCGGAGTGGGTCAGCAGCCGCAGCCGCAGCCATTGCTGGCGTTGTTCCCGCAGCCGCAGCCATTCCCGCAGCCGTTGCCGCAGAACAGGAACAGCAGAATGATGGCGATGATGATCCAGCAGCAGCTGCCGCCGCCAAAGCAGGAATTCTGATTACACATAGTGTGACCTCCTATGAAGAATTGACCGTCTTGCCGGTCTCATTCCCATAGTATGCCGGTCGCGGGAAAGTGTGCCCTTACGGGCGGGAGATACGGTAGCTCAGGGTCAGGAGGGTGTCCACAAAGTGGATGTCCTCGAAGAACACGCCGGGCTCATCGGTAGACAGCTCCACATTGGTAAAGTTCCAGAAGCCGCGGACGCCCAGGGCGATGAGCCGGTCAGCCAGAGACTGGGCTACGTTCTGGGGTACGGTGAGCACCGCCACGTCGGGGTGATAGTTGGAGACATATTCCTCCAGCTCGTCCATGGCGCGGACAGTGATGCCGCGGATCTCCGTGCCCACAAGGGCGGGAGAGACGTCAAAGGCGGAGTCGATGCGGAACCCTACCTTATCAAAATCAAAGTTCTGCAGCAGCGCGTGGCCCAGGTGGCCGGCGCCGATGACGATGATCTTGTGGCCGCTGTCGATGCCCAGAATGTGGCCGATCTCGGCGCGCAGCTCCGCCACGTTGTAACCGTAGCCCTGCTGGCCGAATTCGCCGAAGCAGCTGAGATCCTGGCGGATCTGGGAGGCGGTGATGTCCATCTTTGCGCCCAGAGAGTTGGAGGAGATGCGGACAACACCCTTGTTATACAGGTCGTCCAGATAGCGGTAATAGCGGGGAAGCCGGTGGATCACCGCGTCGGAGATCTTCTGTTTCTTCATACAAAAACCTTCTTTTGGGATAGGATGCGGTGCGGGGACACCTGAAATATAGTGATATTCTACCGCATGAGGCGATAGTTGTCAACTTTTTTAACAATCTTTTTGAAAAAAGTTTTTTCAATCGCTTTACATCCGGCGGAAGAACTGCTATAATACTCTGGCTGATGGACAGCACACAACCAAATATGCGCCCGTAGCTCAGATGGATAGAGCGTTAGACTCCGACATTTCAGGCATCTCCAGTTGAGACATGGTGCAAAGCCTTGCCGCACCTGCGTTTGCGGGAGCGGCAGAGAAAAAATGGGTGGTCGTTGACTACTATTTGACGACTATCGCAGAAACCCACAACCAAATATGCGCCCGTAGCTCAGATGGATAGAGCGTTAGACTCCGACTCTAAAGGCCGCTGGTTCGAATCCAGTCGGGCGTACCAAGTTAACAAACAGGTTTAGATGCCATGCGGTGAAAGCCGCATGGCATCAAGCCTTTCCGGGGTTTTCCACACTCCGATTTTACCGGTTTTGAGCATGGATGTCAGAGCCGTCTGAGAGGCGTTCGACGTGATTTGAACCCCTCTTTTTCTGCTTTCTGGCGGAATTATTGGTTACAGCTCCCTTTTGCACGAGATTTTTCCTCGCAAAAGGGGGCTTTTTTCATAAAAAAGTTTCACAAAGTTTGGGGCGTCGGTTTGTTGGTTTCGTAGAACCATCGAACCGGCGCTCTTTTTGCGTAGGAGGAGCCAAATGAATATCAGTGCAGAAGAAAAGAATCGTTATCTCAGGGAAGCGGAAGTCGTCCTCGCCAGAGAGGGCTTCCTGACGGACAGGATACGCACTGGCGGACTGCGTATCCTGCTCGATGGCCTGCCGCTGTGCGAGGTGCCTGAGAGCGGCGGAGTTACCTACCGAATGGCAGACGTCAGTACACCGGAACGGGTCGCCGCCAAGGACAAGGTCTACAGCATCGTCAGAGCCGTAGCCGAGTATATGTATCAAATGGAGCGGGCCCCCATTCTGAAGGTGGACGGTCTTGAGGATAGCTACAGGGTGCTGGCGGATTTCAACGGCGTTGTGCTGGCGGGGTGTCCGAGCAAATACGGTACGCAGTTCGTCACCTGGGATCGGGACTTCGACCACAAGGGCGTATCCCATGGGCACTACTACACCGGATTGTATGCGTCCGGCAATTACGAAGCGGCAAAGCGTGACTTTGCCACTCGTTCCGGACTGATCTCAGAGCAGCAGGTCTTTCGAGAGGAACAGCTCATTGAAATCTATCGGTGCTGCGTGGACACGCTGCAGAACGACGCTGCTCTGTCGTATAAGCAGGAAAAGACCATTCAGGAAGTACAGGAGCAGATCGAGCAGTGTCTGCCGGACATTGCGGAACGTATCCAGCAGCAAGAGGCAGAGCCGACGCAGGAACAAACCATGTAATATCGAACGGCAGGGCCGGAGTTTTGATGAAACCCCGGCCCTTTGCGCGTTTCAAGACAGATCAAGGGCGGCAGCCCGGAGAGGAGGAGCAATATGCGAAAACCAACAAGACCGCTGGCACGGCGGATCGACGAGCGGCAGCCAGTGCCCTATCAGCAGAGGTCACCGGAGCCGGTGTTTTGCACCGAGAACGAAAGATGCCGTGGATGCCCGTATCCCGCCCACGGCATCATCTGTTGGCACCGGGGTGGAGGCTGTCTGCGCACAGATATGGAAGAAATAGAAAGGAGACGCAAATATGATTCAAGCGGTTCTCAGTAATCCCAGCCACCCGGAATACGGCGTGGCGACCATCCCGTTCCCCATCCCCCGCGACCAGTACGC
>ENA-UOJK01001903-UOJK01001903.1-human-gut-metagenome-genome-assembly--contig:-C116-NODE-1903-length-12469-cov-4.822297_pt1 | contig 12469 bp, 18 predicted proteins | sample MGYA00242348_ERZ723895 | MGnify/ENA metagenome assembly ERZ723895
CGCAACGACCATGTTCTTCTGGCTCATCAGATAGTACAGGGCGTCGTTCGTCGTGGGCATGTTGGCGACTTCGATGTAATACTTCACGCCGTTGGCGACGATCTTCTGGGCAGACTCCATGTTGACGTCGTTCTGCATGGCAGACGGCATGATCACGTCGGCCTTGACGCCCCACGGCTTCTCGCCGGGGAAGAACGGGACACCGAACTTGTCGGCATAGTCCTGCACGCGGTTGCGGCCGGAGGCGCGCATCTCGAGCAGGTAGTTGACCTTCTCCTCGCTGGAGGAGACGCCTTCTTCATCATAGATGTAGCCGTCAGGACCGGACAGAGTAACGACCTTCGCGCCCAGATGCAGGGCCTTCTTGCAGATGCCCCACGTCACGTTGCCGAAGCCGGCACAGGCGATGGTCTTGCCCTGGATCTCTTCGCCCTCGTGCTTGAGGACTTCCTGCAGATAATACATGGCGCCGTAGCCGGTCGCCTCCGGACGGGTCAGGCTGCCGCCGTAGCTGAAGCCCTTGCCGGTGAGGACGCCGTTCTCGAACGTGCCCTTCAGGCGGCGATACTGGCCGAACAGGTAGCCGATCTCGCGGCCGCCAACGCCCATGTCACCGGCGGGAACGTCGATGTCCGGCCCGATGTAGCGGTACAGAGCCGTCATGTAGCTCTGGCAGAAACGCATGACCTCGGCATCGGACTTGCCGGCCGGGTCAAAGTCGGAACCGCCCTTGCCGCCGCCGATGGGAAGGCCAGTCAGGGAGTTCTTGAAGATCTGCTCAAAGCCGAGGAACTTGATGATGCCGGGATAAACGTTCTTCTGGAAGCGCAGGCCGCCCTTGTACGGACCGATCGCGCCGTTGAACTGGCAGCGATAGCCGATGTTGGTGTGATATGCGCCATTGTCGTCCATCCAGACCACGCGGAAGGTAAACATACGCTCCGGCTCGACAATGCGGCCCAGCAGGTCAGCCTTCTCATACTCGGGATGCTTATCGATCACAGGGGAAAGCGAGGAGAGCACTTCCTCAACGGTCTGAACAAATTCGGGCTCATTGCCGTGCTTCTGGCGAACGGATTCGATGACGCGCTCAACATAGGCATTCATGTGCATTCATACTCCCTTAATTATTGAAATTTAACGGGCTTCCTGCCCGGGGGTCACAGATTATCGATGATGGAGACGATCTCCATGCCGATGCGCTTCTGCGCTTCCTTCGTGGCAGCGCCGATGTGCGGCGTGCAGGAGACGTTCGGATGGTTCAGCAGGGCCTCGTTCTTCGCTGGCTCCTCGGCATAGACATCCAGACCGGCGCCGCGGATCTTGCCGGAGTTCAGGCCCTCCAGCAGGGCCTCCTCATCGACATTGTTGCCGCGGGACGTGTTGACAAAGATGACGCCGTCCTTCATCTTGGCGATGTTCTCGCGGTTGATGAGGGGCTTGCCATCGATGGCGGGCGTGTGCAGCGAGATGAAGTCGGACTGCGCCAGCAGCTCGTCCATCGTGACATAGTGCATGGTCTCGCACTCGATGCCTTCGACATGGTAGATATCATAGGCAACGACATTCATGCCGAGGCCCTGCGCCATGCGGCCCAGCGCCTGACCGATGCGGCCGTAGCCGATGACGCCGAGAGTCTTGCCGCCCAGCTCGACGCCCTTGCCATAGGCCTTCTTCTCCCACTTGCCCTCGCGCATGGTGTGACCGGCGATGGACACAAAGCGTGCACAGGAGAGCATATGGGCCAGCGCCAGCTCCGCAACGGAGTTGGAGGAGGCACGCGGGGTATTCTTCACGGCGATGCCGTTTGCCTCGGCATAGGCCACGTCGATGTTGTCGACGCCGACGCCGCCGCGGATGATGAGCTTCAGACGGGAGCCCTTCGCAGCATCGATGTGGTTGGCGCGGACCTTCGTGGCAGAGCGGACGACCACGACGTCAAAGTCGCGGATGGCCTCGCCCAGCTCCTCGGGCGCGTAGAACTGCTCGACCACTTCGTGGCCCTTCGCGCGCAGGGTCTCCAGCGCGGTCTTATCCATTCCATCAGTAACGAGAATACGCATGGCAGGTTCTCCTTTCAAAGCGGCCGATCAGTGCTCGGCTTCAAATTTCTTCAGGCATTCCACGAGGGCCTCCACGCCTTCCTTCGGCATGGCGTTGTAGGTTGAGGCACGCAGGCCGCCGACAGACTTATGGCCCTTGAGGTTCTCAAATCCGGCTGCCTTGGTGTAGGCAACGACCTCAGCATCGAGGTCCTTATCGCCGGTGACGAACGGGATGTTCATCAGGCTGCGGAACTCAGGATCGACCGCGCCGCGGAACATCTTGGAGGAATCCAGGAAGTCATACATGACCTTCGCCTTCTCCTCATTGATGCGCTGCATGGCAGTCAGGCCGCCGAGGCTCTTGAGGTACTTGAAGACCTTGCCGCAGACATAGATGGCCCAGCAGTTCGGCGTGTTATACATGGAGCCCGCGTCCGCATGGGTCTTGTACATCATGTAGATCGGCGTCTTGGGATCGAGGTCCTCGCGGATCAGATCCTCGCGGATGATGGCGATGACCATACCGGCGGGGCCGACGTTCTTCTGGACACCGGCATAGATCATGCCGTAGTCCGAAACATTGCACGGCTTGGACAGGAACATAGAGGACTGGTCAGAGACCAGGGGCTTGCCCTTCGTGTCCGGCAGCTTCTGCCACGTCGTGCCGTGGATAGTCTCGTTCTCGCAGATATAGACATAATCCGTATCCTCTTCGACCGGCAGATCGGAGCAGTCGGGAATGTAAGCATAGTTGCGATCCTTGGAGGAAGCGGCGACATTGATCTCGCCGTATTTCTTCGCCTCGGCAATGGCCTTCTTGGACCATGCGCCGGTTTCGATATAGATCGCCTTGCCATTCTTCATCAGATTCATCGGGATCATGGCAAACTGCAGCGTTGCGCCGCCCTGAATGAAGAGAACCTTATAGTTATCGGGGATCCCCATCAAATCACGCAGATCCTGCTCGGCCTCGTCGATGATGGTCTGGAAAACCTTCGAGCGGTGCGACATCTCCATAACGCCCATACCGGCGCCGCGGTAGTTCAGCAGCTCGTCGCGGATCTCTTCCAACACCGGAACAGGCATGGTCGCGGGACCGGCGGAGAAATTATAAGTACGGTTGTACATCGTGGTACCTCCTGTCATTGCTCGGGCGTACCCGGCTGTCCTAAGTATACGCCATGCAATGAAAATAATCAACCATAATTATCAAAAATTTATGTTCGGAATACCAATTTTTTTCAGGTTTTCACCAAAATCAGCAGTTTATACAATGTGTCTTGTGAAAAACTGTGCACAACGACGTAGCGTTAATCGCCGAAACGCGGACATAGAAAAACCGCTGCAGGATGTCTTGCATTCTGCAGCGGTAGACCGGTATTCTCTTACACCAGCTCGATGATGGCCATCTCGGCAGCGTCGCCGCGGCGAACGCCGATACGGGTCACTCTCGTGTAGCCGCCATTGCGGTCGGCATACTTCGGAGCGAGTTCCTTGAAGACCTTGTGCGCGACATCTTCCTTCGTGATGAAGGCCAGAGCCTGACGGTAGGCGGCGAGGTCGCCCTTCTTACCAAGGGTGATCATCTTCTCCGCGACCGGCTGGACTTCCTTCGCACGGCAGAAGGTCGTCTCGAGCTTGCCGTTCTCCAGCAGATCGGTGGTCAGCTGGCGGAGCATCGCCTTGCGCTGATCGCTCGTTCTGCCGAGCTTACGGGTTCCAAACATTCGTATTTCCTCCTTTTAAAAGGTAAAGACAGCGGATCGGTCGGGCCGATTCCTTAGCTATTTGTGGTAGGCGTTTCCTCCGTCGCGAGCGACAGGCCCATCATGGCCAGCTTGTTCTGCACCTCGTCGAGCGACTTCTTGCCCATGTTGCGGACCTTCATCATCTCTTCCGGCGTTCTGGAGATCAGATCGCGGACGGTGTTGATGTTGGCACGCTTCAGGCAGTTGAAGCTGCGGACGGACAGATCAAGCTCTTCGATGGTGAGCTTCAGAGCGGTCGGCTCGGTGGAAACATCCTTTTCACGAACGATCGACTGGCTGGCGACCGTCTCGGAGAGATCGGTGAACAGGGCCAGATGCTCCGTCAGGATCTTGGCGGCGATGGACACGGCGTCCTTAGCCGTCGTGGTGGAATCCGTCCAGACCTCCAGCGTCAGCTTGTCGAAATCGGTCATGTTGCCGACACGCGTATTCTCGACCGTATAATTGACCTTATACACCGGGGAATACAGCGAGTCGACCGGGATCACACCAATGGGCGTCTGCGGCGTCTTGTTCCGGTCAGCCGGAACATAGCCGCGGCCGCGGCTCATGGTGATCTCCATGTTCAGCATGGCATCGGGTCCGAGCGAGCAGATGTGCAGGTCCTTATTCAGGATTTCAACATCGTCGTCGGTCTTGATGTCACCGGCCGTGACTTCGCACTCGCCGGAGGCATCAATATAAACCGTCTTCACGCCGTCACAATTCATCTTAAAGATGATGCGCTTGATGTTCAGGACGATCTCAGTGACATCCTCCTTCACACCGGGGATTGTCGAAAACTCATGCTGGACGCCCGCGATCTTGATGGAGGTCGCAGCGGTACCAGGCAGAGAGGAAAGCAGAATCCTTCTCAGTGAGTTGCCCAGAGTCGTACCGTAGCCCCGCTCGAGCGGTTCCACGATAAAAATGCCATGGGCGGGATCTTCCGGAGAGTCGATGCACTCAATACGCGGCTTGTCAATTTCTACCATATAACAGATACCCTCCTTATGAATCTGCAAAACACAGGTTTTGCGGCGTAATCCAGCTTACCAATAAACGAGGGTGCAGCGTTACTTGGAGTACAGCTCGACGATGAGATGCTCGGCGATTTCGAAGTCGATATCATCTCTGGCCGGAAGCGCAAGGACCTTGCCGGACAGCGTGTTCTTGTCGCGGTCAAGCCACTTCGGGGCGGCGACGAAAGCGTCGTCTTCCTTCAGCTTCTTGAAGCGGTTGTTGGAGCAGCTCTTCTCGCAGACAGCGATGACGTCGCCCGTCTTCACGAGGTAGGACGGGATGTTGACGCGCTTGCCGTTGACGGTGTAGTGGCCATGGTTCACGAGCTGACGGGCCTCGCGGCGGGTCGCGGCAAAGCCAAGGCGATAGATCACGTTGTCAAGACGGCGCTCGATAAGGCTCAGAAGGACCTCACCGGTGTTGCCCTCAGCGCGGGCAGCCTTCTCATAATACATCCGGAACTGCTTCTCCAGGATGCCGTAAACCAACTTGACCTTCTGCGTCTCGGTGAGCGGCCGAGCATATTCGGACTTCTTAGCTCTTCTCTGACCGCCGGGATTCTTATTGGAAGTCTTGGAATAACCCATGACGGCAGGAGAAACGCCAAGCGTTCTGCAACGCTTCAGAACGGGCTGAGTATTTTTCGCCATTCTATGATTTCCTCCTTAACGAATTAGACGCGACGTCTCTTGGGCGGACGGCAGCCATTGTGGGGAATGGGGGTGACGTCCTTGATCATGACAACTTCCAGACCCGCGGACTGCAGTGCGCGGATGGCAGCCTCACGACCTTGGCCCGGGCCCTTGACGTAGACCTCAACGGTCTTCAGGCCATGCTCCATGGCTGCCTTGGCGGCAGTCTCGGCGCACATCTGTGCGGCATAGGGCGTGGACTTACGGGAGCCACGGAAGCCGAGTCCGCCGGAGGAGGCCCAGGAAAGGGCATTGCCCTGCAGATCGGTGATGGTCACCATGGTGTTGTTGAAGGAGGAACGAATATGAACGGCGCCCTTCTCAACATTTTTGCGCTCGCGGCGGCGCTTGACAACTTTCTTTGCAGTAGCCTTAGCCATTATTCAGTTCCCTCCTTACTTCTTCTTATTCGCAATGGTCTTCTTCGGGCCCTTGCGGGTGCGCGCGTTGGTCTTGGTGCGCTGACCTCTGACCGGCAGGCCTCTTCTGTGGCGCATGCCGCGGTAGCAGCCAATTTCCGTCAGGCGCTTGATGTTCAGAGCAACTTCACGGCGGAGGTCGCCCTCGATGGTGTAGTTCTTATCGATGACATCACGCAGCGCAGCCTCCTGATCCTCGGTGAGATCCTTCACACGGGTATCAGGGTTCACATTGGCCAGCTTCAGAATGTCGTTCGCACTTTTTCTGCCAATACCGAAAATATAAGTCAGAGCGATCTCGACTCTCTTTTCGCGGGGCAGGTCAATACCAGCAATACGTGCCATATACTCTCGAGCACCTCCTATTAACCTTGTCTCTGCTTATGCTTGGGATTTTCGCAAATTACCATGACGCGACCCTTGCGCTTGATAATCTTACATTTTTCGCACATGGGCTTCACGGACGGTCTAACCTTCATACTGTTTAACCTCCATATGAGAACAATGTCTCTTGTTTACTTGCTTCTCCAGGTGATCCGACCCTGAGTCAGATCATACGGAGACATCTGAACAGTTACCTTGTCACCGGGCAAGATCTTGATATAGTTCATTCTGAGCTTGCCGGAAATGTGTGCCAGAATCGTATGCCCGCCGCCAATATTGACTTTGAACATTGCATTCGGCAGTGCATCAGTCACGATGCCCTCAAGTTCGATTACGTCGTCTTTTGCCAAGTTTCTGAACCCTCCTTGGTTGAAACGTTGAATTCCCGGCCGAGTACGGCCAGTTCCCTTCGTAATTCGCTGTTGAGCAGTTTGTCGCCTGCGATGAGCTTCGCTGCGACGGTCGAATCTGGCCGAAGGACTTTGCGGACATGTTTGGCCTTCTTCCGCTTGGGATTTTCCAGCTTTCTCTCCTTCCCGTTGACCAGGGAAACGTACACACCGTCTGTGTCAACCACAAAGAACAGCATTCCCTGATCACGACCGGCAAGGGAGAGCACCACATCCGATTTGGATAGTTCCATGCTTAGAGTCCCTCGGCGACGGTGAGAATTTCCGGCTCGCCGTCGGTAATGAGCACAGTATTTTCGTAGTGGGCCGACAGGCTTCCGTCAGCGGTGACGGTCGTCCAGCCGTCCTTCAGCACCCGCACCTCGAAGGTACCGGCGTTGATCATCGGCTCGATGGCGATCACCATACCGCGGATCAGTCTGGGGCCTCTGCCGGGCTTGCCATAGTTCGGGACCTCAGGCTCCTCGTGCAGATGCTCACCGACACCGTGGCCGACGAAGTCGCGGACGACTCCGCAGCCGAACGATTCGGCATAGGTCTGCACGGCATGCCCGATATCCGAGATCCGGCATCCCTGGCGCGCGAATTTCACGCCCTCGAAAAAGCTCTGCTTCGTGACATCAATAAGCCTCTGCGCTTCGGGAGAGATCTTCCCGCAGGCATAGGTTGCGGCGCAGTCCCCATGGAATCCCTGCCATTTGGCTCCGACATCGACGGAGACAATGTCACCCTCCTGCAGCACGCGGCCGTCCGGAATGCCGTGAATGACGGTATTGTTCACGGAAATACAGACGCTCGCGGGGTAGCCGGAGTAGTGCAAGAAGGACGGTGTTGCACCTTGTGACACGATGAAATCGTGGACAGCTTTGTCGATCGCCTTTGTGGTCACGCCGGGTCTTACCATTTCCCCTGCCAGAGCACGGGCTGCCGCGGTAATTTTACAGGCCCTGCGCATCACTGCGATCTCACGTTCATTTTTAATAGGGATCATTTTGATACACCCAATGCCGCCAGAATATCACGAGTAGCATCCTCGATGGGCTGATTTCCCTCGATAAGCCGGAGCTTGCCGAGCTTTTCATAGAAGCCCTTGAGCGCCTCGGTCTCCTTGTGGTAAACGGCCAGACGGCTGCGCACCGTTTCCGGCACGTCATCCGGCCGCGTGACCAGCTCGGAGCCGCACGCATTACAGATGCCCTCAATTTTGGGCGGATTCGCCGTGACATGGTAGCTGGAGCCGCAGCTGCCGCAGACGCGGCGGCCGGTCATCCGCTGCTCGATCACAGCGTCGTCAATTTCAATGGAGATCACACAGTCGATCTCAATGCCGGCATTCACAAGGGCCTCGGCCTGCGGGATCGTGCGGGGCATACCGTCGAGGATATACCCGTTTGCACAATCCGGCTCGGCCAGGCGGTCCCGGACGATGCCGATGATGACCTCGTCCGGAACCAGATTGCCCTGGTCCATGAATACCTTCGCTTTGAGACCGGTCTCCGTGCGATTCCGGATTGCTTCTCGGAGGATGTTCCCGGTGGAAATGGTCGGGATCCCGAGCCGCTTGGACAGGATCTCTGCCTGCGTGCCCTTCCCCGCGCCGGGAGCTCCCAGCAGGATCAGTCTCATGTCCAGCCTCCTGTTATTTCTCAAGGAAGCCGGAGTAGTTGCGCATCAGCATCTGCGCCTCGATGGCTGCGACGGTCTCCAGAGCAACGCTGACCACGATGATGATGGACGTGCCGCCGAAGGAGAATCTCGTGTTGCTCATGATCGTGCCGAGAAGGACCGGCAGGACCGCGATAACGCCGAGGTAGATCGCGCCGAAGAGGGTGATCTTGTTGATGACCTTGCGGATGAAGTCAGCGGTCGGACGGCCCGGACGGAAGCCGGGGATGAAGCCACCGTTTTTCTTCAGGTTGTTGGCCACCTCAACAGGATTGTACTGAATGGTCGCATAGAAGTAGCTGAAGCCCACGATCAGGAGCAGATAGATGATCGTGTAGATCACGCTGGTGCTCGTGAACATATGCTTGTAAGCCCAGTTGCTCGTCCAGCCGCCGAACGCGCAGATGGTGGCGGGCAGGCTCGCGATGGACTGTGCAAAGATGATGGGCATAACGCCGGACATGTTGACCTTGATGGGCAGATGCGTGTTCTGGCCACCATAGACCTTACGGCCGACAACGCGCTTGGCGTACTGGACCGGGATACGGCGCTCAGCCTGGGAAACGAAAACGATGAAGACGATGATCGCGAGCATGGCGACGATCAGCAGCAGAGCCCAGTACCAGAAGCCGCCGAAGTTGGACTTCAGGTTGTTGAAGATCGGCAGGATGATGCCGGACGGGATGCGGGCGATGATGTTGGCGAACAGGATCATAGAGATGCCGTTGCCGATGCCGTGCTCGGAGATCTGATCACCCAGCCACATGACCAGCGTGGAGCCGGCCGTGAAGGTCAGGATGATAACGAGAGCAGTCAGGAAGCCGGTGCTCGTAAGGAGCATGTTGCTGTACTGGCTGTTGTAGTTGCTGAGCATGATATAATAGGCAAAGCCCATCAGGACGCCCAGGCCGACCGTGGTATAACGCGTGATCTTCGTGATCATCTTCTTGCCCTCTTCGCCGCCCTCTTTGCTCAGGCGCTCGAGAGCAGGAATGGCGATGGTAAGAAGCTGAATGATGATGGATGCGTTGATATACGGCTGGATCGACAGTGCGAAGATGGTGGCCTGCGAGAAGGCAGAGCCGGACATCATATCGAACAGGCCGAAGATGGTGTTGCTCAGCTGCTGGCTGAACATCAGGGACATCTGCTGCACGTTGACACCGGGAACGGGAATGACGTTGCCGATGCGGTACAGGAGGATGATCACGAGCGTGAAGAGGAGCTTTCTGCGCAGCTCAGGGATCTTCCAGGCATTGCGGATGGTAGTAAGCATTTACACCACCTCAGCCTTTCCACCTGCCTCTTCGATTTTCGTTTTGGCAGATCCGGAAAACGCTGCTGCTTTCACAGTGAGCTTCTTAGTGAGATTGCCATTGGAGAGGACCTTCAGGCCGTACTTGCAGTCACGGATGATGCCCTTCTCCGTCAGGGCAGCGGCGTCGACCACTGCACCGTCCTCAAAGACGTTGAGCTGGCCGAGGTTCACGGCCGTCAGCGGCTTTGCAAAGATGTTGTTGAAACCACGCTTCGGGATGCGTCTTGCCAGAGGCATCTGGCCGCCTTCGAAGCCGACACGGATCTTACCGCCGGAACGGGCCTTCTGACCCTTGTGACCGCGACCAGCCGTCTTGCCGTTGCCGGTGCCGGTGCCGCGACCCTTGCGCTTGCCAACCTGGGTAGAACCCGCGATGGGAGCAAGTTCATGTAACTCCATTCTTGTCTCCTCCTTATTCTACTTCGGTGACCTCGAGAAGATAGCCGATCTTGGCGATCTTGCCGCGGGTCTGTTCGTTATCGGGCTGGATGGTCTCCTGGCCGATCTTGCGCAGGCCGAGGGACTCAGCCGTCGCAATGTGCTTCTGGATACGACCGCTGATGCTCTTGACCAGCTTGATCTTTAACTGTGCCATGTCCGTATCCTCCTTAACCAACGATTTCTTCGACGCTCTTGCCGCGGATGCGAGCGACCTCTTCCGGTCCACGCAGGCTCAGCAGGCCCTGCATCGTTGCCTTGACAACGTTCTGCGGGTTGTTGGAGCGCAGGCACTTGGCGCGAATGTTGCTGATACCGGCAGCTTCCATAACAGCACGGACAGCGCCGCCGGCCAGAACGCCGGTACCGACAGGAGCCGGCTTCAGCAGGACCTTACCGGCGCCAAAGATGCCGATGACTTCGTGGGGGATCGTGGTCTCCGCGAGAACGACCTTCTGCAGGTTCTTCTTCGCGTTGGCAATGCCCTTCAGGATCGCCTCGGAAACCTCGGCTGCCTTGCCCAGGCCATAGCCCACGGTGCCCTTGCCGTCGCCGACGACGACGAGAGCGGAGAACTTCATAACGCGGCCGCCCTTGACCGTCTTGGAAACACGGTTCAGGTAGACGACGCGCTCAATCATCTCGGGAGCATTGTCCTTTTCGGACGCTCTGTTATAAGCCATTTCTCGTTCCTCCTCTTAGAATTTGAGGCCGCCCTCGCGCGCGCCTTCGGCGAGTGCCGCTACACGACCGTGGTAGACATAGCCGCCGCGGTCAAAAACGACTTCCTCGATCTCCTTGGCCTTCGCACGCTCGGCGAGGAGCAGGCCGACCTTCTTGGCAGCTTCGCAGTTGCCGGTCGCACCTTCAAACTCCTTCTCCACGGTAGAAGCGGAAACCAGAGTGGCTCCATTGACATCATCAATGATCTGCGCATAGATGTTGGCGTTGCTTCTGAAAACATTCAGGCGGGGTCTGCACGGTGTGCCGGAGATCTTGCCGCGAACGCGAACATGGCGCTTCAGGCGCATGGCCTTCTTATCGGTCTTCTTAATCATTTACGCACACCTCCTGTTATTTCTTACCGCCGGTCTTGCCTTCCTTATGGCGAAGAACCTCGGTCGTATACTTGATGCCCTTGCCCTTGTAAGGCTCAGGCGGTCTCTTGCCGCGGACCTCAGCAGCGAACTGGCCGACCTTCTGCTTGTCGATGCCGCTGATGACGATCTTGTTCTGGGCAGGAACGTCGATGGTGATGCCGTCGATCTCATCGACAACAACAGGATGGGAGTAGCCAAGGTTCATGATGAGCTGCTTGCCCTGCTTCTGTGCACGGTAGCCGACACCATTGACCTCAAGCTCCTTCGTGTAACCCTTCTCGACGCCGACGATCATGTTGTGCAGCAGCGTGCGGGTCAGGCCATGCAGGCTCTTGTGCTCGTGCTCCTCATCCGGGCGGGAGACGGTCAGAACAGCGCCCTCCTGCTTGATGATCATATCATGATGGAATTTGCTGGTCAGAGTACCCTTCGGGCCCTTGACGGTGACGAGATTGCCGTCCGCGATGGTCACTTCAACGCCTGCCGGTACAGTGATAGGCATTTTGCCGATTCTGGACATAATGTTACCTCCTTACCAGACGAACGCAAGGACTTCGCCGCCGATATGTGCTGCGCGAGCAGCCTTATCGGTCATGACGCCCTTGGAAGTGGAAATGATGGCGATGCCAAGGCCCTTGAGAACCTTCGGCAGCTCCGCAGCGCCGGCGTAGATACGCAGGCCCGGCTTGGAGACGCGGCGAAGACCGGAAATGACCTTCTCCTTGTTGCCCAGGTACTTCAGGGTGATGTGGATCACGCCCTGCTTGCCGTCCTCCTCAACGGAGTATGCCTTGATATAGCCCTCGTCGAGCAGGATCTTGGCAATGTCCTTCTTGAGGTTGGAAGCGGGGACATCCACAGTTTCGTGCTTTGCAGAGTTCGCATTCCGGATTCGGGTGAGCATATCTGCAACGGGATCGGTGATTTGCATGTGATTGACCTCCTTTAGAAGTTACGGGCTGAACCCGTTAAGACGTCAGAGTATCAGAGGAATGTGAGCCGCAAGCGGCTCCATGTTCCCCTGACTTCTGATGCCTGTTTTCCATTTGAATCACGCAAGGATGCGTATTCGCGCACACGCGCGGGAATGAAAAATTACCAGCTTGCCTTCTTGACGCCGGGGATCTCGCCTTTGTAGGCGAGCTCACGGAAGCAGATACGGCAGATGCCGTATTTTCTCAGATATGCATGTGGACGACCACAGATTCTGCAGCGGTTGTATTCTCT
>ENA-UOJK01001908-UOJK01001908.1-human-gut-metagenome-genome-assembly--contig:-C116-NODE-1908-length-12439-cov-12.195252_pt1 | contig 12439 bp, 9 predicted proteins | sample MGYA00242348_ERZ723895 | MGnify/ENA metagenome assembly ERZ723895
ATGACCGCAGTTTCAACCTTGCCAACAGTGAGCACATCGACCCGGAACGAGCCAAGGGCAACATCTACTGGGACTGCTTCCACGGATTTCGTTCGGCTCTTGACCCACAAGACCCGGATGATTTGGCGGCAACCTTCTCGGACGTAGAACGGCAGTTCTACGAAACCCACTACACGGCCTTTATCGAAGGTCAGAACGGGCGCAACGCCAAGATCCGGCACACGGAGCGCAACCGCTCCATTCCCGACCTGTTGTCCAGCCGCAAGACCTGCCCGGAAGAAACCATCTATCAGCTGGGAACGCTGGATGAACACGCCTCGGCAGAGGACTTGCTGAACATCGTCACCGAGTTCATTGAGGAGTTCAAGGCCAAGTTTGGCGAACACGTTCATGTGCTGGACTGGGCATTGCATCTGGACGAAAGCACACCCCACATCCATGAGCGTCATGTGTTCGACTGCGAGAACAAGTACGGCGAGGTGGCACCCCAGCAAGAAAAGGCATTGGAAGCACTGGGCTTCGACCTGCCTGACCCGGACAAGCCCCTCAGCCGCCGCAACAACCGCAAGATCACCTTTGATGCCGCCTGCCGGAAGATGCTGTTTGAGGTTGCAAAACGTCATGGGTTGGATTTGGAGGAAGAGGCGGAGTACGGCAACCGCAAATATCTGGAAAAGCAGGACTTCATCCTTGCCAAGCAGAAGGAGCAGCTTGCCGCCCATCAGAGCAAGCTGGACGAATTGACCCTCAAGGTCAACGACATGGAAACGCTGATCGATGAAGTTTCGGCAGCAGCCTACGACAAGGCGGTGGAGGTCGTGACCGACGTGGTACGCACCGAGACCCGCAAGGAAGATATGCGGATGATCGAGGACACGAAGAGGTGGGTGTTATCGCCAGAGAGAAAAGCTCCCAAAGCTACTAGGGAATATGCCTCCCATCGTTTGGACGATGCGCTGAACAAGTTCCTCAAGACCATGCAGACCACCGCCGCACGTCTGCAGGAGAAGCTGCTGAAGCCGGAAGTCCGACAGAAGGGCAAGGAGCAGGTCAAGGAGAAAGCACGGGATTCCGTTCTGCACCTGTTGAGCCGCTTGCAGACGGAACAGGCGCAGCGGAAGCCATCTGCGCCGCCTACCGCCGAAAAGTCAGAAAAATGTTTTCAATAATAGTACGAGGTGATGTTTATTGAGCAAAGAAGTCAACGAAGAACGCACTCCCCGAACCGTTGAGGATGTGAAGGAGATGCTGTCCAAACATTCCAATGGCGAAATCCAGCGGACAATCCAGAACTGCATCACGATTTTGCAGAACGACCATGTGCTTGCCGATGCCATTCGGCTGAATCTGTTGAGCGAGCGCATCGACATTGTGAAGCCCGTGGGTTGGCCCCGCTCCGGCAAGACCCTGAACGACACTGACATGAAGTATATCCTGCGCCGGATGGAGAAATACGGCATTTCCAGCGAGAAGAAAATTGAATCCGCTATCCGCATCGTTGCCAACGAGAACCGTTACCACCCCATCCGGGACTACCTGAACGGCCTGAAATGGGATGGAACAGAGCGGATAGCCCACGTCCTGCACCACTTCCTCGGTGCTGCGGAGGACGAGTACACTTGCGAAGCTATGAAAATCTTCCTGCTGGGAGCCATCAAACGGGTGTTCCAGCCGGGATGTAAATTTGAAACCATGCTCTGTCTGGTGGGCGGGCAAGGTGCGGGGAAGTCCACCTTTTTTCGACTGCTGGCAGTCAAGGATGAGTGGTTCTCGGATGACCTGCGGCGGCTGGACGATGACAACGTGTACCGCAAGCTGCAAGGTCACTGGATCATTGAAATGTCGGAGATGATTGCCACCGCCAATGCCAAAAGCATCGAGGAAATCAAGAGCTTTCTCAGCAAGCAGAAGGAGACCTATAAAGTCCCCTACGAAACACATCCTGCCGACCGTCTGCGCCAGTGTGTTTTTGCTGGCACGACCAACCGGCAGGATTTTTTGCCCCGTGACCGCACGGGCAACCGCCGCTTCATCCCCATCCCGGTGGATGCGGAACTGGCCGAAGTTCACATTCTGGACAATGAGGAGGAATCTCGCACCTATATCGACCAGCTCTGGGCAGAAGCCATGACGATTTACAACAGCGGTAATTACAAGCTGGCGTTCAGCCCCGCCATGCAGGAAACCCTGCAAGTCCATCAGCAGGACTTCATGCAGGAGGATGCGCAGGCTGGCATGATCTACGCCTTTCTGGAGGACTACACGGGTGACCGGGTGTGTTCCAAGCAGCTTTACGCAGAAGCACTGGGCAACACCAATATCCCGGCAGAGTGGGAGACCCGCGCCATCTGCGAGATCATGAACACGGGAATTTCGCGCGGCGATATCCAAGGCTGGCAGGCTCACAAAACCGCCAAGCGTTACCCGAAGTACGGCGTTCAGAAAGGCTGGGAGCGCGTAACCAGCCCCGAAACCGGGGCTGAAGATTTCTCCGAAATAACGGATGCAGAAGCTAAGCAGCTGGGCTTTCCCTTCTGATGGACAGCGGTTACACGGTCGGTTACAGGTTTGGTTACGCTGCAGTTACATCGCAAAAACCGCATGATTGCTGCGTTTTCCTCTTTCTGTAACCATGTAACCTTAAAAAGATAAGAAAAAGTATAAAGCCCACCGGATGCCCTGTGTGCAGAAAAAGAGAGCTTTCCTGCCCGGTTACAGGCGTTCGGTTACAAGGAATTGGAGGTCTGCCTATGAAGGAAGTTCGCGTTTGCGAAGCAATGAAGTCCCCGGTGGGGACTTTAAGCGATGGAACGGTCTTGCATCAGCAAGATGGAGGGACCAAGTCCCGACAAGTTCCGATTTGGGAAAAGAGCAATCTGACGCTGGAAGAAGCTGCGGCTTACTCCGGCATTGGCATCAACAAGCTGCGTGAAATCACGAATGAGGATAAATGCAAATTCGTCCTCTGGGTGGGAAACAAGCGTCTGATCAAACGTCGCCTGTTCGATTGCTTTGTCGAGCAAGCATATTCTATTTAAGAGGTTGCCAAAGGCTGCAAATGTGAAACCGTCCTTTTCTCATTCGCTGCGGGTGGAAATCGCATGGTTGATGTGTTATACTGACACTAACCTTATAGATGCGCTTTTCACAGAAAGGAGCTTCTAAATGCCTGAAAAGCGCAAGGATAGCAAGGGCCGTGTTTTGAAAGATGGCGAAAGCCAGAGAGCAAACGGCACCTACGACTATCGTTATACCGATATCCATAAGAAACGGCGTTGTATTTACGCTAAATCCCTGACAGAGCTGCGGAAAAAAGAGGAAGAACTGTGGCGCGATCTGGCAGACGGCATCGACTACGCCGCCGGAGAGATGACGGTGGCTGATCTGGTTGACCGCTATATGAACCTGAAACGTGGGTTGAAACCCAATTCACTTCGGTCGTACAACACAGCGGTCAAGCGGATTCATGCTGACCCTTTCGGGCAAAAAGCCATCAAAACGGTAAAATTGTCCGATGCGAAAGGCTGGTTCGTGTTTCTGCATGACAGCGGTTTCAAGCAAAACACCATAGGAATCCTGCAAAGCGTTGTCAGACCGGCGTTTGAGATGGCGGTGGAGGATGACATCATCCGCAAGAATCCATTCAAGTTCAAGCTGTCGGATGTTGTGCCGAAGGACGCTTATGTGCGTGATGCACTGACCAGAGAGCAGCAGGAGAAATATCTGCAATTCGTTCAAGACTATGGCGGCAACTATTATGATGATATCGTCATTCTTATAGGAACCGGCTTGCGCGTGAGTGAGTTGTACGGCCTGACACGATTAGACATCGACTTTGAACGGCACTGTATCCATGTTCGGCGGCAGCTTTGCCGGACGGCTGAAAAGCCCTACTTTGTCACACCGCCGAAAACAAAAAGCGGTATCCGCAATGTTCCCATGACAGATACCGTTTGTGCAGCGTTGCGGCGTGTAGTAAAAGCCAGAGCGTCCACGAAAGTGGAAGCGCTGGTGGATGGTTGCAGCGGATTCTTCTTTCTGGACAAGTCCGGGATGCCGAAGGTGGCAATGCATTTGGAAAACTATATGCGTGGCGTGCAGGGAAAGTTTGAGAAGGCGTACGGCAAACCTGTTCCGCGCATTACACCTCATGTGCTGCGACACACCTTCTGCACCAATGTTCAGCAGGCCGGACTGGATGTAAAAAGCCTGCAATACCTGATGGGACACTCCAATGCCAGTGTGACGTTGGATGTCTACACGCACAGCAGCTTTGAATCGGTTGAAAGAGCCTTTGAACAGATCGCCGGCAACCTGTGATTTTCGACGCATGAAGCGGAATTGCTTACGCCAAAACTTACGCCAATCACCCGGTAAGTGGCGTAGATTTGCGTAGAAAAGCGTGGATCGTGCAAAAACGGAGAATCTGGAAAAATCGGCTTGTGGCCTTGATAATTCTACAAAAGTCTACGTTTCCCGATATTCGTGATTCGGCTCCAAAAGTGTGGTTTGGAAGGGCGGCATGTACTAAGCCGCACCGGCTCCCCATACCAATTCAATACGCCGCAGAAGGCAGAACTTCCCACCCGGGAGGCTCTGCCTTCTTTTTTGTTGACACCCTTTCCAAACAAGAGTACACTTAGAAAAATTGTTTTTGGGAAAGGAAACACCAATGAACACTGCCGCTTTTACCGCCTACCGCGAAAAAGTTGTGTCCAATTGTGCCCGTGTCATTGTGGGCAAGGAGGATGCTACCGAGAAAATTCTGGTCAGCTTCCTCTGCGGAGGCCATGTATTGCTGGAAGATAAGCCCGGCACCGGCAAAACAATGCTCCTGCGTGCATTTGCGCGCACGGTGGGCGGGGACTTCAAACGGGTGCAGTTCACGCCCGACCTGCTGCCCTCCGATCTGACCGGCATCAATTTCTACAACCAGAAGTCCGGTGAGTTCGAGTTCCGGCCCGGCCCGCTCTTCACCAACTTTGTGCTGGCGGACGAGATCAACCGCGCCACGCCCCGTACCCAGTCGGCCCTGCTGGAAGCCATGGAGGAAAGGCAGATTACCGTGGACGGCGTGACCAGCCGCCTGGCTGAGCCCTTTATGGTGCTGGCCACCCAGAATCCGCTGGAATCCTTTGGCACCTTCCCGTTGCCAGATGCCCAGATGGACCGCTTTTTCATGCGGCTGTCGCTGGGCTATATGACCCGGGAGCAGGAGCTGGAGGTGCTCTCCCGCCCCTCGGCCCAGACCGTGCTGAACGAGCTGCAGGCCGTCGTCACTCCCGAGGAGACCGCATATGTCCGCACGGCTTACCGGGAGGTCAAGGTCTCCGAGGAGGTCAAGCACTACCTTATGGACATCGTGGAAGCCACCCGTACACAGAGCGGCTTTGTCAGCGGCGTGTCTACCCGCGGTGCGCTGGCGCTCTATCAGGCTGCGCAGGCGTATGCCTCCTTGCAGGGCAGGGAATACGTCATCCCCGAGGACATCAAAGGGCTGGCCCCGGCGGTGCTTTCTCACCGCATTTCTCTGGGCAGCAGCATGAACGCCGAAGCCGCCGCTCTGCGGATGCGCAAGCTGTTGGCCGAGATCACTGTGCCGTTGGAGAGTGCGGAATGAGCGCCGTCATCTTCGCGCTGCTATTGGTGGCCACAGCCCTTGGGCTGGAGCGTTACAGCACAGCCCACAGCCTTGACGATGTGCAGGGGCGGCTGGAAGTGGAGGATCATCTTGTGGAAGCCGGGGAGCCCGCCGTGATCCACCTTGTTGTCCGGAACAGCGGCCCCCGTTGGAAGATGTTCCTGGCGGCAAAGCTCCATCTGAACAAGGAGTTTCTTCCCTGCGCGGAGCACCACATTGCGCAGGATCAGACAGGTTGGGGCCACACGGTGCGGTTTACCACCTGGCTGCGCCCGGGGCAGGAGGCAGATTTCTCCACCGCCCTCAGGCTGGAACGCCGGGGCCGCTATGTGCTGGAACCGATGCAGGTCATCGGCGGCGACTTTCTGGGTCTTGTGGAACAGTCCCGCACCGAGCGGGGCTTCCACGAGCTCATTGTTCCACCCAGGGAGTGCGCTCTGCCGGAACTGGAAGAGATGCTGGGCGGTTTTCTGGGCGAGCTTTCGGTGAACCGCTATCTCTACGAGGATGCTATTCTCACGGCGGGTTACCGCCCCTACACCAGCGGTGACCCCATGCGCGCCATCGCCTGGAAGCAGAGCGTCCGGGGGCAGGGGCTTATGGTCAAAAAGTGGGATTACACCACTGAGCCCCGGGCAGTGGTGCTAGTCCATGCGGATACCAAGGATTACGACCACCCGGAACCGGCGGAGCTCTGCTACTCCATGGCCCGCACAGTCTGCCGGAGGCTGGAAGAAAAGGCGGTGTCCTACCGCTTTGCGGCAAACGCTGCCTTTGACCTGCTGCTCAATGCGGCTCTCTCCGGTGAGGAGTGGAGAAAGCCGCTGGAAACCCCGCAGGGCTACGGCCCCGAACACTACCGCAGGGTGTTGGAAATTTTGGGCCGCGCCACCGGGCAGACCGCCCTTTCCTGCGCGCGGTTCTGCGCCGAATACTACCACCCGCAGGAGCAGGTCGGCTGCATCGTGGTGACAACGGAGCCGGAAGAAGCTGTGCGTGCTGCCGTGCAGCCCCTGCCTGGCATTCCGCTGCTGGTGCTCACTCCGGAAATGGCCGCAGAGACGGCCCAGACAGGGGAGGCGGGCGCATGATGTTCTTACATACCCTGCGCCTGGCAGGTGATCTGAGCTTTTACTATGCCTTTGCGGGCTTTTTTGCCGCCAGCTTCGGTGGGACACCCATGCCGCTGGTGCTGGTCTGGCCTGCCCTCTGCTTTGGTCTGGCCTCCTGCTTTGAGGGCAGCCGTCCCCTCCGCACCACTCTTGCGGCCCTGAGCGCGGCGGCGCTGCTCCTCCTGCCTACAGGGGCGGACAAGCTCTGCTACTTCCCGGCGGCAGTCTACCCGGTGCTGCTGGCCTACACCGGCGATTTTGCCCTTTCGCCGATGCGGCAGGCCGAGCGCCTGCGCTGGCTCTGCCGGGTATGGCCCTTCTTTGCAGTGGCAATGCTGCTGTGGAACGCCAACGCGGTGCTTTCGGCGGCCCTGCCCTTTGCGACGGCGGCAGCGGTGCTTCTGGTGGGGTTCAACCGCACCACCCGGCAGGACCCGGAGATCTCCACCCGGCCGGGCTATCTGCTGCTTTCCGGCGGCGTGCTGGCGGCGGTGTGCGCAGGGCCGTTCCTGCTCAGCCGCAGTGTTGTGGTTGCCGGTGCAAAGGCGGCTGCGTCTGCCGTTTACTTTGGCGGGATCGTGCCGGTGCTGCAGCTGTTTTTGAACAACATTGTGGTGCAGGGTGTGACTTGGCTGTTCCACGGCATCCTGCAGTTCATCCACTGGCTCTTCACCCTCTTTCCGCCCAAACCGTTGGAGCGCACCGAAATCGTTTCTACCGATGAGGTCATCGCCAACGCCCAAAAGGCCGCCGAGAACGCAGAACCGCTCATCGACGGGATGTCGATGCTGACCGTGCTCGGTATCCTGCTGGCGGTCCTCTGTGCGGTGCTGGTGGTGCGGCATTTCCTGCACCAGAAGTTCCGGCACACGGACACTGCCTGCACGGACACCACTGTGCGGCGTAGCACCCACAAGCGTGTCCGCCGCTGGCCCGGGCTTTTTCTCAGCCCGGTGGACAAGGTGCGGCGGGAGTATGCCATCTATCTGGACCACTGCCAGCGCCACGGCGTGACCATCCTGCGGGGCGATACCAGCCTTGACCTGACCGGCCGCGCTTTCGGTATGGACTTTGCCGCCGAGGCCGAGCTGCGCCAGATCTACCTCAAAGCCCGCTACAACGGCACCGCCACGGCCGAGGATGCCGCCCGCGCCGCTGAGCTCGTCCGAAAAATCTGCTCCTGAACGCATCAACGCCCCCTTTCCTGCCCATCCTAAGCGGGAGAGGGGGCGTTTTCATGTCCGGCAAACGGGTGCTGGCCCTGTATGGGGCCCTGCTGTTCTGCTTTGCGGCGGTGGTCTGCCGCCTGTACTGGCTCTGCTCCGACACGGACTACGGGGCCCGGGCGGCGGCGCAGAGCGTGGTCACCCTCCACCTGCCCGCCCGGCGGGGCAATTTTTATGATTACAGGGGCCAGCTCCTCACGGGGCAGACCACCCGCTGGATGGCCCTCTGCGTGCCCGGGGAGGGCAGCTATGCCCGCCTGTTCGCCTACACCGATGCCGCCGGGCAGGCGACGCTCTACCAGAAGCGGAACGCCGCGTCCCCGTTCTTGCTGGAGGTGGACCGGGATGTTTCCGCTCTGGGCGTTTCCTGCTGGCCAGCGGCGCGGCGAAGCTCTGCCGCTCCGCTGGCAGTGCAGCTGCTGGGGTATCTCGATGGCGAGGGCCATGGTGCTGCCGGTCTGGAAGCCGCCTTTGACGAACTGCTCACCGGCAGCGGGGCGGGGGATACCCTGCTCTGCACCGTCAACGCCCAGGGAAAGCTGCGGGCCGAGCCCGTCCTCACCCCCGCCGACAGCGGGGCCGTGGGGGTGCAGCTGACCCTTTCCCGGGAGATCCAGCAGACCGCCGAGGCCGTGGCCAACGAGACGATGCAGAGCGGCTGTATCCTGGTGCTGGACACCGCCAACGCCAAGGTGCGGGCCTGCGTCAGCCGCCCCGGCTATGATCCGGAAAACATTTCGGCCAGCCTGAACGCCCCGGACAGCCCCCTGCTGGAACGGGCGTTCCAGTGCTATGCCGTGGGCTCGGTGTTCAAGCCGGTGGTGGCGGCAGCGGCGCTGAAGGCAGGGGAGAGCGGCTTTGTCTACACCTGCCCCGGCTGGTGCGCGGTGGATGGCCGGATCTTCCGCTGTGCGGGCGGCATCCCCCATGGCGAGGTGGATCTGGCCGGCGCGCTGGAAAAGAGCTGCAACGGCTACTTCATCCGGCTGGGGCAGGCGCTGGGGGCCGATGCTGTCCGCGCCATGGCAGAGAAGTTGGGCTTCGGGCAGGCGATCCCGCTCACTGATGCCCTGCACACGGCGGCTGGGGTCCTGCCGGAGCGGGAGGCTCTTGCGTCCAGCGGGGCCTACGCCAATTTCTGCTTTGGGCAGGGGGAGCTGCTGGCATCCCCCCTGCAGGTCGCCGCCATGATGAACACCATTGCCTGCGGGGGGATCTGCCGCACCCCGCTGCTGCTGGAGACCACTCTGGACGAGACCACCGGCGCGCCCCTCACGGCGCTTTCCCATGTCCGGAGCAGGCGGGTGCTTACAAAGCGCACCGCCGCCGCCCTGCGGGCCCTGTTGGCGGGTGTAGTGGCCGGGGGTACCGGCCATGAGGCCGCCCTGCCCGGCCAGACCGCGGCCGGCAAGACCGGCACGGCCCAGACCGGCCAGTTTTCCGGCGGCACAGAGCTGAAAAATTACTGGTTTGCGGGCTTTGTCCCGGCAGAGCAGCCCCGCTATACTATCGTAGTGCTGCAGGACACGCAGGCCGAGCCTGCCTTTTCCAGCGCGGCCATCTTTGCCCGGGTGGCGGCAGGGCTGGAAATTCTGGCCCCGTAGCCCACGGTTTTTCTTGCATTTCCCGGGTTTTTGTGCTATCATACACTTGTATTTGTATGCAGTCTCTATGAAACTAAAGATAAAAGGAGCGTTCCATCCATGTCTGTCATTGAAATCGTCGGCGGTGCCATCCTGCTGGTCGTCTCGGCCGTCATCATCCTCCTCACCCTGATGCAGCACACCCACGGTCAGGGTCTGGCCGGTGCCATCAACGGTGGTGTGGGCGGTGCCAACAATGCACGCCTGACCCCTGCGGATCAGATGCTGGCCAAGGTGACCCGCATTGCAGGCATCGTGTTCTTTGTGGTGGCTATCCTGGCCTGTGTGTTCGCCAGCCGTCTGGCCTGAGCACTCGTGTACAGCCCCGTGTAAGGCGGGGCTGTTTTTCTGTCTAAACCTCTCGTGGGAAAGAAGTCGTCCGGGTTCCGTTGGAGAATGCCGGAAAAGTGTTAAGGAGAAAAATATGTCATTACGCGATAAAATCGAACATGCCATCCAGAACCAGCCCTGTATGGTCAAGGACCTCAAGGCAAAGTTCGGCGGCGACCGTGCCGCGGACCGCAAGGTGATGGAGGCTCTGGACGAGCTGGTGCACGACGCTGTGGTCTGCCAGAAGTCCGGCGTGTTCTTCACTGCCCGCTCCGGCCGTGCCGAAAAGGCCCTGCCCTGCAAGGTGGTCAAGCTGGGCAAGAACTTTGCCTTTGTGATGCTGGAGGATGAATCCGGCGATATCTTCATCCCGGGCCGCTTCACCCGCGGTGCCATGCCCGGCGATTCCGTTCTGGTAGAGAAGTTTGCCCACCCCCGGGTGGAGGGCAGCGATGAGGGCGAGATCCTTGCCGTGCTCGAGCAGAAGAACGATATGGTGGGCACTGTCCGCCGCATCGAGGGCCGCCTGAAGTTCGTGCCCGATGACTGCCCGGCCATCTCCATGACCATCCAGCGCGACTGCGAGGGCGGCGCGAAGGACGGCGACAAGGTGGCTGTGGAGATCCTGCAGCGCGGGACCCGGCAGGAGGATCACCGCGTGGGCGTTTCCATGCGCTTTGGCAGCTGCGAGGAGGCCAAGCGCTGCGCCAAGGCCCTGCTCTATGCCAAGGACATCCACACCCGTTTCCCCGAGAAGGTGCGGGACGAGGCCAAGAAGTTCGAGGACATGACCGTGTCTGAGGAGGATTGCAAGGGCCGCATGGATCTGCGCGCTCTGCCCATCTTCACCATCGACAGCGCCGAGACCAAGGATATCGACGATGCCGTCAGCCTGACCCGGCTCTCCGGGGGCGGCTATGAGCTGGGCGTTCACATCGCCGATGTCTCCCACTACGTCAAGCCCGGCAGTGAGCTGAACGAGGAGGCCTTCAACCGCGCCACTTCGGTCTACTATGCGGATCAGGTCGTGCCCATGCTGCCCAAGAGCCTTTCCAACGGCATCTGCTCCCTGAACGAGAAGGAGCTGCGCCTGGCGTTCTCCTGCCTGATGCGTCTGGATCAGGACGGCAACCTGACCGACTACAAGTTCGTCAAGTCCATCATCTGCAGCCGGGTCAAGGGCGTGTATTCTGAGATCAACGCCCTGCTGGCCGGCACTGCCGATGCCGAGACGCAGGCCAAGTACGCCGAGGTGCTGGATCAGCTGCCCGCTATGAAGGAGCTGTACGCCCACCGCGCCCGCCTGCGCAAGGAGCGCGGCTGCATCGATTTCGAGAGCGGGGAAGTCAAGCTCATTCTGGATGAGAACGGCCACTGCATCGATGTGAAAAAGCGTACCTCCGGCGAGAGCGAGGCCATGATCGAGGAGTTCATGCTGCTGGCCAACCAGTGCGCTGCCCACTTTGCCCGGGTCAAGCAGATCCCCTTTGTCTACCGTGTCCACGAGGAGCCCAACGGCGAGAAGCTGGAGCGCCTGCACAGCCTGCTGCAGGCCTGCGGCATCAACGACCACTTTGCCAAGGAGGTGCCCACCCCCAAGGAGCTGAGCGCCATTCTGGAAGGCGTGCGCGGCACCCCATTTGAGCAGATCGTCAACACCGGAATGCTCCGCTGCATGTCCAAGGCCTGCTATGAGGAAAAGCCCAAGGGTCACTATGGTCTGGTGCTCAAGGACTACGCCCACTTCACCAGCCCCATCCGCCGCTACCCGGATCTGGCCATCCACCGCATGATGACCGACCTGCTCAGCGGCACCGACAAGGAGACCATGATCGTCCGCTACACCGATTTCGCGGAGAAGGCCTCCAAACAGTCCAGCGAGCGGGAAGTGCTGGCCGTTCAGATCGAGCGCAAGGCCGAGGATTACTACAAGGCCGAGTACGCCCGCCGCCATCTGGGTGAGTGCTACGAGGGCATCATCTCCGGCGTGACCCAGCGCGGCATCTTTGTGGAGCTGGAGAACGGCGTGGAGGGCTTTGTGCCCGCTTCCAGCCTGACCGCCACCGGCACCACCCTCACCGAGGGCATCCGCCTTTCTGACCCCGCCTCCGGCAAGACCTGGAGCCTGGGCGACAGCATGATGATCACCATCGTCCGCGCCGATATCAACCTTGGCAAGGTCGATTTTGAGGTAGCACCCGAAACAAAATAACGGATAAAGAAACGCAAGCGTTCACCTTCCCTGGAGGGTGAGCGCTTTTCTTGTTGGACTAAACCCCTCAGGCGCTTTGCGCCAGCTCCCCTCGTAGGGGAGCCCTTGGCATAATGGTGCAGTGTGTGCGGAAATGGGGACTTGCAAAGCTTTATGTAATGCCAAAGGCCCCCCTATTAGCGGGGGCTGTCACCGCAGGTGACTGGGGGGTTATACACAGTTTCGCCATATTTCCGACAATGGTTGTGTTTTGTATAAATTTTATACACTGTTCA
>ENA-UOJK01001915-UOJK01001915.1-human-gut-metagenome-genome-assembly--contig:-C116-NODE-1915-length-12409-cov-11.006071_pt1 | contig 12409 bp, 9 predicted proteins | sample MGYA00242348_ERZ723895 | MGnify/ENA metagenome assembly ERZ723895
CGGTGCACTGGTCCATGGAGGGGTGGGCCTCATGGGTACCCACCTGGATGCTGGACAGGCCGCAGTTGTCCATGTCCTGGCAGTGATGGGCGCAGCTGGTAACGGAGCACTTGATGGACATGTTGGGGGTGCAGCTGCACCCGTCGTTGGTACAATTCTTGCTCATAGCGAGGGTCCTCCTTGCAAAAAATAAAGTCAGGCCGCAAAGCCTGACTTTATTCTGACCCGCCGGGGCGGGATTATACGCGATTCCTTCAGCCGTTATCGGTGCGGTTGCGCCATTCAACCTCCTGGTCCAGCTCAAACTGCAGCTTCTTGTTTTCCTCCACCAGTTCGTCATAGTGACGGCCCTGGATGTAGTATTTCACGAAAATGAAGGTGGCCTCGTTGAACTCCTCCTCGGTGTATTCCGGCAGCAGGGAGCCGTTCTTCCGGCGCAGGCCCTGAACATTGATGACCACCAGGCGGCGGTGCTGCTCGGACAGCTGGAACAGCTTCAGCGTCTCGGGGATCTCCAGCCCCAGATCAAAATTATCATTGACCAGCTCCAGCAGACGGCGCTGCTCGGGCTTGGCGGACACGATGACACCGTAGCGGGCAAACAGGCGCTTGAGATAGTCGGCAGAGACCTCCTCGCGGGTGATGGTGCCCTTGCCGATGCCGGTCAGCATGGTGTTGGACAGGTTCAGACTGACATATACTTCTTCGCCGGTTTTGGGATAGCTCATGGGGGTACCTCCTATTATTTTCCATTGATCCTCGCGCCGCCGGGCGGCGCTTTGCTTTCTGTGGATAGGGTACCACATCCCATGACGGATTGCAACAAAAACTTGTACTGAGAACGTTTATTTGTAGAATAAAACAGCGCTTTTCGTGATTTTGACAGGCTTTTATGTTTCCAAATGTACCAAACAACTCGTACATGCAGAACAAAATACCCGGCCCTCAGGCCGGGTATTTTTCAGACTGTCAAAAAATAGGATTGCCTCTGCCTTCGGAAAGGAAGATAGTTACGAAAGAAACCCATCAGGGGTGTCTTTCGTTTTCAATCACCGCCTTTTCAGAACTTTTATAAAAGATCTGAAAAGGCCTTGGAGCTTGTCAAAAAGGATTTTTGACAAGCTCCAAAATACCCGGCCCTCAGGCCGGGTATTTTGGCATGGATAGAGTATCTGCGGGCGCAGCCGCATTATCTTACCCGTCTGCGGCGCAGGACGGGCATGGCGGTCAGGGCCGCGGCGGCAGTCAGCAGCAGGGCTGCATATACCGCCAGAGGCGCTGCGTCACCGGTCTTGACCGGCTGGGAAGCAGCCACGGCAACAGCCAACTGGCTGACGGCGCTCTCGTTGCCCGCCTGGTCCACGGCCTTGGCATACACCTTGGCGGCGGTGGGGGCAAAGGGACCGGTGTACAGGACCCACTCCGTGCCGTCATAGCTGTAGTACAGGGTCACATGCTCCTCGGCGGCGGTCAGCGTCACCTTGCCGTCGCCGCCCTGGGCAATGACGGGAGCCTCGGGGGCCGCAGTATCCCGCACCACGGTGAAGGTCACGGTGGTGGCGGTGCCGGTAGCCTCATCGCTGAGCTCCACCGTCACCACATTCTTGCCCTCCTGCAGCTGCGCACCGTAGGAGAACACCTGGGTGATGGGATCGCCCAGAACGTTGACGTCGTTGGTGGGATAGATCAGAATGTCGCCGTTGATCTTCAGACTGATGTTGCCGAACAGATGGGTCACATCGCCGGTGATGGGGAAGGTCTCCTGGTTGGTGCAGATCACCGCGCCGTCGGCGATGCGCGCGTCGTCAAAGCGCAGGGCCGTGGGCTCCGTATCCGGCAGGTAGTACAGATACAGCTTGTACTGGGTGCCGAAGTCGTTCACGGCAAACATGCTGCTGAGGGTCTTGACGTACGTCAGATTCAGCCCGGCATGGATGGGAATGTCGAACTCCACCTGGCGGCTGCCCTCTTCGGGCCAATACTCGCTGCCGTTGAAGATCAGCACGTTGGCATCCCGATCCAGAGTGGCCTTTACATGGAGGTTGCCGTTTTCATCCAGCATATCATCGGTGATGAGGAAGCGGGAATCGGACAGGCCGCCCGACTCGTTGCTCCACAGGGGATCCAGGTCCAGAATGTCGCCCCGTATGGTGCCGTCGGAATACCGGGCATCGTTGAAGCCGTCTTCGTTGTACATCTTCTCGCCGTATACCGTGTCGTACAGCAGCGCGTTGCGCAGGGTGCGGTGACCGGCGGCGTCATAGGCCTCCACGCGGACTACCTGGCTCCAGGCGCTGTAATCATAGACCTCGCCGGTTTCGTCGTCTACGAACACGGACTCCTTATAGGCGAAGGGGAAGCCCATGAACACGCGGCCCTCCTCGTCCCGGGAATCCAGAGAGATCTCCTGGGTATGGACCTCGGCATCCACGTCGGCAGCGTCGGCGCCCATGAGCCAGTCGGAGAAGGTCTCGCCGTCCACGGTGCCGGTGAGCCAGCTGACGGTGATGCGGGTCAGGGACTCGTCGGTGACCTGGATCATCATGGGCACCAGGTCGTCCTTGGCATACTTGGTGGCCAGCAGATAGCCGTCCATGGTGTGGTCGCTGGTCCACAGCATGCTGTTGTCCCACTCGCCGTTTTTATCGCAGACATAGGACATGACGGAGGGCCTCTGCACGTCGAACAGGGCGGGCTTGTCCGCCTGGAACACCACGCTGCCGTCGGCGTCATAGGCCACCACATGCAGGGTGATGAGACCGGGCTCCTCCACACTCAGAGCCAGACGGAAGCCGTTGCGCTCATCGAAGGAAGCCTCCTGACCGTTGACGGTCAGCCTCCTGACGCTGCTGCTGGCAATGCCGCGGATCTGGGCCACGCAGTCGGTGATGTTCACATAGCTCTCGGCGATATAATCATAGTCGGCGCTGTAGCTGATGTCCCGCAGCACCGTCAGGCTGTCGTCGTTGTTGATGTTGGAGAACATCACGGCGGCGTCAAGCCGGGCATTGGTGTACAGGATATCGGTGGTGCCGTTGAAGGCGTAGTCCATGCAGGTCAGGGCGATCTCGTTCATCTGGCCGTCCTGATAGGTTTCCACCGGCAGGACCACGCTGTATTCGCCGGTCTCCTCATTATAAGCGGCGTCATTGCCGGGGACAAAGTCCAGCTCCTCCTGGCCGTTGACGAACACGGCAGCGGTATTGAGAATGCCGGAGTAGTCCTGGGCGGTGTAGGTCAGGTACAGCATGCCGTCATCCACGGCGGCGCTGGTGATATGGACCTGGGGCGCGGTGAGATCCAGCTTCACCGGCAGCAGAGTGGTCTCCACCCGGTGGCTGCCGGGCATCCGGGCCCGGATGCGCAGGGTGTACTGGCCCTCGTCGCACATGACATACTCGCCGGTGGCAATGTCGTAGCGGGTACCGTCCCAGGTGCCGTCGCCGGCAGTGCCGCTGCTGAGCAGGCTGATGGGGGAGCGGCTCTCATTGGCATCGACGGCCACGTACTTGGCTACATTTTCCCGATGGTTGATCTGGCGGACCACCTGACCGTTTTCATCCAGCACGTCCACGGTAACCTCGGCGGCGCTGCGCAGCATGCCCACAATGGGCTGGGCGGCGTCGAAATCACTGTCGCCGTTGGGGGAGAAGGCAATGTGGTCGGGATCGGTGGTCATGCTCTCGGTGTCGAAGCCAGCATAGGAATCGCCTGCTGCCACGGTGGTCACAGGCAGATTCTCATAGTAGTCGGTCATGATGTTGCCGTCGTCCCAGGCGGGCAGGTCGATGATCCGCTGGCAGCCATACCAGTCGCCGTAGAAGCCCATCAGGGGCAGAGACAGGTCCACATCGCCGTCGAAGGGCAGGAATGCCTCCACATAGTGGTTCTTGGCGGCATTGGCAGGGATGGTCAGGGTGCCGGTTACCTGAACCGTACCGCCTGCGGGGACGGTGACGGCGGTCTTGTCAAAGGTCACGGATGCGCCGGACAACAGCTCCATGGCGTAGCTGCCGTCCTGGCCGGTAACGTCGGTGTATACCGGCACGGAGGCGGGCAGAGTATAGCCGGCGACGGCGGTGCCGTAGTTGGTAAGGGTCACGGTGAAGCCGGTGGTATTGCCCACCTCCTTCAGCGCCACGGAGGCCACGCCGTTATAGGTGGCCAGGACACGGTTTTCCGCAGCGGACAGAGGATCCGCCATGCCGCTGCCCTGCTGACGCACGGAATAGATGACGCTGCCGTCCGCAATGGGGTCGGCGGTGTTCATCAGAGTATTCTTCACAAAGGTGTTCAGGGTCGTATCGCCCAGCACCAGGCTGCCGTCGGCCAGGGACTTCTGCAGGCTCTCCAGTACCAGGGCGGCGCAGCCGGACACATAGGGTGTGGCCATGGAGGTGCCGCTCATCTCCTCGTACTTCTGATCCTTGGACACGGAGTAAATGTTGCCGCCGGGGGCGGAGATCTCAGGCTTGATATCCAGGGTGGGGGTGGAGCCCCAGGAGGAGAAGGTGGATACGCAGCCGCCGGTGGCCTCGTTGGGATACACCACGTCGTGCAGGCCGTCGAAGGACACGGTGGCCCCGGCCTGGACCAGCTCCATGAGCCTGGCGCCGGTGTTGCCGCTGACCATCATGGCCGTGTACTGGCTGGCGCTTTCGGCGGACACATTGGTGGGCACCTCGTCGGTGGCCTCATTGTTATACACGATAACGGCGGAGGCATGGCACATGCCCATCAGATAGTTGATCTTATCCTCGAAGGAAATGTCCTTGCCCCGCTGGACCAGCGCCACATAGGGGCCCTCGGGCAGGGTGGACAGCTTGGGGAAAATGTCCTCGAACAGGTTGCCGTAGCCGAACTCCAGAATGGGCACCTCACCCAGGGAGGTCCAGTCGGTGTGGTTGCCCTGGGAGAAGTCCATGACCACGCCGCTGTATACGGTGTCCTCGCCGCTGGTGATGGTCACGGATTTGCCCCGCAGCATGCTGTTGTCCACAGAGGCTACGCTGAGGGCGCCGGGATAGGTGGCGGGGTTGGACACCGTGCCGGTATCGATCACGCCCCAGTCGTTGGTGTTGACGCCCGTGTCGGAGGCGGAGGTGCCGTCGTTGCCGGCAGCCACGCACACCACCGCACCGTTCTCCTCGGCATAGGCCAGGGCCTTTTGCAGATAGTCCGCGTCGCTGTAGAAGCCTGCGGTGCCGCCCAGGCTCAGGTTCAGAATGTCCGCGCCCAGCTTTACGGAATCCTCCACGGCGCGGATGATATCGTCGTTAAATCCGCTGCCGGTACTGCCGAACACCTGCATGGCAAAGAGCTGGGCGTCGGGGGCAACGCCCGCCACGCCGCCGTTTTCCTCGTCGCCGTTGGCGGCCACGATGCCGGAGACGTGCAGGCCGTGGGTGACCTGGCGGTTATTGATGTCGTCCTCGTCGACATAGCTGAAGCCGAAGGGGACCTTATCGGTGTAATACTTGCCGTAGCCCAGGGCGGCGATCTTCGCCTCCATGTCGGCCTTGGTGTATTTCAGCCTGGCGTCCTGGCGCATCTGCATATCGGGATGGGTGTAGTTGATGCCGCTGTCGATGACGGCCACCACGATCCCCTCGCCGGTGCTGCCGCCGTTCTCCGCCTTCCACAGCTCCATGGCGGAGGTCATTTCCTTGGCGGAGGTCATCCGGGCCTTGTAGGTGGTGACCTCACTGACGGATACCACGCCGTCCAGGGCAGCCACCTGCTTCATCTGGGCCCGGGTCATGTCCATGGAAAAGGCGCTGACCAGATAGCCGGACTGGTTGATAACGGAGCTGCCGGTAATGCGCCGGACCTGACGGATGACGCTCTCCTGGGAGCGCAGGGTCCGGGCCTCGGCGGACTGCACGGCGGCGGTGTAGGTCACGGTGCCGGTCTGCTCCACGGCGGCGGGCACGTCGGTGACCACCATGGCCCGGACCACCTCATTGGGGTCCTTTCCGGCGTCCAGGTCCACCGTGGCGCTGCCGCGGACGGAGTCCTTCAGCCGCTGCACGTAGTCACTGGCACTGTAGTTCTTCTGGGCGGCCAGTGCCGGAACGCACAGCGATACCGCCAGGACTACCGCCAGGCACAGAGACAATACCCGCCGGAGCAGTCGGTGTACGGATGTGTTTTCTCTCATGATCTTCCTCCTGAATAATAATTCACGCCGCCTGTTTTGCCCGCTGGAGCGCACGTCCCAAGACTCCTTTGCGCAAAAAGCACGGCGTGTCGTGAAAATTCGTCGGATTATCGCGGTTATATTCAGAATCCTCCGGCAAATTTTCCCAATTATATAACGCATTAGCGTGAAAAACAATCCGCAATTCATCAGTTTTTCCTTCTGCCTGGCATTAGCACTTCTTATGAATATGCGTGAATATACAAAAAAGGAGCCCTCCCTCGGCGGGAAGGCTCCTTCCTGTTGATTTGTTAAAACTCGGCGTTGCCCACGGTGCGGGGGTGGAGCTCCACATCCCGGATGTTGCTGACGCCCGTCAGATACATGACCATGCGCTCAAAGCCCAGGCCAAAGCCTGCGTGACGGCAGCTGCCATAGCGCCGCAGGTCGCAGTACCACCAGTAGTCCTCGGGCTTCATGCCCAGCTCCCGGATGCGCGCCTCCAGCATGTCCAGCCGCTCCTCGCGCTGACTGCCGCCGATGATCTCGCCGATGCCGGGCACCAGGCAGTCCGCCGCGGCCACGGTTTTGCCGTCGTCGTTCAGGCGCATATAAAACGCCTTGATCTCCTTGGGATAGTCGGTGACGAACACAGGCCGCTGATAGATCTGCTCCGTCAGATACCGTTCGTGCTCCGTTTGCAGGTCCGTGCCCCAGTCCACCCGGTACTCGAACCTGTCGTTGTGCTTTTTCAGGATCTCCACCGCCTCGGTATAGCTGACCCGGGCGAAATCGGAGGTGGCCACATGCTCCAGCCGGGCCTTGAGCCCCTTGTCCACGAAGCTGTTGAAGAAGTTGATCTCATCCGGGCAGCGCTCCAGCACCCGGGTGATGATGTGCTTGATCATGGCCTCGGCCACGTCCATGTCCCCGGCCAGGTCGCAGAAGGCCATCTCCGGCTCGATCATCCAGAACTCGGCGGCGTGGCGCTGGGTGTTGGAGTTCTCCGCCCGGAAGGTGGGGCCAAAGATATATACATCGCCGAAGGCCATGGCGAAGTTTTCGGCGTTCAGCTGGCCGGACACGGTGAGGCTGGTTTTCTTGCCGAAGAAATCCTGGCTGTAATCCACCTGGCCGTCCGCAGTCTTGGGCACATTGTTCAGGTCCAGGGTGGTCACCTGGAACATCTCGCCTGCGCCCTCGCAGTCGGAGCCGGTGATGATGGGGGTGTGAACATATACGAAGCCCCGGCTCTGGAAAAACTCATGCACGGCATAGGCCGCCGCGCTGCGGACCCGGAACGTGGCGGAAAACAGATTGGTCCGGGGGCGCAGATGCTGGATGGTCCGCAGGAATTCCACACTGTGGCGCTTTTTTTGCAGGGGATAGTCGGGGGTGGACCGGCCCTCCACGGCGATCTCGGCGGCCTTCAGCTCCAGGGGCTGCTTGGCCTCCGGCGTCAGCACCACGGTGCCCCGGACGATCAGGGCCGCGCCCACGTTCTGAGAAGCGATCTCCTTATAGTTATGCAGCTCGTCGGCGCTCATGACCACCTGCAGATTGCGGAAGCAGGAGCCGTCGTTGAGCTCAATGAAGCCGAAGGTTTTCATATCCCGGATGGTGCGGGCCCAGCCGCACACGGTGATCTCCTTGCCGCCCAGCTGTTCCTGATCGGCAAAGATGGCTGCGATTTTCATGCGATCCATCTTGATCTCTCCTTGTTGTACAGATAGTTTATTATTATATGCCGTTTCCCCGGGCTTTGCAAGGCTTTATTGCAGCTTTTGCTGCCGCATCCACACATCCATCACCAGGCTGTGGGGCAGAAGCTTCGTCAGTGCCGTCTGGAACCGGGCCACGAAGCCGAACTGGCTCACGTCCCTGCCCCGCCTGGCGTCCCGCCAGGCCCGCTGCACCAGCTGCTCCGGCTCATACATGGCCACATACTTCTTCACCACGGATTCGCCGCCCTCGGTGGTGGCCCGGGCAAAGAAGGCCGTCCGGGTCCAGAAGGGGCACAGGGCCATGACCCGGATGCCCCGGCTCCGCAGCTCCCGGTTCAGGGCCCGGCTGAAGCTCAGCACAAAGGCCTTGGTGGCCCCGTACACGTTGATATAGGGGATGGGCTGGAACGCCGCCACCGAGGCAATATTGATGATCTGTCCGCCCCGTGGCATATAGGGAGCCGTCAGCTGGCACAGGGCCACCACGGCCTGACAGTTCAGGTCCGTCATGTTCAGGTTTACCTCCAGCGGCGTGTCCACCACGGCCCGGAACTTGCCGAAGCCGCTGGCGTTGACCAAAAGGCCCACCTCCACCGGCTCCTCCGCCAGGGCGTCGGCATAGGTCTGGAAGCTGCGGCGGTCCGTCAGGTCCAGGGCCAGGGCGCGGATGGGATACGGCACCCGGTCCCGCAGCTCCTCCAGCGCCTTTTCATGGCGGGCAATGACCCATACCTCATCGAAGCGGTCAAAGGTATCCACAGTTTCGGCAAACCGGCGCCCCATGCCGCTGGACGCGCCGGTGATCACGGCAATTTTCTTCATCACGGTCCCCTCCTGTTCTGGTCCTGGGGTGATTATACCAGAATCCGGCTCCCGTGACAAGGAAAAAGCCGGAGTTCTGCCGCCGGGAAGCCGGGCATATAGTGATGGTGCATAGTATGGCTTAGGAGTGGTGCGCTATCAAAGGGAACATGGAGGAACGGGCCTGTCAGCTGGCCCTTTACCTGATAGAAAACCGGGCCACGGTGCGCTCGGCGGCCAGGAAATTCGGCGTCAGCAAATCCACGGTACATAAGGACCTGTCCGAGCGCCTGCCGGCGTATAACCGGGCGCTGTATCTGCAGGTGAAGGAGGTGCTGGACGAAAACAAGGCCCAGCGCCACATACGGGGCGGCCTTGCCACCCGGCGGAAGTATAAGGGCGAATAAACGAAGCAGAGGGTCTGCGGCACAGCCGCAGAGCCTCTGCTTGCTTGGCAGCCGGCGCTTACCGGGTGCCCTCCACAACAAACCCGGTGAAGCCGGCCTTTTTCAGGCGGTCCAGCATCTTCTCGGCGTTGGCGCGGACGGCGAAGGCCCCCACCTGGACCCGATACAGGGTATCGCCCTGAGCAGGCTCGGCGGGCTTGGGGGCCTCCTGCCTGGCCGGGACATAGGCCGCGCCCAGATACTCGCACAGGCCCTTGGCGATGGCCTCACCGATGTCCGTGGTGTGCTCCACGATCCAGCGGGCGCCCTGGATGGAGTCGTGGAACTCGCACTCGCAGTACACACTGGGGGCGGCAGGATTGCGCACCTCATACAGCCGGGGGTTGGCCTGGATGTTTTCAGACGTTCCCGGCGTCAGCGGGGCCAGCTGGCCAAACACAGCCCTGCATGCATCATACCCCTTGCCGGGGACACTGTAGCAAAACATCCGGGTGCCGGACACCTTGCCGTTAAAGGCGTTGGTGTGGACGCAGCTGTGGATGTCCGCGCCCCAGGCGTCGGACTCGGCGCAGCGCTGGGCCATGGTGGTGCCGAAGGCCGCCAGCTTCACCTCCACGCCGCTGCGGCGCAGGGCGGCAGCCTCCGCCTCGGCGATCCTCTGGCACTGGGCGTGCTCGTTGGTATTGCCCCAGGCGTAGCGGTTTTCTGTCTGGTCGCTGGGGCTGATATAGATTTTCTTAGCCATTGCGTTCCTCCTCTCCTTCCATGGTATGCTCTGTGTGCCCCTTGAGCTTCTGCAGCAGCGACTGCACGAAGTCCGGCACCGGCGCACCCATGGCCGACACATTCTCCAGGATGGACAGCAGCTCGTTGATCACCAGCCAGATAATGACGATGCTGGCAAACAGGAACTTCACCGGCCAGTCCCAGCCCAGGGTGCCGGCTCCGTAGCGCAGCAGCCAGTCCACCACGGCGGCCACGCCGACAGTGGCCACATACCCCACCTTTTTCAGGATGCCCCGCAGGCCCACCCGGGAGGACAGCTCCCCGGCGTTCCATGCCTTGGCCATGCCGGTGGCGTAGTCCAGCAGCATCACCACCACCAGCACCAGCACCGGCACCAGCAGCTGCACCCCGTAGGCACACAGCGCCCCCAGGGCGGCCGCCAGCGCGGCCTTGGTCGTGTTTTTCAGTTCAGACATTTCTATCAACTCCCTTCCTATACGGCGGCACAGGGGAGCAGTTAGACGATGTGTTGCCTGCGGCAGGGAGCGGCGGTGGATATCTGCCCCCGCTTATTCAACAAAACAAATATTTTGTGTTGACAAATCGACACAAAACTGCTATACTCGGGGCTACTTTCGCGTAACAGGAGGACCCTATGAACGTTGAATTGATTGTAGATTCCACGGTGGATGTGCCGGAGCGCGTCCGCAGCAGACTGACGGTAGTGCCGCTGACCATTCATTTCGGACAGGAGGAGTTTCTGGACGGCGTGACCATGGACAGACACCGGTTTTACGAGCGGCTGGTAGAGAGCGACGTGCTGCCCACCACCAGTCAGGCCAGCCCGGCAGCCTTTGACCGGGAGCTTCGCCGGGTGCGGGACAGCGGCAGCGCCGCCGTGGTGCTGACCATATCCTCCAAGCTGTCCGGCACCTATCAGAGCGCCTGCATCGCGGCGGCGGACTACGACAACGTCTATGTGGTGGACAGCGGCACTGCCGCCATTGGAACGGGGATACTGGCGGAGTATGCCCTGACCTGCATCGACCGGGGCATGGATGCTGCCGCCCTGGTCCGGGAGCTGACGGAGAAGCGGGAGGACGTATGCGTCCTGGCGCTGGTAGATACCCTGGAATATCTCAAGCGGGGCGGCCGCATCTCCAAGACCACTGCGCTGGCCGGGGGGCTGCTGAACATCAAGCCGGTGCTTACCATCGAAAAGGGGGAGATCCTCCTGATCGGCAAGGCCCGGGGCTCCCGCCAGGGAAACAATCTGCTGGTGGAGAAGATCCGTGCCTGCGGCGGCATCGACTTTCAACTGCCCATTCTGTTGGGTTATACGGGTCTGACGGATGTATTTCTGAAAAAATATGTGGAGGACAGCCGTGCCCTGTGGGAAAACGGCGCCGATGGGCTGGAATCCACGCTGATTGGCGGCGTCATTGGCACCCATGCCGGTCCCGGTGCCATAGCGGTGGCCTTTTTCCGCAGGGGATAGAGGCGCAGCGGCAAAGGCGATGCAGATACGCCCGGTGTACCCTGAGGCATGCCTTGCAATTTGGGCCCCATCCATGCTATACTTTCATGGAATGAGAGGGGAGTGCATCGTGCGGAACGAGCCAGCACCGGTACGGGCCCTCCTCAGGGGGGCCGATAAGTATGCAGAGATGGAGCCCGGAGATCATCCGGTATCTGTACACGGCGGCGGATCACAGCCGCTATTACCAGGACCTGGCCCGGCAGCTGGGGGCATTCCTGCGCCCGGAGGACCGGGTGTGCGACGCCGGGTGCGGCCTGGGCCTTTTGAGCCGGGCGCTGCTGCCCTATTGCGCCCATGTCACCGCTGTGGACCGGTCTCCGGCGGCTGTTGCCGCCTTGCGGGCCCGGGGAGAGGACCCGAAGCTGTCGGCGCTTACCGGGGATATCCGGGAGCTGCCGCCCAGGCAGCCGTATGACGCCATGGTGTTCTGCCTGTTCGGCGGCACAGAGGAGACGCTGGCCATTGCCGCCCGCCAGTGCGGCGGCACGGCCCTGGTGGTGCGGCGGGATTTCCGGCGGCACCAGTTCAGCTCCGGTGTCCGGATAGCGGGGCACACTGCGGCCGACATGGAGCGGGAGCTTCAGCGCCGGGGCCTGACCTACACCGCCAGGCGGTTTACGTTGGAGTTTGGCCAGCCCTTCCTGTCCCTGGACGATGCCCAGGCCTTTTTCCGGCTGTACAGCCGGGATGGCGCGGTACCGTCCCGGCAGGAGCTGGCCCAGCGGCTGGAGCTGTCAGCCTGGGCGGATTATCCGCTGTATCTGCCCAATCCGAAGCCTCTGTGCCTGCTGGCTATCCCGGCGGCGCAGCTGAGGGAGGAAATGTATGGATAAAATTCTCATCTGCGGTCCCCGTGGCGTGGGAAAAAGCACCCTGATCCGCCGTCTGGCGGCCCTGTACCCGGGACCGGTGTCGGGGTTTGTCACCAAGCGCCTGACCACAGCGGATGGGGAGGGCATGTTCCCCATTTATATCCACCCCGCCGCCCAACCGGAGGACCGGCGGCAGTATGGCCCGGAGAATCTGGCAGGCCGGTGCGACAGCCGGCGCAGCGTCCGGTATACCCCGGTGT
>ENA-UOJK01001923-UOJK01001923.1-human-gut-metagenome-genome-assembly--contig:-C116-NODE-1923-length-12347-cov-6.262040_pt1 | contig 12347 bp, 10 predicted proteins | sample MGYA00242348_ERZ723895 | MGnify/ENA metagenome assembly ERZ723895
GAGTGTTTGCCGGATCGTCCTCCGCAAAGAACTGAGCCAGCGTGATTCCACAAGCATCACAAATTGCATTTACCGTCGGCAGGGACGGCTGATTATTTCTCTTGAAGATATTGCTGATTGTTGTCTGCGACAGGCCGGATTCCTGTGCTAATCGATAAATAGTCCATCCGCGTTCGTTCATCAACTGCCGGATTCGGTTTTGTGCATTGAACATATATACCACCTACTATGTCATTAGTTTACACCTCATTTGATTATCCTTGTAGAACTTATCGGTATGGTATATGGTAATCAAATGATGTGCATTTTGTGGTGATATACTATGCAATTCCGGCGTATTACCCAGAGTTAGAACTGCAAATTGTTTTTCTCTCAGGCTTCAATGCAAATCACCTCTATAAAGCAAAATCCCGCAAGGCATGGACTATGCACCGATGCCTTGCGGTTTCTCTGTACTTGCAAATACTATGTCATTTCAGAAAAAAAGTCATTCACGGGTCAGCCGACGGATATTGCCGATGATGAGCATTAGGTCATCATCATTCAGCTTTCTCAGTTCTTCAATGGCCGTTTGCAGGAGCGCAGGGTTTTCCTCGGACTCATCGAAGAATTGGCTTGGTGTAATATCAAAATAGTTACAGATTTGAAGGAACTCTGCCATAGGTGGCAACGATTTGCCGGAGGATATGTTATAAACATAGCTTCTGCTATGCCCGAGATCATAACTCATTTGATATTCAGAGACACCCTTTTTTAATCTCAGCTGGGTAATTCGGTCACGCACGAATTGTGTGTCCATATGATACTCACCACCTATCTTATGCATATTTTAGGTGATGGCCGAAGAAAAATAACCCACGATTTTACGCCGTTTACCTTGAAAACATACAGGAGTTTATGCTATAATACAGAAAATTATGTTTTTTGCTCTGCGATTCAAGCCATTTATCGAATTGTACTTGTTTATAGCGTATCAGAAATGTTTTAGCCCGCATTGCATTGCAACAAAAAAACGAGTGCCATAGGCACTCGTTCAGGCGTCGCTTCTTTTCGTGAAGTATCTAACTTGAGGACACAAAATCCGGCAAGATTCGATTAATATTATTCTACAAAATGTTGTCGGATTTGTCAATATGCCGCGCTCTGATTGCCAGAAAAACTCCCATTATTTTGGCAGAAGGAGGTCAGACGCTCCTGAATCCGTGTATTCGTTGCGATGTCTACTCTCAAAGCCGTCATAGTAGCCGTCAGCAAGGATCAATGAGAGGAGTGTTTTCTGTGTCCAAAAGAGGCGAGAATATTTACAAGCGAAAAGATGGTCGTTGGGAAGGCCGATACATCAAGGAGCGTTCTGCTGACGGGAAGGCGAGATACGCATATGTTTATGGGAAAAGCTATGCCGATGCGAAGCAAAAGCTGCTGGACAGGCGGATTGCCCAAGCGCAAAACATCGACTGCTCTCCCAGCCATACAAAGTACGGGGATATTCTTCGCAACTGGATTGCCATGTCCCGCGTTCATATAAAAGAGTCGACTTATTCCCGATATGTCCATCTTGCAAATGTCCACATTCTACCTTACTTAGGAGAGCTGCCAACGGACAAGCTGACTACCCAGACGGTCGAAAAACACATCTCTTTTCTTTTGAACAAGGGGCGTGTCGATAAAAAAGGTGGTTTGGCCCCCAAGACTGTTTCGGATATTTTAACTCTTATCAAGGGGTCGATCGATTATGCAAATTGTTCTGGGTACTCAGTTAATTGCTATCTCGACCGGTTGACTGTTAAAAAAACGCAGCTTGATATGCGCGTCCTGAGTATCGACGAGCAACACAGACTCTGTGATATCCTTATGCGGGATATGAATCTGACCAAATTCGGTGTGCTGCTCTGCATGTATACTGGGATCCGTATCGGAGAAGTCTGCGCTTTGAAATGGGAGAGCATAGATTTCTCGGAAGGCATTTTGTCCATTCGGGAAACTCTGCAGCGCATTCAAGCCACGGATGTTGGGGCCTGTAAGAAAACGAAGATTGTTATAACTGAACCTAAAAGCAAAAAAGCCATTCGGGATATTCCGCTGCCTGGTTTTGTCCTTGAATACGCTGCGTCGCTGAAACACAATCCTAAAGCATATATACTGACCGGATGTAGCGACAGATATATCGAGCCGCGTTCATTGCAGTACACTTTCAAGAAGTACACCAAAGAATGTGGCCTGACCGATGTAAATTATCATGCGTTACGGCACACCTTTGCGACTCGCTGCATTGAACTGGGATTTGATGTTAAGACCCTCAGTGAGCTTTTGGGCCACTCCAGCGTAAACATCACCCTGAACAGATACGTTCATTCTTCAATGGACACCAAGAAAACCAACATGCAGCGGCTCACATTATAGCCGTCAAGAAAACCGTCAAAAAGCCGCCGGATGCTTGCACAGCAGGCATCCGGCGGCTTTTGTCATGAAGTTAGATACTTCACGAAAGATGCGCTTCTGCACATTGGCCTGTTTGTTTGAAGCGCATAACGAGATAAGGAGGGGTAAATGGTGTGAAAACCGAAAGCCAGAATGATTTGAAAAGACGTTTGATTAACGCTCTGAAAAATGATTTGCCGGTCTTACGTGCGAGAGTCGGACTCTCTCAAGAAGTACTTGCCGACAAGATTGGGATATCAAGGCAAACATATAGTAGCATTGAAACCGGTAAACGTGAGATGGCGTGGACAACATTCTTGGCATTGGTTGCGTTCTTTCAGAACAACGAGCAGACACTTCCTATGTTAAAGCAAAACGAAGGCTTACTGGAAGGCATCGAAAAAATCTTACACGATCAAAATGAGGAGGTTGAATAATGGCACACCAAGTCATTGACATGAAGTGCCCCGGCTGTGGAGCGCCAACATCAACTGGTGAGACTACCTGCAAGTACTGTCATCGTCCGGTAATCATCTCAACATTTAACAGCGTTTATAGTATGCCCTTGCCAGAGGTGAATAAATACGCAGGTGCATACCGAAAAGCACTTTCTGAGAATCCTGACAGCATGGAGCTTAATAATTCAGTTGCTATGTGCTACCTAAAACTCAAGCTTTATGATAAAGCCACGGAAGCTTTTGAAAGAGCAATGGAAGATAATTTCGACAACTCTGAAACATTTTTCTATGCAGCAATTTGCCGACTTAGGGGCAAGAAAGCGTTTTTGGCGCAGCGTGCGGATATTGACAAGATTGAGGAGTACATCAATGCAGCGCTGATGATTGAGCCGAAAGGAATTTACTATTATTTTCTTGCCTATATCAAATATGATTTTTTTGAAAGGAAATACTTAAATACCTCTCCAAATTATCAGGAGTGCGTTCGGATGGCCTATGATTTGGGGACTTCGGACTATGACAAAAAGATGCTCTTTAACATTCTCGGGGTAGCTTTGCCCAATTTTTAATTGTTCATGACCGTAGCCACATACGGTTTTGATAACGAAAATTATAAGACTATGAAAGGTGAGATACATATGGATTACGCAAAAAACAAAAAGTATTTCCAGCCTGTTAATCTCAAACTGGGAATCATCGTCTGCATTATCGGCCTGATTTTGTTCGCAGCAACTCCGATCGCCGGCATCGTTGGCTTAGCCATTGGTGCTTTCCTTATTTACCTCCAGGTTGGAGGCCGGCCGTCTGATGCTGATATTGACGCGGCGGTTACCTCTCAACTCTCCAACATGAAAGCCCGCGCACTCAAGAAGCTGGGCTTGGATGAAGATGAAGTCAGCGAAATTGCTCCGATTTCCTTCGATGGCTATGTCTATAACAAGTCAGCATCGATTAAAAAGGGCAAGGATGACAAGTATCGTAGCAACAAGTATCAGGCAGTTATGTTCTTTTTCTCCAGCAATGAAGTTCATTGCTATACTTATGACTTTTCCATAACTGAGAGCAGCCAGAAAGAGTCCACGGATGTTTACTTCTATAAGGACATTGTTTCTGTCTCTACTCAGACTGATGGCTCTGAGTATTCTGTCGGCAAGGGCAAGAGCAGCCAGTTCGATTACGAATACTTCAAACTCACCACCACCGGTGGCACTTCGATTTCCTGCGCAGTTAGAAACATTGATGATGCCCAGCGTTCCATCAATGGTATGCGAGCCCTTATTAAGAGCAAAAAAATGGCTTAAATTCATAGATACCCGTGTGACCTAATACTTTTGTGGCGGGTTTACGGTCACACGGGTATTTTTTCTATCTCACCACACTCATATCTGAAATTACAACTTTGCCAGTTATATAGAATGCCAACAATCGTCGAAACTATATACCTGTGCAAATATTATGCTCCGGAAGATATCCGGCGCAGATGTTTATTCAGACCCACTTGCTCAGAATACGCCATACTTGCGATACAAAAAATACGGAGTAATCAGAGGAATTACGAAAGCTTACGTTCAATTGTTCAAAAAGTGCAAAGGTCGAATCTATAGCATTGATGAGCCATAGACATTGTGGATATCTATTGGTCTAAGCGATTTCTGATAGGAGGACTGTATGAAAGAATCAAGTTCTGTATCATTTGAAACGCTAAACAGCGGAGAACTTGTTGGCGCTTCAATAGTTGAAATAACAGCTGTTCCTGATATTAGTATTTTGGACTCAAAGTACACTTCTGCCATAGACGCAGATGCTGATTACAAGAAGGGCATGTTTAACTTGCTGGCTGAAGCGTACCAAAGCTACAGAACAACGGAGATGTATACCGGGCAGGCCCCGGATCTGTCTTTAGAACTATTGTGGGTTACTGAGCCAATCAAAAATCAGCCATACAATGCGCAAATACGTTTGTTTTTAATCGTAAGAGCAATCGGAAATGAACGCAGCGAGATTCAGAACTCAATTACACAGTTAGTGAAAATCAGCAAATCAGTATTTACCCTTCAAAAATATGAATTTGCAGATATTGAATATTCAAATTTTTCTTTGCTGTTGAGCAAAGTTAGCAAAAGCTCTATTAAAGCGCTGGTCAAAGAAGAAAAAGTCGAGAACCTGCAAAACCAGTTGTTGCCGCAATGTCTCGGCTTCGATAGGATTCCACAAAGCATCGGTGGGCTGGATCGGCTTGTCAATTCGCTTATCGATTATCCCAATTGCGCAATTTCCATGCAACTCATTCCGACTAAGCTGACCGGAATAGAGACCGATGCACTCGGAAGAATGCGGCAAATGCTTGATACTTTGACCAAGGGTATTATGGATCAAAGTATTGGCAATATTAGCTTTTCTCTGGCAGAAAAGCATGCGGAAGTTTACAAATTCTACGAAAGCAATAAGAGCAGCGCATTATTCCAGTTCAACCTTGTCGTTTATGGAAATGAACAGGCTACAGATAGTCTGGCATCAAGCCTGTATGGTCAGCTAAATTCCGCTCCGGACCAGCAAATAAGCATGAAGTTTCTTCCACTCTACCAAGAAGAGGCAGACTTCAACAATAATTTTTACCCATTACCCTGGGCAATTCATGAGGCCTTATCCGGCAGTGATCGGAGTCCATACATTTGGGGCAACGCAAACTCCCCATTTGCTCCTCTGTACCGCATGCCATTTATTATTACGGCCGATGAAGCGGCAGAGTTTTTTAGATTGCCTATTGGTGGCAATAGCATAAAAGCCGGATTAAATGTAAATGAGTCCGCAAAAAGTAGCCGTACATACACAGATAACTTAATTAACAGCGGTGATATCACTATTGGCAAGCTGAAATCTTCTGCGAAAGGCGACACTCTTGGTATTTCGCTGAAAGATCTGGCAAAGCATATGCTCGTAGTAGGTACCCCCGGTTCAGGTAAAACAACTTTTTCTGTCGGTCTGCTGGATCGGCTATGGAAACAACACCATATTCCCTTTTTAGTAATTGAGCCAGCAAAGAATGAATATCGGGCTTTAGTTCAGAGCATACCTGATCTTCAGGTGTTCACACCAGGAAAAAACTTCATTTCGCCATTTGTATTCAATCCGTTTGTTCCACCCAAAAATGTGAAGCTGGAAACCTATAAATCCACACTAAAAACCGCATTTGCGGCTGCAGTATCCATGTCCACGCCGTTGGATAAGATTTTTGAGGAGAGCATTAATAATTGTTACTCCGACTTCAGGTGGCTTGATACTTATACTGTGGATGATAAAGGCAAGATATTTAATATAACCGATTTTATTAAGTGCTTTCAAGAAACCTTCGACAACATCGGATATACCGGAGATGCTAAAAATATTGGCCGAGCCGGTGTTGTCCGATTAAACAGCCTGGTCAATCTTTTTGATAATTATCATTCTATTCCTATTGAAGATATCTTGACTAAGCCAACAATTATAGAACTTGCCGCAATTGAGAATAGCGATCAAAAGGCTCTCATTATTGCCTTGCTGCTTCTTTCTATTCTTGCATATGTCAACAGCAACTATGTTGGTGAGGGCGATTTGAAAAATGTTATTCTTCTTGAAGAGGCCCATGTGTTGCTGGATGCAGATACAAATGCCGGTCAAGGTGACGCTAATCCGAGCGCTATTGCACAAGGGCTGGTTAAGCGAATGCTTGCAGAAATCCGATCTTATGGCGTTGGCTTGATCATTGCCGATCAGTCACCTCGAAAAGTGACAACCGACGTTGTTGCGCTCACGGATATTAAAGTGGCTTTTCGATTAGTTGAGGCGAGTGATAAACAGATACTGGCCGAGAGTATTGATATGGACGATACTCAGGTTTCACGCCTAACAAAGCTAAAGCCAGGTGAAGCATTCTTCTTCTTTAATAAACTTGAGGCACCAGAAGAAATTGTTACACCAAACTATCGTTTAGAAAATAATATAAGTATCACTTTGTCGGATGAAGGCATCCGTTCTTTGTCTACTTATTGGAGCGGTCGAGAAACCTTGTTACGGCCCTACCCTGAATGCTGCGTTATACCGTATTGTTTGCATACCTGTGACTACAACCGCAGAGTACTTGCAAAAGAAATAGCCCGGCGCATCTTTGTGAGACATTTCAAGTCAGATATGAAGGATTTTGATGCGGTTAGGAAAGTGTTTGGTCACATTACGAAATTAGTAATCAGCGAGTTGAACGATGAGCCATTTGACAAGCAACTGTTGGCCTGTGTTAAAGCCCAACTGTGGCGGCGCATCAAATATGGCACCAAGATCCCCGTTACGGACCAGTTGATAAAAACATCTCTTGAGAAAGCGTAGGTGAATTAGATGGACGAAGATATGGGCGAAAGCTTGGATACAGCTGATATTGATGTAGATATCCCAGATGATATTCCAGACGATGTCCCAGATGATATTCCGGACGATGTCCCAGAGGACATTCCAGAGGATGACATTCCGGAAGATGACACCCCGGAGGACGATATCCCGGAGGATGACATCCCGGAAGATGACATCCCGGAGGATGATATCCCAGAAGATGATATCCCAGAAGATGATATCCCAGAAGATGACATTCCGGAAGATGACATCCCAGAGGACGACATCCCGGAGAACGATATTCCGGAGGATTTACCTGCTGATGTCTCTGAAGATATGCCTGAAGACACAACTACAGATGACCTATATGACGGTGATACTCCGAATGATATTCCTGAAGATGTGTATTCGGATGGTGTAGACACGGAGGATGACGGGGAGGCTAATGATGTCCCTAAGGAGATTCCGGAAGATGTCCCGGCAGATGCAGATTTAAATGATCCCGCATCTGCTGATGCTACCACAGACGATACCGTTGACGACCAGAGTGATGTCCCTGCGGACGAGACCACTGATGACCAAAGCGATGTTCCTGCAGACGAGGCCACCGATGACCAGAGCGATGTTCCCGCAGATGAGGCCACCGATGACCAGAGCGATGTTCCCGCAGATGAGACCCCTGATGACCAGAGCGATGCTCCCGCAGACGAGGCCCCTGATGACCAAAGCGATGTTCCTGCAGACGAGGCCACCGATGACCAGAGCGATGTTCCCGCAGATGAGGCCACCGATGACCAGAGCGATGTTCCCGCAGATGAGACCCCTGATGACCAGAGCGATGCTCCCGCAGACGAGGCCCCTGATGACCAAAGCGATGTTCCCGCGGACGAGGCCACTGATGACCAGAGTGATGTTCCTGCGGACGAAGCTACTGATGACCAAAGCGATGTTCCCACAGACGAAGCCGTTGACAATCAGGGTGATGTTCCTGCGGACGAAGGTGATAATGCTCAACTTAAAAACTCTAAGAACGATTCTCCTGAATATCGTATGGATAATTTTGATAATCCCGATATTTCTTCCGATTCGTTTAATTCTCTTTCCGACTATATGAATGCCCATAATTATGGGCCAGATGATTTTGCTACCTATTCACAAGATCCAGAGTGGAGAATTTTACACCGTGAGGCGTTCCCCGATTATGAGTTGCCCCCATTGACACAAGAAAATGCATATAACCAGTTGTCGGACTACATGAATACCCACAACTACGGCCCGGATGATTTTGCTGCGTACTCACAGGATCCCATATGGAGAGAACTGCACAGTGCAGCCTTTCCTGATTATGAGCTACCTGCTCTTGTAGACTCTGAGGCATTATCAAATGGCAAGATTCCTGATGAAATATTTAAGGACACAACAGATTTGTGGGATGTTACAAACGATACCAAGCTTGAGGATCTATCTAAAAGTAACTTCGAACAACTTCAGGCCATTAATCCGGAACGAGCCAGTCAAATGGTAACGGAATATAATGACAGGCATATTCCTTCCGATGATTTAAGCGAATTGCCGAGATCTTTGCCGTTGGATAACGCATCTGACATGAAAGTCATCGACGATGAATTATCGCTTGACAAAGCAACGATCCGGGATATGACAACGGGTCAAGAGTATACGGTGTATCCGAATCCACTGGGACGCGCTTCTCATATGGAAGGCAAGCAAGGACAGAACGACATTGGCATGCATCAGGATTGCGGCATTGCAAGTACAGCAAAGGGAATCAATGATTGGTACGGAAAGAACGTTACAACAGAGAACCGACTCGCTGATTTCGCAAAGCAAACCGGTAATTGTGATTTAAGTGAAGCAGTAAAAAAGCCTGACGGTACAATTGACTATTCCGAATGTGGTGGTACAGTTGAAGATAATGTTCGAAGGTTTTACAACGCAAACGGTATTGATGCAACAGCTTATACCGGGAACGATGTTCCAGCAATTGAAGCGCTGGCGAATAGTCTGAAAGATGGCGGAGTAGCAACTGTTGCTGTCAACCATGATTTAATGTGGAACTATGACAAAGCTCAAGCATTCAATCCATCTATGATTGATCCAGCCAGATATGCAACAGACTCGTCATATGCGTCCAGAATTGATACATATATGGATATGCATGATGGTGTGGGAACATATCGTGCTGATCATTTCGTAAATGTGTCTAACGCCGTCTACGACTCGAACGGTGCATTGTCGCATTTTATTGTGTCTGATACTGGTAATGGTACAACCAAGATGATTCCCAAGGATTATTTTCAACGTGCATATAACGGCCTTGGCAACATTAGTGTTTCTGCTCAAGGATGTGTAATTGCAGAAAGGAGGAAGTAATATGTCTACTACGAGTGAAATAATGCAAAGAGTATATAGCAGTGATGGCTTTAAACAGAAAGGGTACTCTCTAAACCTGAAGGACGCCTTTTTAGTGCCAATCTCCGCCCATGCATATATTGTATTTATTGTTGAAAGAAGTAATTTGGACGGATCAAATCAGAGCTTCACTTATGCAATATATTCTGTCGAGGAAAAATCTGCTATAGTTACATCTTCTGATACATATATGACGGTTGTATCACAATTCCCTCCCCTGGCTAACCTGTCAAACGCGGGTGGTAAGTTAGATTTTGTGCGGAAAAGGACGCTGTCCAAACAGTTCGACGCATTAGTAGAATCTTATGTGAAACACAATGGCTTATCAGATGATGCTAAATCCGCATATATGTCCTATTTGGCCGAAATGAAGGATTTAAAAGCTCCGTCTTTCAAACCTGTTTATAATTATTTTTTAGAAAGGGCAAGGATGTAACTGATGGGATTATTTGACCGCAATCCAAACGAATCCGCCTATGTTGGCGGGAAGAAGCATTGGACAGATGTTATCAAAAACTCCGGCCCTGGTGACCTTTTGATTTGGCGCCAACCCGAGGAAGATTTTAACACGAATAGTACCCTCGTCGTTATGCCTGGAGAAGAGGCAATATTCATCAAGGGCGGAACGATTGAACAAACTTTTGACAACGGTACATACAAACTATCCACGGAAAACTACCCGTTTATTTCTCGTCTGCGCAATGCGTTTTCCGGCGGTGTTAGTACCTTCAACTGTGTTGTATACTTTGTTCGTAAGGCACACAGTATGGAGATTTTCTGGGGTACGGATTCCCCCATCCAAGTACGGGATCCTGTCATGCAAATTGCTACCAGCGTGCAGGCTCGTGGCTCCTATAAGGTACAAGTAGATGACCCAGGCAAGCTTTTGGCTAAGATGGTCGGCAACAATGTGCCTTTCCTTATGCAAGGTGAACTCAACAACTACTTTATTAACGAGTTCCAACAGCATATTAAATCATCACTGGCTCGCGCCATTCGAAGCTCTAATCAAGAGATTATGGGAATCTGTGCCGAGCAAGACACATTAGCAACGCAGATTCAGCCTATCCTGCAAGAAATTCTCAATGATTATGGCCTCAAACTGATTGTTTTTACAATTGCAGCCATAGACATTCCTGAGAACGATCCAAACCGTCAGAAGTTAGAGGAAGCATTTGCGAATAAGGGTGTCATGGGAATCTTGGGTGACGATTGGGGCAGGCAGCAAGCGACCGAGATTCTCCATACACTTGCAGCAAACCCTGGTGCTGGCGGTGTAGCTGCCGCTGGCGCCGGTATGGGAATGGGAATGGCTGCCGGAGGCGTCTTTGCGGGAATGGCTCAGCAGATGTTTGCCCCTATGCAACCGCAGCCCCCCGTGCAGCAGCCTGTTCAGCCCACTCCGTCAGGTCGCTTTGTCCAAAGAGGAGCTGCTAACGGGGGAACACCTCCCGCGCAAGGTGCCGAAGATCCTGTTGAATCGTTAAAGAAACTCAAAGCTATGCTGGATGCAGGACTAATTCCCCAAGATGTTTATAATTCCAAAATGAATGAGATTCTTGGAAGAATGTAATTGGAGAAGTTGTGATGAAAAAATCAAAGGTTTTGGGTGGCTTAATCCATCTAATTGTTATAGTTCTGTTCAATGCGTTGTACTTTGGAATTGGCGGCGTCGACCATCCTGCATCCGCTTGGATTTCTTATGGCTTTATACATTTTTCCTATCTGATGGTGATTATTACTCCATATATCACACAGCGGGGCAAAAATCGAGCCACCTATATTACATCGATGTACGCTATTACTTCGGCATATTTTTTCATTGAATTGGTAGCCGGCATCATTATCATCATCATTTCACCAGAAGGGTATAAGTTCCCGTTATTTGGCCAATTTATAGTGGCTGCAGTTTATTTGATTGTACTCTTCGGCAATATGATGGCCGATGAACACACGGCACAAGCTGTGGAAAAGCATGAGGTAGAACTGATTTATGTGAAAGAATCCTGTTCTATGCTCAAAGCTATTCTGAGCGACATCAGCGATAAGCACTTATATCGTCAGGTGGAAAGAGCCTATGATTTGATTCAGGCCAGTCCGGTTAAGTCTGCGGCAAGTGTCCATAGTATTGAGAGTCAAGTTATCAATGAAATTGACAATTTAGGTCTTGCAGTACGCAATGGAGATGCCGTGGCAATTTCTGGTATAGCTGATAAAATTGCTCGGCTGGCAAATGAAAGAAATCGATTGCTCAGATTAGTAAACTAACATAAGAACAAGCCCTACCGTTATCCCGTAATTGTTCTTTCTCTGTATTAAATCTCCGATAGAGTGAGTCCTTCTGGGAGGTCCATCATGAACCTCCCCTGGGTTCAGCAAATAGGCGCAGTCCTCCCTTGGCGGAGGACTGCGCTTTTCTGCGGCCTTACTGTATGGAATACAGGTTGGATGTACTGCTGCCGTTATCACGGTAGCGCGGGACCTTTTGCAGGTACCCATGCTGCTCCAGATCAGTCAATGCCCGTTTGACCGTGGAGCGCGACAATCGCATGTCGGAGGCAATTGTCTTGAGCCCTGGCCAGCATTTTCCCTCGCTGTCTGCGCGGTCACGCAGATACATATAAACCGCCCTCGCTCTGGAGGGCAGTTCGGTGTCGGCATAAATCGTTCCAAAGTAACTCA
>ENA-UOJK01001932-UOJK01001932.1-human-gut-metagenome-genome-assembly--contig:-C116-NODE-1932-length-12310-cov-5.587271_pt1 | contig 12310 bp, 26 predicted proteins | sample MGYA00242348_ERZ723895 | MGnify/ENA metagenome assembly ERZ723895
GGTTAGGGATTATTATAATTCATAGGCCAGCATTGGTTCCTTGGGCTTATTTAATTTCTCTTTAGAACGTCTTGTAGCCCAATTCTCGTAGGGTTTGTAACTGAAGGTACGTGTTGTTTCATCGTATGCAGCATATACCATTTGTTTACGGGATATTCTCCTTCCGTAAGTTTTCTTAAGATTAGCAAACCAATCTAGATACTCCTGTAAAGAGTTAAAGATTTCTTTGTTCCCGTCTAAATCATTTTTAGGACGGGTTTTCCATGTTGCTTCTATATAGCATTGATGTAGGGTGATTGAAATAAAGTATCGGCACCAGCTACCACCAAAGATAGTGCCCGTGGAGAATTCTATCTCCCGAGCAACTAATGGACTAACGTTATACTTTGTCATGCGATTGAGAAATTAAGTTGGAAAATCCAGTTGTTTCTATCGAGTTGGTTGAATGATATGAACCTCCCATCGTTATCTGTGAATTCGTTCATGAATTGAACTGCTGCCGAGGCTAATTGTCCCTTATAGGGATTAGTATCGGCAGTTATTATTGATTCGAAAATGAAAGAATAATAGGTAGTATCATAAATTTGTACCTGGTTTATATCCAAGCAATTGAGTTTGTAATCATCCTCTAGTTTGATTAAGAGTCCCATTAGAAGATTAAGAAGATTACCCTGTTCATCAGAGTCAAGTTCAAATGTAGATTTCTTTTCTAAGAAATTGCGAACTACCTTAGTTAGTTCGTCTGCCTGATTGTAAGTTACTGAGTTCGTTTTCATATTTTTGTCTATTTTTAAATTGATATGCAAATATAAGCATTTTTATTTTTATAGAAAAATATATCTATTTTATTTTTAAGGAGGCTGAGGATGTGTATACGCTAAGAAAGGCAGTGGATTAGACTGCCTTTCAATTATTAAGGTAATTGGGGAGTTAGCAAGTATAGAGCCTCTCTTATGATTGAACTCTCCATAGGTTCTAAAGAGGGTTCCTTATCCATTAGCCCACCTTTCTTCTTCTCGTTTTCAAATACTTCATGTATGGCTTGCTTTAGTTTAGTAGCTAATATCTCTGATAACTCCTGAGATTTAAGAGAGGTAAGTAACCCATTCCGTATTTCCCTAATATCCTGGTCATTTTCAGTGATGGGTTTTACTTCTACCAATTCTTGTATACCTGAGGAATACTTATTAAACTCTTCATACCCTAAATGTTGTAGGTCATTAATGAAGATACTAAATTCATCATAGGTAAGTCTAGTATCAAAACCTACTCCATGATATAGTTGTACTAAAGGTGTAAGGATTCTCCTCAATGTATTGAAATCCTTTAGGTGGTCCAATTTTATTCCTGATTCGAGAGGTATTTTATATACCTTTTCACCCTTCAGTACTACTAACAGAACTATTAGTCTTGGTGGTAGTCTTTTCTCGTTCATAAGCAAGTTTTTGTATTACAAGTTGTACATAGGTATTTCTCTCTTTATAGATAAACATTACCGATAGAAGTATCTCATGTTTCGGTAATATCATCTGTATGAAATTGCCTGGAGCAATTACAGTAGCTACTACTGGAGAATCCTCCTGAGAGAAATTCTCTAATATCATTTCTGCCCTCTTAATGGGTTCTGGTTTTGTTGGGTCCAAAGTTAGGACTGGAGCAGTTATACATTCCTTGATGCCCTGTGTTAAGGCATTATATAACCATTCATCTTTTATATCCTCTACTTGGAGGTTTTTCATTGTAATCATATCCTAAACCTATTTAGAGTCCATACACCCAGGATATTAGAGAATACCCATAATTCCCAGTTTTTGTAAAAGTTATAGGGTTTACTGAATTGAGATGTTTGAAATATTATCTGATTTGGTGTTCTAGATAACATTTCTGCATGGCAAGTTAATACTCCAGAAGATAATTGAGCTTTAAAAGCTTTAATAATATCTTCATCACTTTTAGTCTCTAATGAGGTAAGCAATTTAATAAATTCTACCTCTACACCTTGAGACATGTTTACATTTCTGAAGGCAAACTTTTCTTTATTTTCCATATTCGTCATTTTTAGATAAGAACTCTTGAGCTAGTTCATCTTGAGTTCTTTTGATTATGTTCTTTACTATTGTTTTATTTTCTACTCTAGCCCACATATATAGCATGCCCAATTGAGCATCCATATAGCAATCTATAAGAGATGGGTCCTTTCTAAATACATCCCATTGTTTTACGAAATTTGTTCGAACCAAATCCCTATAACCCTGGTCTGATATGCCATCTTGGTCTATATAAGCAGATACCCTTTTCTTGACTTCTAAAAGGATTTTCTCTAAGCTTTCGGGTAATCTGAAATTTTCTGGTAAGTTATGATATACCAAAGCATTAGGTATCAATTCCTCAAAGGTAAACTGATTATCGAATAGATTTTTAGGATATCTACCTGAAAATATCAATGGTAGCTTATACCTTAGCAACGATGGTACTACGTCGTATATAGCATAATGTCTTCTATATTCTCGGTACAAGTCAAAATATAGATTCTCATCGAATATACCCGATTTCCTCATTATTGCTTGTAAAGTATTATAAGCAGCATTGATATGAGTATTACTCAATTTGAATACTAAGTTGCCATTTTTAATAGCAATGAGTTCACTACAGCATCTCTTTCGTCTAAATAAGTTCATGTGATTAAAATGTAAAGTCAATGTATATTTTCCTTGTTCCCTTGAGAAATTTTTCGTGATTTGAGTCATCATACTTATGGCAAGCATAAGTCTTAGATGATTTATCATAAGGGTCTCTTACCCATACTGGAGCAGTTTCTGTGGGTTTTAATTTAAAGTATGTACCCTGATTAACCTTGTTAACCCGAGTCTCTTTGTAAGATGTCTTTGGTAGTTCCATATTTTTGTCTATTTTAAAATTGATATGCAAATATAATTCTTTCTTTTTAAATATGCAATATCCGGATATAACTATGGAAGCTTACTATTTCGGAGGAATTGAGATGCAAATGAGCCGTCCTCTTTCTCTTCTTCCTCAAAGTCTTCATATTGGTATAACTCTGGGTCTTCTTCGTCTGGGTCTATACGCATTTCGATTTCTCTACGTAGTTCATGATGTTCTTTAGAGAATGAAGACATAGCTCCCTTATAATCATCAGTAATTTGCATTAACTCTGCTTTATTAAGGTTAAGACCCTCTTTACTTGTATCTACTCCTTCTTGTTTAGTAGCAACTACTTCAGGTAGAGACTTAATATCATACCTATCCTCTAATAGTTTAGCCTCTTCTGGTTTATCTAATACCCTTTGTGATTCCAATACGATTTGACGTGCCTCTTCAACGGTGATTGCATTTTGCTGTGTTACGTTGTTCTGTTGATTAAATTGGGCAAAGATATTTGTAGTACTTCCTCCAGTAAGATTACGTACTATTGATTGCAGAGATGTAGAGGATTCAAGCTTTAATTTAAGGGCCTTTCCCAGCTCGGCAGATATAAACGGTACGTATTTCCCTCCCTGAGATTCTCTTAGGATATTAACCTGATGGGCTATTTCCATACGGTCTTCTAATGCCCATGCTAGTTGTTCTCCCATTAACGCTTGAAGTAAATCTTCTGCTTTTTCTTTATCCCATATTCTAGAGCTTAATAGCCTATCTCTCATAAATACCCGTATGTAGTTAATATCTATACCCATACGGTATGAGAATGTATTGATATCATAAGTGATACCACATAATACTCCATTACCCATCAGCCATTGATTAATAATGTAGTTGTGTATCTTTATCAGAAGTTCATCATTTGGGTTCTTCTGATATTCTAATGCCATTGCAGTAGTCCCCATAGGTCTTGGGAATCTTACCATTTTATTTTCCTTTTCTGACATACAAATGAGATTTTCTGATATCGGAACTTTCATCATAACCCATATACTCTAAATCGAACCTTACATACAGATTCAAAGATAGGTTATAGAAATATCCCTTATATTTTTTCTTACTTACTGATAAATTAAAAGGTTCACCAGAGATTAGGTCCCTGGTGAATACTAAATTACCTTTCCCAGTGATGGGAATATTAAGGCAAAGTTTATAATCTCCTACCTTAAATTTATTCCCATGCAGGTCTGTGATTTCCCTTGCCATAGTTTGCCTTTTTATGGTTCGTAGGTTTTTTGTCTTGTTTACTACGGTTATTGGTTATCCCCTTTTGCTCTTCGATTAATTTCTGAACCTTTGGGAATAACCTTTGCCTTAAAGGAACTACCTGAGTAGCGAAAAAGGCATTCCATAATTTCTGAGTTAATGGTTCTCCTATTTTAAGTTCTGAGATTGCCCAGAATTTAGTTTCGAAATTCTTAACTATTTCCCTAAATCGGTAGTAGTATATATTGCCAGTCTTTTTATCTATCCCAATTGTGGTAGTTTGGCAATAATCTAGAAATTCTTTACCTAATTCGGATATAAACTCTTCCCTTTTAAAGTCATAATTCTCTTGGTCGAGCTTAAATAATTTTACGTAATCGATTGCTTCCATATAGATTTAGTTTGTGATTATTAAACGAGGTATACTTTCATCTGTAATTTGAAATAAGTACCCTCTTACATCATCCTCATAATAAGAGGACCAATATGTTCTTCTAACTCTGAAATTATCAAGGATTGCCCCTTTGGGTACTCCAGTAATAAATAAGCAATGCTTAGGCATCATTGGAGTAATCTCAAATTTCCCATCCTTGAAATTACCATAGGTACCGTAGTCGGGCATATTACCCGTAAATCCAGTATTCTGTAATACATCCTGAACCAGAGTAGTTTGGGGTATTTTCTTTTGGTTACATTCTATGGTTAACTTCGATTTGCCTATATATAGGTCTTTAACTATTTCTCTAAACATTTGTATACAATTATATGGGTAATACCATTTTTCTTGAAGTAAAGGTTATTCTGTGAACGTTCCTCTAACTTCTTTAATTCTCTTCGAGATTCAGTACAAATTCTATCAGATTTCCTTAATATATCTGATACATTATCCCAGATGGGTGCCATTGGTTCTACTGGCCCTGCATAGATAACCTTATGTTTAGTTTCTATTTGGGGATATTTAGATTTATACTGATATTTGCCTTTGCAGTAAAGTACGTTATACTTTTCTGGTTCGTTTCTTTTTTCGTTTTCCATTTTTGTTAGGATTAATGTAATCGGATATTTCATCAAGTTGCCCTAAAAGCAATGCCTGAATGAAAAGGTTTATAGGCCTGAAAAAGAAATTCCTTACGTTATCAGTATTTATATACCAATCGTAAACGATAAAGAACTTCTTAATCTTGGAGTGCTTAAGTGAATGTTGGATTAGATAGGACTTACAACATCGTTTATGTAATTCTACCAATTCTTTGTCCTGCTTAAACATCTCCTTATCAGAGAAGATAGTGTAATCCATTTTGTATGAATTGAGATGCCCAGGTAATTATCCCGGGCACCTGGTTAATAAAGGTTTATGCAACTTGTTCTGGTTTGAGGACCTTCTTTTTAAAGTCCTCATAGGCTTTAGCCGCAGCCTTAAACTCCTTAGAGTTTGTATCTTTGATACGAGCCATTGCAAGTTCCAATCGATGGAGTTCGTTTCGAGTTTGTTGTCTCCATTTCTTCCGAGCAAGTGTATCAACTACATCGGCAGGGTATACGTATTTAACTTCTCGGTTAGAGATTACCTGTTCAATGATGGAAGGTTTCTGTTGTTCTTTTACCTCCTTGACTACCTGTTCCTTTTTGGAAGTTTGGGTTTTGGGAGAGAGTTCTACCAATTTGGCATTGGCAAAATTAGTGGCAGCTTCTTGAGCATCTTGTACCAATTCCTTTTTAGTCTTTTTGGCCTTAGGAGCAGAAGCCTTAGTAGTCTTAGAATTTTTAATTCCTTCAAGTTGTTCGGCAACCTTAGTTGCAACCAGGTTAGTAACCTTTGTTTCATTCTTTTTCATAACGTCTATATTTAAAATGTTAGTAAAATGATTTCTCTATGCAAATATAAGAATAATATTTTTAATACAAAAATAAATCAAATAAATTTTTATATTTGCTAAGGTTAATCGGCTAGGAAGTCGAAGATTTCTGGAGGATAGTTAATTTCATCCTCTGGATCATTGATGTAATCTTCATAATCCTCGTTATATTTATCGTAAATGTTATCTTGTGATGTATTGGGTACCCTTGTACATCTTTCAGGATATTTCTTTACGAAGTCATAGGCTTCTTGAGTAGTCATTATCTTATCCGATGTAAATTCATAGGTTACATAAGAGTAAGATTCACCCAATCTAGAAACTTCATATTGTTGGTATCCAGATTTCTCAATCTTATATAATTGATTTTCTGGAATCGTCTCTATTTCTACCCTATATTTATACCATTGCTTAGATATCTTTGGTTTTATATCTAATGGTTCGGGCCTATTAAACTCGGAAGGAGCAATGCTCACTTCTTCTGTAGGGGCATTATATTTAGTCCCCAAGTAAAGTAGCATTGCTCCTATGGCAATTAAAAGACTTTTTGTAACCTTAGTTCCTGAGTTCATATCCGGTAGTTTTAAACTTATCCTTGATATTACTGTTCAAATATTTACCTTTGGATTCTGATTGGTGTAAACCATTGCAGATTTCATAAGGTACCTTATCATAGCGATAAACTCGATTACCTTTAAAAGCAACCCAAAGTTGTTTCTTCTTTGAGTCATAACCAAAGCCCTCAATGTTAGAGGATTCGCAAGGAATCATTTCGACTCCAGTGTTCATTTCTACTGATTCTAAGTATTCGTTCTTTTCCATGTCTATATTAAAATTTTAAAAGTGTTAGTTCTGGGTGGAATTTGAGATTTGCCCTTTGGAAGATTGCCCAGGTACCAAGTACTCCCTGAGAATTAGTATGTACCCATTCATCTTCCATTCTGAATAATATGTGAGAGCATACCAGCATTTGGTATTCACTTAGCATATTTATCAGTTGAGGGGTATTCTCCATTTCTACGTATAATTCAATGTGCTCATCTAGTGCTCGAATTATTTCGTCATCCTCAATCTGAAGGAGTTTTTTGATTAAGTCTTGGGCAATATCATTTCCATTTTTAACGTCCTCTTTGATTGAGTTGAGTGATTCAATCTGAATACCAGCAATGAGCTTTACGATGTCTTTTGTTTCCTTGTCCATAATTAAATTTTCTTTATGCAAATATACTAAAATTATTTTATATAAAATACTCTTTTAATAAATACGGAGGTAAGTGTTAGCGGTTCTTGATTTCTTCCATCTTTTCCTTTATGGAGTCTGGGAATATAGCATCGTTTACCCATCTTAGGAAGAATTTAGAAGGCTTCTTTTCGGGACTTAGAAGCAATTGTCTCTGTTCAGTAGAGAACTTAATCCTTTCGGATTCTAACATATACTTGGGAAGTTTAGTGAATTCTGCCTGAGAGAAGGAGATTACGTTTTTACCAACTTGGGCCCTTAATGGTTTCTTCCTTTCCTTATAGAGATATGGGATAATCTTTTTCGAGGGTCCCCCAAGAATGCTAAAACCAAAGATTATCATTGGGTCAAATTTATCTGCTTTTGGGTCCTTAGCTCGTTTGATACATCTTGCCATCCAAGAGAATGAATTGGGATATTGCTTATTGTCTGTTGCTTCTCCCACATCCTTTTTATTGAACTCAAATCCAGGAAAGTGAAATAGAAAGTCCTCAGTAAGGATAAATACAAATCCCAATCCCCTAAGATATTTAATGATATCTTGTTGGCTTTTTTTACCCTCTTCAATCATTTTTTCTACATCTGCAAGAATATCCTCCCTTGGTGATTCCAATTCCTTAGTTGTAGACCCTGCAGGTCTTCCTCTGCCAACATTAGGTGCCTTAGTAGGCAATGTACCAGATAACCTATCTAAGTATTCTTTGAAGTTATCAATATCTTGTTTATTAGTAAGAGTTACTTCTACTCTTATGGGACCGTTATGCTGTACTTTTGGACCTGAATTCATCTCGGTATAGGCATCTACCAACCTATCAGATAAGGGAGTACCATTCTCTGATAGTGTAGTGATTCTAAGTTTTGGTTTATATACTTCTTGTTCCATTTTCGACTTAATTAGAAAATAAAAGGCCTGAACAATTTTTATATTGCCAGGCCTTCTACCATTATTAACGAATACTCAAAATATGATAAGTAAAAAAAGTAAAAAGTGCTCTTATTAATCTTCTTCTTTAGCTGCCTTCTTTTTCTTCTTGTCTTTGGCCTTCTTATCTTTCTTATCGGAAGCCGGTTTCTCTTTTACCTTTTCTTCCTTCTTTTTCTTAGTTTCCTTTTCCTCCTTAGGAGCCTTACCTGAAGCAAGTTTTCTTTGCTCCATACGGTATTTTTTCTTCTCAGCCGAAGTCATTTCTCTGCCATCGATGAGAGGATAATCGTATTTGGTAGCTGTTCTACCGCCATTTCCTTTCTTTTCCTTTTTCTCTTTGGCAGCCTTCTTCTCAGCTTTTTCCTTCTTCTCTTTTTCCTGGAGTTTTACCAATTTCTTGTTGTTCTCTTGGTCAGCTTCAGGATAGGCAGCAGCAACTTTGTCTCTTTCCTTATTGAGCTTGTTTACAAGTTCGGTAACCTTTTTACCATGTTTCTTGTCTTTGGTCCAATCCTTAGTAGGGTCCAACTTGTTCTCTTTAAGGTAAGCATCCAAAGCTTTCTTAGCCTTTGTGAGTTCCGGAGTCTTGGATTCCGATTTACTCTTCTTTTCGTCTTTCTTAGCCATTTTCATTTATATTAGGTGAATAATTGAATTTCCTATTTACATAATACCATAGTTATACCTTCCTAATTTGGGTTGGGATTTCTTTAATTTCTAGGATTTCTAAACTGCATTGTTTTAAAACTGCCTCGAGTTGAAGTATATCTTCTACCTCTTTCTGAGATAAGTCCGTAAAAGTTTGTTCAAAAGTTTCTTTCTGTTCCCCCCTTATAAAATTAAATTGGGCAACAATATAAGTCCCATGAAGTTTTTTATTCAGGGCTCCTTTAAGAGATATGAGTTTTCTTTTCAGATAATTACTCTTCAACCTATGAGATTGGTATTCGCCTTTCTTACCCTTACTAAGAGCTACCTTTTTAAGGTACGAAACATAATCTAATTCTCTGAGAGTTTGATTAATGTTTCCCACTAATAATCTTAAGTCTTTTTCCATTTGGGTCTTTGCATTACTTGGTTAGATACTTCCTGAGTTTCTTCTGATAGCATTTCTCTTGCCTCATTTATTATATTGATGGCAAGTTCCCTTTCATCTGGTCCCAGGTTTAATTCTTTATCTTCTAGTGCATCAATATAAGTATTTATTAGATTATCCAATGCAAGTATTCGAATATTCTTTCGAATTGCTAATTTCTCTTCTTCCATGGGTATAAAAAATTAAAGCCCACTACCTTCGCAGGCAATGAGCTTTTGGCTGAACAACGTCCTAAGTGTAGATGTTATTCATATGAACTTAAACTCTAAATTTATATAGCAGACATATGGGATAGTAGTTAGTAAGTTAGAGTTTAATCTTCTGATTCTTCCTCTTCTTCTTCTTCTTCCTTAGCCTTTTTGTTTTTCGGAGAACAAATAACGCCATGTCCTTTCTTAGACTTAACGGTAAGAGTTCCCGGAACGAATGAAACTGAAGTTGATACCGGTTTGCCATCCGTAACCAATACAGAAGTAACCACTACACCCTGATAGCCTTCCTTGTTCTTAACGGCATAACCAAAGTTCATTACCTTGGATTTGTCGTTAATGGAAATAACGTCGATTTGCTTGCTGTTAGGGCGTTGTTCAGCCGGCCGATTCTTGAGTGCCTCTTGACGAGCTTTACGTTTAGCTTCTTTTTCGGGGTCTTTTTCTTTATCCCCTTTCTTCTTGGAGTCTGATTTCTTTGTTGCCATAATTTTTAATGTTTTATAAGTTAATGATTATTATAAGTAAACTTCTACGTTTATTAATAGTTGATAGTAAAGGTAGGGAAATTTCCCTACCTTCTTTTAAATCTTGAATACAGTTACCAGATTACTTTTTCCCTTTCTTGCCTTTACCTTTGGTTTCTTTCTTTGCCGGCAATTTGAGACCGAGTTCTTTGGCAATTGCTTTACGGAGTTTTTCGACGTCGTCTTCATCGTAATCGTCGGGGTCAGTTTCAAGGTCTTTGTCGTCGCAGACATCCTCAAGTTCTTCGAAGTCCATTTCGGCAAGTTCTTCACCGGTCAGTTCTTCCTCTTCTTCTTCCTCTTCGGAATCATCATCATCGTCGTCTGATTCTTCCTCTTCTTCTTCTTCCTTGTCATCGGATTCAGAACCAAAAAGGTCTTCGGCTTCTTCGGCAGAAAGCATGATAGGAGCAGGGATAATCTTTACTGAGCCGTCTTCGTACTTAATGATGATTGCACCATTGATTTCTGTTCTGGAAACTTCTTTCAGTTCCACTTCTTTTTTCTTCTTAGCCATTTTCGTAATGTTTAAGTTGGTTAATAATTTATTTATATCACTCTGTTATAAGTTTCTTTACCAGTATGGATTTCTGAGTATACCCAGATTTTACTAATTCCTCCTGAGCAATATTGAATTGTTTTATCTCATCTAGAGTTATCTTTAATTCTAATTGAGATTCAATTGTTATTGCCTGAGAGGCAAGTTCCTTGTCACCTTGATAAGTGACTATCTTAAACTTCTTACCTGCAAATGGGTTTGCTGGTTGATGTGCTGTGATTTTAAAACCTTCGTTATTATTCATTGCTATATTTAATTTTAGTTATCCCAGGAATACCCACCTTCCCAAATACTTCGGTATAGGATTTGTATTTCCCTTTTATCATTGTTTTATAGTTATCGGATAATCGAATTGGGTAGACCCATATTTTATTTTCTATCATCCTATTTGTCATTATATAAGCATAAGACCTTCTAAGTTTAATACTCTCTAATGGAACAAACCCTTGAAATAATAGAGACTTCTTAATAAACCTTTCTTTAGGCAAATACCCTAAAAATTTAAGTGATGCCTCATCGAATATTTCAAGCATATCCCTTTGTGCTTTGATAAATAGTACCTTTTGTATTGGGATGTTCATCTTCTTTCTTAAATATAAAGCCAATGAACCTACCAATGGGGGATACTGCAGGAATAACAGATTGAATTTATTTTTCTCCTCTTGACTCAGCCTGTTGTAAATCCTGTAGGATAGCAAGATTGATTTGTAATCTCTTTTGCCTTGTATACTTGGGAGATATGCCTTGCCGTTGTCCATAGAGTTTGATTGAGTACCTTTCATTGAATTCCTTTTTTCCTTTAGACTTAAAGACTCGGTGCATTTGTACCATAAATCTTCTTCGTCGGTGTTTATCCATGTGATATTCATCGGGCATTATGAACTTCCTTGCTTTTACGAATTTACCCTTAAACCAGAATTTAGTACTACCCTTTTTAAGAAGTTTACCATTCATATCGGATAATTCTCTAATGCCTTGTTTTATAAGTTTCCTCCCAGATATTATATGGATATACTGAAGAACATCTACACCATAAAGATAAACTAAGGTAACTTTTACGTGATGTCTAGTGAAATATGGGATACCAGTTAAGTGTTTCCTATATAGACTTTCTTCAGTTATATACTTGTTGGTGGTATCTGGTCTCCAAGTCCAAATATAATACCTATCGGGTCGTATCGGTTCGTTATTTCCCTCCCTTAGTTTTACCATTGATATTCCTTTTTGCCATTCTATACCAAAGGTTAATCGATTTCTCATTTGCCTCAGGGAATTTTTTCTTCATTCTCCGAATAATCCTATCAAGTTCAAAACCCTTTGCAGTCAATTCAAATACATAAGATTTTTTAGTACCCTTGATAAGATTGAATTCATCTCTTTCTCTTGGAGGTTTCTTTTCCCGAGGTTTCTTTATCCCTGGTACCCGTTTTGTTCTTCTTTGCCCATTTTCCCCCTCTTCTCCAAGAAACCCAAGCCTTAATCGAGAATTCCTTAGTGGATCATCCTTTGAATAACCAATATTCTCTAATTGCTTATCCATCCAATCATCATATTTATCTATTAAGGATCTGTCTGGTTTTTCTTCTGAAACATTTATAAAATGAAGTAGATCAAATACTCCAGCAGAGCAAGCATCAGGAAAAGGCATACCAAGTATGATAGCCTTTCTCTTTAGATCCTTGTAAGTCATGTTTCTCCCTGATGCACCAAGGAAATTCGATTTCTCTTTGGAGGGAGCTTTCAGGTCTTTTC
>ENA-UOJK01001950-UOJK01001950.1-human-gut-metagenome-genome-assembly--contig:-C116-NODE-1950-length-12205-cov-33.937037_pt1 | contig 12205 bp, 11 predicted proteins | sample MGYA00242348_ERZ723895 | MGnify/ENA metagenome assembly ERZ723895
GCGCATAGTACTGTGAAGGAAAGGTGAAAAGGACCCCGGGAGGGGAGTGAAAGAGCACCTGAAACCCTGTGTCTGCAAGCTGTGGGAGGACGTTAAGGTCCGACCGCGTACTTTTTGTAGAACGGTCCGGCGAGCTGCCACATCCGGCGAGGTTAAGCACTTAAGGTGCGGAGCCGGAGGGAAACCGAGTCTTAACAGGGCGTTAAGTCGGATGGGGCAGGCCCGAAACCGGGTGATCTATCCATGTCCAGGATGAAGCTGTCGTAAAAGACAATGGAGGTCCGAACACACATCCGTTGAAAAGGGTGGTGATGAGGTGTGGATAGGGGAGAAATTCCAATCGAACCCGGAGATAGCTGGTTCTCCTCGAAATAGCTTTAGGGCTAGCCTCGATTTAGTCTTATGGAGGTAGAGCACTGAATTTCCGCGGGGGCGTCAAAGCTTACCAAAGAATATCAAACTCCGAATGCCATGTAGATGATGAACGGGAGTCAGACTGCACGAGATAAGTTGGGCAGTCAAAAGGGAAAGAGCCCAGACCGCCAGCTAAGGTCCCAAAGTGTGTGTTAAGTGGAAAAGGATGTGGGATTTCGAAGACAACTAGGATGTTGGCTCAGAAGCAGCCATACATTCAAAGAGTGCGTAATAGCTCACTAGTCGAGAGGTCCTGCGCCGAAAATGTCCGGGGCTGAAACATGCTGCCGAAGCTGCGGAACCGCAAGGTTGGTAGAGGAGCATTGAATGCGGGAAGAAGCTGTACCGAAAGGAGCAGTGGACTGCATTGAAGAGAGAATGCCGGAATGAGTAGCGAGAAATAGGTGAGAATCCTATTGGCCGAATATCCAAGGATTCCAGGGTAAAGCTGATCTGCCCTGGGTAAGTCGGGGCCTAAGGCGAGGTCGAAAGACGTAGCCGATGGACAACAGGTAGAGATTCCTGTACTGCATATGGTCAGAACTGTGGGGACACGGGGTGTTAACGGAAGCCGGGAAAGGAAAGACCGGTCCAAGCACAGGAGGCGTTGCGCAGGCAAATCCGCGCAATGAGCCAAAGGTGTGACGGGGAGCGAAATTATAGTAGCGAAGTCCGGATACATGCTGTCAAGAAAAGCCGCTATTGCGCCATATGTACCCGTACCGTAAACCGACACAGGTGGATGAGGAGAGAATCCTAAGGCCGGCGGGAGAAGCATTGTCAAGGAACTCGGCAAAATGACCCCGTAACTTCGGGAGAAGGGGTGCCTGCGAGAGCAGGCCGCAGAGAATAGGCTCAAGCAACTGTTTAGCAAAAACACAGGTCTATGCGAAACCGAAAGGTGAGGTATATGGGCTGACGCCTGCCCGGTGCTGGAAGGTTAAGGGGAGAGGTTAGCGCAAGCGAAGCTTTGAACTTAAGCCCCAGTAAACGGCGGCCGTAACTATAACGGTCCTAAGGTAGCGAAATTCCTTGTCGGGTAAGTTCCGACCCGCACGAAAGGCGTAATGATTTGAGCACTGTCTCGACAACACACCCGGTGAAATTGAAATACCAGTGAAGATGCTGGTTACCTGCGCCAGGACGGAAAGACCCCATGGAGCTTTACTCTAGTTTGATACTGGGACCCGGTATGACATGTACAGGATAGGTGGGAGGCAGAGAATTAATGACGCCAGTCATTAAGGAGCCGCTGTTGGGATACCACCCTTGTGATGCCAGGTTTCTAACGAGCTGCCGTGAACCGGCAGGCGGACAATGTCAGGCGGGGAGTTTGACTGGGGCGGTCGCCTCCGAAAGGGTATCGGAGGCGCTCAAAGGTTCCCTCAGAATGGTCGGAAACCATTCGAAGAGTGCAAAGGCAGAAGGGAGCTTGACTGCGACACCGACGGGTGGAGCAGGTACGAAAGTAGGACTTAGTGATCCGGTGGTATAAAGTGGGATTGCCATCGCTCAACGGATAAAAGCTACCCTGGGGATAACAGGCTTATCACTCCCAAGAGTTCACATCGACGGAGTGGTTTGGCACCTCGATGTCGGCTCATCGCATCCTGGGGCTGTAGTAGGTCCCAAGGGTTGGGCTGTTCGCCCATTAAAGCGGTACGCGAGCTGGGTTCAGAACGTCGTGAGACAGTTCGGTCCCTATCCGGCGCGGGCGTAGGATATTTGAGAGGAGCTGTCCTTAGTACGAGAGGACCGGGATGGACGGACCACTGGTGTATCTGTTGCACCACCAGGTGCACGGCAGAGTAGCCAAGTCCGGACGGGATAAACGCTGAAGGCATCTAAGCGTGAAGCCCCCCTCAAGATGAGATCTCTCATTCGAAAGAAGTAAGACCCCTTGAAGACGACGAGGTAGATAGGGCAGGGGTGGAAGGGCAGTAATGTCCGGAGCTGACTGTTACTAATCGGTCGAGGGCTTGACCAAAATGGTTCTAAAGAATGTGTTTAGTTGATATGCAGTTTTGAAGGTGCAAACCTTTCAACTTTCCTCGATAGCTCAATGGTAGAGCACTCGGCTGTTAACCGAGTTGTTGCAGGTTCGAGCCCCGCTCGGGGAGTTGATGGCCTCGTGGTCAAGCGGTTAAGACACCGCCCTTTCACGGCGGTAACACGGGTTCGAATCCCGTCGAGGTCAGTCGATGAATTATTCTTGACGAAAAGAAGATGGCATGATATACTAATCTAGTCATGTGAATTTAATATTTATGGCGCAGTAGCCAAGTGGTAAGGCAATGGTCTGCAACACCAGTATCCACCGGTTCAAATCCGGTCTGCGCCTCTTTAATAAGCCTGAAGAGTTTTCTTCAGGCTTTTTTTCAGATTTATTATGTACTGTAATGGAAAGGCCTGAGGTGACTGTATATATTCTCGATTTATCACTACTTGCGAAATTAAAAAAAACTCTCTATACTAATAGTATTAAGGCAAATGGGGAGAATATAATGAACTTAACGCAATTGAATTATTTTAGAGAGGTTGTAGAAAAGAGAAGTTTTACAGGAGCAGCCAATACACTTTTTATCAGCCAGTCGACACTCAGTAAATCCATACGAGCCCTTGAGGAAGAGTACAAGGTTATTCTGATCTATCGTGCTGCGAATGAATTTGTGGTGACAGAGTAAGGGAAGATTCTCTATACATACGCAGTTCGGATTTTGGATTATTATGAACAGCAGACAGCAGAATTGGCGGAACGATTGCGCCATTCAGGAAGCAGTCTGCATTTGGGACTTCCGCCGACAGCCGGAGCCATTTATTTTTACTCTGTTATACATAAATTTCAGAAGATTTATCCGGAGATAGATCTTCAGATTGAAGAGACAACATCAAAGGAGATTATCGAGAAGGTAGCGAATGGGCGGATGGATGCAGGGGTGATCATTGAGCCCTTTTCAGATAACCGCTTTGAAAAGCGCAGGGTCTTTACATCAGAGGCTGTGCTGCTTGTGTCGAAGCAGCATCGGCTGGCCAAGAAGCGCAGTGTCGATTTTAAGGATATCAGGCAGGAACGGATTTTGATGATTAACTCCAACTATATGTATTATGATCTGGTGAAAGAGAAATGTCTGGAAGCGGGTTTTATGCCACAGTTTGCTTTTGAAAGCTATCAGTGGGAATTTATTTTTGAGATGGTGGCCAATGACCAGGGCGTGACGATTTTGCCAAAGCCACTGATTGACAAGTTTAATAATGCGAGAGTCCACCAGGTCCATCTTGAGAATCCTGAATTTGAATGGGCTTTGTCGGTGATTCGGCGTAAGGATAAAGCCATGACGACATCTGTCCAATGTCTGTGGAATATCTGTGGACAGACGGCAAAACATTAGCAGAAGATGAAGAATCCTATGGGAGTTATTGTTGTTCACAATACGGAATATTATGGAAATAATCATTAGAGGAAAAGGGGGCATAGCCCTTTGATGGCAAGAATTCATAGGACATGCCAAATTTTCATATACAATAGAATAATTTATGGTTGAAAACACCTTTGTGGCATGAATTTTGAGCCATGGGGGTGTTTTTTGCCGTTTTTGGGCGTATTTATTGATTTAAATTCGTATTATCCAATTTTTTCGCAAAGAATGACAATAGAAAATCAAAGAACAGAAAGAATGGCAGCATCTTATGACGGGTTTGAGTGCCCGGGGCATGAATTTCATATCGGGATGAAGCAAAGCCATTTTTCAATGTCAATAGAGCCTGATATAATCCAGTTACAAGCTTGAATCTGGCCGGAAAAAGAAAAGCGAGTCTTAAATTTATTTTGAAGGGATGGATTGATTAAATGGAAGCTATTGGCGTAATTGGCATGATCATCGCAATCGTGGCGCTTATCTATTTAACTTTTAAAGGGATGAACGGGTTTGTGGCATCTCTTGCTGCAACTGTGATTTTGATTGTTACGAGTGGACTGCCATTCTGGGATACAATGGTGAACACATATGCAGCTTCAATGGGAAAAATATTCGGTTCCTATTTGTTTATGTTCTGTGTGGCTTCGGCTTACAGCGAATTGATGAAGCAGAGTGGTGCGGCAGAATCGATTGCCAACTTCTTTTTCAGTATCTTTGGGGTGAAGGCATCCTGTGCAGCCACAGTGATTATTTCTTTCTTACTGGCGTACAGCGGTATCAACGCATTTATCATTATTTTTGCAATTTACCCGGTTGCAGTACCGATGTTCCGCAAAGCAAACATTTCCAAGAATCTGATGCCGGCGATATTCCTGTATGGTTCTGTCGTGCTGAACGTTGTGACACCGGGCTCACCATCTATGCTGTGTATTGCTTTATCTGAAAAACTGGGTACAAGTACATTCAGTGCACCGATTATGGCAGGGATTATTCTGGTATTGGCTTTTGCTATTGGTATTATTTACTTTACCTGGTCAGCAAAATCACTGAGAAATAAGGGAGAAGCCTTTGTGGCATCTGAGAGTGATGCAGCTTTGATTGCAGGCAGTACATCCGGCAAAGAATTGCCGCCGTTATATCTGGCGATTTTGCCATATGTTGTGATTATTGTATTGAAACTGATCCTGGCAAAGAGCATGAGTTCTTCAGATAGTGTATGTACTTCCATTCTGGCAGGTACAGTTGTTTTAGCTATTACAAACTACAAATATTTAAAGGGCCATATTGTAAAAGACTTTACAGCAGGCTGGCTTTCAAGTATCAATGCATTGCTGCTGACAGCAGCTTTGATGGGATTTGCCTCTGTTGTTAATATTTCCGTTGGTTTCCAGTACTTCATTGATTTTGCAATGACAATGGCTGACAAGATGAATCCATATTTGTCCGCAGTTGTTTGCATCAATGTTTTCTCAGGTGTTACGGGTGCGTCTCTCAGCGGTACACAGATTTTCTGCAGCACGTTGATGGATCATTTCCTGGCACTGGGCATCAACAAAGAGGCACTGTATAAGATCCTTTCTGTTGCCTCCATGGGTCTTGACACATTACCGCATTGTCCGACGTTCGTTATGATGGCAGCAGTATGCGGTGTCACAACAAAAGCTTCTTATAAGCATGTGATGGTAATGACGGTTATTACACCGATTGTGCTGGCGTTGATTGGTGTTGTTTTAGCAACTGTTGGAATCGTTTAATGGATGACGTGCGGGCATTGGAATCAAGCGTTGTTCCGGAGTTAGATTCAGAAAATCAGATTTCGATTTCCGTCAGAATTTGAGAATGTGTTTCTTATAAAAACAGGAGTGAGTATCGTGAATAAGTTTGAAAAAATGTATGAAGAAAAGAAGATGACAGCGGAACAGGCATTGTCTCTGATTCAGGATTATGATTATATGTTTTCCGCTCAGGCGGCAGGGGAACCGGCTGCGATTATGTCAAAATTACAGTATTTAAAAGAAACAGGTGTGAAAAATACAACATTGAATACCTGTTTGCCGCTTCAGTATTATGATGCATTCAAAGACCCTGAAATGAAGGGGATTATGAGCCATAACGGATGGTTTTTCAGTGCCGGACTGCGGGATGCCCATGGCAAAAAGCTGGTTAGTGCCATTCCACAGAGTTCGACATCTATCCTTCGAAAAGTGTTGAGCCGATTAGAATATGAGAAACGTCGTCCGGTTGTGCTGGCGACGGTTTCTCCGATGGATAAACATGGTTATATGACATTGTCTGTCAGTGCGATTTATGAAAGAGACTTAATCAATGCAGGTGCGTTGACAATTGTGGAGGTCAATCCGAATTTTCCGAGAACATTTGGTGATACAATGGTTCATATTTCAGAAGTTGATGCGTTGGTGGAATCTGACAGACCGATTCCGGCAAGCAAGCTGGCGCCGTATACAGAAGTGGATGCTGCCATTGGCAAATATGTCGCTTCTCTTGTGGAAGACGGTTCGACCATTCAGCTTGGTATCGGAAACATTCCGAATGCTGTGGCCAATGAATTGAAGTCAAAGAAACACTTAGGTATTCATACGGAAATGTTTACAGAGACAATGGTTGATCTGATTGAATGTGGTGCGGTGGATAATACACGCAAAGGACTGTACAATGGTTATTCCGTATGCTCATTTACCATGGGAAGTCAGCGATTATATGACTTTATCCACAATAATCCATCTGTTTTGTTTAAGTCATGCACATTTACAAATGATCCATACACCATCGGCAGAAATAATAAGTTTGTTTCCATTAATGCTACATTGGAGATGGATTTAATGGGGCAGTGCGCATCTGAGACAGTGGGCTATCATCAGTGGTCTGGTACGGGCGGTCAGTCTGAGACTGTACAGGGATCCCAGATGTCAAAGGGCGGCAAGTCGATTATTGCGATGCATTCAACTTATACGACAAAGGATGCAGATGGCAGCGAGGTTCTTCATTCCAAAATCGTTCCATGCCTTCATGAAGGTGCAGTTGTTACAACTTCCCGAAATGATGTGGACTATGTGGTGACAGAATACGGTATTGCATGGCTTCGTGGCTTAAATATCGCTGAAAGAGCAGAAGCACTGATTAACATTGCACATCCGGCTTTCAGAGATGAATTGCGTCAGAAAGCAGAAATGTATGAAATTTGGTAAAAAAAGGAGGTAAGTTGGATGCAGGGATATACAATTGATCAGTTGACAGTAGGACAGCAGGCTTCTTTTTCAAAGACCATTTCAGAATCAGATGTCTATATGTTTGCGGGGGTTACCGGAGATGTCAATCCGGCTCATGTCAACGAAGCTTATGCTCAGACAACTGCTTTTAAGACACGAATTGCCCATGGAATTTTGTCGGCTGGACTGATTTCAGCGGTTCTTGGTACAAGGATGCCGGGGCCGGGAGCTATTTATGCGTCACAGACATTAAAATTTACAGCACCTGTACGTATCGGAGATACCATTACGGCAACGGCGACAGTCAAAGAAATAATTCCGGAGCGCAACAGGGTTGTGATGGAAACTGTGTGCCGCAATCAGGATGATGTGGTGGTGACAACAGGTGAAGCTGTGTTGCTTCCACCAAAAGAAAGTGTTGATAAATAAATACATAAGCCATAAGATGATGAATAATTAATTAAACGAACAAAAATCTCAGAGAATCTTAAGATTTTCTGAGATTTTTTATGTTCGATAGATTTTTAAAATCATATGTGGTAAATTAAAAATAAAGTAATAGAAAAAATGCGCATTGAAGAGAGGAGATCACTATGTGGAACAGACAGGAACTAAAGAGCAATGCCAGAATAATGCTGAAAGCCAATTATTTAAAAATTGTTATTGTGAGTGTTGTATTTGCACTTTTGACCAGTTCTGGTTATCAATCGGCCAAAGGAGCGGCCAAAGGCAGTGATGCAGATATCAGCCTCCGCCATTTAACAGGTATCCAGTGGTCATTGGTGGTGGCAGCCTTTGTGGGTATTATGAGTGTTGTGATCATTGCATTTTTAGTGAATGCTTTGATAGCGGTTTTTGTATGGAATCCGTTAAGTGTCGGCTGCATAAAGTATTTTATAGATTGTCGGTATGGTAACGCAGAATGGAAAGATATTTTATTTGTTTTTAGAAATAATTATGTTAATGTGTGTGTGAATATTTTTTTAAAGCAGTTATTTACCTTTCTCTGGTGTTTACTGCTGATTGTGCCTGGAATTGTTAAGGCTTACGAATATATGATGGTGCCATATATTCTGGCAGAGAATCCGGATATGAGCAGAGAAGAAGTTTTTGCATTGAGTAAACAAATGATGAAGGGGAATAAATGGGATGCATTTGTGCTTGATCTGTCATTTATTGGTTGGATGATTCTGGGGGCACTTACATTGAACATTGTGAATGTTCTTTATACGAATCCGTATCGCTATCTGACATCTGCGGAATTATATCATACATTAAAATAAGACGGGCATGAAAATTAAGATTGTTAAGAAATATCTGACGCACTGCATTGTCTATTGCTTTCGGGAAAGAATGGCACATGGCTTCTGGCAGATCGAGAGAATGGCAATTCGGAATGGAGAGTTCTTTTATTGGCCTGCAGAAACCATTGTTTTATTGTAGAGCATATGCTATAATATAAATGGTATTTATAGGGGCAGAGCTGTCGAAAGGCAGTGACGCAAAGCCAAAGGGACTAAGGTGTTAGAAACTATGTCAGCCGGTTGCGATAAAGAATTACCGTTGTTTTTTGTTTTGTTTTTTTTCAGTCACCTGTAGAGCGCAGGTGACTTTTTGCTTTTTTAGTAAAATACAGACGATTTTTAGTACTTTTACAAGCAATGAAAATCATAAGCCCTTATGATGTACTGTTGTAGCTGCATAGAATTTGATAGCCACAAATTCGTATAGAAAGGATGTCAGAGGAGAGTGAAGGATACAGACAGTATGACAATGCAGGATGTGTTGGAAATGATGAAATGTATCAGAGAGTTTTTTACTGTAGTCAGATTGGAAAGTGGATATGACACGATGGATAGTGAGGAAACATACTGTGAGATTGAGTACCTGAAGGAAGATATTTTCTTTGTAAAGGCAAAGCGTATAGAAATAGACGGGAAGCCTTACGTGATAAAGATTAAGCAGGAAGTTGATGAAAAAATTCTACAGGCATTGCTGGAGTCCGATCAGATACCGGAACGGCTGGCCTATTACAATGAGAAGATTTATCATGATTCATTGACAGGGGCTTATAATCGGCGTTTTTTCCAAGAGAAGATGATATCTGTAAATAAGAATACCGGAATTGCGATGATGGACCTGGACAATTTTAAAGCGTATAATGATACCTATGGACATCATGCGGGTGACCTTGTGTTGCAGACAACGGTTATGACAATTAAGAGTGTGATACGCCGGGATGATATTCTGATTCGTTATGGCGGCGATGAATTCCTGTTGCTTATGCCGGGAATGCAGTCTCAGGTTTTTCATCAAAAGCTGCTTCAGATACATCAATTCATTTATCAGTCGGAAGTGCCTGAATATGGGAAAATGCATGTTTCTACGAGTATCGGAGGGGTTATTGCCCAAGGCGAGGAGATTGAGCAGGCTGTTGAGCGTGCGGATAAACTGATGTATGCTGCAAAATCACAAAAATCATGCGTTGTTACGGATGTAGACGGGGAAGTGTTATGAAAAAGGTTCCGGGATGGAAAAAAATCGAAATTGTCTGTGTTATCATTGTAGTGGCTTTCATGTCCTTTTTGATCGGAATATACTATCAGTCAAGAACGGAGAGGGGAAGCATCCGGTCACTCTGCAGTGGGTGGTATCAGATGAAGGACGGGAAAAGGATTGAACTTGAACTGCCTTGTTCTGTGACTGCGGATGCGGAAGGAAAAGTAATTCTTTATAATGATACTCTGACAGAGGATGACAGGGGACTAATTGTATCCACAAGAGGAATACAGGATAATCTGGAAATCAGGACAGGGGAGCGTATTCTTTATCATTATGCGCATAACCAGTTCCAGAAGAACAAACAGATGAAAGGAAAGATGTGGGCAGATGTCCGCCTGCCGGAGGAGACGGGGCAGGAACCGCTATGCTTTATTTATGAGGGAACAGCAGGTAGAAGTCTTGATATACAGGTTCCGATACTTGGCAGTTTTTCTGCAATTATCGTGAGACATCTTCAGGCCTCTGCTTTTTCGATTTTAATGATCATCAGTATGCTGGGATTGGGAATTGTCGCAGTAAGTATTTTCCTTTATACCAGACATCGGCAGCTTGTCGAAAAACGTTTTGTGAATGTCGCAGTTTTTTGATTATATGCAGCTTATGGTGTATATTGGATTCTGGAATTTACCAGATGTATGGGAAGCACAGTGCAGCAGGAAGTTTAGTGTCTTTCTATGCATTTATGCTGATGTCAGTGCCGATGCTGCATTTTATACAGAACACGGTAAGTAAGGAAAATCAATGGATTCCGGAGATATGGATTTTACTTTTTTATGGGAATGCGATAGGACAGGGCATCGTGAATCTTTGGTTTGCGGTTCCTTTTAAAAATATGCTGTTTGTAACGCATTTGATATTATTTACAGGTGTTGCAGCGATGGCCATTCTTCTATGGAGAGAATATCAAAAGCATCAGACGCAGGAGCTGGAGCTTTGTCTGAAGGCATTTGGTGTGTTGGGCATCAGCGGAGTGATTGCCCTTGCTTTATATTGGATGTACGCCATCTACTGGTATGATGCGCTTTTTCAGTTTGGTATTTTACTTTTTATTTCTTTTCTGTTCTGGGGACTGCTTTGTAAAGTATCCAATGATATTCAGTATCGTATGGAACAGGCCGTATATGAAAGGATGTCTATAGAAGACCGGATGACGGGAATGAAGAATCGAAAGGCATTTGAACAGCAGCTGGATCAACTTCAGCAGGATGCAATGCTGTTGGAAAATGCTTTGCTTATATTTATAGATATTGCCAATTTGAAAACGATTAACGATACATATGGGATGCAGATAGGCGATGAAGCAGTTATTCGGACTGCCCGGAGCATTCAGGCGGCAGAAAGTGACGCATGTGAGCAGCATACAGAATGTTTTCGTATTGCCGGTGATGAGTTTGCAATTGTGGTGACTCGTCCGCAGAAGAGACCGGAAGAGTGGGAGCAGATGATAAGGAATGAGATGAAAAAAGAATCCGGAAGCAGGTATCCTGTTCAACTGGAATTTGGCTGCAGTTACCTGAGGAAAGCGGATGGAACACTGCTTTCTATCAGTGACTGGAAAATGCAGGCAGACAGAATGATGTTTTCTTATAAATGAAACACGGCGGAGGACAGATATGATTTACAACATGGATTTTCTGATTTCGGCAATGGTTATTTTGCTGCTGATTTTGTGGCATTTTCTGGGACAGAAAAGAGCAGAGGATCTGAATAACCGGGTATTTCTTTTCTTTGCTGTTCTTGGAACGGCAGATGTTGTTGCTGAATTTTTCACTAATTACTATATTACTTCATACAACAGCGATATGGAAAATGCCGCAGTCATCGTGACAACGATATTTTATCTGCTGCAGGCCTTGCTTCCCGTTACATTTATTTTTTACATTCAGACATTGCATGAGCAGAAAATCATTTCAGCTAAGAAGATGTTTATATCCGGTGTGCCAACCCTTGTTTTGATTAGTGTGATTCTGACAAATCCATTTACGGAAAAGCTTTTTTCTTTTGATGTGACAGCGGGATATGTGAAAGGACCATGGTATCTGCTGATGTATGTCAGTGCGTTGGGGCATTTTGCAGTGGCATTATTGCTTATTCTACTCTGGCGCAAAAAGCTTGGGCCTCAAAAAGAAAAAATACTTTTGGAGATTTTTGTGATATCCGGTGTCGGTGTGGTCTTGCAGATGTTTTGTCAGTCACTTTTGATGACTGGATTTGGAATGAGTCTTGGTATATTGGCATTGTTCATTACGATCAACAATCCAAATGCCAATCTGGACAGTCTGACCGGCTTATATAATCATCTTTATCTGACACGAAAGATGGGCGAACTCATTGCGTCAGGAAAATCTTTTCATATTATTACAGTGTATCTGTATCAGCTGAAGCATATTAACAGGGTAGCAGGGGTACAGGGGGGAGATTCTATTTTGCAGCAGATAGCCGGACAGCTTGGAGCGCTCTGTGGTCAGAAGGTGACCCGTATTACCGGAAAGCGCTTTCTTGTGCTGACTTCTTCTCTGGAAGAATATGAATATTATTTTGCCAAATTGAAGAGGCTGTTTGATGTAAATAAGGTGTTGGATGTGG
>ENA-UOJK01001952-UOJK01001952.1-human-gut-metagenome-genome-assembly--contig:-C116-NODE-1952-length-12199-cov-12.793725_pt1 | contig 12199 bp, 9 predicted proteins | sample MGYA00242348_ERZ723895 | MGnify/ENA metagenome assembly ERZ723895
GGCAGCTCCCTCCCCCCCTCTGCCTACGACCCCTTTTACAGTGGGGAGATCACCACCCTTGGCCCTCCGCTTCCGGAGGCTCCCGATTCGCCCCCTATTCCGGTGATCCGGGACGGCAGAAAGATCTTTGAGATCATCAATGCCGAGCTGACCCGGCGGAAGGTGCAGTACTTCAAACTGCAGTACAATGCGGGTCTGGAACACTCCATTCAGTCCGAAATGCAGATGTTTGTGGACTACGACACTCCTTCCTTCTCCGCAGAGGAAGGGCTGGAAGCCCGGATGAACGGCGATTATGTGGATGGAATGTGGGCTGGCTTTGATGAGGGCGGTTATGGATGGGGCAGAGGCTCCACCGGCTTCATCCGGAGCATCCACCACAACTGCTATGGCATCCAGCTGGACCATTACAGAGAGAAACGCTACTATCTGGACCGGCCCTACCCGGCCAATCAGGCCCAGTTCAAGGCCCTGATGGATGAGCTGGAAGGAAAATTCAATTATGCCCCGGGCCCCATGGACTCTCAGGAAGTGGACGTGTTCGACATCGGCATCACCGTGGCGGATGTTCAGGGCAAGACCTACTGGGCGGCCTATATCATGCGTACGCCAGAAAACCCCACCAACGATGAATGACGAAAAGGAGACAGCCATGAAACACAAACGTTTTGCTGCTGTGGTTCTGGCGGCGGCTCTCTGGCTGACCGGCTGCGGCGGCGCAGCGGCCCCCGCTGCCCCCGCAAACTCCGGTGCAGCTGCCAAAAGCACCGCAAGCACGGCAGTGCAGACAGCCCAGAAGGAGCGCATCACCGATCAGTTCGCGCTGGAAAAGAACGTTTCGGGCGTGTGGGGAGAGGAAGAGGTGCAGTACATTTCCGTCCATGTGCCGCAGCTGGAATGCGACAGCCCGGATGCCGTAAGCCTGAACAAGGATCTTGCCGCCATCTATGCGGCGGATTTCCGGGAATATGAGGCCTACGAGGAGGCCGGGCAGCCGGGCGGCGAGTACCCGCAGATCGGTGTGGGCTGGGATGCCTACTGGTACGGCGACTGCGTCAGCCTGGTGGTGCGCAGCCGCTACGGCGGCACCGCCCCGTGGCGTTACAGCGGCTGGTGCTTCGATTTTGCCACCGGCCAGCAGATCACCGTGGCCGAGATGCTGCAGCGCATGGGTCTGGACCCGGACACCGTGCAGGAGCAGGTGCAGCGGCAGGCCATGCAGGCCTTTGACCGGGAGATGGCGCAGGGCGCGTATTACGAGGGCCTGCGTCTCGGCGGAGAGCTTTCGCAAATGCGAATGGACACGCTGGAATACAATGAACTGGAAAACCTGTGCCTGCTTTTGCCACAGCAGGATCAGCTGGTGCTCCGTGGAAAGTACAGCTGTGAAGAAGGCTGGCAGCAGCTGGATATGGAGATCCCGCTGACCTCCGCCGCCCCCGCCGATCCCCCGGTGCTGACCGATACCTACGATGGTGTGCAGGTGCAGCTGGAGGGAACGCAGGCCGCCATCACCCTGAGCCCCGCGCCAAAGACCGACCAATGGGGCGACATTGGCATCCGGGTGGAACAGACGCGCACCTACCCCATCCTTGGCGCTTACAATGAATATGTGGACGTGTGCATCGGGGAGCAGGAGGACGGCTTCTTCCGCCCGGTGGTCTATCTGCTGACCAAAGACGGCGTGGTGGAGTATGTGGACGTGCTGCGCTGCCTCCTGTTCGGGGATGCCATGATCTGCCAGGACCCCATCTACTTTGCCAACAACGGTGTGGCGCTGGAACTCTGCGGCAGCGAGGTGAACCTGCGCCGGGCGGATGGCTCTGTGCTGGAGCTGGCTCCCCTGTCGGCAGAGTGGAGCGCGCAGGAGATCCCCTATTCCGTCATCGGCTCCTACAACTATACCGACGAAACCGGCTGGAGCTGGATGGACCTGACCAGTGACGGCAGCGTCCAGATGGGCATGCAGGACAACAGCCGCATGGATCAGGGCGATGCCGCATATCTGGGCGTTGTGCCCGAGGGCGTGGTGCTGGGCATCTCTACGGATGCGGGGCTCAACTTTGTGGCGGCGTTCAAGATGGACCTGTACAACGAGAACCTGACCATGACCATGATCGCCGGGCAAAACCCCTTTGCCGAGGGCGAGACCCAGCTGCAGATGAACCGCAGCTACGGTTGAGAAAACAAGGAGAACCACCATGAAACACAAACGCCTTGCCGCTGCGGTGCTGGCGGCGGCGGTGGTGCTGGCGGGGTGCGGCAGCGCAGCGGCTCCCGCTGCCCCCACAGGCTCCGGCACTGTCCCCCAGAGCACCGTAGACACGGCGGTGCAGACAGCACAAAAAGACCGCATCACCGAGCAGTTCACGCTGGAAAAGACCATCCAGCTGTACGAGTGGGGCAGCGCACAGAAGTTGAACATCCATGTGCCGCAGCTTGTGTGCTACAGCCCGGACGCCGCTTATATCAACTATGAGCTTGCCGCCATGTATGCGGCAGAATTCCGAGAGTACGAGGACAGCCCGGAGATCGAGCCCCAGCAGGACGAGGGGAGCCCGGATACTTATGATACTTATATCAACTGGGATGCCTACTGGTACGGCGACTGCGTCAGCCTTGTGATGTTCCGCTACGACGGCGGTACCGATCCGGGGTATTCCCGGGGCTGGTGCTTCGATTTTGCCACCGGAAAGCAGGTCTCCGTGGCTGAAATGCTTCAGCGCATGGGGCTGGACCCGGATGCCGTGCAGCAGCAGATGCTGCGCGAGGCCATGCAGACCTTTGACCGGAATATGGCGCAGGGCGGCTACTACGAGGGCCTGCGCAGCGGCGGCAATCTGGCAAGCATGCGGATGAACACGCTGGAAAACAACCAGCTGGATGACCTGTGCCTGCTGCTGCCGGAGCAGGACCGGCTGGTGCTCCGGGGCGGGTGCAGCTCCCCCGCCGGGTGGGGCTGGCGGCAGCTGGATGTGGAGATCCCGCTGACCCCCGCCGACACCCCGGTGCTGACCGATACTTACGGCAGCGCTTCGGTGCAGCTGGAAGGAACCCAGGGCACCGTCACCCTCCGCCGCACGCCGGAGACCGCCGCATGGGACGCGGATTACGGCATCCGGCTGGAACAGGACCGCACCTACCCCATCCTTGGCATCTATAATGAGTATGTGGATGTGTGCATCGGAGAACTGGGCGCGTCCTTCCACCCGGTGGTCTATCTGCTGACCAGGGACGGCGTGGTGGAGTATGTGGATGTGCTGCACTGCCTTATGTTCGGCAGCGCTCTGGTCTGCCAGGACCCCATCTACATTGCAAACAACGGCGTGGCGCTGGAACGCAGCGGCAAAGAGGTAATTCTGCATCAGGAGGATGGCTCTGTGCTGGAGCTGGCTCCCCTGACAGCAGAGTGGAACATGCAGGAGATCCCCTCGGAGGCCGTCGGTGCCTTCAACGACATGTCTGACAACCAGTTTGACTGGATGGACGTGGAAAGCAACGGTTCCGTCCAGATGGGCGTGCAGGACAACAACGTTTTCTATCAGGGCTACGCCGACTATCTGGGCGTGGTGCCGGAGGGCATGGTGCTGGGCGTCTCTACCAGCGAGACGGCAGACGGGATGCCGGGCATCACCTTTGTGGCGGCGGTGAAGTACGACCTGTACAACGAGACCCTGAACCTTACCATGATCGCCGGGCAAAACCCCTTTGCCGAGGGCGAGACCCAGCTGCAGCTGATCCGCTGCCCGGATCCCTGACCCCGGCGGGAGCCGCTGAGAACACAGGAGAACCACCATGAAACACAAAGCATTCCGCTGGATACCGGCAGTTTTGCTGGCAGCGCTGCTGGCGGGCTGCGGGGCAAAGACCGCAGCCTCTGCCCGCCCGGCTGGCAGCCGGGAGCTGAAATCGACCCCGCCGGATTCCATGCACGCCACCGTGATGATCACCGAGCAGTACACCCTTGAAAAGGTGGTGCAGGCGGAAAACGGCGGCAAGGTCCGGTTGAACATCCATCTGCCCCGGCTGGAAAGCGACAGCGCCGATGCTGCCCGCATCAACGCTGAGATCGCCCAGCTCTACGAATACGATGTGCAGGAGTACGCAGACTGCCCGGCGGCAGCCGACCCAGATTCGTGGGACATCTGCATTGAGATGAACTGGAACGCCAGCTGGTACGGCGACTGCGTCAGCCTTGTGGTCAGCAGCTGCTATGGCGGTACGGATGCACCCTTCCATTGGGGCTGGTGCTTTGACTTTGACAGCGGAAAACAGCTGACCGTCACCCAGATGCTGCAGCGCATGGGGGCAGACCCCGCTGCGCTGGAAGAGGCGCTTTACCGCGACGTGAAGCGCCGGGATGAGCTGGACCGTCAAGCCGCCATCGAGAGAGGAATGCTGCCCCCCGGCAGCCTGAAAGAGGGAAACACCGCATGGTGGACTTCGCTGGACGAGCTGCCGGTTTCGTTTGACGAAGCGGGGAACGTTACCTTTCTCATCCGCCGGTTCAGCGCCTCCGGGGAGGAGTACGTGACCGATGCCCCGACCATCCCGCTGGACGCACAGCCGCTGCCACCGGACTGGGAGTGGCAGGTGCTGGCCGAGTGGATGGCAGTCACGGCGGTGACGCAGGGTGAAAGCTGTGTCCCCGCCGACCGCAACGAAAGCTTTACCTTGCGGCTGGAAAAGGCCGAGATCACCGGCACGGTGACCGTCTCCTTCATCCGGGAAACATACGTCAGCCCGCAGATCCAGTCCGCTGCCGAGACCCGCACCGGAGAGCTGAATGCCGGCGCTGTGACCGGCTGGGACGGGGAAAAAAGTCAGGGCTGGAACCTGACATGCCTCAGCGAGGACGGCAGAAGCCGCTGGACCATCTCCATGATGGAGGACCGCTCGCTGCGGATGCAGTCCACCGGCCCCAAAAAGGGCAGTGAGGTCTGGTACGTTTTTCAGCGCACCGAGGCGTGGGACGACATCGGCTACACCGCCATCCCCCGCAGGCTGTGGGGCACTTACCGCGCCGGAGACGAGGCCGCAAAGGGCATCCGCTGGATGACCTTCCTGCCGGACGGCAGCTGCTGCATGAGCGTGGAATGGGACGGGTGGAACGGCACCCTGACCGGCACCGCCGAGGGAACACAGGGCCGCACCGAGGACGGTACCGAGCTGTACTTCACGCTGACCGACCAGAACGGCAGGCCCTGCGAGTTCTGGGCCATTTTGCTGAACGATGACGGCAGCCCCAGCGGCTGCAGCCTGAAATACCGCGCCGGAGAAGTGCTGTTTGACCGGGACACGCGTCCCATTTACTGGAAAAACGACTCCCCGGATCTAACCCTTGTACCGTGACCGAAACCGGAAACCGTGCGATAACAAAAAAGTTATCGTTTACACAAATAAAACATACAGGAGGAAATTACTATGGGTCTTATCAAAGCAGGTATGGGTGCACTGGGCGGAACTCTTGCAGACCAGTGGAAGGAATTTTTCTACTGCGACGCTCTGGATAAGGATGTGCTGATGGTCAAGGGCCAGAAGCGCACTTCCCGCCGCAGCTCCAACAATGGCGAGGACAACATCATCACCAGTGGCAGCGGCATCGCCGTGGCAGACGGCCAGTGTATGCTCATCGTGGAGCAGGGCCGCGTGGTGGAGGTGTGCGCGGAGCCGGGCGAGTTCACTTTCGATTCGTCCACCGAGCCCAGCGTCTTCACCGGAAACTTCGGCGACAGTCTGGCGCAGACATTCCAGACCGTGGCCAAGCGCTTTACCTACGGCGGCGACACGGGCAAGGACCAGCGGGTGTACTACATCAACACCAAGGAACTGGGCGAGATCCTGTACGGCACCGCCACCCCCATTCCCTTCCGGGTGGTGGTCAGCGAGGAGCGGGGCTACAAGCTCTCGGTGAACCTGCGGTGCAACGGCAGCTTCACCTGCCGCATCTGCGACCCGCTGCTGTTCTACACCAACGTGTGCAGCAACGTCTCCACCCAGTATGACGCATCGGAGATCGCACCCCGGCTGAAGAGCGAGCTGATGAACGCCCTGCAGCCTGCCCTTGCCACCCTTTCGGCCAACAAGGTGCAGTATTACGAGATCCCTGCCCACACGCTGGAGATCTCCGAGGCGCTCAACGAGCAACTGTCGAATGTCTGGCGCAAAAAGCGGGGCATTGAGGTGTTCTCCTTCAACATCAACTCCCTGTCCATCCCGGAGGAGCAGCAGAAGAAGATCACAGAGTGGGAAGAAAACGCCATGACCACCGACCCCACCACCGCTGCCGCCCGTCTGGTGGGCGGCCAGATCGATGCCATGAAGACCGCCGCCGGCAACACCGCCGGTGCCATGACCGGCTTTATGGGCATGGGCATGGCGGCCGGTGCAGGCGGCATGGGCGGCATGAGCGCCCAGAACCTGTTCGCCATGGGCCAGCAGGCCCATCCGGACAGCGTGGACGCGCCCCAGCAGGTCAGCCGTCCCGCACCCGCCCCGGCGGACAGCTGGCAGTGCAGCTGCGGCGCTACCGTTACCGGCAAATTCTGCCCGGAATGCGGCAGCAAAAAGCCGGAGCCGAAGCCCGCTGCGGACAGCTGGACCTGCAGCTGCGGTGCTACCGTTACGGGTAAGTTCTGCCCGGAGTGTGGCAAGCCCCGCCCGGCGGCAGCAGAAGGCTGGACTTGCAGCTGCGGCGCAGTGAACAAGGGCCGCTTCTGCTCCGAGTGCGGCAAACCAAAGCCCGCCGGTACGCCCAAGTATAAGTGCGACAAATGCGGCTGGGAGCCGGCAGACCCCGCTCACCCGCCCAAGTTCTGCCCGGAGTGCGGCGACCCCTTTGACGACAGCGACCGGACCTGACAATACAGAGCAATGAAAGGAGCATACCATGATGGGATTCTTTTCCAACCTGTTCGCAAAACAGAACTGTGCCGTCTGCGGCAAGGAGTGCGGCACCCTGCACCGCTCCAAGCTCCGGGACGGACAGTTCCTCTGCGATGACTGTGGCAACAAGTGCTCCAAATATATCCGGCTCAGTGAGCTGACGCTGGACGAAGCAAAGGAGCACATGGAGTACATGGCCCGGATGAAGCGGGTGTTCGACGAGGTGTTCGACAAGACCGAGTTCCGGGTCAACGCATACCCCTCCACCCCGACGCAAATGGGGCTGGTGTTCTGCGATGAGCTTGGAATGCTGTACATCGACGACCGCACCGGCGGCCGGGGCAAGATGCCGGAGCTGATCCGCTACGACCAGATCGCCAGCTATGAGGAGTATCTGGACGAGACCCCCGCCAAGGAGCCGGGCCAGGAACCCACCCTCAACGGCGGCGGCCTGAAGATCCGTCTGGTGCAGCCCCGCGGCATCACCGAGGCCCAGACCCAGCGGGGTATGCGTCCCCACCCCTACATCAAGCAGGAGCTGGTCATCTGCTTCAGCAAGCGGGACCGGCGGGAGATCGGCTATGCCCACATCGCACGGCAGCATCTGGACCACATCTTCGGGGTCCACGATAATGAGACCAGCATGTTCGGCCGCCGGATGTCCAAGGCCGAGGAACGGGAGCTGAAGGGCCAGATGGGTATGATCGGTGCCATGGGTGCCGTGGCATCTGCCGCCATGAAGGGCGGGCAGCTCTCTGAGCAGGAAAAGGCCCAGTTCGTGGAGAACATCAATCTGGCCAACGATGCCCAGACCGGCGGCATGGCATTGTACAGCCGCCGTGCTGACGAAGCCTTTGCAAAAGTGCAGTGACCCCAAAAGGAGGAACGGATATGAGAAAGATTCAGCGCAGAGATTTCCTCAAGGCCATGGGCCTTGCCACCGCCGCCCTCGGGCTGACCGCCTGCGGCGGCTCCGGTGCCGCCAGCGCTTCCAGCGTTTCCAGTGCACCGGCTTCCAGCAGCAGTGCCCCGTCCGCTTCGGCACAGCCGGAAGCAGCAGGGGAGAAGGCTGCCCCCACGGGGGCCCTTGTGGCCCAGTTCAAAACCGGGGAACTGACCATCGGCGAATACACCTTCAAGGCGCAGTACATCCCCTTTGATGTCCGCCGCGAGGTAGGCGGTGCCTATCATTTGATCCACGCGGACAGCTACCGGGGCAATTACTTCTTCAGCTTCTACAACGAGGACGATGAAAAGCAGTCTGCCAAGATCTTCGAGTATGCCATCAAGGATGACCGGCTGACCCCGGTGGCAGAGTACAACATTGACGGCAGCAACGCCCTCAGCATCGACCGCAATGGCATCCTGTATGCCATGGACACCTTTGACGTCTACTGCTACGATCTGAACAGCAGCGACCCGGAGGAGCCCGGCGACGCACTGGACTACTCGGGCAGCTGCTATTCCTCCAAGGACCGGGATCTGACCGTGATCTACTGGACCAACTCCGCGCCGGTGCTGGTGCAGGACGGCGAGTACACCGAGCTGACGCTGGAAGGGGATAACGAGATCGGACCCTTCTGCAGCATGTCCTCCCTGAACCTCAGCGGGGACGAGCTGCTGACGGTGGGCGAGCTGGAATCCAGCGGCGATGATTACTTTGCTGCCTTTGATCTGGACGGCAATGAGCTGGCCCGCAGCTCGCAGCCGGTGGGCAGCTTTGACGCCGTGATGATGAAGCGCCCCAACGGCTATCTGCTGGACACGGGCTATGTGTGGGAGCTGTACGGGCCGGACGGCACTTTTTTGGAAAAGTCCCTTCCCGTGGGCGAGCGCGAGACCCTGTGCCAGCTGTGCGGCGACTTCTGCACCTTTGACGTCTTTTTGCCGCTGGAGGAAAACGCTTTCCTGGCAGTGGGCCACCACGGCAAAGCCACCGAGCCGGACGAGCCGGTGGTGTTCCGCATCACTACGGATTTCTGAGCCGACCGCTTCGGCGGGAAGACCAACACAAAAACAGCGGGGCCGGGGAAGAGCCCCCGGCCCCCTTTGGAACAACAGGAGGAAACGCTATGGCAGGAATGCTGGAATACAAGTGCCCCTGCTGCGATGGCGCCATCCAATTTGACAGCGCCACCCAGAAGATGAAATGCCCTTACTGTGACACCGAGTTCGACGTGGATACCCTCAAGGGCTACGACGAGGAACTGAAGGACGAAAAGCCCAGCGAGATGGAGTGGACCACCCCCGGCGGCAGCTGGGCAGAAGGGGAGACCGCCGGTCTGCACACTTACAGCTGCAAGAGCTGCGGCGGCGAGATCGTGGGCGACGACACCATGGCGGCTTCGGCCTGCCCCTTCTGCGGCAACCCCATCGTCCTCACCGGACAGTTTGCCGGGGCGCTGCGGCCCGACCTCATCATCCCCTTCAAGCTGGACAAAAAGGCCGCCAAGGCCAAATTGCAGGAGCACCTCAAGGGCAAGACCCTGCTGCCCCGGGTGTTCCGCAGCCAGAACCACATCGACGAGGTCAAGGGCGTGTATGTGCCCTTCTGGCTCTTTGACAGCGATGCCGACGCTCAGCTGCGGTTCACCGCCACCCGGACCCGCAGCTGGTCGGACAGCAAGTACGACTACACCGAGACCAACTACTACTCTGTCCGGCGGGACGGCACCCTGGGCTTTGACGCGGTGCCCGTGGACGGCTCCTCCAAGATCGAGGATGACCTGATGGAATCCATCGAGCCCTTTGCCATGCAGGATGCCATCCCCTTCCAGACCGCCTATCTGGCAGGCTATGTGGCGGACAAATATGATGTGACCGCCGAGGACAGCATCGAGCGGGCCAACAGGCGCATCCGCCGCTCCACCGAGGAAACGTTCCAGCAGACCGTTACCGGTTACGATTCGGTCAAGGTGGAAAACAGCAGCATCCAGCTCCATGGCGGCAAGGCAAAGTACGCGCTGTTCCCGGTCTGGCTGCTGAGCACCAGCTGGCGGGGCGAGAACTACCTGTTTGCCATGAACGGACAGACCGGCAAATTCGTGGGCGACCTGCCCGTGGACAAGGGCGCTGCCCGCAAGTGGATGCTGGGCCTTACGGCTGCCCTTTCCGCCGCGTCCTACGGCGTGATGTGGCTGCTGTGGCTGGCACGGATCCTGTAAAGGAGGGACGAACGATGAAAAAGACTTCCAAACGCCTGCGCTCCCTCTTTGCGGCGCTGGCAGCACTGGTGCTTGCGGTGCTCCTGACCGTTCCGGCATTTGCGGTGGAGGGCGGCTTTGCCGACCTGTACTACCGCATGAACGACAGCGCGGATGTCCTGACTGCAGAAGAGGACAGCGAGCTGGAGGATGCACTGGAGGAGCTGAGCCTCCGCCAGAGCTTCGATGTGACCATTGCCACCGTTGAGTCGCTGGAAAGCGTGGGGTACGACAGCATGGAGGCCTATGCCGATGACCTCTATGATTACTGTCAGTTCGGCTACGGCCCCGATATGGACGGCGTGCTGCTGCTGGTGAGCGTGGGCGACCGCAAATGGCACATCTCCACCTGCGGCTACGGCATCACCGCCTTTACGGATGCCGGCATCCAGTACCTTGGCGAACAGATGAAGCCCTTTATGGCGGAGGGGGACTACGCCGCCGCCTTCCGCACCTTTGTCCAGTGGTCGGATACTTACATCGACGCTGCCCGGGCGGGCCGCCCCTATGATGTAAAGACCCTGCCCCGGGACCCGCTTTCCCCCATGTACCTGGTCCTTGCGGTGGGCATCGGCCTTGTGCTGGCATGGGTCGTCGTCAGCGTAATGAAAAGCCAGCTGCGCAGCGTGGCGTTCCAGGAGAACGCCGCCAGCTATGTGCGGGAGGGCAGCATGAACCTGACCAACAGCCGGGAGCTGTTCCTGTACCGTGATGTGCACCGCACCGAGCGGCCGAAGGAGTCCAGCTCCAGCGATTCCGGCGGCAGCTCCACCCACACCTCTTCCAGCGGCACCACCCACGGCGGCGGAGGCGGCTCGTTCTGAAAGGAGGAACCTTATGAACCCTTATCTTTCGGAAAAAGCCCGCGGCGAGATTCCCCGTGTCCTCAAATGGCTGCGGAACGCGGGGCTTGCCTTCTGCGTGTTCTGCTCCTTTGGCGGGCTGTATACCCTCTGCCTGAGTTTGCAGGATAAGGACTATTCCTACATCGGAGGCTATGTATTCTGGATCGTGGTGGGGGCTGTGCCCCTGGCACTGTTTGCCCGCGGAGAGGCCCGCCGCTACCATGCAAGAACCATCGCCCGGCGGGTGGAGAGCTACTCCGGGCCGGAGGTGCCCCTGCGGTGGCTGTGCAACAGCGTTGGCATGGATGCAAAGGACCTTGCATGGTATTTTGAAAACGGCTATTTCGCAAACCTCAGTCTGGACTTGGACCAAAAGGTGGTCCGCAAACGGACCGTGCCCCGCTACGACCCGAAACGGGGCTGAACCCTTACAGCTGAAACAGAAAGGAGTATTTTCATGGGACTTTTTGATAAGATGAAACAGGCCGCTGCCACCGCCGGTGGAAACCAGACCGTCACCTTTACCTTTCAGGCTCTGCCGGAAAGCCTTGCCCAGATGCAGGAGCTGCCGGAGGCCAGCCTGGACACCCCCTTCAAGGCCGCAGCCCTCACCGTCTGCGCGCTGTGCGCCTACGGTGCCGACAAGGCCATCGGGCAGGAGATGCTCAACTGGCTGCGCGGCCCCCGCCCGCTGAACGGGCAGGACATCTCCTTTTTGAACGACCGCTTCCGGGACGGCAAGAGCTACATCCCCTTCTCCTACTTTGTGGGCGCGTCGCCGGAAAACGGCTATACCCCCCGCCAGCCCTTCACCCTTCTGGTGGGCAGCAACCACACCTCTTATGTGGAGGATGGCTATTGCAAGCTCTTCATCCCCTGCGGCGGTGCCGATGACCCCCGGCCCATCAAGCTGCGCCGCAAGGGCAACGGGCAGTGGTTTTTGTGGGAGCAGTACCTGATGACCGGCATCCGCATCCCCACGTCTGCCGACCCGTGGGCCTGAGATGAAGGGCCTGACCATGCGGCTCTTTGCCGCCGCGCTGGCGCTGACCCTGAGCCTTGCGGGCTGCGGGCCGGTGGACGGCGACCCCATCCGCTCCGGCGCGGCAGCTTCGGACAGCGCTTCCCGGCCGGACGCTGTGACCGTGGCGCAGCTGCGGCAGCAGGCCGAACAGAACGGCAGCCTTGCCGCAGTGCTCTATCTGGGCAGCGTCCCGGAGCGCACCGCCGATGTGGACGCTGCGCTGGACAGCCTGCAGGAACAGC
>ENA-UOJK01001977-UOJK01001977.1-human-gut-metagenome-genome-assembly--contig:-C116-NODE-1977-length-12044-cov-5.042789_pt1 | contig 12044 bp, 7 predicted proteins | sample MGYA00242348_ERZ723895 | MGnify/ENA metagenome assembly ERZ723895
AATAGCCAACGCGTATTAGCAAAATTGACAGGACCGGTAACTATTACCAATTATGTTAACCTACTTGATAACAAATCATATCGCTACCTCCCTATCATGAAGAAAGCGAATGAAACAATCTTCGAACCTTATTGTCTCGCTAAACCGGACCTGCAAGTGAAATATGTCTATTATTATGATTTCGCCCCCAACGGCGTTGCAAATAATCCTAAGTTTCAAGGCAAAACAGTAGATGAGATGCGTGATTATATGACCATGATTTATAACTTGAATCCTCATTTATTCAAATCTCCGGCAGAAATCCGCCAAATCATCGACCTGCGTGAAGAACAAAATACATTTGTTCGCATTATGGAAACGCAAGATGGAAAACGTACCTTCATCCGTGATTTTGAAGATATGGATGCAACGCCATCCGAAGCGGAAATTACAGCAGCCATCAAAAAGATGATTTCAACTCCTCCCACTGTTGCCTTTATCAAAGGAGACGGTGAACGTGAGGTGTCCAAATCCGGTGACCGCGATTATAGCAACTTCTCCATTGAGAAATATTCTAGAGCCGCCTTAATTAATCAAGGCTTTGATGTCTGCGAGATCGACATTTCTCACGGAGACACCATTCCTTCCCTAATCAATATTATGGTTCTTGCAGAAATGAGAACTCCGCTTACTGAAAAAGGAGAAAATCAACTGGAGGCTTACCTGGCTCGTGGAGGTAATTTATTTATTCTCACCGATACAGGCAGGCAAGAAGTTATGAATCCTTTTTTAAGCAAACTCGGTATCAAAATGGAAGAATACCAACTGGCACAATCTTCCGCTGATTTCTCTCCTAATCTGATTCTAGCCAAGGCAACCCGTGAATCGGGAAAACTTACATTCGGATTCAAAGATGATTTTCCCAAATATGATTTACGTGTCTCTATGCCCGGATGTGTAGCCCTTACATGCTCCGACAACGATTACGGCTTCCAATATACTCCGATTCTTGAAACAAATGCCAAAGGTGTATGGATTGAAAAAGAACAAACAGATTTACAGGAATCACCAGTAGAATGTAATGCTTCGGCAGGAGAGAAAGAACAAACCTATATCACAGCCTATGCCCTTTCACGCCAACTGAAAGATAAAGAGCAGCGTATTATCATCTCTGGTGATGCGGATTGCATAAGAAACACCGAACTTACTCTTTCAGGTGAAGGATATAGATCTGGAAACTTTAATCTGTTTATCGAAAGCTTCCGCTGGCTTTCCGGAGGAGAATTTCCAATCGACATACGCCGTCCCCATTGTACCGACAACAAACTTTCGATCGGAGTGAAAGATATTGGTACAATGAAAACTATTTTCATAATCATTATACCAGCTATCCTCTTACTTATAGGAGTTGGCATCTGGTTTTTCCGCAGAAGAAATTAATAAGAGAAAAAGATGAACTTAAGACTTATACTTAGAATAGCCCGTACCGAACTAGCGGTACTCTTTTACTCACCGATCGCATGGTTGCTGCTGGTCGCATTTACATGCCAGGTAGGATTCGACTTTATGAATATCCTGACGGAAATAGTAAAAATAAAAGCATTGGGCAACACGATCACTTTTAGCGTCACAGCCGGTTTTGTCCTTGGTCTCAAAGGAATATATGAAGTAATACAAGAAACCATTTATCTGTATATTCCTTTATTAACCATGAATTTGATGAGTCGTGAATATTCATCAGGCTCTATCAAACTACTTTATTCATCACCGGTAAGCAGTGTTCAAATCATTACCGGCAAGTTTGTTTCAATGGTGGTATTTGCCCTAATCTTTGTCATCATCCTTGCCCTACCGACAATCGTAATGTTTATCTCCGTGCCGCATGTCGATATTACACTTATCTTGGCGGGATTGTTATCCATGTTTCTGTTGATACTGACCTATTGTTCTATCGGTCTCTTTATGACCACACTCACATCTTACCAGGTTGTGGCAGCTGTTGCCACCCTTTCCGCATTAGCATTTCTCAATTATGTGGGAGGAATTGGACAGGAGTCCATATTCTTTAGAGAAATTACTTATTGGCTATCCATTAAAGGACGTGCCAGTGAGATGGTTGGAGGATTGATATGTAGCGATGACGTTATCTATTTCCTTGCCGTAATTTTATTATTCCTCTGGCTATCGGTCATTAAACTGAATAATGAAAAAACACGTCGCTCACTCTTTTCAAAAACAATGCGCTATGCCTTAGCTGTATGTACCATTATAGTTATCGGCTTTGTCAGTTCCCGTCCGGCAATGATGGGCTTTTATGATGCTACCCGCAGCAAACAACGTACACTTTCAGAAGAAAGCCAGAAAGTAATGGAGCAATTGTCCGGACCTATGACGATCACAACTTACGTCAATATTTTCGATAAAGAATTTGATGTCGCTTCTCCAAGAGAGCAAAAAGAGGATATGGCACGCTTCAAAATGTACACACGTTTCAAACCAGAGATAAAAATGGAGTATGTTTACTATTACTCTACACCGAAAGACAGCACCCTTTATCGCCAATATCCGAATAAAAACATTCGTGAGATAGCTTATGAAGTTGCCAAGAAGAAGAACTTCAATCCTAAAAAGCTTAAAAGCGCCGAAGAACTGAAAGAAAAAATAGACTTGGCTAAAGAAAATTATCGATTTGTGCGGGTTGTTGAACGTGGCTCCGGTGAACAAGCCCGCCTTCGTTTGTTCGACGATATGGAATATCACCCTTCTGAAACAGAAATCTCCGCAGCATTGAAGAAAATGCTTGTTACTCCTGTGAAGGTAGGCGCCATCACAGGACATCAGGAACGTTCCACCACTAAAAAGGGAGATCAGGATTACTCACTTTTCGCCACACATGGACGCTTTCGTTATTCCATGATTAATCAAGGTTTTGATTTGGTGGAACTGAATCTAAAGGATATGAATGATATACCAAGTAATATCAATATATTACTTATTGCTGAAATGCGTTCTTCCATGAGTTCCAAAGAACAAGAAATCATAGACCGTTTTCTTGAACGCGGAGGTAATATGATGATTATGGGCGACGTCGGACGTCAGGAAGTAATGAATCCTTTACTCCGGAAAGTCGGTTTAAAACTGTTGCCGGGAATCATTGCACAACCTTCTGATGTTAATCCCGGAGACCTCGTTCTCGCGAAAGCTACCCAGATAGCCGCCGACAGTATAGGAGGCTTCTACAAACGTATGGTTGACAGGCAGAAGCATAGTGCAGTCACCATGCCATCGGCTGTTGCTCTGGAAGTTGTCGATACAACAAAATTCCATCCAATAGTTTTATTACAAAGCAACGCCCAACAGACATGGATTGAGTATCAAACAAAAGATTTTTTGAATGACTCCCTTTCATTAGACTCTCTTCAAGGTGAAAAGTTAGGAGCCTATCCCACGGCAATAGCGTTAACCCGCAAGATTAAAGCCAAAGATAAAAAACAACGGATCATTGTGTTGGGGGATGCAGACTGTTTCAGCAATGCCGAACTACAAAAAAGCTCAAGACCGGGTATCTATTCATTCAACTTCAATATGATTCCCGGTTCATTCCGTTGGCTATGCTATAATAAATTTCCGGTATCTTCTTCCAGAGCCCCTTATCTCGACAAAGATATCAGCCTGACTCCTATGGATCTATCTACTATCAAAATTATCTATTGCTATGGCATCCCATTTATTATTGGTCTGTGTGGTATTTGGATATGCTGGAGGAGAAGAAAACGATAAAAAGAGAGAACAGAGAAACTTCCGGCAAGCAGATTTCATGCCTGTCGGAAGTCTAATTCTTTCATAGACTCCTTCAAAACTATGCCTTCAACCGCATCACAAACCGACTCCCCTTACCCAATTCGCTCTCTACCGTCAGCGTACCGCCATGAGCTTCCACAAAATCCTTGGAAATAGATAACCCCAAGCCACTACCTTGCACTTTCGTTCCGGGTACACGGAAATAACGGTCGAAGATACTTTTGTGATAACGCGGATCAATGCCTTTGCCAAAGTCTTGGACATACAATTCAATCCAGTTTTCATCCTGTTTGGCACCAATAACCACATGCCCGTTTTCTTTTGAATAACGAATAGCGTTACTTAACAGATTCGTCAATACCCAAGCAATCTTCTCGCTGTCGACAAACAGTTTACCGATTTTCTCCTCCGGATACTCCACTTCTATCTGAATATTAAACTTATCCGCTTGCACCTGATTAGCTTTAATCGCATACTCAATCAATTCAATCGGTTTGGTGATCTTCGGCATCAACTGTAATTTACCAGCTTCCACCTGCGTCATGTTAAGCAATTCTCCGGTGATGCTTAACAAACGTTCGCTATTCTCCTTGATACTCTTTGAAAGCTGTTCCTGCTCATCATTCAGTGCACCGACACGCTTATCCTCAAGCAGTTGTAGACTCATCATAATAGCAGCAATCGGAGTTTTCAATTCATGAGAGATCGTTGAAATAAATGTAGTCTTGGCAGAATCCAGTTCTTTGAATTCCGTGATATTCTTAAGTAAAATGACATCACCCAGTTTGCGAGGTTCCCCTTTTTCAGCCTCCGTATTAATGATCGGGACATAAGAGACCTTAAAATAACTTTCCTTATTATCCGCATAAATTTTTAAAGCCTCTTTCTGATCGCTTGGCGTCACCAACTCACGAATTAGTCGACGGAGCAGGTCATTCTTCAAAGAAAGTTCCTCTGCCGATTTACGAATCACATTCTCCCGTTTCATATTCAGAATACTTAAGGCTTCATCATTGATAAACAAAACCTCACGTTCTGTATTCAGACCGATAATCGGGTCGTTAATACTGTTAACAATAGCTTCTATAAACTTTTTAGCAGAAAGAATATCCGACAAAGTACTGGCACGATATTCAGTCAAACGCTCCGCCATCCGGTTGAAACTGTCAGCCACTTCACGGAACTCTTCATTGTCACTCATGTCGAGACGCTTCTCATAGTTATGATTGGCTATTTCAAGAATTCCTTCTTTCAGTTCCTTAATCGGCTTGCTGATAGAACGAGGTAACCAATAAAGCAATATCAGTCCGGTCAAGATACAGATTCCCCCTGTTATGGAGATCCATAGCAATGCACGTTCCAAGGCAGGCATAGCAGCAGGACTATCAGGCTCTGTCGCAGTCAGAGTTTGAAGATTCACTACTGAAAGTGTTACCAACAAAATAATCATTCCTGCCAACATCCCAATGCCAAGAATCAGTTTCGTTTTAATATTCATAACGTTCATACGATTAATATTATGCAAGTATAATCAAATCTACATTAGCTTGCGACAAATTATTTAAAAACTTTCTATATCCCAGTATAGAACAAATTGCGTACGGCAACCTCAAATTAGGAGTTCCCATACACACTGTCGATATCTGTTTCTCTTTACAAACCTTGACGATGCTCCCCAAAATGTCTTTCGACTGCACCTGGACAACTTCTCCCCCAAGTTCCGCCACCAGTTTAAAATGATTCAACAAATACCGTTGACTGGCCAAATCAATTCGATCCATACTCTCTCTCGGAGTCTGAACATACAAAGCTATAAAAGTAGTATTATACCGGGTTGCCAACTTTGCCGCCTTTCTGATAATTCGCCGGGGTGTTTTCTCGTGACTACTGATACAAGCCATAAACTTCTCATGCCGAAGTCCGACGGCTACTCCCATCATCACTTCATTCTCCACCTTTTTTTCTACCCGCAACGCCACTTCCTTCAGAGCCAACTCACGCAATTGAAGAATATTCTCGGTTCTAAAGAAATTATCCAATGCTGTCTGAATCTTTTCCGGACGATAGATCTTTCCCGCTTTCAAACGGGCAATCAGTTCTTCTGCCGTCAAGTCAATATTCACCACCTCATCCGCTTCCTGAAGCACACTGTCGGGCACCCGTTCTTTCACTTCAATCCCCGTAATCTCCTGCACTTCTTCATTCACGCTTTCGATGTGCTGAATATTGATTGCCGAAATCACATTGATTCCTTCATCCAACAATGTCATTACATCTTGCCAACGTTTCTCATTCAGACTTCCTTCCACATTGGTATGTGCCAATTCATCCACTATCACAATTTCGGGATGAAGGCGAATAATAGAATCTAAATCCATTTCTTCCAATTCCTTTCCCTTATAGAAGATTTTACGTCGCGGAATGACAGGAAGTCCTTGTAGCATCCCTTCCGTCCCGACACGTCCATGAGTCTCGATATAGCCGATTTTCACGTCCACACCATTTTCCAACAGTTCATGTGCCTCCTGAAGCATACGATATGACTTTCCCACACCGGCTATCATACCGATATAGACCTTAAACTTACCTCGCTGAGATCTCTTTATCAGATCCAGAAAATGCTGTACACTTTGTTCTCTATCATCCATTATGTTGCTCTGTTATTTTAAACATCCTAACCCGTAGCAATCATCACGATCACCACGGGTTCACAAAAATTCATGAGTTTATTTTATGGCCTTAAAGTTACGCCAAATACTAGATGGGCATCCTCCAAACGCGGATTCCATATAGCTTGCACAAATATAGGCAATGAAAACTTATCATTAAAATTGATAGCTTTCGTTGCTTTCAAAGCAAGGTTCGTCACTGCAAAACCATTCACATTATACTGCGGAGTTTCATAAGGAACCACTCCACAGGTAGCATTCAAGTCTACCCCTTTTACGCTGAACGGATAATTCAATTCTACGTAAGAAGAATATGCCTGTTTTTCTTCCCCCTTGTCAGTCATCTTCCTGTCAGCACCGGCAAACATGGTATACCATGCAATAGACAACGGGAATTTTTCAACAGGAAGCGTATAAGCTAATCCTGCTTCAAAATGATGTCCGGTGTCGCCACTCTTAAAATGGAAATAATCATTTGTTAGTTCTCCATTAGCTACATCAGCTTGTCCGTTCCACCAAAGACTGGCTACTGAAAGTGTCGGTCCTGCTTCACCAAACTTATAAGCTGCAGTGAGGTCAATTTCTTTATTACTCTCACTCAAACTGGTTGATCCCCATGCAGTAAGTGAGAAATTACCTACGCTAAATCCCAAAGTCGGTTGAAAAGAAGCGGCACCCCCCTGATAAATACCACGCCATACATACGAACTTACCAAATCACCTTGTATAGTAAACTCTTGTGCTTGTGCATTGCCAGTTCCCAACATACATACGGCCGCTACAGCCATTGTTCCTAAAATACTCTTTTTACTAAAAAAACTTTTCATACTTCTTATCTAATTCTATTTTATGTTCCTGTAAAAAAGCAGCGCCCCATCCCCCCCTGTTTATTTGAACCGCTGGTATCACCCAAACGATTCGGACAGGAACGCTGCTCCTGATCTTCATCTACTTATTACTTTCTTCAAGAGCTATATTCAATTTCAAGACGTTTACCTTTTCGGTTCCCAGAAATCCCAAAAATGGTTTTTCTATACTTTTATCCACGATTGCTCTAACTTGTTCTTCTGTTAATCCGCGTGCCTGTGCCACTCTTTTCACTTGCACATAGGCACATTGAGGAGTAATGTTAGGATCAAGTCCTGAACCACTGGCCGTAACCATCTCTGCAGGTACATCCGCACGGCTCAAATAAGGATGATGTACAAGAAATGTATCGATACGAGTTTTCACCTCATCCAGATATTCCTGGTTCGTAGGGCCTTTGTTGCTACCGGAAGAACTACTTGCATCATATCCATCTCCAGCAGAAGAAGGACGTCCCCAGAAATAAATATCTTTTGTAAACATCTGCCCTATATTAGCTGCTCCCACTACCTTCCCGTCCAGTGTAGCTACTTCAGCATTTCCCTTATTAGGTCCTGCAACCTGTGCAAATAACCACAGGATGAGGATATAGAATATAGAGAAAAAAACACAAAAAGCAAGTGTTATTTTTAATGATTTCAATAAAGTTTTCATTGCTATTGTTATTTAATTAAAAGAATAAACCTACTAATAAATCAATCAACTTAATTCCGACAAAAGGAACAATCACACCACCTACACCATAAATTAGCAAATTACGACGAAGTAAAGCACTTGCACCTATCGGTTTGTATTGCACACCACGTAAAGCCAACGGAATCAGAATCGGAATAATAATCGCATTAAAGATTACCGCTGAAAGAATAGCACTTTCAGGACTATGCAGATGCATGATATTTAATGCGGCCAGTTCAGGAATAGCAACCATAAACAATGCCGGGACAATAGCGAAATATTTCGCAACATCATTGGCGATAGAGAAAGTAGTCAGTGTACCACGAGTCATCAGCAATTGTTTACCGATCTCCACAATCTCAATCAATTTTGTCGGATCATTATCCAAGTCAACCATATTACCGGCTTCCTTTGCAGCCTGTGTACCACTATTCATAGCCACACCTACATTCGCTTGCGCCAGAGCAGGAGCATCATTTGTACCATCACCCATCATCGCAACCAACTTACCAGCCTGTTGCTCTTTCTTGATATATTCCATCTTATCCTCCGGTTTAGCTTCAGCGATGAAATCATCCACACCGGCTTTTTCTGCAATATATTTAGCAGTCAACGGGTTATCACCTGTTACCATAACCGTTTTTACACCCATTTTACGCAGACGTTCAAAACGCTCCTGAATACCCGGTTTGATAATATCCTGCAATTCAATAACTCCTACAACATTTTGGTTTACACATACTACTAATGGAGTACCACCATTACTTGAAATAGTAGAAATTACCTCTTCCACTTCTTTCGGAAATTTGTTTCCGGCACTTTCTACAATTTTACGGATAGCATCAAAAGCTCCTTTACGAATCTGTGTACCATCAGCCAAGTTAACACCGGAACATTTAGTTTCAGCTGTAAATTTTATCATATGAGCACCAGTCGTATTCAAACTACGCATACGAATACCAGATTCACGTCCTAACTCTACAATTGATTTACCTTCCGGAGTTTCATCAGACAAAGAAGACAACAGGCAAGTTTCTACAAAATCATGTAAATCAACGCCCGGAGCCGTATGGAAGTGAGTTGCTTTACGGTTACCAATGGTAATAGTACCTGTTTTATCCAACAGTAACGTATCAATATCACCAGCAGTTTCTACTGCTTTACCTGATTTAGTAATTACGTTAGCACGAAGTGCACGATCCATACCAGCAATACCAATAGCCGAAAGAAGTCCGCCAATAGTTGTAGGAATCAGGCACACAAACAAAGAAATTAATGAAGCAATGGTGATAACCGTGTTGCTATAATCGGCAAATGGTTTCAAAGTCACACACACAATGACGAAAACAAGCGTAAAACCTGCCAGCAAAATAGTCAATGCAATCTCATTCGGGGTTTTCTGACGGGAAGCACCTTCCACCAATGCGATCATCTTATCAAGAAAACTTTCTCCCGGTTGGGTAGTCACCATCACCTTTATATGATCAGACAACACTTTCGTACCACCAGTTACCGAACTCTTGTCTCCACCTGCTTCACGAATCACCGGAGCAGATTCACCGGTAATAGCACTTTCATCAATAGAAGCCAGACCTTCAATAATCTCACCATCAGACGGAATCACATCTCCGGCATCACACACAAATACATCTCCTTTTTTCAACTGTGAAGAACTGATAGTAACAATTTTATTACCTTCTACTTTCTTTGCCGGTGTCTCTTCACGAGTCTTACGTAAGCTATCAGCCTGTGCTTTACCACGTGCCTCCGCAATAGCTTCAGCAAAATTGGCAAACAACAAGGTTATAAACAGAATAATAAACACGGCAATATTGTAAGCAAACGAACCCTGCGAAGAATTTACAATAGAGTAAAGTGTTACGAGAAACATAACCGCTGTCGCCACTTCCACCGTAAACATTATCGGATTCTTGATCATCATCCGAGGATTCAATTTCACGAATGACTGTTTCAAACTTTCTATTACTTGCTCCTTAGGAAACAAAGAAGCTGACGTATTATTTTTCATATCTTCTCTAATTCAGTATTACAAACTCAAATGTTCAGCAATTGTACTCAACGCATGTACCGGGAAGAATGACAGAGCGGCAACAATAAAGATTACAGCAAATGTCATCACTCCAAAAGTGACCGTATCTGTTTTCAATGTTCCGGCACTTTCCGGTATAAACTTTTTCTGTGCTAATAGTCCTGCAATGGCAACCTGTCCCACAATAGGGATAAAACGGCTAAGAATCAAAACAATACCACATGTCCAGTTCCAGAAATAAGTATTATCGCCCAAACCTTCGAAACCGGAACCATTATTGGCCGCACAAGAGGTGTACTCATAAAGTTGCTCGCTCAAGCCATGGAATCCTAAATTATTCAACCAACCGCCTTCACTTTCCACAAAATCCGGATGATGTGCATAAATATAACTTGAGATAGCCGTAAACACCAAGATTACAAACGGATGAAGCAAAGCTACAATCGTCGCGATTTTCATTTCGCGGGCTTCCACTTTCTTACCGAGGAATTCCGGTGTACGTCCCACCATCAAACCGCTGATAAACACTGCAATGATAATGAATGTATAGTAGTTCATCCATCCTACACCTACACCGCCAAACCAAGTGTTAATCTGCATATTCAGCATCTCCATCATTCCGGACAGCGGCATAGTAGAATCATGCATACCATTCACAGAACCATTAGAGGTTACAGTAGTTACAATACTCCATAATGCTGTTGCTCCGGCTCCCAAACGAACCTCTTTACCTTCCATCGCACCATTATCCTGCGCAATTCCCAATTCATCAATGCGTGGATTACCACCCATTTCCTGACTGACATTAATACATACGCCTACCAGAAAAGCGAAAAGCATTACTCCGAATATACTGTAAGCCAACTTCTTTCTGCGGGTATAAAATCCCAGCGCAAGTACCATTGCCATCGGGATAATCAGGATAGACCAACATTCTACCATATTAGTAAGATATGTCGGATTCTCCAACGGATGAGAAGAGTTTACACCAAAATAACCACCACCATTTGTACCCAATTGTTTGATAGGAACAATCGCAGCCGTAGGACCTTGAGAAACCATTTGTTCCTGGCCTTCCATCGTAGTTACCTTCATCTTACCGTCAAATCCCATCGGAGTTCCCTGGAGAATCAGGATAAAACCTACAAACAGAGAAAGAGGCAATAAAATACGTGTACAGCTTATTACTAGAAATTGCCAGAAGTTACCAATCGTTTTGGTTGTTTTTGCAGCAATACTCTTCATAATACCTGCCATAGCAGCCATACCTGTTGCTGCGGTAATAAACTGGAAAAGCATGATGACGAACAGTTGAGTAAAATAAGTCAATCCGCTTTCACCGCTATAGTGCTGCAAGTTACAGTTCACCATAAAACTGATACAGGTATTGAATGCCTGATCCGGAGTCTGCGGTCCGTTGCCGTCCGGATTTAAGGGCAACCATCCTTGTGAAACCAAGAGTACCATTCCCCAGAAAAACCAGAAAGCATTCAAAATCAACAATGCTTTCAGGAATTGTTTCCAGTTCATTTCTTCATTGGGGTCGATTCCACAAACTTTATAAATGACTCTTTCGATAGGAGCCATAAAATCAGACCAGGTCTTTTCTCCTCTGTAGACCTTGGCAATGTATTTTCCCAGTGGATAAGCCAGAATCACCATCAAGGCTATCTGAACAACCACGCCTAAAATTTCTGTATTCATATACTTTTTACCTTAAACTGTGTGTGTTACTTTAAAACTTTTCGGGTTTGACGAGCACGTACATCAAATAACCGAAGATCGCAATACCTAATACGAATAATGCTGTGTACATAATCAATTCTCCTTTTTCTTTAAATATTCTCAAACCAGTCTACACATTTCCAAAATAGCCAGAAACAAGCGAAACCGCTTAACAAGCAAAAAATAAATGATACTGTTATTCCCATGTTTTTACCTTTTAAATGATTAATAATCCTGATTATTTGCCATAAGTAATGCTAAAGGTATGCCAGAAAAAG
>ENA-UOJK01001985-UOJK01001985.1-human-gut-metagenome-genome-assembly--contig:-C116-NODE-1985-length-12010-cov-7.842995_pt1 | contig 12010 bp, 12 predicted proteins | sample MGYA00242348_ERZ723895 | MGnify/ENA metagenome assembly ERZ723895
CCTCAAAGCCGTCAAAATCGGGGCCGTCCACGCAGGCAAACTTGGTCTGGCCGCCCACGGTCAGGCGGCAGCCGCCGCACATGCCGGTGCCATCGACCATGATGGGGTTCATCGACACAACGGTCTTGACATTGTGGGGTTTGGTCGTCTTGACAACAAATTTCATCATGATCAGCGGTCCGATGGTAATGACCTCGTCAAAGTTTGCACCCTCAACGATCTTCTGTTCCAGCGGGGCGGTGACAACGCCCTTTTCGCCGTAGGAGCCGTCATCGGTCATAATGATGAACTCATCGCAGCAGGCGCGGAACTCGTCCTCGAGAATGACAAGATCCTTGTTGCGGAAGCCGACAATGCCGGTGACCTTGGTGCCCTGCTCGTGCAGTGCCTGCGCCATGGGCAGCGCAATGGCGCAACCCACGCCGCCGCCGACCACGCAGACATTCTTCAGGCCTTCGATCTCGGTTGCCTTGCCCAGCGGGCCGACAAAGTCGTGGACAGCCTCGCCCTCTTTGAGGGAGTTGAGCTGCATGGTACCTGCGCCGACAACCTGAAAGATGATGGACACGGTGCCTGCCTCGCGGTCAAACCCGGCGATGGTCAGGGGGATGCGCTCGGAATCTTCCTTCGCACGGACAATGATGAACTGGCCGGCCTTCGCCTTTTTGGCGATGAGCGGCGCATGGATCCAGAGCTCGGTCACGGTGGGGTTCAATTCTCTCCGTTTTACGATGGTAAACATAGTGCTCCTCACTTTCGCTCAAAACGCGGTCTTTTTGAAGAAACGGATACAGACCGGCGATCCGAACGCATAGCTCTCTTGTTTTGTCAGGCGGCCATCCTCGCCGATGGCAAACACCGTGATATTGTCGCTGTCCTGGTTCTCAGCCAACAGGTAGCGGCCTGTGCGGTCCAGCGCAAAGTTGCGGGGCGTTTTGCCGCCGCTGGGCTGGCACTCGATCCAGGCAAGGCTGCCGTCCTCCAGAATATGGTAGGCTGTGATGCTGTCATGGCCGCGATTGGAGGCATACAGGAACTTGCCGTCCGCCGTGATATGCAGGTCAGAGCAGATGTTCTCCCCCGTGAAGCCATAGGGCAGCGTGGAGGTCTCCTCACACAGAGTCATTTTGCCCGCATTGTAACGATAGTGCATTACGCGGGAACCAATCTCGTTGATGAGGTAGAAGTCCTTGCCGTCCGGGGCAAACTCACCGTAGCGCGGGCCGCAGCCGCGTTCTACCGTGATGGTTGCATCCTCGTCCGCGCGGACCGATGCGCCGTCATACCGATAGGCCACGACCTTGTCCATGCCTAGATCGGGCACGAACATCAGAGGGTAGTCGGGCGCAAAGATGCTGCTGTGGGCATGGGGGCCCTTCTGGCGGACGGGGTGTATGCTGCTGCCCTCATGCTGAAAGACCGTTTTGTCGGCCCGCAGGTTGCCCTGTGCATCGCGCGGGAAGATCGTGACCGCGCCGCTGGCGAAGTTTGCCACCGACACAAATGCGCCGTTGAGGGCAATCTCCACATGGCAGGGATCGGTACCGGCGGTGTTGAAGTCTGCCTCAATCTGCATCGTGCCGTCAGGCTCGTAACCAATCTGGGTCAGGCCACCGCCGAACGCACCGCCGTACTCCTTCATTTCGTTGACTGCGTAAATTTTGCGCTGTTCCTCGTCGATTGCCACAAACGACGGGTTGCGCACGGGCAGCGTCGTCAGCGTCTCGATCTTGCCATCCTCAAAGCTGCAAATCGAAACACCCTTGCCCTTTCCCTGGAAAACCTCACCCGTGCCGAACAGAATCGGCTCGGTGTAGGTGCCAAGGCAGAAAAACTGTTTCATAGCTGCCACCCTTTTACTTCTTTTCCACACGCTCAACGGCCTTGACAGCCTCGATGATAAAGGCGTCGCGCTTCTTCATGTCGTCCTCAATGCTGCGGGTCGACCAATCATAGAAGCCCTTGCCGGTCTTGGCACCCAGGTCGCCCTTCTCCACCAGTTCCTTGATGTAGGGGCTGGCGGTCTTGTCGGCGCAGATGCTGGGCAGCACGGTCTCCTGCACGGAGAGACCCAGGTTCAGACCGATGGCGTCCAGATGCTTCAGCGGGCCCCAGACCGGGAAACGCATTGCCATGCCGCAGCTGATGGCGGTGTCCACATCCTCGGCGCTGGCAAGGCCGGAGGCAACGATATCGATAGACTCACGGATGATGGCCTGGAATACACGGTTTGCCAGCTGGCCGGGCAGGTCGCGCTTGACAAGCACCGGGGCTTTCTTCCACTTGCGCAGTTCGTCGCGGACTGCCACGGCGACGGCCTCGTCTGTCTTGTCGCCCATGACGACCTCCACCAGCGGTACCAGGTGGGCAGGCAGCCAGAAGTGAGTGGTGACGGTGCGCTCCGGGTGTGCGCATTTGGCGCTGATATCGGTGATGCGCAGACCGCTCGTGTTGGAGCAGATGGGCACCTCCACGGGCAGCACGGCATCCAGCTGAGCAAACAGGTTCTGCTTGGCCTCGACATTCTCAATGATGGCCTCAATGACCAGGCGGGCGTTCTCCGCCGTCTTGATACTATCGTCGCTGGTGGAGAGCAGCTCAATAGCCTTCTCGGCCTCCTCGTGGGTATTCAATTCGTTCTCCTCGCGCAGGCGGATGCACTCGATGGCCTTCTTGCGACCATTCTCGGCGCGTTCGGCGCTGGTATCCACCAGCACAGTCTTGTTGCCGGCCAGGGCGCTCATAGCGCCGATGCCACTGCCCATCATACCGCTGCCAACGACCATTACGATATCTCTCATTTTAACTTTCTCCTCTCGTTGTGTTCAATCTTCGGGGAACAGCAGCACGACGCGGCCTTTTGTTTTACCGTCGCGCAGCAATCCCAATGCTTCGTTAATCTGTTCAAAGTGGACCGTCTTGTAGACATAGGGAACAATTTTGCGCTGGTTCACCAGTTCCACGACCTCGGCCATATCCTGCCGGGTCATGCCGCGCATCCCCAGAATCTCCTTCTCAAACTTCATGACTTCCTGGTAGTTGACCTTGAAGTCCTCGCTGATATAACCGCAGACCAGCACCTTGCCGCCGGGCCGCACCATGTAGACGCCCTCATTGATGGACCATTCCAGGCCGATGTTGTCCAGTACCACATCCACACCGCGCCCGTTCGTCAGTTCAGCCACGCGGGTGCGCAGATCCTCGCAGGAAGTATCTATGACTGCGTCCGCGCCCATCTGTTTTGCCACTTCCAGCTTGTCTGCCTTGCGGCTGGTGGCGTAAACCGTTGCGCCCATCAGCTTGGCAATCTGGATAGCGTTCATGCCCAAACCGCCGACGCCCAGAATCAGCAGCGTCTGGCCGATGCCCAGTTTTGCCTGGTTTTTCAGACCGTTGTACATACAGCCCACTGCATCCGGGATGCCGGTAATCTCCTCAAACGGGATTGTGGGGTCCACTGTAAAGGCGTTTTTTGCCGGGATGACGCAGTATTCCTCGTGGGAGCCGTCCCGCTCAAAGCCGATACGGACCAGGCTGCGGCACAGGTTTGTGCGCCCGATGCGGCAGAACTCGCACTCGCCGCAGACGATATCAATGGCAGCGGAGATATGCTCGCCGATGCGGGCGGGGTCTACCCACTTCCCCACGGCCACAATGACGCCTGCCATTTCATGGCCGGGGGTGTAGGGCAGGTGTACCGTGCCGATCTTACCGTCCTGAATGTGGATATCCGACACGCACAGACCGCTGGCACGCACTTTGACAAGCACCTCGCCGGGGCCGGGCACAGGGATAGGCTTTTCCTCAATTTGCAGGGGTTCGTGATAACCGCGCAGCACCGCCGCGCGCATGGTTTCTTTCATTGCGGAACCTCCTTCACGCATTCTAAAGAAACAGCCCCGGCACCGGAATGGTTTCCTGGCCGGGGCCGTTCTTGTCAACAGCTGTTACGGATTGATAACGACCTTGATGGAGCCGTCCTTCTTGTGCTCAAAAATGTCAACTGCCTTCTCGTAGTCTTCCAGCGGGAAGGTGTGGGTGACGAGCTTGTCGCCCTGGATTGCGCCGGTGGAGAAGAAGTGCAGCACCTGCTCAGAGACGTTGGGGTTCGCCTTGGAGCCGACAATCGTCAGCTCGTTGAAGTTGACGGTGTTGGCGGGAATCATAACGTCACCTGCATGGTAGGTGGCAATCAGTGCGACCTTGCCGGTCTTGCGGGCCATCTTGCAGGCCTTCATCGGGGAGTCGGCAGCGCCGGAGCACTCCATGACTTCATCCGCACCGATGCCGTTGGTCAGCTCCAGAACACGCTGGACGGGATCCTCTTTCTCGAAGTCGATGCAGACATCCGCGCCCAGTTCGCGGGCCTTTTCCAGCTTGGCGCCGCGGCCAACGACGATAACGCGGGCAGCGCCCAGTGCCTTGCACTCCTGCATGGCGCACAGACCAATGGGGCCGGGGCCGATGACAACACAGGTGCCGCCGGGGGTGACGCCTGCCATCTCAACGCCGTGGAACGCAACACCGGCGCAGTCGGTCATAGCGGCAACATCGTAGCTGACGTTATCGGGGATGATGTGCAGTGCGCTAGTCTTGTAGACGTTGTACTCTGCGTTGGCGCCCTGCCAGTAGAAGCCGTAGTGGCGGTGGCCCATATCCAGCCCACCGTCGTGGCCGTCCTTGCCGTAGTTCAGGCAGACAGTGTAGTGGCCCTTCTTGCAGTTGTCGCACTTGCCGCAGCCAACGTGGGCCTCACCGGCAACGCGGTCGCCGACCTTGAAGTCGTTGACGCCCTCGCCCAGGGCAACGATCTGACCGGCCCACTCGTGGCCCATGATGAAGGGGTAGTACGGCGGCCAGTTTGTCCAGGCGTAGTCGCCGTGGATCATCTTGGGGTCAGAGCCGCAGATGGCAACGCTCTTGATGCGGCACAGCACCTCACCGGGGCCGGGCTTCGGCACGGGGACGGTGGCAAGCTGCAGCTTGTCATAGGCGACCAGAGTCATAGCTTTCATAGTCTCAGGGATGCTGAAGTTTTCCATTGTTTAACACTCCTTTATATAATAGGCAGAGAAATGATTGGTTTACGCTGCTTTGCGCAGGGATTTCTGGTTATCCAGCACGACAGCCACAATGATGATGAGACCCTTGACAACGTACTGCAGGTCAGGGCTGACGCCAATGTAGATCAGGCCGTAGCTGATGATCTGGAAGATGATAACACCGATGACAACGCCGGGCAGGGTACCGGTGCCGCCCTTCATGGAGACACCACCCACAACGCAGGCCGCGATGGCGTCCATGGCGTAGTCAGCACCCATGGTGGAGTTGGCAGAACCGGTACGGCCTGCTTCCAACACGCCGCCGAAAGCGTAGAGCAGACCGGCGATGATGTAGACGATGATGATGGTGCGCTTGACGTTGACACCACAGACCTTGGCAGCCTCGCGATTGCCGCCGATGGCGAACATATTCTTACCCAACGTAGTGCGGTTCCAGATGACCCACATAACCGCCACAACGGCGATAGCGTAGAACATCAGGTAGCTCAGGCTGATATTGCCAATGCGGATGGTGCCCTGGCAGAACTTGGAGTAGGTCTTGGTAAAGCCGGACAGAGGGTTGGAGTTGCAGACCGTGTTGAAGTACTGCAGACACAGGCCGTAGCTGATGAGCTGCACGCCCAGGGATGCAACGAAGGGTGCAACGCCCCAGTGGGCAACGATGAAGCCATGGGCCGCGCAGATGATGCCCAGTAGCACCATGACCAGCAGCAGAGGCACGATCAGCGGCAGTGCGGGAACCTGGTCAGCGCTGAAAACGCGCTGGGAGTAATCGACTGCCTGTAAAAGCGAAGCAGCCACAACGGCGGCCAGGCCGACTTCACGGCCGAGGGCCAGGTCCGTGCCGCCCAGCACAATGATACCGGCAATGCCGCAGGCGTAGATGATCTTGGTTGCGGACTGGGTCAGGATGGTGGTAAAGTTAGAAACGCGGACAAAGGAAGGCTCAATTGCAATAATGACCAGCAGCAGTGCGCCAATGATAAAATACAGCGAATAGTCGTAGAGCCAATCCACAATTTTTTTGGATTTCAGCATTGAAGTTTCCCCCTAAAATCAGACGAACTTGGTGGCATCCACCATGATATTTTCCTGGGTAGCGTGTTCACGGTCATGGACCAGATCATACTCTCCGGTCATATGGCCGCTGCTCAATACCAGTACGCGGTCACAGATGCCCAGCAGCTCCGGCATTTCGGAGGAGCAGATGATAACGCCCTTGTTCTGCTTGGCAAGGTTAAAGATGAGCTGATAAATTTCGTACTTGGCACCGACGTCGATACCACGGGTCGGGTCATCCAGCAGGAAGATATCCGGGTTCAGCAGCAGCCAGCGGCCCAGAATGACCTTCTGCTGGTTGCCGCCGGACAAGTGGCGGATCTTTGTCTTGGTGCTCGGCGTCTTGGTGTGCATGGCGTCGATCATCTTCTGGGTGTCCTCGGTCATTTTCTTGGTGGACAGCCAGCCGACCTTGTTCGTGTAGTTGCCGATCCCTGCAATCGCCGTATTGAAGTCCAGACCCAAATCAGGGAAAATACCGTTGAAGCGGCGTTCCTCGGTACACAGGGCAAAGCCGTTCTTGATGGCTTCCGCCGTGCTTTTGTTGCGGATCTCCTTGCCTTTCAGCGTCACGGTGCCGCTCTCGCGGGTGCGTGCGCCGAACAGCGTTTCCAGCAGCTCGGTACGGCCCGCGCCCAGCAGGCCCGCAATGCCCAGGACCTCGCCTTCATGCAGGTCGAAGGAAATATCATGGATGTGGTGGCCCAGGTCATTCAAGTTCTTCACGACCAGAATTTCTTTGCCGATGGTTCCCTGCTTCGGCGGGAAACGGTCGGTCAGTTCACGGCCGACCATCAGGCGGATGACTTCATCCACATTCGTTTCTGCGGCGCGCATCGTCTTGATGAGCGCACCGTCGCGCATGACAGTGATATCATCCGCAATGCGGAAGATTTCCTCCATCTTATGGGAAATGTAGATGATGCCTTTCCCCTGCCTGCGCAGCCCATCGATGATCCCCATCAGGATATCGACTTCTTTCTCATTCAAAGAGGAAGTCGGCTCGTCCAGCGCGATGATATCGCAGTTGTAGGAGACTGCCTTCGCGATGTCCACCATCTGGCGCTTGGAGACCGTCAGGCTGGAAAGCCGGGCGCGGGGGTCGATCTTGACCTCGCCGCCCAGGGTTGCCAACACAGCCTCGGTGTCTTTTATCATCTTAGCGGTGTCGATCAGGCCAAACTTTTTGGGAAAGCGCCCCAGCCAGACGTTTTCCATCACGCTGCGCTCAGGAACCTGTTCCAGTTCCTGGTGAACCATCGAGATACCGTTGAGTAATGCCTCATGCGGGGACTGGAAGTTGACTTCCTGCCCGCGCAGCTTGATGATCCCCTCATCCTTGTGGTAAATGCCGAACAAGCATTTCATCAGAGTAGACTTGCCGGCACCGTTCTCGCCCATCAGTGCATGGACTGTGCCGGGGCGCACATAGAAATCTACCCCTTTGAGCGCCTGCACACCGGCAAATGCTTTGGTAATGCCGCGCATTTCCAACAGGTATTCCTGCGGAGCCGCTGCTCTGGTCTGTTCCTGTTGTGTCGTACTCATTTTTCTGCTCCCTTTTGGGTCTTTTTCATTCCGAATTTTGGGGGGTGCCCCGTTTTTTGGGTACAAAAAGAGCGCAAAGCAGCCCAGCACTGGTGCCGCTCCACTTTGCGCTTTATCATTCTTTACCTGTTACCAGGTCTTGTAATGTCGTTTCCAGGCATTACATACAGGCTGCGTAGTCGTCCTGAGCAGTCTTGAGGGTATCCTTGGTGATAGCAACGTCATCAACGCGGACGTCCTTGCCGAACTCGCCGTAGTGATACTCGGTGCCGTCCAGGGCTTCCTTGCCGGCGGTCAGGTTCTTAGCCATGTCGATGATGATCTTAGCCTCGCGATAGGGAGAGGTCAAAACGGTGCCAGCCATGTAGTCATCCTCGATCATTTCCCAAACATCGGGGATACCGTTGATGCCGTACACAATAGGACCGTTGCCGTCGTCAAACGCACCGGCGGTCTTCAGGGACTCAATAGCGCCCATAGCCATGGTATCGTTGTTGCACAGGACAGCTTCGATCTCATCACCGAACTTAACGTTCCAGGCGTCCATGACGTCCTTGCCCTTGTCAGAGCTCCAGTTGCCGTCCTGGATGTCCAGCTGCTCGGTCTTCATAGTGCCGTCAGCAGCCCAGCCCTCAAACAACTCGTTGATGGCCGCGGTACGGTAGATAGCGTTCTGCTGTGCAACGTTGCCCTGCAGCAGCACGTACTGCAGCACGCCGTCGCCGTTCTTATCCAGCTTGGAGGAATCAGCGGTCCAAGCATCGTAGACCATCTTGGCCTGCACAGCACCGGGGTCAGACCAGTCCAGGCCAACGTAGTAAGCCTGCTCGTAGTCGTCCAGGATGCCGCCAACCAGGTCGGGTGCGCGGTCCGCGTAGATGACGGGGATATCATACTGGCGACAGAGATTGTTGATTGTCTCGCCTGCACCGGAGTCAACGGGGTTGACGACGATCAGATCATAGCCGCCCTTGGCCAGCGTGGTGGTGATGGCGTCCGTCTGGGTGGACTGGTCGCTCTTGCCGTCGAAGGAGTCGACTACGACGTTATTCTCTGCGCCGTAGTTCTCAAGACCTTTACGGATGTAGGTGGTAAAGGTGTTGGAGTTTTCATACATAAAGAAAGCAATCTTCAGCTGCTTGCCCTCGGACGCAGTGCTCTCGGCGGTGCTCTCCGCAGTGGAGGTGCTCTCGGTTGCCGTAGAGGCAGCAGTGGAAGCAGAGGAACCGCAGGCGGCCAGGCTCAGGACCATACCGCCGGCCAGTGCAAGGCTAATCAACTTTTTCATGGTTTTTTTCCTTTCTTTTAGTCAATTTTCTCCGTTTTTCTCCAGCTTTTTCTTCTGTACGTACTTTTCTACACGTTCGATGATCAGGGTCATGTGGCGGTTCATGAAGAAAGCGGCCTCTTCGGGTTTGCGGTTGATCACACACTGTAATACCATGCCATGATAGAAGGTGCTGTCAATGTCAGCCCCCTGTGCATCCAGGAAGTCCTGCATGACCGGCAGGATCATCCGGGAGACAATCTCCATCATCTTGATGTACAGTACATTGTGGGATGTTTTGGCGATCTCGAAGTGGAAGTCTGTGTTGCGGCTGGCAAAGGTGCGCATATTCTTTCTGCCCTCTGTGCACTGTTCAAACAGTTCTCGCAGCAGGACAATATCTTCCTCCGTTGCATTCTCTGCTGCCAGACGTGCGGCCTCGACCTCGATGCCTTTGCGGAACTGCATGATCTCCAGCAAGTCCATACTGGAGGTAAGCGTTGCCGGGACAAAGAAATTCAGATAGACTGAACTGTCCACCGCCCGCATATAGGTACCGCCGCCCTGCCGGGTCTCGGTAAATCCCAATACGTTCAGCTTGTTCAGCGCCGCACGCAGTGTATTGCGGCTGACCTGCAAGTCGTTGCAAAGAACCATCTCTGACGGGAGCCGGTCACCCGGCTTGTAGTTACCGTCCATGATCATTTGCATAAGCGCATCGTAAGTTTGTTCTACAAGTGCTGCTGCCATATTTTAGACCTCCAAGGGTTTTCTTCTTATTGTAGTGCAGCCTCCCTTCTACGTCAAACGGTATATTTGTAGTACAGCTTTTTGTCTGCCGGAGTTGTTCTACAAGTTTACTATACCAATCCGCTTTATTTTTGTCAACAGGTTTTTGTGCACTTTCCTTGCATTCTGCGTTTTGCAGCAAAACATTTCAGTGTAATTGTACATTTTGACGAATCTCCGCCGGGGCGGTTGACTTTACACCCTAATATAGCTATACTCTTTTCAGAAATAGATTTGTTCTACAAATCAAAGCGCATCAAGTAATTATTACACGGATGTACTACAAATCGCGTCAAAAAAGAAAAGGAGTTTTTTCTTATGATCAAGCACATTGTATTCTGGAAAATCAATAAAGATGGTACAGATTCTGACCGTTGCGCCACGGTGGAGGCGTTCCGCAAAAAGACCGAGTACCTGCAGACCATCATCCCGCAAATCAAATCCGCCACGGTTGGCTACAATGTCAACGAGGGCGATGTCTTTCACGTCTGCATCGACTCTGTTTTCGATTCCCTGGAGGATCTGAACACCTACATCGATCACCCTGAGCACCAGAAGGTCCGCGCCTTCATGAACGAAGTCTCCTACGACAAGACCGTCTTTGACTACGAGTTCTGATTTCCGCCATTCCCGACTTGTTCCAAGTCTCATCTTCCAAAAAAAGGCAGCGGTCCCGGATTTCTGACGAAATCCGGGGCCGCTGCCTTTTCGTATTATTTTAGGTAAGCGTGCAATTCTTGCGCTGTCTGCTCGGCCTGCCGGGCCACAGCGTTGGCATCAGGCATATCTGCCATCGACTGCATGGGCCGTTCAAGTTCCGCCAGTGTCGCAAACACTGCGCGTTCTGCCGGTTTAAAGCCGCGGGCCAGCTGGCTTGTCAGCCATGCGGCCAGCCGCTCCTGCTGCTCTTCGGGCATTTCGTCCTGCATAGGCCGCAGACAGTCCTTCGCTTGGAACAGCTGGTACAATAGATCCGCGTCCCGCGCCTTTGTCTGGATAAGTGCCCGCAGCACGGCCAGTTCTGCCGTGCGCTGCTCGTCCCCAAAGGGGAACATCAGCTTCTGGGCCTTTTCCTCGCGCCGCTGGCGCTCTTTCTTGCTGACCGTCTCCAGCCAGGGGATACTAAAAGCCATTTACTTTCCCTCCTTGACTGCCTTGATGCGGATGCGCACATAATCCACATACCAGTGTCCATCGTGGTACAGCACCGGGCGCAGTGTCTCCACAGCCTCACGGATGATGGTCTCCTGCAGTTCTTCGGGCACGCCTGCAAACGGCGCTTTATCAAACATGCGTATCCAGTCCGCCAGACCGTCCTCCGTCTGTTGGGACGTGGGGCGGTCGAACAGCAACGCCGCACGCACCTGCAGGCCATGGCGCTCCAGCATAGGCGCGTACTCCCCCACCGTGGGAAAATAGAAGGTGCGGCGGTAGGTCAGCCCATGGGCCGCAAAGATTTTTTCCAGCGCCGCATGAACTGTCTCGGCACAACCCTCGCCGCCGAACTCACAGACCAGCTGCCCGCCGGGCTTGAGCTGAGACGCAATGTTGGCGATCAGCTCGTTCTGTTTTGCCGCATCGATCCAGTGCAGTACCGCGTTGCTGAAGATGACATCTGCCTGCTCCGGCAGTTGGAACGTACAGGCATCCGCCTGTAAAAATGTTGTATCGGGGTAGCGCTCTTTGGCAAGCGCCAGCATCGGCGCGGAAGCATCCACACCGACGACCCGATAGCCGCGTTCGATCAGCTTACCGGTCAGCCCGCCGTTGCCGCAGCCCAAGTCCACTGCCAACGCCCCCGGCGCTGCATCAATCAGATCCAGCACCGCCTCGCCGTATTTCGGCACAAAGGCAAAGTCTTTCTGGTACCCTTTTGCATTCCAGTCAATGTTCATAAGCCGCCTCCTGCAAAATTTATTGTTGGTTTGTATTATAGACGCCTTGTTTCTTCTCGTCAATAACCTTTTTTGCCGAAGGTATCATGTTCTGTACTGCTACCATGTTCACATCCGACATTGCTGCAGAATATTTCCGCAGCAATGTATCCAGACTTGGCTTTTGGTTGCCGTGCTCTATGCGGCTGAGGTAAGCCGATTCCCGCTCGATAAGTGCCGCCAGCTGTTCCTGTGTCATTGCCTTTTGGATTCGTCGAGTACGAATCCTTCGCCCGATTGCTTCATAGTCAATATTCATATAAAAGTCCTCCTGCATAATTTCCCCGCCTTTCGGCAAGGTAAGGACTTTACTTCTCAGTCAATTCACTTGACTTCCTGTGCATGGAAAG
>ENA-UOJK01001993-UOJK01001993.1-human-gut-metagenome-genome-assembly--contig:-C116-NODE-1993-length-11983-cov-5.117622_pt1 | contig 11983 bp, 8 predicted proteins | sample MGYA00242348_ERZ723895 | MGnify/ENA metagenome assembly ERZ723895
ATGCCTGAGCCGCGGACTCGGAGGGGGCGATGACGGAAGCATCGTGGAAGACCCAGTCCTGCACGTTCAGAATGTCGTAGGTCGAGGGAGTGCGGCGGATGACGATCTTCGAAAGACCGGCGTTGATGATCATCCGGCGGCACATCGGGCAGGGGAGCAGGTCAGGGATCAGCTCGCCCGTGGCGACGTCGCGCCCGGCCAGATAGATCGTGCCGCCGATGCACTCGCTGCGCGCGGCGGAGATGATGGCGTTCATCTCGGCGTGGACGCTGCGGCAGAGCTCATAACGCTCGCCGGCGGGGATGCCGAGCCGTTCGCGGATGCAGTAGCCGAGGTCGATGCAGTTGCTGCGGCCGCGCGGTGCGCCGTTGTAGCCCGTGGAAACGATCTCGTCGTTGCGGACGATGAGCGCCCCGGAGTGAGAGCGGCTGCAGGTAGAACGCTCCAGCACGGTCTCCGCGATGTCGAGGTAATAGCTTTCCTTATCGATGCGCCCCATGGCAGTGGCCTCCAATGATCGGAACATTGCCATTATTATACACCCTGCAGGAAAAAACTGCAAGCATTTTTCCGAAAAACGCGCCATTTTTGGCGAAAAAACAGCTCAAAAATGGGAGTTTTGCTCCACCAGATGAAAAATAACCGGTGAAGACCGAGGCTGCAATGGAGTGATGCTGCTTTAGAGCATACATTTTCCGCGGTGCAGATACTGCCCATTACGGTCGTGGAGAATTTTGCCCTCCCGGACGACGCAGGTGCCGCGCAGGTAGACCTCTGCGATATGGCCCGCGATCTGCGTGCCCTCATAGGGGGCATAGTCGACGTTTGCTGCCTGATCGGCTGCGGTGATGCAGCTCGTGCCGCGCGGGTCATATACGACGATGTCCGCGTCCGCGCCCGGCTGCAGCACGCCCTTGCGGGGGAAAAGACCGTAGAGCTTCGCGGGCGTTTCGGCCAGCACATCGGCCATGCGCTCGGCCGTGATGCGGCCTGCTGCGACGCCGTAGGTGAACAGCAGCGTGCCGCGCGTCTCCACGCCGGGCATGCCGCCGGGAATTTTCGTGAAGTCGCCGCGCCCGGCGTCCTTCTGCGCGAGGGTGAAGCTGCAGTGATCCGTCGAAACGGTCTGGATCTCGCCGTCGGCCAGCGCCTTCCACAGGCGCTCGTTGTCGAGCTTCTTGCGCAGCGGGGGCGCGCAGACATAGCGTGCGCCTGCAAAGTCCGGCAGGCTGTAGCGTGAGTCGTCCAGCAGCAGGTAGTGCGGGCAGGTCTCCACAAAGACCTTCTGCCCGAGGCCGCGCGCGGCCTCGACCTCGCGCAGGGCTGCCGCCGTGGACAGGTGGACGATCATGACGGGCACATCGGCCACGCGTGCCAGCTTCAGCAGACGGCCGACGGCCTCGGCCTCGGCCTCCGCCGGGCGGCAGAGGGGGTGAGACGACGGGGAAAGCGCGCCTGCGGCCTTCTTTTCGGCGATGAGCGCATCGATCATGCCGGCGTTCTCGCAGTGCACGCCGACGATGCCGCCGAGACGCTTCATCTCGCGCAGGGCGTGGAACATGGCCTCATCGCCGATCATCATCGCGGGATAGGTCATGTACATTTTGAAGGAGGAGATGCCCTCGTCGAACATCTGGGGCAGCTCGGCGCGGATGCCGTCGTTCCAGTCGTCGATGGTCATGTGGAAGCCGTAGTCGCAGCCGGTCTTCCCATCTGCCTTCTCATGCCAGCGGGCAAGGCCGGTGTGGAGCGTTTCGCCCTTGTTTGGGCAGGCAAAGTCGATGACGGTCGTCGTGCCGCCGCGCAGGGCGGAGCGGCCGCCGGTGTAGAAGTCGTCCGCCGTGACGGTGTTGCAGACCTCGAGGTCGAAGTGTGTGTGCGCGTCGAGAAAGCCGGGGAACAGCAGCTTGCCGCTGACGTCGATCACCTCGGCCTCCGGGCAGGAAAGCGCCTCACCGACGGCCTCGATGCGTTCGCCGTCGATGAGCAGATCGGCTTTCCGGCAGCCGGAAGCGCCGACGATCACGCCGCCTTTCAGCAGCTTTTTCATACGAATCCACTCCTTTTTGTTTGGTTGGCTACCCCGCAGAATTCCCTATGCTCTTGAGGAATGATGCGGGGCAGCCTGTGTATTTTTTAGAACGTCTGTCGGGCTGATACTATATTTTTATTCTATCACTGCGGCGGGGAAAAGGGAATCCCCTTTTTCTGCGGGAAATGCCGCCGCGGCGCGAATCGACGATTGACAGGGAAAGCGTCCATACCGTATAATGGGGCTGTACCGGTTATCCAAAAAGGAAGGAGATATGTTCCATGCTGCAAATTGAACATTTGACGAAGACCTACGGCGAAAAGAAGGCCGTGGACGATCTGAGCCTGCATATCCTGCCCGGTGAAATTTACGGCTTCATCGGCCACAACGGCGCGGGAAAGACGACGACGCTGAAATCCGTCGCCGGGATCCTGCGCTTCGACGCCGGAGAGATCCGCATCGCCGGCACCTCCATCCGCACGGACCCGCTGGCCTGCAAGCGGAAGCTTGCCTACATCCCGGACAATCCCGATCTCTATGACTATATGACGGGTATCCAGTATCTGAACTTTATTGCGAACATTTTCGGTGTCAGCGCGGCGGACCGGCAGGTGCGCATCTGCGAGCTTGCGGAGCGCTTTGAGCTGACGAACGATCTGGCCCAGCCCATCGCCGCCTACTCCCACGGCATGAAGCAGAAGCTGGCCATTATTTCGGCCTGGCTCCATGCCCCGCAGCTCGTCGTGATGGACGAGCCGTTCGTCGGCCTGGACCCGAAGGCCGCGCACCTGCTCAAGGGCATGATGCGGGAGCTGTGCGACCGCGGCGGCGCGATCTTCTTCTCGACGCATGTGCTCGAGGTCGCGGAAAAGCTGTGCGATAAGGTCGCCATCCTGCGCGCGGGCAAGCTCATCCGCTCCGGCACGATGGACGAGGTCAAGGGCGACGACTCCCTCGAGGAGGTCTTCCTGGAGCTGGAGGGCGAGACATGCTGAGCGCTCTCCTGAAAAAGCAGCTGCAGGAGATCTTCCGCAGCTACTTCTATAACGCCAAGCAGGGCAAGGCCCGCTCCCGCGTCTCGACGGTGGGCTATTTTGCCTTTTTCGCCGTGCTGATGGTCGGCGTGCTGGGCGGCATGTTCACCTATCTGGCGCATTCCCTGTGCGCGCCGTTCGCCGCAGCCGGGATGGAATGGCTGTATTTCACGATCATGGCCATGGTCGCCATCGTGCTCGGTGCATTCGGCAGCGTATTCAACACCTATTCGAGCCTCTATCTTGCCAAGGATAACGACCTGCTGCTGTCCATGCCGATCCCGGTGCGCACCATCCTGTTGTCCCGCCTGCTGAGCGTCTATCTCATGGGCCTGCTCTATTCCGGCGTTGTGCTGCTGCCTGCTATGATCGTCTATTGGGTCACGGTCTCGGCTGCGCCCGCCGCCCTTGCGGGCGGCCTGCTGCTGTTTGCCCTTGTCACGATCTTCGTGCTGACGCTCTCATGCGCGCTGGGCTGGGTCGTGGCGAGGGTCAGCCTGAAGCTGAAGCACCGCAGCATCACGGTGGTACTGACGTCGCTGCTGTTCCTCGGCGCTTACTATTTCGTGTATTTCAAGGCGCAGAGCTTCCTCTCGGAGCTTGTGACGAACGCAGCCTACTACGGCGCGCAGATCCGCGGTAAGGCCTATCCGCTCTATCTGATCGGCCGTGCCGGGGCCGGCGACGGCCCTGCCATGGCGGTGGTCACCGCCGTGGTGCTCGTTCTGTTTGTCCTGCTATTCTGGCTGCTGTCGCGCAGCTTCCTGCGCATCGCCACGGCAAGCGGCAGCACGGCGCGCCGTGTCTACCGCGAAAAGACCGCCGTGCAGCGCGGCGCGGGCACGGCCCTGCTTGCGCGGGAGCTGCGGCACTTCGGCGGCAATCCCAGCTATATGCTCAACTGCGGCCTCGGCATCCTGCTGATGCCGCTCGGCGGCACGGCCCTGCTATGGAAGCGCGATCTTCTGGATGTGCTGCAGCCTATGGTCGGCAGGCAGGGAATCGCGCTCATCCTGTGCGCGCTGGTGTGCCTGCTGGCATCCATGAATCTCATGGCTGCGCCGTCCGTTTCGCTCGAGGGCCGGACGCTCTGGCTCGTGCAGTCACTGCCGGTCCGGCCATGGCAGGTTCTGCGGGCCAAGCTGCAGCTGCAGCTTGTGCTGACGGCCGTCCCCGCGCTGATCGCGGCGGTCTGCGCAGCCGTGGCTGCCGCGCGCCCGGTGGGAGAGACGCTCCTGCTGCTGGCCGTCCCGCTCGGCTATGTCCTGCTGCTGGCGCTGTTCGGCCTGTTCGCGGGCCTGAAGCTGCCGAATCTGACGTGGACGAATGAGATCACGCCCATCAAGCAGGGCGGCAGCGTCATGCTGGCCCTGTTCGGCGGCTTCGTCTATGCGGGCCTTCTGCCGCTGGCCTATTTCCTTGGCGCGTCCGCCCTGGGCCTTTCTGCCTGCCTTGGAATTTATCTCGGCCTGACGCTGGCTCTTTCCGCCGTGCTGTATGACTGGCTGCGCAGGCTCGGCGCGGACGTGTTTTCGGCTCTGTAACAAAAAGGAGAGAGTATGAACGATATTCTGGAGGTCCGACACCTCGTCAAGCGCTTCGGCGATGTGACGGCGGTGGACGATCTGAGCTTCCGCGTGCGCGAGGGAGAGCTATTCGCTTTCCTCGGCGTGAACGGCGCGGGAAAATCCACGACCATCCACATTCTCTGCGGCCAGCTGGCCCGCGACGGCGGCAGTGTGTGCGTCTGCGGCGCGGACCCGGACGAAGCGCCGGAGCAGCTCCGCCGGAGCCTCGGCGTGGTGTTCCAGAGCTCCGTCCTGGATCAGGCGCTGTCCGTGCAGGAGAATCTGTGCAGCCGCGCGGCGCTTTACGGCATCCGGGGCACGGCATTTTCCCGCCGTCTTGCGGAGCTGACGGACCTGCTGGAGCTGGGCGAGCTGCTGCGCCGCCCCGTCGGCAGGCTCTCGGGCGGCCAGCGCCGCCGTATCGACATCGCCCGCGCCCTGCTGCACCGGCCGCGCCTGCTCATCCTGGATGAGCCGACGACGGGCCTTGACCCGCAGACGCGCAGTCTGCTGTGGCAGGTCGTGGCGGGCCTGCGGCAGGAGGAGAATCTGACGGTCTTCCTCACCACGCATTATATGGAGGAGGCTGCGGACGCGGGCTACGTTGTCCTGCTCGACCACGGCAGGATCGCGGCGGAGGGCACGCCGCTGCAGCTGAAAAACACCTATGCGCACGATACGCTCACCCTCTACGGCGTGGGTGAGGCGGACGTGCGGCGGCTCGGCCTGCCCTATGCGCCCGCAGAGCAGGGCTGGCGCGTCACCGTGCCGGACCCGGCTGCCGCTGCGGAGCTCATCCGGCGGGAACCGGCGCTGTTCCGCGATTTTGAGCTGACCAAGGGACGGATGGACGATGTGTTCCTCGCCGTCACGGGCAAAAAGCTGGCGGGAGGTGCGGAGAAATGACCGGACTCGGTGCGCTGATCCGGCGCAACAGCAAGCTGTATTTCAAGGATAAGGGCATGTTCTTCACCTCCCTCATCACGCCGATGATCCTGCTGGTGCTCTATGTCACCTTCCTCAGCCGGACGTATGAGGATTCGTTCCGTTCTGCCCTTGCGGCAGCCGGGGCACAGGTGGAGGACTCGCTCCTGCATGGCTGTGTCGGCGGGCAGCTCATCTCGTCGCTGCTGGCCGTCAGCTGTGTGACGGTGGCCTTCTGCTCGAACCTCACCATGGTGTTCGATAAGGTCTCCGGTGCACGGAACGACCTGACCGTTTCGCCGGTCCGGCCCGCTGTCCTCTCGCTGAGCTATTATCTGGCGACGTTCTGCACCACGCTGCTCATCAACGGCATCGCCGCGGCCGCCTGCTTCGGTTATCTGGCGCTGACGGGCTGGTATCTGAGCGCTGCGGACGTGCTGCTCGTGCTGCTGGACGTGGTGATCCTGGTGCTGTTCGGCACGGCGCTGTCGTCCTGCATGATCTTCCCGCTTTCGACGAACGGGCAGGCCAGCGCGGTCGGAACGATCGTGAGCGCGGGGTACGGCTTTGTCTGCGGGGCCTATATGCCCGTTTCGAGCTTCTCGCCCGTGCTGCAGAAGGTCATCGCCTTCCTGCCGGGGACGTATGGGACCGCTCTGCTGCGCTGCCATGCGATGCGGGGCGTGTTTGCGGAGATGCGCCGCATCGGCTTTCCGGCGGAGGTCGTTTCGGGCATCCGTGACAGCGTGGACTGCAATCTCTATTTCTTCGGCCATGCCGTAAGCACCGGCGCGATGTATGCCATCATGCTGGGGAGCATCGCCGCGCTCATCGGCCTTTACGTCCTGCTGAACCGCCCGGGACACGGAGGAAAGCGCCATGGGTAGAGCCTCCACCAGACAGAACAAGACGCCCTATCAGCTGGCCCGCGAGGAGCTGGGCCTTTCCCGCGAGCGGGCGGCGGAGCTGCTGGAGACCATCCCGGCGGAGCGCATCGAGCGCATCGAAAGCGAGCGCTCCCTGCCGCGGCCGGACGAGGTGCTGCGCATGGCGCAGCGGTATAAGAAGCCGTCGCTCTGCAATGCCTACTGCGCCCGCGCCTGCCCTATCGGGCAGGAATATGTGCCGGAGATCAAGCCGAAGGAGCTTCCGGCCATCGTGCTCGAGATGCTGGCGACCCTCAACACGCTCGACCGCGAGCGCGGCTGCCTCATCGACATCTCGGCCGATGGCAGCATCGATCCGGACGAGCTGGCGGATTTCCTGCGCATCCAGCGGGAGCTGGAGCAGATCTCCCGGACCGTGGAGGCCCTGCAGCTCTGGGCGGAAAAAATGATGGCCGACGGCCGCATTGACCGTGCGGCCTATACGCGGGAGATCTCCGCATCGGGAGAAAAATAGCGGGTGTTAATTTGTACATTTGAGCCTTTATTTTCTGCGCCCGGCCTGATAAAATAAGACCATACACAGCGGATCCGTAAAACCCACCCAGATACAGAAAAGGAGAGTAACAATGGTTATTTTTATGTTCGGCATCGTGCTTACCCTCGTGCTTTTCATTGCCATGGGCTTTGTCCGCGGCGAGGGCATGAGCTGGAGAGTCAACAAAAAGCAGCTGCTGGCGCTGGTCGGTGTGCTCGTCATCGTGTTTTCGTGCTATGTCTCCATTCCGGCAGGCCACACCGGCGTCGTGACAACGTTCGGCAGCGTGGAGAACTACACGCTCGAGGCCGGCATGCACTTCAAGCTCCCGTGGCAGGAGGTCATCAAGATGGACAACCGCGTGCAGAAGAGCACGCAGGATATGTCCTGCTTCTCCTCTGACATTCAGGAGGTCAGCATGACCTACACCGTGAACTATCAGATCAGCAAGCAGGATGCCATGACGATCTATAAGACCATCGGCATCGGCTATTACGATACGGTCATCGCCCCGTGCATCACGGAGTCGGTCAAGATCGTCACGGCTCAGTATACGGCCGAGGACCTCGTCTCCAGCCGCAGCCTGATGGCCTCACAGATCGAGGAGGTCCTGTCCCAAAAGCTGGCTGCCTACAACATCGAGCTGGTCGGCGCTTCCATTGAGAATATGGATTTCACGGATGCCTTTACGGATGCCGTGGAGGCCAAGCAGGTCGCCGAGCAGAACAAGCTTCGCGCCGAGACTGAGGCACAGCAGCGCGTTCTCGAGGCCAATGCCGCTGCAGAGATCAAGCGCATCGAGGCGGAGGCTGATGCCTATGAGCTGACGACCCGTGCCGAGGCCGAGGCCGAGGCGAACCGCAAGATCGCTGAATCCCTGACGGAGGCCCTTATCGCCTATACTTACGCGGAAAACTGGAACGGCGAGCTGCCGACGTTCATGACGGGCGACGGCGCAACGCTGCCGATGTTCGACATGTCGGCCCTGCTGAATGGCACGGCCGATAACGGAACGACCGCCGCGCAGCCTGCGGAATAACAGAGCAGAAAAAGTCCTGCCCGGAGCTTTCACTCCGGGCAGGATTACTTTTTAGGGGAGGGCTTTGTAGGGGAGCGGACAGCCGGGCCCGGAGACGCACCTGCAGTTGGTACAAGGCGGCGATAAAATGGTATGCACCAATTGCGTCTGTAGCGGCGCTCACTGCGTAGCCGTTGGCGGCTTTGCCGCCTTACGGATGCGGCGTGCCCCTTGCAGGTAGTGAGCGCCTTGTGCAGGGAAATTAAACTGTATAAGGGCACTGGTGCACCACTGCACCACCCTGATGTGTCATTCCGAGGAGCGAAGCGACGTGGGAATCTCGCAGGACAATGGCGGATAACAGGAAAGCCATCGGCGAAAACGTAACTGCCTTCCCGAGATTGCCACGTCGGCCTGCGGCCTCCTCGCAATGACAAATCTGGGGCCCTTGTGCCACAGAATCAGTGCGGGATAGTTGTTAGCCTCCATGGCGCTCGATGAGCGCCGCTACAATATTGTTTGAAATTATTTCCCTGCCGGGGCGGGTTCGCGCTCCATGGCGGCGTGCTTGCGCGCCGGGCGGTAGCACAGCAGGGCAATGAAGATCATCAGCGCCGTGGCGGACAAGCTGACCGGATAGGACGTCATGATGGTCTGCAGCGTGGGGTGCTGCGGGAAGGCAAAGTGGATCCAAGCGATGCGGATGCCGCACACGCCGAGAGCCGTGAGGGCGGCGGGCACGAGCGAGATGCCGAAGCCGCGCAGATAGCCGGACATGACCTCATACAGAAGCGAGAAGATATAGGCGAAGAACACGATCTTCAGCCGGTCGTAGCCCAGCGCGATGACCTGCGGGTCGTTGTTGAAGATGGACAGCAGGAAGCGGCCCGTCAGCAGCACCAGCGCGACGGTCGCGCCGAGCGAAACGGCGTCCTCGATCAGGCAGAGGTACAGCGTTTTGCGGCAGCGGCGGATCTGGCCCGCGCCGTAGTTCTGGCCGACGAACGTCGTGCAGGCCTGATTGTAGGAGTTCATCACGTCATAGGCGAAAACCTCGATGTTGCAGGCTGCGCTCGAGGCAGCCATGACGATCTTGCCGAGGCTGTTGATGGCGGACTGGATGACAATGTTGGAAATGGCGAACACCGCGCTCTGCAGCCCGGCGGGAAGGCCGATGCGCAGGATCATCCACAGGCTGCGGCCGTCCATGCGCAGCTTGCGCGGCTCAAGGCGGATGTCCTTGCCGGAGCGCAGCAGGCGGCGGAACAGCAGAGCCGAGCTGAAGGCATTGGCCATGACGGTCGCGATGGCCACGCCGTTGACGGTCATATGGAGCACGGCTACGAAGAACAGATTCAGCAGCACGTTCAGCACACCGGACATCGCCAGCGCCACGAGCGGCACGCGCGTCTCACCGACGCTGCGGAAGATCGCCGCCTCAAAGTTATAAAGCAGGATGACCGGCATACCCATCAGGTAGATGCGCAGATACAGCAGCGCCTGCGGAAACACGTCGTCCGGCACATGCAGCGTACGCAGCAGGGCGGCCGCAGCCAGCTCACCGAGAACGGCGACGACGATGCCGCCCAGCAGCGAGAATACGATGGACGTGTGCACGGCCTTCTGCACGGCCTCGCGGTCGCCGCGGCCGACGGCGTTTGCGATGACGACATTCGCGCCGAGGGCGATGCCGATGAACAGGTTGACGATGAGCGCGATGAGCGCGCTGTTTGCGCCGACGGCGGCGACGGCAATGGTCTTGTCCGCGCCGGTGAAGTTGCCGACAACGGCAATGTCGGAGGCGTTGAACAGCTGTTCCAGAATGGCTGTTGCGGCGACCGGCAGGGCAAACTGCGGCAGCTTGCTCCAGATCGGGCCGTGGAGCATGTCGAGCCGCTTGCTTTCTGCGGATCTCATGTGGAATTTCTCCTCTCAATTCAAAAACATCTCAATTGCGGCCCTAGTATAGCGCAATCTGCCCCGCAGCGCAAACATTTTTCCGGCTTTTCCCAAACCTTGGAAGACTGCACGGGAACGGCCCGAAGAATGGGGCCGTTCCCGTGCAGTTTGCTCAGAGACTATGGTCGGAAGTCAGAAGAGTGCGGCAAAAATCAGGGCTCGCGGGCGGGAATGCGGCGGATGAGCTCGTCGAATGCCTGCCGTTCTGTCTCTTGCATGCAGCATGGGAAATGAAATCGGGAAAAGGTTAGAAAATCATCATGAGAGTGCCCGCAACGATCAGCACGAGGCCGAGCGCGGCCTTTTTGGACAGCCGCTCATGGAACACGACGGCGGAAAATGCGATGGAGACCAGAATGCTCAGCTTATCGATGGGCACGACCACGCTGGCAAGCCCGTCCTGCAGCGCCTTGTAGTAGCACAGCCACGAGCCGCCTGTCGCAAGGCCGGACAGGCAGATGAAGCCGAGCTCCTTCTTCGGGACCTCCTTCAGCGTGTGCTGCTTGCCCTTGACGAACACAATGAGCCACGCCATCACGAGCACGACGCCCGTGCGGATGGCCGTGCCGAGGTTGGACTCCACGCCCTCGATGCCGACCTTGCCGAGGATGGACGTCAGGCTGGCGAACACGGCGGAGAGGATGGCATAGACCAGCCAGCTCTTTCGTTCGGCTTTGTTTCCGGTGACTGCTTTTTTCTCGATCATCAGGAACGTGCCGATGGCGATGAGCACGACGGCCGCGCCCTTGAGCCAGGTGATGCCCTCGCCCAGGAAGAGGAACGCCAGCACGATCGTCAGGATGGTGCTCGATTTATCGATGGGAACGACCTTGTTCACGTCGCCGAGCTGCAGCGCGCGGAAATAGCACAGCCACGACGCGCCGGTCGCGAGGCCCGAGAGGATCAGAAAGACCCACGTCTTCGCGCTCAGGCCGGTGATGGTCGGCGCGGAGCCGACGATGGCCACCATCAGCCACGAAAACAGCAGGACTACGATCGTCCGGATGGCCGTGGCCGTGTCGGAATCCGTCTTCCGGATGCCGCATTTTGCCAGAATGGATGTCAGCCCGGCAAAAAGCGCCGAACCAAATGCAAACAGGATCCACATGACAATGCCTTCTTTCTATATTTTGTTTCACGCAGAGACGGGGAAAAGACTGGGAGAGCTTTTAAAGCTTTAGTAAAGTGGATTCCATCAAAAATGTTGGGGGTCTGGCTCTCTTCCCGGCCCCGTTCTTGCGAAAAAAGTTGAGCATAGAGACAAAATCCTTTGAGTATACCACTACCACATCCAAAGGAGAGTCACTATGCCTAATTCAGACTATACCATATAACTGCTCAATTTGGAAGAGATAATCGTCAAAAAGTGCAAATTCCTACTGACGAAGTCTGCTTCTTTCTGGAGCAGCCCGGCCCGCTGGACACTCACGGATTGCGTGCACGACTACCGGATGCAGGAGAGACCGCTGTCCAACACCATCTACAACGCAGGATATGACGTTGACCGCGTGAACTTAGCCGCCGGGAGTGCGCATTTGACAAAAGCCGCGTAATAGGATAAACATCCCACACCGTGCGTTTCCAGGACGCATAGTGCGGGATGTTTTTGCGTTTTTGGGAAGATGGTTGCTGCACAAACGATTTAAGTTTTTAAGTATCTGTTTCCGTTCCAACAATGACTTGTGAAGTTTCTTCGGTATTGGACTGGGCCGGATGAGCAGTGAGACTGGTAAAAGCAATTATGCCCAGGATGTACATCACAATAATGCCGCCGATAATAAAGGCGAATACTTTCCATACTCTCTTCGCCCGTCTGTTTTTGATAGCCAGCTGCTCGTTGATCCGCGAAAGCTGCTCTGCCAAAGCGTCGGGCTTCGTTTCTGCTTCAATTTTGGATCCGAGCAATCGGCTTACAGGGACATCCAAAATCTCCGCCAGCTTTATTAACAGATCCGAGTCGGGAACGGAAAGACCCGTCTCCCTTAATTAAAGATATTGTTGGGTAAAAAAGAAAGGTCAGTCGATT
>ENA-UOJK01001994-UOJK01001994.1-human-gut-metagenome-genome-assembly--contig:-C116-NODE-1994-length-11977-cov-13.087234_pt1 | contig 11977 bp, 10 predicted proteins | sample MGYA00242348_ERZ723895 | MGnify/ENA metagenome assembly ERZ723895
ACACTGCCATCTTCTTCGGTCTGTCCGGCACCGGCAAGACCACCCTGTCCACCGATCCCAAGCGTCTGCTGATCGGCGATGACGAGCACGGCTGGGACGACAACGGCGTGTTCAACTTCGAGGGCGGCTGCTACGCAAAGGTCATCAACCTGGATAAGGACTCCGAGCCCGATATCTACAACGCCATCAAGCGCAACGCTCTGCTGGAGAACGTCACTCTGGATGCTGAGGGCCACATCGACTTCGCTGACAAGTCTGTCACCGAGAACACCCGTGTGTCCTACCCCATCAACCACATCCAGAACATCGTCCGCCCCATCTCTTCTGCACCTGCTGCAAAGAATGTCATCTTCCTGTCTGCTGACGCATTCGGCGTTCTGCCTCCCGTCTCTATCCTGAGCCCCGAGCAGACCCAGTACTACTTCCTGTCCGGCTTCACCGCAAAGCTGGCTGGCACCGAGCGCGGCATCACCGAGCCCACCCCCACCTTCTCCGCTTGCTTCGGCCAGGCTTTCCTGGAGCTGCACCCCACCAAGTACGCTGAGGAGCTGGTCAAGAAGATGCAGATGAGCGGCGCTAAGGCTTACCTGGTCAACACCGGCTGGAACGGCACCGGCAAGCGCATCTCCATCAAGGACACCCGTGGTATCATCGACGCTATCCTGAACGGCGATATCAACAACGTGCCCACCAAGAAGATTCCCTACTTCGACTTCGAGGTTCCCACCGTCCTGAACGGTGTTGACACCGGCATCCTGGATCCCCGCGATACCTACGCCGACGCTTCCCAGTGGGAGGAGAAGGCCAAGGATCTGGCTGGCCGCTTCATCAAGAACTTCAAGAAGTACGAGGGCAACGAGCACGGCAAGGCTCTGGTCTCTGCCGGCCCCCAGCTGTAAGCTCTGATCCCAGCATTTTTCTTCTGAACTCCATATAAAATATCCCCCGCTGCCTGTTCATTGACCGAACAGGCGGTGGGGGATTTGTGTTTTGGGGCAGGTAAACAAAGCGTCGGTTGCCTTTTGGTGCGTGGTATGCTATCCTTTTTCCAAAGGATGTGAGCACAATGGATGCGAAAACGTTCGGGGCATTTCTCGCCCGGATGCGCAAGTCACAAGGATTAACACAGGCAGAGCTGGCCCAGCAGCTGCATGTAACAGATAAGGCTGTCAGCCGATGGGAACGCGGGGTCGGCCTGCCGGACATCAACACGCTGGAACCACTGGCCGACGCGCTGGGGCTGACCCTTGCCGACCTGATGCACTGCCGTGACCCGCAGGAGGCAGATATTGCACCGGAAGTCCCGCTGGAAGATTTCTTTACCCTGCTGCGCCGTCAACAATCCATTGACTGGCGCTCGGTACGGGCAGTTTTGTTTTGGCTCAGTGCCGCACTGGCCATCTGGGGCATCCTCGCCTGCCCGGGCCGGATGGCCGTCCACTGGCGTACCCTGAGCAATGGGAACCTGCAGGCAGACGGCTGGCTTCCCTCCTGGGTGTTTTTCCCATTGTTCGTCGGGATAGAATTTCTCTCGCTGGAGCTCTGGAACAACTTTGAGCAGACCGGCTACTACCGACACTGGGGTGAGATAGGTGCCTCCGTCACCCGCTCCATGAACTTCTGCTCCCCTGCTGTCCGGCTCTGGAAGTTTGTGCTCGATCTGCTGTTCTTCTTCGGGTTCGGCTTCGTGATCCCCTGCGCTGAGATGATGGCGATTCTGATCAACTGAAAAAAGAAAGCCCTCCCGTCGCTCAAGCGAAAGGAGGGCTTTCTATCATCTTATCAGAAGTTTCCCCGTTCTTCTATTCCTCTGATTTTAAGACCATTTACTTTTCGTTCTTTGCCCGGCGTTCTTTCAGATCGCTTTCCATCTGCGCCAGGGTCTTTTTGTCCAGATTGAACACCACGCCGTACGCAATGATCATCACGATATAGCTTCCCAGATACATGACCGGCACCAGATAGCGCATCCGGGTTGCCACTTCGATCGTCTGTGCAGCCTTCAGAGATGCATCATAGCCCAGTTTGGTTGCCAGAACAAGGCCCAGAGAAGGTCCGATGCCCTGTGCGAGCTTACGGAAGAAGGAGTGCAGTGCATAGGTAGTGCCTTCTTCTCGCACACCAAATTTCCACTCGTTATAATCGATCGCATCTGCCATCAGAGACCAGCTCAGGCAGCTTCCGATGCCACCGCCCAGCATTGCAATGACCTGACACAGGACATAAAGGCCGAGGCCCCGGCTGTCCGGTGTAATGGGCAGAACCAGCATCAGGACGTACGCCAGCGCACAGACGACTGAACCAAAGGTCACAGCTTCTTTCTTGCCAAAGCGCTTGACGATACGGCTCACAAAAGGACTGAAGATGAAAACGCCAAAGTAGGAGATCATACCCACAAGGCCGGAGATCTTTGCATTCTTGAAATAAGCCTGGAACAGGATCTGACCTGCAGTAGAGGCACCATACATACCAATAAACGTTGCTATAGGTGCCAGCGTTGCGCCCACAGCCGGGCGATTATGGATAAAGTTGTTGAACGCCTTCACGATGTTGAACTTCGGTGCATCCTCTTTCAGAGTGATCGTGGTGTCCACACGCACCTTTGTGTTCGTGACCATAAAGCGGAAGCAGATCAGACCGATCACACCCATGATCAGAGCAATGACAAACATCTGCTCACCACGCAGGTTGTTCTGGTTATCATAAATGATCACCGGAATCAGCATACCGGTCAGAAGCGCACCGCCCATAGAACCAATGGAGCGGAAAGTCGACAGCTGTGCACGCTGGATCGGGTCATCCGAGATCAGAGACAGCATCGAGCCATACGGCACATTTGCAACGGTGTAGAAAGCATCCCAGATCATATAGCCTGCCACAAACAGAATATTCTTGACCATACCGGGAGCCTGCGGGAACGGCAGATAGCAAAGTGCACCGGCCACGGTCAGTCCGATCGCACCGAACCAGATATAGGCAAGGAACTTGTTCCGGCGGTATTTATGCGTATCCGCATCTACCATTGCTCCGATAATAGGATCGTTGATTGCGTCCCAGATCTGCACGATCAGCAGAAGGGATGCCATCAGGTAGTTGTCGATCCCCATAAACTGCGTCCAATAAATCGTCAGGTAACCTTTGAGCGCAAAACTCATATTGCAGCCAAAGTCACCCGCTGCGTATGCAAGTTTATCACGCAATCCAAACCCTGCAGACGCATCCACTGTTGATTTCCCCATGAAAATACTCCTTTCTGAACTTTCCGGACAATTTTGGCACACCGCCCGCAAGCCGTATGCATATTTATGAATCCATGATACGGCATCTCTTTCCAAAATGTTAGAATTTTTTTACGATTCCGCCTGAAGAATTTACGATTTAAAAGTATTTCTTGTTGTATTCTTTAATTCGTGCAGCATTTTCGTGATCCTGCACAAGCAATCTTTTCTTTTTTTGTATGCAAAATATTTTTTCTTAGCCGAATCTTTTTTTGTTGAGAACGGCGTTGTGCGCCGAGCATAAAGCAAGGGCCATTGCACGAGAATCTGTGCAATGGCCCTTGCTTTCTATTGTTTCTTATTTCGCCGCCTCAAACTCGGCTTCGATCTCCTTCGAGGGGGCGGGGGTGACCAGGCTGACCACCACGCAGACCAGCAGCGAGGTCAGGAAGGCGGGCAGCAGCTCATAGATGCTGAACACGCCGCCCAGCGGGCTGATGAGGTACTTCCAGACAAAGACCATCAGGCCGCCGGCGAGCATCCCGGCCAGCGCACCCTGCCAGTTGCAGCGCTTCCAGAACAGGGCGCAGAGCATCACGGCACCATACGCGCCGCCGAAACCGGCCCATGCAAAGCTGACGATGCCGAACACGCTGGAATTGGGGTCACGGGCCAGCACCACGCCCACCACGCTGACGCAGATAATGGTCAGGCGGGCAGCAAACAGGCTCTGGCGTTCGGTCAGCTTCATGTGGCCGAACTCCTGCAGGATGTTCTGGGAGACGCTGGACGCGGCGGCAAGCATCTGGCTGTCGGCGGTAGACATGGTGGCGGCAAGGATGCCCGCCAGGATCAGGCCCGCCAGCACGGCTGCCAGAATGCCGTGCTGTGCAATGAGGTTTGCAATGCGGACGATGACCGTCTCGCTGGAGGAGCCGCTCAGGTACTCCAGCGCGCCTGCCTTGGTCATGCCAAGGCCCACCATGCCGATGATGATGGAGGCTGTCATGGCAATGACGACCCACACGCTGGCAATGCGGCGGCTGAGTACCAGCTTCTTTTCATCCTCAATGGCCATAAAGCGGAGCAGGATGTGGGGCATTCCGAAGTAGCCCAGGCCCCACGCCATGGTGGAGACAATGTCCAGCAGGCTGTACGAGGTGGCCGTACCCTCGGCGGCGTTATGGCTGGCCATCATGGTCAGGTAGCCGGGCAGGCTCTTGGCGTTGGCCACAACGGCATCCCAGCCGCCTGCCGCGCCAATGCCGTACACCAGCACAGCCACAAGGGCCAGACTCATCACGATGGACTGGATGAGGTCGGTGGTGGTAACGGCGCGGAAGCCGCCCGTGATGGTATAGCCCACGATGACACAGGCCGAGACCACCATGGCCGCCATGTAATCCACGCCGAACAGGCTGTGGAACAGCTTACCGCAGGCGGCAAAGCCCGAAGCCGTGTAGGGCACAAAGAACACGATGATGATCACCGCGCCCAGTGCGTTGAGCAGATTGCGCTGGTCGTGGAAGCGCAGGGACAGGAACTGCGGCACGGTGATGGCTTCCAGATTGGCCGAATACCGCCGCAGCCGCCGGGCCACGATGAGCCAGTTCAGCCAGGTGCCCAGCGCCAGGCCGATGGCGGTCCAGCCGGGCGAGGCGATGCCGGTGAGGTAGGCAAGACCCGGCATTCCCATCAGCAGCCAGCTGGACATATCGCTGGCTTCGGCGCTCATGGCCGTGACCAGCGGGCCCATTTTGCGGCCGCCGAGGTAGAAATCGGTGCTGTCGTTGTTGGACTTGCTGTATGCAAACCCAACCAACAGCATTGCCACCAGATAGATGATGATGGTGGCGATGATGCAGATGTTGGTCATATACTTTTTCCCCCTTGTCTTTCCAAATGAAAGTACATTTCGATTTTACCACAGTAAAGCATCAAAGTGCAAGTCTTTTGGCAAAACTTTGTCCTGATTCGCCAAAAGTCCACGAGTGGCGGACAAAAAGGGTTCAAATTGACCGGAAACATCCGTCCCCGGGATTTTTCTTGCAAAATCCCGGAGATCTGTTATACTACCAATCCAGGGGGTTAGTGTACATGAAAGAATCCAAAACCATACAAGCTGTACCGGGCTCCGGTGTGGTGTGGCAGGCCTTCCGGGCCGCCGCACCCCAGACCGTGCCGGTGTTTGCAGGATATCTCGTGTTGGGCATGGGCTATGGCATCTATGTACAGAGCCTTGGCCTGCCCGTCTGGATGCCTATGCTCATGGGCACCGTGGTCTACGGCGGCTCGCTGGAATTTGTGCTGGCAAGCCTGCTGCTGGGGACCTTTTCCCCACTGTCGGCTTTTCTGATGGCGCTGATGATCCAGGCGCGGCACCTGTTCTACGGTCTAGCCATGCTGGAGCGGTACAAGGGTTACGGCCTGCGCAGCTTTTACATGATCTTTGCCATGAGCGACGAGACCTTTTCCATCACCTGCTCTGCAGAGCCGCCGCAGGGGATCGACCGGGGCTGGTTCATGTTCTTCATCACCCTGCTGGACCAGTTTTACTGGGTCGCCAGCGCCGGGCTGGGGGCCGTGGTGGGGTCGGTGCTCCCCTTCAGCACCAAGGGCGTGGATTTTGTGATGACCGCCATGTTCGTGGTTATCTTCCTCAATCAGTGGGAAAAGGAGAAGCAGCATTACAGCGGCATCATCGGGCTGGCCGTGCCGCTGGTCTGCCTGGTCCTTTTTGGTTCCGGTAGCTTCCTGCTGCCCTCCATGGCCTGCATTCTGGTGCTGCTGCTGGTTTTGCGCAAGCCCATTGAGCGGGCCGACGGCATCGTCCCCGGCCAAACGGAGAAGCAGAAGGAGGCAGCGCAATGACCACGTTCCAAATGGGCCTGACCATTGCGGTGTGCACGGCGGCGACCATGCTCACCCGCTTTCTGCCCTTTTTGATCTTTTCCTCCAAGGACCAGCAGCCGCCCGAGGTGGTACAGTATCTGGGCCGGGTGCTTCCCGCCGCCATCTTCGGAATGCTGATTCTCTACTGCCTGAAGAGCGTCACACCCTTTGCGGGCAGTCACGGCATCCCCGAGGCCATTGCCATTGCTGTGACCATCGCCCTGCACCGGTGGAAGCATCAGACACTGGTCTCCATCACCGGCGGTACGGTGTGTTATGTGCTGCTGGTGCAGCTGGTGTTCGCATAACAGAAACGGGAGGTGCCGGTGGGGCATCTCCCGTTTGTTTCAATGATAGAATGTATCAAAATTGATCTGCCGGTAGAACCGCTGCTGGAGCTGGTCAAAGTTCTCGCAGTTCTGGGCCAGCAGCCACATGACCTTGGTGACAACGGCCTCAATGGTCATATCGTGGGCCTCCAGGAAGCGGAAGCGGTTCTTGACCCGCTTGCCCACCTCGTAAATGCCCACATCACTGCCCTCATAAGTGACCTGCGTGGTCAGGATCAGGATCTTGTGGGTCTTGTCGTAATCGCCCAGCTCCTCGGCAAAGGCATCCATGAGCCGCTGGGGAATGCCGCCCACGCCAAAGCTTTCCACAATAACACAGTCATATTGTTGAAAGATGGCCGGGATAAGTTCCGGTCCAAGGCCGGGGGTCAGCTTGAGCAGAAACACTTTGGGATTCAGCGCCCGGCCAAACTCCACAGGGCCGGTGGGCCAGGGCGAAGCCACATACCGTACCAGCCGGTCGCCCTGCACCAGCGCCAGCGCCGGAAAGTTGACCGACGCAAAGGCATCGTAGCTGATGGTCTTGTTCTTCTTGGCGCGGGTGCCCGCAATGACGTGCCCGCCAAACACCACCATCACACCCCGGCTGCCCGGGTCAAGGGCACAGATCACGCTGTCTCGCAGGTTCTTCTTGGCATCGGTGATCTCATTGGAAATGGGCTGCTGGGCACCCGTGAGGATGATGGGCTTATCCGCATTCTGGACAAGGTAGGACAGCGCCGCCGCCGAGTAGGCCAGCGTATCGGTGCCGTGGCAGATGATGAAGCCATCATAAAGTGCATAGTTTTCCTGCACGGCCTTGGCCATCATCAGCCAGTGCTCCGGGCCAAGGTCGGTGCTGTCGATGCTGCACAGGTTGAGCGTTTCCGGGCAGCAGAGCTGCTGCAATTCCGGCAGATGGGCCAGCAGCTCCTCGCTGGTCAGAACAGGCTTGAGCCCCTGTGCGGTGCGCACGCTGGCAATGGTGCCGCCGGTGGTGATAAAAAGCAGGCGCTGCTTGGACATAGGTTTTTCCCTCCATGGTGTCGATTTTTACGATGTTTTCAGTATAGCACAGTTCGTCGGAGATGAAAAGTGCGGGGAGTTGAGGTATAATAGTTATCATAAGATCAAACAGTCCTCAACCTCTCAGTCTCGCATCCGCTCGACAGCTCCCCTAGTAGGGGAGCCCTTGGCATTGCGTAAAGCCTTGCCTCTTTGCCAAGGCCTCTCCTACTAGGAGAGGTGGCATTGCGAAGCAATGACGGAGCGGTTGTACAAAAGCAAACCTACCATAAGGAGAAACTGCCATGTCTAACATTGTGATCATCGGTTCCGGCCCCGCAGGTGTCTCGGCGGCATTGTATGCCGCGCGCGCCGGGGTGCAGACCACCGTTCTGACCAAGGGCCCCGGCGCACTGGACCGGGCCGAGCTCATCCAGAACTACTACGGCTTTGCCGAACCCATCACCGGTGCCGAGCTGGAACGCCGGGGCATCGAGGGTGCCAAGGCCGTGGGGGTGGAGTTCGTCACCACCGAGGCCGTGGGCCTGACCTACACCGACAAGCTGACCGTGGAGACGCTGGCCGGGGATTTCCCTGCCGATGCTGTCATTCTGGCCACAGGGGCTTCCCGGGCAGCGCCCCGCATTCCGGGCCTTGCCGGGCTGGAGGGCCACGGCGTGAGCTACTGCGCCATCTGCGATGCCTTTTTCTACCGCGGCAGGGATGTGGCCGTGCTGGGCAGCGGAGAGTACGCCCTGCACGAGGTACAGGCCCTGCTGCCTGTGGCCCACAGCGTCACCCTGCTCACGGGCGGGGCCCCGCTGACGGCACAGTTCCCGCCGGAGGTGGCCGTGCGGACGGAAGCCGTGGAAGCCATCCTCGGTGAAGAGCGGGTCACCGGCGTGCAGCTGAAAGACGGCGGGACACTGGAAGTCTCCGGCGTGTTCGTGGCGCTGGGCGTGGCAGGCAGCACCGCCCTGGCCCGCAAGCTGGGGGCCGAGGTGAACGGCAGCCGGATCGTGGTGGATGACCACATGCAGACCTCCCTGCCCGGCCTGTATGCCGCCGGAGACTGCACCGGCGGGCTGCTGCAGGTCGCCAAGGCCGTGTACGAGGGTGCCGTGGCAGGCACCGAAGCCGCCAAAGCCCTGCGGAAATGACCCAGACAGAAAAAGGACGCTGTGCCCTGCGGCACAGCGTCCTTTTATTGCTTTGCTCAGCTCTTGCAGCCGGATTCCTCTTCGATGCCGGTGAAATCGCTGGCCTCCGCGATCTTGGTGGTATCGAACTTGCCGTTCTCATCCTTGGGGGCAACGGCAGGGCCTGCCTCCACAGGATTCACGGTCGTTTCCTCTGCCGCAGGCTTTTCCTCGGCAGTCTCCTCTGCCCGGGCAGCTTCCACCACCGGGGCTGCAGGAGCAGTCTCGGGCTCGGCAGGAGCCTTTTCAAAGGCAGGGGGCCATGCGTCACCGGGAGCGGTCTCCTTGGCCTCGCCCTCGGCGTAGGCTTCGGCAGTCTTTTCGGCCTCGGCGGGGTCCTTTTCAGCTTCCTCGGGGAACTCCACGTTTTCGACGTGGAGCGGGTCCTTGTCGTTCAGAACTTTGTCCAGCACGACGATGGCGGCACCGGTAACAGCCACAGCGGCAGCGGCACCCAAAACACGGAACAGAGTTTTCATGGTGAAGTCCTCCCTGTATAAGTTAGGATTAAGAGAATGTTACGACATCGTTCTGCGGCTTTTCGGCGGGCTCCACCGAAATGGCGGTCAGCACCGGGCCCTTGCCGCGGTAGATGTTGTGGAACTTGTAATTGACCTTGGCGGTCACAGTGACCCAGGCGCGCTGCTCCAGTGCCTTGTAGCCATCATAGCTGCAGGGGAAGCCCACGAACTGGATATCCTGCACGCAGCAGGTCATTGCAAAACGGCCGGGCACAAAGCTGTTTTTGCCCGCGCGGTTGGTCTGGCAGACCTGCGCCAGGAACCGGACGGTCTTGCCCACGTACTTCTGGGGCTCGTCCTGGCAGTCCATATACCAGATGCCGAAATCGTCCTCGCCGATCTCAACGATCGGGGCGTTCAGATCGAAGGGCAGCGGGTCGGGGATGTCATCATATGCCACGCTGCCGTCGGCGAACTCATAGGCGATATCGCACTTGCGGGAGGCCTGACGCACCAGCTTGTGCAGCTCCTGACGGGCGGCATCGTTGTTCACGGCCTCGGCGCGGTTGAACACGATCAGCTCACTGCGGGCGATCTTGTCCAGCAGCAGAGAGCGCATGGAGTTGTCGCGGGCGTAGGTCAGAGCCGTGGTGCCGTCGGCCGTGGCAATGCACTGGTAGACGATCCAGTTCTCGGGCAGGTTGTTGGCCAGATCCTGCAGCAGCCACATGCCGTTGTACTCAATGACCACACGGCCTGCGCCGGATTCTTTTTCGAGCTTGGCCAGATTCTGGGGGTTCAGCTCCGCCTTATCCTCGAGGACCTTCAGGGTCACGCCGGGGAAGGCGAACTTCTTTTCGTTATATTCTTCCTCACCCTCTTCGCAGACCAGCAGCAGGGTCTTGTCGCCGGAGTCGAAATTGGGGTCTTCAAAGGTCTCCTGAATGAACTTGGTCTTGCCGCTTTCGAGGAAGCCCACAAACAGGTAAACCGGGATCTCGTTTGCCATAATCGGTTTTTCTCCTTACACAACTTGCAGCTCAGCAGCCAAACAGTGCGGCAATGGCCTTTTCGTCCAGCTTGGAGCCGATGACGACCAGCTTGCCGCCCACGTCGGCACCGCGCTGACGCACTTCCCACTCGCCGGGGACGTAATCGAACTCCAGCCAGCCGTCGGCACCGCCGTCCACGATGCCCTTGGAGCGCAGGATCATGCCGTACTTGCCGCCGTCCAGCTCGGTCAGTGCATGCTCGATGTCTGCCTTGCTGAACTTCTTGGCCGTCTCGACACCCCAGCTGGTGAACACCTCATCGGCATCGTGATCGTGGTGATGGTGGTGGCAGCAGTGGTCCTCGTGGTCGTGGTGATGCTCGTGCTCGTCCTCATCATCGTCGTCATCGTCATCGTGATCATGGTGGTGATGGCCGCAGCTGCACACACCGTTCTCATCGTAATGATGGTGATGATGCTCGTGCTCTTCTTCCTCGTCCTCCTCGGCGTGCTTCTCATTGGCCTTGGCAGCCATGGCGATCAGCTCTGCCTTGAAATCGTCCTTGGAGGACATGGCCTTCAGGATCTGTTCGCCGGTCAGGGAATCCCATGCGGTGGTCACGATGGTAGCGGTGGGATTCTTCTCGCGCAGCATGGCAACCGCAGCGGCGATCTTCTCCTCGCTGGCGGTCTGGGTGCGGCTCAGGATGATGCAGCTTGCGTGGCTGATCTGATCATCATAGAACTCACCGAAGTTCTTCATATACATCTTGACCTTGTTGACATCGGCCACGGTGACAAAGCTGTTCAGCTTCACATCCAGATGCTCAGCCACACCCTCCACAGCGCGGGTGACATCGCTCAGCTTGCCCACACCGGAGGGCTCAATGACGATGCGGTCGGGGTGGTACTGCTCCACCACCTGCTGCAGAGCGGCACGGAAATCGCCCACCAGAGAGCAGCAGATGCAGCCTGCGTTCAGCTCGTTGATCTGGATGCCGGACTCCTTCAGGAAGCCGCCGTCGATGCCGATCTCACCAAACTCGTTCTCGATCAGGACCACCTTCTGGCCCGCAAAGGATTCCTTGATGAGCTTCTTGATCAGAGTCGTCTTGCCGGCACCCAGGAAGCCGGAGAAAATATCGATATTCGTCATAATGCTGTATGCCTCTTTCTTTTTCCAAAAGCCCGCAAGGGCCGTTCAGCAATCAGAGCCGCAGAGTGCTGGCTCAAAAATCTTACACTCCTATTATAACAAGGCTGTCAATGGGAAACCGCCTTTTTTGATGAGAAAATTGTAACTTTTTTTGCAGTTTGGCTGCGTTTTCAGAAAACGCTGCCTCCCGGACACAAAAAAGCCCCCGGAACGGGGGCAGAACGCATAGAACCCATGCAAAAACACAGCCCCGCTTTGGCGAAGGAGAAGCCAAAGCGGGGCTGTATTCAATGAAGGAGAAATGAAGAAAATATCAGGTTACAGATTCAGTTCAAACTGTTCCACCGTAACAGTTGCTTTGCCATCGGCAGCAAAGGTGATGCCGTCGGCAGACTGGGGGGTGTAGATCCATGCGGTCATGGTCTGCTCACCATCGTTGGCGAAAACTTCGATGCTGTTTTTATCCAGCAGGATGCGGAGCTTGAGTGCACCGTTCTGGCTGCGCACCTTGCAGCTGCGGCGGTGTACGATGTCGGCACGGGAACCGGCATAGCTGCGATCCAGCGTCAGCTCGGAAGTGTAGGGATCGTAGGTCAGGCTGGTGTGATGATCTGCATCGGCAGCCAGCTTCAGGGTGAAGGAGCGGTATTCGCCGGGCTGCACCGTGACGATCAGGTCGGCCACACGGCCCTTGATGCCTTCCAGAGAAGTTTCGCTTTGCACCGT
>ENA-UOJK01002022-UOJK01002022.1-human-gut-metagenome-genome-assembly--contig:-C116-NODE-2022-length-11807-cov-4.736981_pt1 | contig 11807 bp, 9 predicted proteins | sample MGYA00242348_ERZ723895 | MGnify/ENA metagenome assembly ERZ723895
AGCTTCTGTTCTGGCCGTTGCCGTCGCGGTTAAAGCTTCTGTTCTGACCGTTGCCATCGCGGTTAAAGCTTCTGTTCTGGCCGTTGCCGTCGCGGTTAAAGCTTCTGTTCTGACCGTCACGACCGCCGTTTCTATTCTGACCATCGCGGTTATAACCTCTGTTCTGGCCGTCGCGGCTACCATTGTCTCTTGATGGTGTGCTGTAATTACCGCGGCTGTCCATACCACCCTGGACATTGTTATTGCGGCGTGGTGCTGCGTTTCTATTGTCCTGAGCCGGCTTTGTTTCCTGCTTCTGAGCCGGTTTTGCTGCCGACTGTGTAAAGAACTTTCTAATCTTATCTGCATTCTCTGATGAAATGGTGCTCATATGGCTCTCTACATCCACACCATGTCCCTTTAATGCATAGATGACATCTTTGCTGCTTTTATTTAATTCCTTTGCCAATTCATGTACTCTGATTTTTGACATAGGCTACCTCCGTTAAAATGGCGGAATCACTGATTGATTCCTGTATCAATAAGTTTCCTGATGGACTTTCCGAAACCGGCATCAAGTACTGCCAGTGAAGCCCTGTATCCACGTCCCGTATGTGTTCCGAGACTTTCTTTTGTTCCATAAATGTATACAGGCACATGATAATAAGCACCCATATCATTAAATGATTTCTTCGTATTGTCAGATGCATCCGATGCAATAATGACAAGACATGCCTTGCCCTTTCTGACTGCAGATTCTACTGCAAACTCACCGCTGGCGATCTTGCCTGCCTTTGTCGCCAGTCCGATCATTGATAAAGCTTTATCTGTCAATATTCTTCATCTCCTCTTCCAGCTGTCCGTAAACTTCCTTCGGTATCTGCATCTTCAGTGAACGTTCCAGGCCTCTGTTCTTAATGGCTTTCTGCAGACATTCACTTTTCGGACAAATATAGGCACCGCGTCCGTTTTTGCGCCCTGTTGCATCAATACATATCTCATCTTCCGGCGTTTTAATGACACGGATCATTTCTTTCTTGCTCTTCATTTCCTGACAGCCGATACACTGTCTCATAGGAATCTTCTTCATGGCCGTCACCTTTTAGTAACCGTAAGCCTGGGATTCACTCTTGATATCGATCTTGTAGCCTGTCAGTTTAGCTGCCAGTCTTGCATTCTGGCCTTCCTTGCCGATAGCCAGTGACAGCTGATAATCAGGAACAACAACAGCTGCGCTCTTCTCTTCAGGATCCACATCAACAGAGACAACCTTTGCAGGGCTTAATGCATTCTCGATGAGAACGGCAGGATCCTCGCTCCAGTTGATGATATCGATCTTCTCACCGCGAAGCTCATCAACAATGGCATTGACACGGGCACCATTCATACCGACACATGCACCGACAGGATCAACGTTTGGATTGTTGGAGCTGACTGCGATCTTTGTTCTGGAACCTGCTTCTCTTGCAATGCTCTTGATCTCAACTGTACCGTCTCTGACTTCTGTTACTTCTGCTTCAAAAAGTCTCTTCACCAATTCAGGATGTGTACGTGATACAGTGACCTTCGGTCCCTTTGTTGTATTCTTTACTTCTACAATATAGAGCTTGATACGGTCTGTCGGCTTGAATACTTCGCCCTTCACCTGTTCATTCTCTGTCAGAACCGCATCAACCTTACCCAGGTTCACACTGATATTCTTGCCGTTATATCTCTGTACAACACCTGTTACGATGTCTTTCTCGCGACCATAATATTCATTATATAAAGACTTTCTTTCTTCTTCACGAATCTTCTGGACAACGACCTGTTTTGCCTTCTGTGCTGCAATACGTCCGAAATTCTTCGGTACGATCTCCACATGAACAATATCGCCCGGATCATAGAACTTGTTCTTCAGTCTTGCATCCGCAACACTGATCTCCATTTCAGGATCTTCCACTTCTTCTACAACTGTCTTATCTGCAAAAACTTTGACTTCACCTGTCTCACGATTCATAGTCACACGGATGTTATCTGCTTTGCCGTACTCATTCTTGCAGGCAGCGACAAGAGAATTCTCAATAGCTTCAAGCAGAATATCTTTGCTGATGCCTTTTTCTTTTTCTATATCATCCAATGCCTTGATTAACTCTTTACCTTCATTCATTTTTTTAAATTCCTCCTCTATGTCTGTTCTATCAGAAGAAGAATGCAAGCCGGATGCGCGCAATATCGGAACGTTTAAACTGCATCTCGGTTTCATCTTCCATTTCCAGTGTCACCGTATCTTCATCGTATGCTTTCAAAATACCGACGAATTCCTTTTCTTTATTAATTGCTTTGAACAATTTCACTTCAACATCCTTGCCGATGCTTCTCGCAAAATCCTTCTCTTTCTTCAGAGGACGATCAAGACCCGGTGAACTGACTTCCAGAATATAGTTTTCCGAAATAAAGTCCTCTTCATCCAGTAAATCACTGAGCGCCCGGCTGACTTCTTCGCAGTCATCTACTGTAATCCCGTTCTCCTTGTCAATATAGGCACGCAGATACAAGTTGGCACCTTCTTTCAACCATTCTACATCGACATTTTCAAATCCTTTCGACTCGACGATAGGCATGAGCATTGCCTCAGTCCTGCTTTCATAATCTTTCTTTGCCATGTAACTCACTTCCTTCCCGAATTAAGATTCCTTAACACGTACAAAGAGTGGACTTGCGCCCACTCTTTGCTAAAGTTAATATACTATCTTAATCATTGTAACACCAGTTTGATTATTTGGCAATAGCCAACTTGACTCTTATTCATAAGAATAAAACGCCTGCAGCCGATGTTTTGTATCAAACAGATCATTATATAAAAGTTTCTTATAATTTTTCAGCAGTGCTTCCGCTTCTTCTTCACCACAGTCTGTTCCTGTATTTTCCTTCAATGCATGTGCAGAGATAAACGGAACATTCTGCTGCAGATCAGACAGATAACTCTGAAAATCCGTCAACGGCAGCCCTGCTGCCTTCAAAAGACGTACAGCCAGATAGTTGGCACTTGTCTCTTCCCCCTGACTTTCATTGATGTCATAATTGGCCCACATGACAAACGGCACCATATACCTTTCCTTTCGGTCACTGCCTGTTCCAATGGAAGTGACAAACGCATCATTGCTGCCCGTTTTTTTGCCGGTGTCTACCACATTGGTAATGTAATCTGCCGGCTGATGATCGCCAAACATCATAATGATCGTCGGTTCTGACTGATTTTCAAAGTATTCCACCAACTGTTTGAAAGCTTCATCGGAACGCTTGATCAATGACAGATACTGTTCTGTAGCCTTCAGATAAGTGCCGCTGCCTCCCACAACACTGACATCCGGGATAAAATTGCTGTAGCGTTTGACATAGCTGCCATGATTCTGCATCGTCACATCAAACACAAATAGCCTCTCGTCAGAAGACTTCTCTTCATAACGACTGATAATCTTCTGATACGTGGTCCAGTCACTGATATAGGTTCGTAATATCTCAGGGTTTGAAAAATCATCTTTAAAATATTTCTCTTCAAATCCCAGGTCATCATACACCGTATCTCTGTTCCACCCCTTTGGATAATACGGATGCATGGACACAGATGTATAACCGATAGAGGACAGCTGACTGGCCAGTGACGGCACTTCCGACTTGATATACTGTTGATAAGGGATACTGCCTGTGGGCAGAAAATACATACTGAGTCCGGTCAGAAACTCAAACTCTGTATTGGCTGTGTTGCCGCCCTTAACAGAAGAATACATCCATCCCTTCTGGGTGTTCTCCGAAAGAGAACTGATAAATGGCATCACTTCTGTATTCGTTGTATAATCCCCCAGCACCGACAGATCAGAAAATGCTTCATTCATAATAACAATGATATTCGGCTTCTTCGTCAGATCAATGTTGTCTGCATTGACATTGCTGTCACTGTTCCCGGAGGATATCTCATCCTGGATTTTGGCCAGTTCTTCCTGTGAATAACCCTCCGGCTTGTCAATCTTCAGATAACGGAGATTCACGATAAAACTCAGCGCCAATCCGTTATTGCGATAATAAACCGTCGGCGTAAACAGGGTTGTATCCATATCAAATGTTTTGATGGCCGCATCCGTCTGAACATAACTGCAAAATCCCATGAATGCTGCGCACATGACAGCAATACCGGCACCGCGGAACTTCGACATCTTAAACTTCAGCCGCATTTTCAGACACAATGACCAGAGCAGCAGGATCAGCAGAATCACGTTGCATGCTCTTACGGATAATTTATATTCAAAGTTATCAGCCACTGTCGCTGCCACACCCACTGAGAAAAGATCCCATGGCAGAATCGGCGATGATCGGAACATCAGGACAAAATAATTGGCCAGGCCCGCTGCACCAAGCAGCATCGAACCAATAAGGATGGACATTCCTGTTCTTCCGGTTATAAACAGCAGCACGCCAAAAAACAGATAATACATGATAAGGTTCAGAATAACAGGGCCTTCCCACATCTGACTAAGCAAGTGGGTATAACTTTCCACAAGCATAAAAACAGCTGCCGGTGCAAAGGCTGTTAAAAGTATCTCGATCAAAGCTGAATATCGGAATCGAAACAGATTCACAACAATGGCTGCAGCGATAAATACAACCGCCAGCCACAGCCATTCCTGGCTTTTCTCAGCCGTCTGCATGGCGTACACATACCACAGCCAATATGGCAGATTTCTTATCAATCCATCTGTCCTGTTTTTCAATCGGCCGTTTCAGCTGTCGGCCGATAATTGCTAAATATTCTTTTGCAGAGGAGGATCGTTCTGATTTTGTATAGATTCTCTTCTTGTATTTTTTGTTTTTCAAGTCAATCCTTCCTCCTAAAAACCAAAATCAAAAATTGACAACTGATTGCTCTCAGGGAGTCCACCGAGAAGTCCAAGTTCAGCCATAGTATCCAGCACAGTCTGACTGACTTTAGCCTTCTGACGAATATCGTCCTTCGACAGGAATTTCTCACCGCGCTCAGTCTCTGCGTGAGCTGCCACAGCCAATGCTTCCGCAGCAATACCGCCCATGCCTTCAATGACAGAAAACGGCGGCAGTAATTTGTCCTCTACAACCTGAAATTTGATGGCATCCGATTGATACAGATCGATTTTCAGAAATTCAAAACCTCTTGCATAGAATTCCTGTACGATCTTCATATCACGCAGAGTATCCTGCTCTTTCTTGGAAAGATTCGGGTTTGCTTTATAAGCTTTGATATGATTATCAATAGCCGCTTTACCCTGACACATCAGACCATAATCAAAAGCCGTTGCTCGAATGGTGAAAAAGGCTGCATAATAGGCCAGCGGTTCATGGATCTTAAACCAGGCAATACGGATACCCATCATAACATAAGCCACCGCATGGGCTTTCGGGAACATATATTTGATCTTTTTGCAGGACCAGAGATACCAGTCCGGCACATCATGTTCTTTCATGACTTTCTCATAATCCGGTGTCAGGCCCTTCCCTTTACGGACACTTTCCATAATCTTGAAAGACTGTTCGGATTCAACCCCTTTGTCGATCAGATAGATCATAATATCATCTCGTGTACAGATGGCTGTGGAAATCTGGGCTTTTCCCTCCTGGATCAGCGTCTGTGCATTGCCCAGCCATACATCCGTACCATGGGACAGACCTGAAATACGCACCAGATCCGAAAATGCTTTCGGTTTTGTATCACGGAGCATCTGCATAACGAATTCCGTACCGAACTCAGGAATACCAAGAGAACCCAGGTCGGTACCGCCAATGTCCTCCGGTTTAATATGGAGCGCCTCAAGACCATGAAACAGCGATAATACTTCCGGATCATCCAGTCGTATTTTCGTGGCGTCCACGCCGGTAATATCTTCCAGCATACGGATCATGGTCGGATCATCATGTCCAAGAATATCCAGTTTCAAAAGGTTATGGTCAATGGAATGATAATCGAAATGGGTGGTAATAATCTTGGTTGTCTGGTCATTGGCCGGATGCTGAACCGGTGTGAAGGAATAAATCTCTTCACCATGGGGCACAACAATGATACCGCCGGGATGCTGACCGGTTGTACGTCTGACACCGACGCATCCGCTGGAAATCCGGTCCAGCTCGCAGGAACGTTTATGCTGTTCATGCTCTTCGTAATAATGCATGGCATAACCGTAAGCCGTCTTATCTGCCAATGTACCAACGGTTCCCGCACGGAAAGTCTTGCCTTTACCGAAGATAACCTCCGTATAAGCATGAGCCTTACTCTGATAATCACCGGAGAAGTTCAAGTCAATATCCGGCTCTTTGTTGCCCTTGAATCCAAGGAAGGTTTCGAAAGGAATATCATGTCCCTCCTTCATCAGCGGTTCTCCGCATACCGGGCAGACCCTGTCTTCCATATCACAGCCGGAACGGCCCGAAAAACTTTTGACATAGTCCGAATCAAAATCCACATAGTGACATTTCGGGCACAGATAATGGGCCTGCAGGGAATTAACCTCTGTAATACCGGCCATATAGGCAACGAAAGATGAACCGACAGAACCTCTGGATCCTACCAGATAGCCGTCTGCAACGGATTTCCACACCAGTTTCTGCGCAATGATATACATAACCGCAAAACCATTACCAATGATAGAATTCAGTTCTCTTTCCAGTCGCTCCGTCACGATATCCGGCAAATCCTCCCCGTAAAGCTCATGGGCACGATTGTAACAGATATCTCGCAGGATACCTGCCGAATTCTCAATGACCGGCGGACATTTATCCGGCCGGACCGGAGAAATTCTGTCAATCATATCCGCAATCCTGTTGGTATTGGTCACAACCACCTCTTCTGCTTTCTCAGCTCCCAGGTACTGAAACTCATCCAACATCTCCTCTGTGGTTCGAAGGTACAACGGCGGCTGCAGATCCGCATCGCCAAATCCCTTATTTGACATGATGATCCTTCTGTATACTTCATCTTCCGGATTCAGAAAATGCACATCGCAGGTGGCGCAGACAGGCTTGTTGAATTTCTCTCCCAGCTCCACAATCTTCCTGTTCAGATCCTGCAGATCAGCGACCGTGCTGACCTTCGTCATCTTCGGATCACGGATCATAAATTCATTGTTGCCGGTGGGCTGAATCTCCAGGTAATCATAAAATTCGACAATTCTCGCGATTTCTTCTTCCGGACGTTCATCTACAACAGCCCTGAAAAGCTCTCCTGCTTCACAGGCAGACCCGATAATAAGTCCCTCCCGGTATTTTGCAAGAACACTCTTTGGTATTCGCGGACGTCTTGCATAATAATCCAGATGAGACAATGACACAAGACGATACAGATTAATACGGCCGATCTCATTCTTAGCCAGAAGAATAATATGGTAAGTTTTTAATTTCTTAATGGCATCCACAGACATGGCACTGTATGTATTCAGCTCATCCAGATCCCTGATATTCTTTTTCTTAAACCGTTCCAGAAAGCGCACAAAAACATCCGCTGTCGCTCCGGCATCATCCACAGCACGATGATGATTGGCCAGAGTACATCCCATGGCTTCAACTACGGTATCCAGCTTGTAATTCTTCAGACCTTCCAGAAAGCTTCTGGCAATCCCCAGTGTATCCACATAGGTGTAATCATAGGGCAGCCCCAGAACCTCACAATTGTGACGGATAAATCCCGTATCAAAATCCGCATTGAGAGCCACCAGGACAGAGCCCCCGCAGAAATCCATGAATTTCGGCAGGATCACCGAAATATTCGGGGCATCTTCCACCATTCTGTCATTGATGCTCGTCAGTTTCTCGATTTCAAAAGGAATTGGCCTTTCCGGATTGACAAATTCACTGAACTTCTCCGTGATCATGCCATTTTCCACCTTGACGGCACCGATTTCGATGATACGGTCATTCACCGCACTGAATCCCGTTGTCTCAATATCAAAAACGACAAACGTAGAATCCAGGCTCTGCCCTCTGGAGTCCGTGACAATATTTTTGATATCATCCACCAAATACCCTTCCATGCCGTAAATGACCTTAAAGTCCTTGCCCTCTACACAGTGATTGGCATCCGGGAAAGCCTGAACAACGCCATGATCTGTAATGGCCATGGCCTGATGTCCCCATCCCATAGCCGTCTTCAGAAGCTTCTTCACATCCGTTACACCATCCATATCGCTCATGGTGGTATGGCAATGCAGCTCCACACGTTTAACCGGGCTGTGATCCATGCGTTTCTCCGTGAAATCCGGAATGGTCTTAATACCGGATACAGAACCAAGGGCAATATCATGCTCAAACTGGTCCATCATGGCAACGGCCTTCATTTTGATGAAAGCCCCTTCCTTTAACTTGTCCAGAAGCTCCGGCAGACGTTCATTCTTGGTGAACACCTTTGCTTTAATGGTATCGGTAAAATCCGTTACGGCAAACATCACGATGGTCTTCTCGTTACGGATCTCCCGGGTCTCCAGCTGAATGATCTTTCCCCGGACAACCACTTCGCCCATCTCATCGATAATCTCATGAATCTCTGTTTCTTCACCTTCAAAATTGCGTCCATAAAAAATATCTTTATCTTCCGGAAGCCGCTGTTTCACATAATTCTTCTTGAAAGCAGGCTTTTCCCTCTGCTGGACCTCCAGCTTTTCGACATCTTTCTGGTCTTCTTTTGCCTGCTCATAGGTCTGTACAATCTGTGCGATTTCTTCCTTCATGGCAGAATCAGCATAAACCGCATACTTACTCTTTTTCTTCGGCAGCCATCCGAGGACGATCCCAAGAGGCATATCAAAGCGCTCTGAAAAAATATGTTCCAGCTTATGCTTCAACTTCTCCATTTTCACTTGCGCAATGTAGTTTTCTTCCACCTTCAGCTCCAGAACAAAAGGTTCCAGAAATGTTTTCTCTGCCTTTCTGAAAAGATTGGCAGAAAGTTCTCCCTCTTCTTCCAGTTCATCGATCAGACTTCCAGTATACGCCTCCAGCAATCTCGCCGGCGTATACTGCCGGGACAGGTGGTATTTTTCAACCAGGCATACATCTACCTGGTCCTTAAACATCTGGCTGCGAATAGCCCGCTCCGTCTCCCGGATGGCCTTATGGGCAATCAAACGATCACTGTGAATATAGATCTTGATGCGCGAATGATCTCTGCTGGCCGCCACCTTTTCACATTCCACAGTTTCAAACAGCTCAGTCATTTCATGACTGAGCTTTAAATCAGGTAATATATTCAGAAATTTTTTCACTTAATCAAATCCTTTTATTTGTTCCAGTGATCAAGCTCATCTTTCAAAACAGCCAGAAGCTGGTCTTCCGGCACCTTCTTCACAATTTCACCTTTCTTGATCAGCAGGCCTTCACCGATGCCACCTGCGACGCCGATATCAGCCTCTCTGGCCTCTCCCGGTCCGTTGACAACGCACCCCATGACAGCCACTTTGATATCCAGATCGTAATTCTGAACAAGGTTCTCCACTTTGTTAGCAAGGCCGATCAGATCAATTCTTGTACGGCCACATGTCGGGCAGGATACAACTTCAATACCGCCTTTTCGAAGTCCCAGTGTCTTTAAAATGAGTTTGGCTGACTTGATCTCTTCCAGAGGATCCCCGGTCAGGGAAACGCGGATAGTGTGACCAACTCCCTCATTCAGCATAATACCGAGACCGACGGCTGATTTGATATTGCCGGAGATCAGGGTTCCGGACTCTGTAATGCCCACATGCAGCGGATAATCCGTCTTTGCGGCAATGAGTTCATGGGCTTTCACACACATCATAACATCTGAAGACTTAATACTGATGACCATCTGGTCATAACCCAGATCTTCAATCAGATGCACCTTATCCAGAGCACTTTCCACAATGCCTTCCGCCGTTACATGACCGCCGTATTTGGCGATCAGATCCTTCTCAAGAGAACCGCTGTTGACACCCACGCGGATCGGCACATGGTAAGCCTTTGCCTTATCTACAACCGCCTTCACGCGATTCACACTGCCGATATTGCCCGGATTGATACGGATTTTGTCAACCCCGTGTTCAATGGCCGCAATAGCCAGACGATAATCAAAATGAATGTCTGCCACCAGCGGAATATGAATCTGCTTCTTGATCTCCGTGATGGCCTCTGCCGCCTCCATGGTCGGCACTGCCACACGGATGATCTCGCATCCGGCCGCTTCAAGGGCCAGGATCTGGGCAACAGTTGCCTTTACATCTTCCGTTTTTGTATTACACATAGACTGGATCGCAATCGGATAATCGCCTCCGATGCAGCGATCGCCTATGCGAATCACCTTTGCTTTTGTTCTATCAAACATAACTGCTCCTTTAATGTCTAAAAACCAAAAATTCTCGCAAAATCATTGAACATGACAAGCACCATGATTCCCATAAGAATCACAAAGCCGATCATATGCACAAACCCCTCTTTGTCTCTCGGTACCGGCTTGCCTCTGAGGGCTTCCACAATAAGAAAGACAAGACGTCCGCCATCCAGTGCAGGAATCGGCAGCAGATTCATCACGCCAAGATTGGCTGACAGCAAAAGAATCATATCTGCAATGGTTAGTATCACACTTCGAAGGCCGTACTTTGCCGCAGATTCATAGCTGTCACCGATCACCTGAAACATACCTACAGGCCCCGCCACATCACTTCTTGATACCTGTCCCTGGATCATCATCTCAAGGCTCTTGATCACCAGATCAATATTGGACTTCACTTCATAGAAACTGCTGATAAGAAGTCCGCCGAACTTCGGCTTCTCCTGAACACCGCCCACAATACCGATGCGGTATACACCATCATCGGTCATCTCCGACGTCACCGTAGTCTGATACTTCTCACCGTCTCTGATGTAGGTGATCGTACATTTCCGTCCCTGATTCAGTGCAATATGCATTCTGAAATCAGAAAATGTATGCACAGATGTTCTGTCCGCCTTTGTAATGATATCTCCCGCTTCAAGGCCAGCTTCCATGGCCGGTGATCCATCCTCCACCTGAAGGATCTCACCTGATATATAACCATTCATACCGATAATGATCACAGCACAGACAAAAGCCATGATAAAGTTAAAAACCGGTCCCGCTGCTACAACAGCCATTCTGGCCCACACAGACTTCGAATTGAATGACCCGGGAATCACTTCCTCTGCTGTATCCTCACCAAGCATCATGCAGGCACCGCCAAGGGGCAGCAGCCTTAATGTATATTCTGTCTCACCGCGGCGGACACCAAAAAGCTTCGGTCCCATGCCCACGGCAAACTCTTCAACAACAATACCGTTCTTCTTTGCAACTATAAAATGTCCGAACTCGTGGAATATGACAATGATGCCAAATACAAGAAGTGCCACGATCAGCTTCAATCTACCACCTGCTTTCTATATAACGATAGGTCCACTGTTCAGTCTCAAGTATATCTTCAAGAGACGGATGATCAATCCACTGGTGGGCTGCCATACACTCTGAAATAATCTCAGGAATATCAAGAAAGCGAATCTTTCTGTCAAGGAACATGGCCACAGCCTTCTCATTAGCCGCATTCAATGCTGTCGGCATGCTGCCGCCTCTGCGTGCTGCTTCATAAGCCAGTGCCAGTCCTCTGAATGTTCCAAGATCCGGTTCTTCAAAGGTCATTGTATGCAGTTTGAACAAATCCAGGGCTTCTGACTGAAGCGGCTTTCTCTCGGGATAAAACAGTGCATACTGGATTGGCAGACGCATATCCGGTGTGCCGAGCTGGGCAATCACTGCATGATCCTGGAATTCCACCGCAGAATGGATCACGCTCTGCGGATGAACAACTACC
>ENA-UOJK01002049-UOJK01002049.1-human-gut-metagenome-genome-assembly--contig:-C116-NODE-2049-length-11670-cov-13.389841_pt1 | contig 11670 bp, 10 predicted proteins | sample MGYA00242348_ERZ723895 | MGnify/ENA metagenome assembly ERZ723895
GACGACCTTGGCCGCGTTGTCATTCCCAAGGAGATCCGCCGCACCATGAGAATCCGCGAGGGCGACCCGTTGGAGATCTACACGAGCAAGGACGGGGAGGTCATTTTTAAGAAGTATTCGCTCATGGGCGGCGTAGATGAGTTTGCCGCGCAGCTGTGCGACACGCTGAGCAAGTCGACCGGCACGAGCGTGGCCGTGACCGACCGCGACAGCGTCATCGCCGCGGCAGGCAGCGCGCGCCGCGACCTCATCGGCAAGCGCATCAGCCCGCAGCTCGAGCAGATCATGGAGGACCGCGGTATCTACCGCGCCGTGCCGAGCGAGCGCAGCGTGTTCGTCACCGAGTCGCTCGACCGCTACTGCGCGACCATCGCCGCGCCCATCATCTCCGAGGGCGACGCACTCGGGCTCGTGGTCTTCATCGGCACCGAGGGCGAGTCGGCCGCAGGCGAGACGGAGTACAAGCTCGCGCAGGCCATCGCAGGCTTTCTCGGCAAGCACATGGAGAGCTGAAAAAAGAGGACGGCTTTAGCCGTCCTCTTTTCCTATATAGCACCGCCTTCGTGTTGTGCATTGCAATTGCTGATCGTACCACCTCTCATCGTGAATACGCAGTCCTTTCCAATATCCACAGCACCGCCATCACCATCGTCATCTCTGCAATTCGCAACGATACTGCTCTCCAAGATCAGTGTGCCGCTAGACACAGAAAAACCGCAGTTCTTATTTTGGCCATCAATGGTGCCGTCAGTGCCGCTGTCCTTTATCGTTAGTGTTTTACCATCGTACACACAAAACATATCCTCGTCTGTAGCATTACAGGTCAAGGTATACCCATTCAAATCAAATGTGACGGCTCCACTGATTGTAATTTCGCCGCTAATAGTAACATTGCCACCTAAATAGCAACTACCGTCCGACAGGTTCAAATTGGTGCCATCAAATATCGTCCAACTCTCCCAATTGTTCTCCGCCCGCACCGCCGTCGGCAACAGCGTCAGGCACAGGCACAGGGCCGTCAAAAAGCTGAAAATACGTTTTTTCATATCATTCCTCCATCAAAGCGATTGGTGCATCCATCGGATGCACCAAGGGGATATCCCCTTGCCGAAATTTACCGTTCTGTCACGGCCTCGAAGCCCTTTTCCGCCTGCTGGACGGTCGTTCGGATGATGCCCGCCGCCATGGCGTGCAGGTCGAGCTGCAAAACGGCCGCGCTGACCCCCGCCGCCGCTCTGGCGGCACATTGTAGAGCTTGAGCGCGCACTCCAAAAAGCGTGCGATCTTGCGCTCCACGGTAAAATACACGTCGCACGGCACAGCCATGAACGAGCGCATCATGCCCGTCGAGGCGATCTCCATCTCGTAAAAGTCCTTGGCCTCCGCGTCCGGAAGATAGTCCCCGAAGATGCCCTCCAGCCGCTTCGCCGTGCTGCGATACAGGTATGCCGAGGTTGGCGACAGCGTGTAGGCCGTCACGTACAGCTTGCGCAGTGGCTCGGTCAGCTCGGCGATGTGGAACTGGATAGCCGTCTCCACCGCGTAGAGCACGTGCCGCGCTGTGCTGCTCGGCCAGCGTGAACTGCCCGCTGAACATCCGCTTGTCAAGCTCGAGCAGCAGCGCCTCCTTACTGGGAAAGGCCCGGAAAAACGAGCTTGGCGGCATGCCCGCGGCGCGGGCGATCTTCCGCAGTCGTCGCGCCCTCATATCTCTTTTCCAAAAACAGCTTTACGGCGGCGCGCAGCATCTTCTGCTGCGTCAAAAGTCCGCTCGCCTGCTTGCCGCGCAGCAGCATATCGATCACGCTCCTTAAAGTTTACTTGTGAGTGTAGTCACATAACAGCATGGTCCGCCGCTTTCCGCAAGAATGAACTGTGTAAATTTTTGCCCCTGCCGATATAAAAGAAGTGCGGCGGTCCTTCGACCGCCGCACTCTCTCATTTTATTTTCCTTTACAGCATCGCAAAGCGCTGTGCGCCCTTCGTTTTGAGCCAGCGAAGAAGCAGCGCTGTCACCGCGAGCGTCACCGCCGCCGCGATGGCAAGATACGCAGCCGCGCCGAGCTTCCACCCCTGCCAGAGGTAGAGCCCCGCGAATACGATGGCGTAGAGCCAGCCGCCGAACAGCGCAATCGTCACGGCCAGACTTTGCTTGATGGGCATGAGCTCGCTCGTCCACGTCAGGTTTGCCCGCGCGACGCCGAGCGTCAGCCCCAGGCACGCAGAAAACGCGATGTACGCGAGTGCCTCGGCAAAAACGAGCGGCAGCGCCGCCGTCACAGGCAGGATAAACGCCATGCAGGCAAGCGGCACGAGTGCTGGAAGGGCCGTGAGCGCAAGCTGTACCTTGAGCTTTGCGTGAAGCACCTGCCAGGGCTTGACGGGCAGCGATTGCGCGAGCCAGAGGGACTTTCCCTCGAGCGAGACCGACGGCGTCGCCATGTCGTTCATCGACGCAATGGCGCACACGCCGGTGCAGAGCAGCACCTCCGCGCAGCCGCTCTGCGAGGTGAAGACCTCGTTCAGCAGCGACACGACCGTTCCGCCCTTCCACAAAAGCAGGATGCCCGAGATCGGCAGCAGCAGGATACCGAGGCCGCTGTTGAGCATGTAGTTCGGGCTCGCGGTGAAGCGCGCGAGCTCCTTGCCGAAAAGCGCCCCATCGATGCTCCGGCGCTTGACGGCCTTTTCGCGGTACACAGCCTTGCCCGATGCGCCCGACGCGGTCGTGATCTGCAAAAAGCTGCGCGAGAGCAGCGTCCACGTCAGCGCAAACAGCGCGAGGATGACCGCCGCGCTCAGCAGCATCGCTGTCACATCGCCCGTACCGGTCAGGCCAAAGACGTAGAGCGGGTGCGCCGCACCCTTGATCTTCTCACCGTAGACCGCGGCGTTGGCGACGAGCTGCTCGATGGCCGTCTGCGCCTTGAAGACGAAGAAATAGTAGATGGCAAGCCCCGCGAGCGAGACGATGACCGTGATGAAGCTCTTGTGCTTGAGCTTACGGCTCACCTTCGCCACGACCCAGCCCAGCGCGCACGAGAGCGTGAGCACGAAGATCGAGATGAGCGCCGTCAGCAGCACGCCGCCGAGGAGCGCCATCGGCGCCGTCGAGTCCGTGACCCAGTAGACGATGACCGCGGGCAGGATGACGACCGCGGAGTACATGAGGCCCATGAGATAGACCGTCAGCAGCCGCGAGGCCATCAGCGTCCGCACCGGGATGGGTAGAGACAGCAGCAGGTCGTTGTCCTTAGCGAAGTACAGGCCCGAATACGTGTTGAACACGCTGCCGAACGCGCCGAGAAAGATGGCGAGCAGCGACATGAGTGCAAAATAGAGCCAGCCCATCCCCGCCTGCGTAAGCGGCGCACAGAGCGAAACGGAAAGCCCCGTGAACATCCCGCCGAGGCCGATCATCAACGCGGCAAAGAGCAGGATATAAGCGATAATCCCCGCCGTCGAACGTTTTTTATTGGTTTTGGCATTATAAAAGTAGCTGCGGAAAATTTCCATCAGCTGCTTCTTGACGAGCGTTTTCAGCATGATTCGCCCTCCAGCTCAAGGAAGACCTCCTCGAGCGAGTCGTCGCCCTTGACCTCCTCCATCGTGCCGGAGCGGATGAGCTTGCCGCCCTTGATGATGGCGACCTTGTCGCAGAGTTTTTCGGCCACCTCAAGCACGTGGGTCGAGAAGAAGATCGCGCCGCCCGCGTCGCACACCTCGCGCATCATGCCCTTTAAGATATGTGAAGCCTTCGGGTCGAGGCCGACGAACGGCTCATCCATCAAAATGAGCTTCGGCTCGTGCAGCCACGCCGAAATGATGGCAAGCTTCTGCTTCATGCCGTGGGAATAGGCCGCGACGGGCTGCGCCAGGTCGCCCGTCAGCTCGAAGAGGTCTGCATACTTGCGGATGCGCTCCTGCCGCGCGCTTTCCTCCACGCCGAAGATGTCGGCGATGAAATTGAGGTACTGGATGCCCGTCATAAACTCGTAGAGGTCGGGGTTATCCGGGATGTAGGCGAGCATCTTCTTGCAGGCGATGGGATCGTCCTGAATGGAGTGCCCGCCGATCGTGATCCTGCCAGAATCGAACTGCTGGATGCCGACGACCGACTTGAGCGTCGTGGTCTTGCCCGCGCCGTTGTGGCCGATGAAGCCGTAGATCTCCCCTGGCGCGATGTGGAGCGACAGATCATCCACGGCTTTCTTTTCGCCGAAGGTCTTGGTCAGGTGTTCAATATAGAGCATAAGGTTCTCCCTCTTTTCTTCTTGCAGCCGTTTCGAATATCTTTGTGATATCAAAATAATATCATGTGATTTCCAACTGTCAAGAGCCATTTTGCAAATGTCAAGTTTGCTTTACTTGTAGGATATCACTGTCGTTCTCATTTGTCAAGTCTGCTTTACATTTTATCTTTGTGATACAGCACGAGCGACACAATACCCATCACCGCCGCATACAGTACGCCGCCAACGGCCCAGATAAACCAGCTATACTGCGGCTGGCCGTTCCCCTTGGGTCCGAAAGTGTAGAACAGGAAGATCGCCGTCACGCTCAGCCAGTAGATGAGCGACACTGTGCTCATTACGCCGCTGCGCGCCTTCTTTTTGCGCGTGTAGTCGCCCTCCTCGAGCAGCTGGTCCATCGCGCCGGTGTACGTTCCGCTCCAGACGAGCACGCCCACGCCGCAGGCGACCAGAAGCAGCAGCGCATCCACCGCCGCCGCGGCGTAAACATCCGCCGGAGCGACGCGCACGAGCAGCGCGGCGACATCGGACGACGCGAGACCGACCCCGAGCATCAGCGGCACGACAGCAAGGATGCACAGCACCACGCCGAGGATCGTACAGCGCGAGGCGGTCGGCTCATAGGCCTTGCGCCGCTCGCGCACCATGCCGCTCACGCCGTACTCGGTCTCAAACGGCTCTTTTTCAAGAAAGTCGAATTCCTTCGTCTTCGCCCCGCACGAGAGGAACATCCCCACCGCAATGGCGACCAGCACCAAAATGACGCTCACGCCGAGACCTGCGGCCAGATCCTCCGAAATACCGCCCAGGCCCGCGTCCGCCATGGCGGAGAGAAAAACGATCACGACCGGCGAGACGATGCACATCGCCACCGCCAGTGCGATCTTCGGCGCGCAGGCCTTGCGCAGCGCAAGGTATCGCGCCGCCTGCTCCATCGTCACTCTCCGCAGCGGCGTTTCGTCCGCCTCGGATTCGACGAACTCCTCTTCTTCGAGTTCGTCCTTCAATAAATAGTCGGTGCTCACGCCAAACAGCCGGCTCATCTGCACCACCTTGTCAAGGTCGGGCACGGACTGCGCGCCCTCCCACTTGGATACCGACTGGCGCGTCACCCCGAGCTGACTTGCCAGCTCCTCCTGCGACCAGCCCTCCTTTTTGCGCAGCGTGATGATTTTATCCGCTAAGATCATATCGTCTTCCTCCTAAATTCTAAGGCGCGGTCCCGCGCCGTCTGGATGGCGTTATCATAGCCTATTTCGCGGTTGCGGGAAAGAAAGCGCACTGTCAAATTTGTCAACCGGCAGTTGCAATCCTTGATTTTTCAAGGTTTTTTCGCCGTATGCTCCTATTACCCTATGTATCTTCGTTATGATATCATACCGCGGCGCAGAAAAAAAGAGCGTCCCGTTCGGGACGCTCTTTTTAAGGGTTTTTCACACACTTACACGACGGCGAAGAACTTGACAAGGAACAGCGCGGAGATCACGTAGGTCAGAACGCTGACGTCCTTTGCCTTGCCGGAGAGCACCTTGACAAAGGTGTAGGAGATGAGGCCCAGGCCGATGGCGTGGCCGATGGAGCCGGAGATCGGCATACCGATGAGCATGATGGACACCGGCAGCATTTGGTCCATGTCGCTGAAGTCCACATTCTTGAGGCCCTGGAGCATCAGAACGCCGACATAGATCAGCGCGGCGGAGGTCGCAGCGCCGGGGATGACGGCGGCGATGGGGGCGAGGAACATGCAGGCGAGGAACAGGATGCCCGCGGTGAGCGCGGTCAGGCCCGTGCGGCCGCCCGCTTCCACGCCGGAGGCGGACTCGATGAACGTGGTGACGGTGGAGGTACCGGTGCAGGCGCCCGCGACCGTACCGATGGCATCGGACAGCAGGGCTTCCTTCATCTGGGGCATGTTGCCGTCCTGATCGACCATGCCGGCGCGGGAGGCCGTACCGACGAGTGTGCCGATGGTATCGAACATATCGATCATGCAGAAGGTGATGACGAGCGTGATGGCGGTGAACCAGCCGATGTTCACAAAGCCCGCAAAGTCAAACTTGAAAAGCGTGGTGGAGACCATGTCGGCGAAAGGCGGGACAAAGCTCGCAGTCGCGAGGCTCGCAAACGGATTGACATGCAGGAAGATGGCGCTGCCCGCCCAGTAGATGACGGACGAGAACAGCATGCCGAGCAGCACTGCCGCCTTCACGCCCTTCTTGGCGAGGACGACCATGACGAAAACGCCGAGGAACGCGGTCGCGACGGTCAGGACCATCGCATCGTAGCCCGCGCCCATGTTGCCCTTGATGATGCTGGGCGTCAGCGCGCCGAAGAAGTCACGCATCATGTAGAACGGGCCGCCGTTTTCAGAGTAGATACCGACGTTGGAGCCAAGGCCCACGTTCATCAGCATCAGGCCGATGGCGGGAGCGATGCCGTAGCGCACGCCGAGAGGAATGGCCTCCACGATCTTCTCACGCACCTTTAAGAGCGTGAGGATGAGGAACACGATACCCTCGACAAGGATGATGACGAGCGCCGCCTGGAACGCGGACTCGTACTCGCACTCGTTGATGACCGCGATGTTGGCGACGACCACCGCGAAGAAGCTGTTGAGTCCCATGCCGGGCGCCATGACAAACGGCTTGTTGGCGAAAAAAGCCATGCAAATCGTGCCGATCGCCGAGGCGATGCAGGTGGCAAGGAACACACCGTTCCACAGCGGCGTACCCACTGCAAAGTTGGTCAGCAGGTTCGGGTTGAGCGCGATGATGTAGGCCATGGTCATAAACGTGGTAAGACCGGCAAGGATCTCGGTGCGTACCGTAGTACCGTTGGCCTTCAGCTTAAATAGCTTTTCCATGATTTTCTCCCTTTCTTTTTTGTTTTTCCGCCCGCTTCCTAACAAAAAATTAGGAAGCAAAACAGATTTTCAGTCAATATTATAAACATCCCGACAAGAAATTGCAAGTGTTCTGTTCATTTTTACCACACTTTCTCACTCCGCGCCGAGAGTTCCGCCGGTTTCTGTTGTGTTTTTGTTTGCTTTGCGCTATACTATATTTAGTAAAAGTTTGCATTTTGGGAGGTGCATGCCGTGAAGCTGATGGTTTTAGACGGCAACTCCATCATCAACCGCGCCTATTACGGTGTCCGTCCGCTCATCACGCGCGACGGGTTTTTCACCCACGCGATCTTCGGCTTTCTGACGATGCTCGGCCGCTTACTCGACGAGGAAAAGCCCGAGGCGCTGTGCGTCGCCTTCGACCGCCGCGAGCCGACGTTCCGCCACCTCGAGTACGAGGGCTACAAGGCCACGCGCCACGCCATGCCCGAAGAGCTCGCCATGCAGATGCCGGTGCTCAAGGACGTGCTCGACGCGATGAACATCCCCCGCTACGAGCTCGCGGGCTTTGAAGCCGACGATCTGATCGGCACGATCTCGCGCAAGTGCGAAAGCGCAGGCTGGGACTGTGTCGTCGCCACGGGAGACAAGGATTCTTTGCAGCTCGTGACCGAGCACACGACCGTCAAGCTCATTTCCACGCGCATGGGCCAGACCACGACGAAGGACATGACGCCCGAGAGCTTTCGTGAGGTCTACGGCTTTGCGCCCATCCACATTGTCGACCTCAAAGCCCTGATGGGCGACGCGAGCGACAATATCCCCGGCGTGCCGGGCGTTGGCGAAAAGACGGCGATGGCGCTCATCCGGAAATACCAGAGCATCGACGAAATTTACCGGCTGCTCCCCGATATCGAGGCCAAGCCGAACGTCATCAAAAAGCTCACCGAGGGCGAGGAGAGCGCACGCCAGAGCTTCCACCTCGCGACCATCGTGACGGACGCACCACTCGAATTTTCTCCGCAGGACAATCTGCGCAAGGCGCCGTCAGCCGCGCTCTATCCGCTCTTTATGAAGCTGGAATTTACCAAGCTCATCGACAAATACGGTCTCAAGCCGCCCGCCGACATCCCCGCCGCCGAGGAGCCGGTCGACCTCACCGTGACCGCCGAGGCCGTGACTACGGTGGAAAAGGCCAAGGAATATTTCTCGCTCTTCCGCAAGGCGGAGCACGTGACGCTGCTGGCGCTGCCGGACCTTTCCGGCGTGATCGTCGACTTCGTTGCAGGCGAATCGACCGCCGTCTCTGCCGAGTTCTACTTCAGCCGCTACGAGGGCGACTGGAACGCGCTGCTGCGCGCCCTGTTCTCGGATGATATCAAGAAAGTCAGCCACAATGTCAAGGACCTCCAGCGCACGCTGCTCGAAAACGACCTTCCCATCGAAGGGTTCATTTTTGACACCGCGCTCGCAGGGTACCTGCTCGACGCGACGGCGGGCAAGTACGATATCGCGTCGCTCTTCGCCGCCTACTTCCACCAGACGCTTGCCGAGCCGAAGCACTTAGATCCAGACGCTTTCTCGATGCTCGGCGACACGGCCGAGGCCGAGACGGCGTTCCACGTCTATACCAGCGCCGTCGATGCGCTGTATGAGACCTTTGCCCCCGAACTTGAGAAGCGCGAGCTGCACGAGCTCTATTATGAGGTTGAGCTGCCCCTCTGCGCCGTACTCGCGCGCATGGAGCACGCGGGCATGCGCGTGGACGCGAACGCTCTCGCGGCCTTCGGCAGCGAGATGGAAGTGCAGCTCAAGACGCTCGAGCAGCACATCTATGAAGAGGCGGGCGGGCCGTTCAACATCAATTCCCCCAAGCAGCTCGGCGAGGTGCTCTTTGAACGCTTGCAGCTCCCGCACGGCAAAAAGACGAAGACCGGCTGGTCGACGAACGCGGACGTACTCGAAAAACTGCGGTGGGAGAATCCCATCGTCGAAGAGGTTTTGCAGTACCGCCAGTACGCGAAATTCCGCTCGACCTACTGCGACGGTCTTTTGAAGGTCATCGCGCCCGACGGGCGCATCCACACGAGCTTCCAGATGACCGTCACGGCGACGGGCCGTTTGAGCTCGACCGAGCCGAATTTGCAGAATATCCCCACGCGCACGCAGCTCGGCAGCGAATTCCGCCGCATGTTCGTCCCAGCAAGCGGCTGCGTGCTCGTCGACGCGGACTACAGCCAGATCGAGCTGCGGCTGCTCGCGCACATCGCGGACGACGAGGCGATGAAGCAGGCGTTTCTGACCGGCGAGGACATCCACACCGTCACGGCCGCGCAGGTCTTCGGCGTGCCGACTGATCAGGTCACCAAGCAGATGCGCTCGCACGCGAAGGCCGTCAACTTCGGCATCGTGTACGGCATTTCCGCCTTCTCGCTCGCGCAGGACATCGGCGTGCCGGTGTACGAGGCGAAGGAATATATCGAGACGTACTTTAAGCGCTTCCCCGGCATCCGCCGCTATATGGATGAGGTCGTCGCGCAGGCGAAGGAGCGCGGCTATGTCGAAACACTGATGCACCGCCGCCGCGCGCTGCCCGAGCTGGCGGCGAGCAACTTCAATACCCGTTCGTTCGGCGAGCGTGTCGCGCGCAACATGCCCATCCAGGGCACAGCCGCAGACGTCATCAAGCTCGCAATGGTGCGCGTCGACGAGCGGCTGCACAAGGAAAACTTAAAGGCAAAGCTCATTTTGCAGGTGCACGACGAACTCATCGTCGAGTGCCCGGAGGAGGAAAAGGAGACGGTCGCACGGCTCCTCACCGAGGAGATGGAGGGCGCAGTGCACCTCTCCGTTCCCCTGACCGCCGAGGCCCACTGGGGCATAAACTGGCTGGAAGCCAAATGACCGGAGGAAACCAATGGAACAGTTAAAGAAAAAAGTCCGCATCGTGCCGATGACGAACGAATATTTGAATGACGTTGCCGAGCTTGAGCGCACATGCTTCTCGAACCCCTGGTCGCGCAACATGCTCGCAGAGGAGCTTGAAAACGCGTGCTCGGCCTTCTTAGTCGCGCTGGATGCAGAAAACGGCAGCGTCGTCGGCTACGCGGGGCTGCTCGCCGTCGTGGACGAGGGCTGCATCACCAAGATGGCCGTCCGCCCCGACTGCCGCCGCGGCGGTGTGGCGGGGCAGCTTCTCGACGTGTTTATCCGCTTCGCCGAGGGCAGCGGCCTTGCGTTCTTGACGCTTGAGGTGCGTGAGAGCAACTATGCCGCCATCGCGCTGTACGGCAGCCGCGGCTTCCGCGGCGAGGACCGCCGCAAAAACTACTACGACCACCCGAAAGAGGACGCCATCATCATGACGAAGGAATTCGGCGCGGCAGAAGCGGAGGCGCAGCAATGAAAATTCTCGCTTTCGAGTCCTCCTGCGACGAAACCGCCGTCGCAGTCGTCGAGGACGGGCGCAAAATCCTCTCCGACGCCATCGCGTCGCAGGCCGACCTGCACGCGCTCTACGGCGGCGTCGTGCCGGAGATCGCGTCGCGCAAGCACATCGAGGCCATCGCCGCGCTGACCGATCAGGCGCTCAAGGAGGCGGGCGTCGAGAAAAAAGACATCGACGCCGTGGCCGCGACCTACGCGCCGGGTCTCATCGGCGCGGTGCTCGTGGGGCTGAACTTTGCCAAGAGCGCGGCCTACGCGCTGAATGTGCCGCTCATCCCTGTGCACCACATCCGCGGCCACATCGCCGCGAATTACTTAGCGTTCCCAGAGCTTGAGCCGCCGTTTCTGGCGCTGTGCATGTCCGGCGGCAACACGCTCATCGTCGACGTGCGCGACTACACGGACTTTGCGCTCCTCGGCGCGACGCGCGACGACGCGGCGGGCGAGTGCTTCGACAAGGCCGCGCGCGTGCTCGGCCTTCCCTACCCCGGCGGCGCGGCGATGGACAAGCTCGCCCACGAGAGCGAGGGCGGCGTCTACGAGCTGCCGCGCGCGAAGATTGACGGGTGCCCTCTCGATATGAGCTTTTCAGGCCTCAAGACCGCCGTCGTAAACCTTGCCCACAACGCCGAGCAGACGGGAAAGCAGCTCGACCGTGCGGCGCTTGCGCGCGACTTCACGCAGGCCGTTGTCGACGAGCTCGTCCCGCGCGCAATGCTCGCCATGCAGCAAAGCGGGCGCAAGGTACTCGTCGCCGCAGGCGGTGTCGCCGCGAACTCGTTCATCCGCGCAGAGCTCGAAAAGGAGTGCCGAAAGCACGGCTACCGGCTCTACATGCCGCCGCTCAAGCTCTGTGGTGACAACGGCGCGATGATCGGCGCACAAGGGTATTATGAGTATCTCGCCGGCGCGCGAGCGGATTGGGCGCTGAACGCGTATGCGACGAGAGATATTGACGATCCTATCGTCTGAGGGTTTACAGTGCGGCAGCGCTGGTTCTTATTCCCCTGCACCGTGCAGGGGTGCGTTAAAGGGGGTCATTCTCTCACGTGAGAGAATGGCCCCCTTTTGATCCCCCAAGAGAACGCAAGGGGCCTTGCCCCTTGACCCCGCACATTGGCAGTT